>Ga0187842_1000475_pt1 | contig 20077 bp, 16 predicted proteins | sample SpaLakP09_SKY_41_FD_134514 | JGI IMG/M metagenome (GOLD analysis project Ga0187842, IMG submission 134514) | Oligotrophic lake water microbial communities from Sparkling Lake, Wisconsin, USA - SP09_SKY_41 | ecosystem: Environmental > Aquatic > Freshwater > Lake | place: USA: Sparkling Lake... | reverse complement strand
GGTTAAGGCCATCCCAGCGCGCCAGCCAGCGGCGGCTCTGCCGGCCCTGCTCGATGTTCATGATCGCCTGCAGCGCAGCGTCGTACCGGCCGCGGCGGGCCTCGGGATTGGCAACTACAAGCACCTCAGTTCCTGGATGAAGACGAAGGCAGGCGCTGGCGGGCCAGCTCGGCGAAGTAGCGGGCGCCGATCGGCAGCAGCTGGTCATTGAAGTCGTAGCCAGCGTTGTGCAGCGGCACGCCGCCGGGTGCACCGGCCTCGCCGTTGCCGATGAAGACGAAGGCCCCGGGCACCTCGCGCAAAAAGGCGCCGAAGTCCTCGGACACCATCATCGGCGCCACATCCTCGACCACCTGCCCGGCACCGACCACGGCCCGCGCCGCCGCCACGGCCACCGGCACGCAGCGCGGCCAGTTCACCGTGGGCACGAACTCGTGCGTGTAATCGACCTCACAGCTTGCGCCATGGGCAGCGCAGATGCCCGCGCACAGCTCGCGCATGCGGCGCTCGAGCAGCGCCTGCACCCCGGGGGCGTAGCTGCGCGTGTCGCCCTTGATCGTCACGTGGCTGGGAATGGCGTTACGGATGCCGTCGGTGATGAACTCGGTGCAGGAAACGACAGCCGGCTGGCCGGGATCGATCGAGCGGGCGACCAGGGTCTGCAGCGCCAGCACGATCTCGGCGCCGATGACCAGCGGGTCTATCGCCATCTGCGGCCGCGCCGCATGGCCGCCGCGGCCGGTGATGCGGATGACGAAGTTGTCCTCGCTGGCCATGATGCCGCCGCTGCGCGTGGCAATCTGGCCCAGCGGCATGCCGGGCATATTGTGCGCACCGTAGATCTCGTCGACCGGAAAGCGCCGGAACAGGCCGTCGGCCATCATCGCCGCCGCGCCGCGGCCATGCTCCTCGGCCGGCTGGAAGATGAAGCGCACCGTGCCGCTGAAGTCTCGACGCTGCACCAGCAGCTGGGCCGCGCCGAGCAGCATCGCCATATGGCCGTCATGCCCGCAGGCGTGCATGCAGCCGGGGTTCTGCGAGGCATGCAGACGGCCGGGTGCGTCCTCGCTCATCGCCAGCGCATCCATGTCGGCACGCAGGGCTATCACGCCGGGCCCGTCGCCCACCGTCAGGCTGGCCACCAGGCCGGTGCCTCCAATGCCGCGATGCACCTCCAGGCCCAGCACCTCCAGCACCTGGGCCACGAAGTCGGCCGTGCGTGCCTCGTTGAAGCCGGTCTCGGGAAAGCGGTGCAGCTGGTGGCGCCAGCGCTGCAGCTGGCTGATGTCGGGTTCGGCTGTGTCCATGGGGGCGTCCCGGGTGGTGAGATCGCCCTCATTGTTGCGGCATCACCGCGACGCGAATCAGCGAATTTCGGCGTGATTCAAACGAAATTCCCCGATCTTGGAGCTCAGGGCCGAAGTGGGTCCTGCTGCTACAGCGGCATCGCAGGGTGACGGACGCGCAGGCGGAGGCGGCTGGTTCGCTCATGAGCTTGGGCGCCGACGCTCGGCCGCAGTGGAAAGCAGCGCCAATCCAACGTCAGTCATTTTATGGGATGCCCAGAACGGCGATCCGGCGCTACATTAGCAAAACACCAAATCGGCAAAAATGGAGGGTCTTGGCACCATGGACGCACAACAGTGGTTGATGACGGTGATGGCCTTCCTGGTCGGAGCGGGTTTGGCCTGGGTGGGCGCGCACTGGTGGTTCGGCCGCAAGCTCAAGGAGCTGGCGGGGGCCCGGGAGCGCCATGACGCCGCTCGCCATCTGGCCAGTCAGCAGGCCGCGCAGGCGCGCAAGCAGATCGAAATGCTGCAGCAGGAAATGGCCGAGATGCGCCTGGCCGCCCAGCGGCGCAACCAGCGCGCCGAGGCGCAGGCCCATGCCTCCGCCCCCGCGCCGCTGCCGATCTTTGGCGCGACCGGGCCCGGCGAGCTGCCCAGCGACGGCTTCCCTCAGACCCAGATCCTGCCGCGCAAGCGCTAGGGCACGCCTCCTAAGGCGCCAGACGCCCCAGCACCTCCAGGCCCTGGCCCTGGGGCCGCACGACCACACCCTCGCCCGAGGCAGTGCCGAGGCCGGTCAACATGGTGATGTTGACCTGATGCGTCACCACCACCAGCACGCCCGGCCCGCGCCACTGGCGAAGCAGGGCCAGGGCGGCAGCGGTTTGCGCTGGTTGACGGGACGGATCGCCGAAAAAGGAGTTGAAGTTGCTGTCATCGCGTGCCCGGCCCGGAAACGCCAGCGCCGCCGTTTCGCGGGTGCGGCACCACTCTGAGGTCAGCACCGCCGTCACCTTGATGCCGCGCTGCCGGAACTGCTCACCCAGGCGTTTCGCCTGGGCCCGCCCGGCCTCGTCCAGATTGCGCTGCGTGGCGCAGTCATCCAGCTTCATGCCTGGTGGATCCCCGCCACCAGGGGCCGTGGCATGGCGGAATAGCACGATGCTGCCGTCCTGCAGCGCGGGCCAGGCGGCGTCGGCTTCGGCGTTGGCCGGCGCAACCGAGCCGGCCAGCAGCACCAGCACCACCAGCGCCTGGCCAACGCAAATAGTCCTGGTTGAGTTCATGAATCCCATTGAGTGCCCGTTCCGAAAACGCCGTGCATTGAACATCTTGAGCCCTGTCGAGACCACGGACACACTGCCGCCCTCCGTGGGCCAGGCCGGCATCATGCTCGGCGGGCGGGCCCCGACAAGGTCAGAGCTTGGCCACCGCCTCGCGCGACCGCCTGTCGTCCGAGGCCAGCGGGCTGATTGAATCGGCCTGGGCGAAGCGGGCCTCGGCGCGCTGCTTCAGCGCGGTGGCTTCGGCCTTGCCGGCGGCGCTGGCCGCCATCACTCCCAGCGCGCGGGCCTCGTAGATCAGCAGCAGGCGCGATGGTGTCGGGCCGGTTTCTGCACTTATCAACCGGGCAAAGATGGCTTGGGCCTCTGCGGCCTGCGGGCGGGCAGAAATCTTGTTGCCAGCGGTCTGCGCGCATTGGGCCAGCGACATCAAAGCCAGGCCGCGGCGCCGCTGGGCGTTGGCGTCCTTGACCTCGCGCCAGCGCTCGATCGGCGGTTGCAGCAGGGCGGCGGCCGGCGCGCAGTGGCCGTTGGCGGCATGGGCACGGCCCAGACCGAGGCTGAACAGCGTGCGGCGCGGCTGCCAGGAGGCATTGCCGGGGTTGTCGCGCAGCAGCTGATAGACCAGGCGCCAGGCCTCCGTCATCACCGCCTCGGCGCCCGCCGGGTCGTTCTGGCGGCCCAGCGCCTCACCAAGATTGTGCTGGACCAGGGCCAGATTCCACTGCCTGCCAGTGTCCGGCGGATCGCTGATGCGCACCGCCTCGGCGCCCACCTTGGCCGCCTCGCGCAGGCGGACGATAGAGGCATCGAGCTCATCATGCTTGTCATAGACCACAGCCACGCTGGCCAGCATCATCGAGTGCCGCATCATCACATCGGCGGCAGGGGTGTCGCGGGCCAGGCCCTCGAACAGGCGCGAGGCCTCGGCAAAGGCGGCCAGCGCCGGATCGCGCTGGTTCAGATTGGGCAGGTTCTGGGTGTCATAGGTCTGGCCGATCTCGCCCATCACATAGGCCAGTGCCAGCCGCAGCTCGGCATTGTCCGGATGCAGCTGCAGCGCCGGCCTCAGGCCCTGCTCCGCCCGCCTGAGCTGTGCCAGCGCGTCGGCAGGCTCGCCGGCGCTGCGCGCCAGCCTGCCCAGCGTGCGATGGGCCAAGGCTTGCGCGACCAGGTGTTCGATCTTGTCGGCCGGCGTCAGCGCGGCGGCCTCGAAGGCACGCAGCGCCGCCTCGGCATGGGTCTTGGCCTCAGCGCTCTTGCCGGTGTTCATGCCGTTCACATTGCCCTGCGCATCGGCCAGCCGTGACAGCGCACTGCCCAGCACCGCCTGCGTCTCGCGCGGCTGGCCCGGCTGGGTGGCGAGTTGCTCCAGATTCTTCGTTGCCTCGGTGAGCATGGCCTCGCGCACCACCGAGCCGCCAGGCAGATTGCTGATGGCCTGCGCATGCTGGCTGACGATGCTGCGCAGCAGCTCCTGGATCTGCGCCAGCCGCGCCTCGGCCGATTGCTCGGCCACGCGCGCCGCATGGGCCTGCCAGCTGGTGCCGGCCAGGCCCAGCAGCAGGGCCAGCACGGCGGCGGCGGCACCGGCGCTGGCGCCGCGATGGCGCTGCACGAACTTGGCCACCAGATAGCCCGCCGAGGCTGGGCGGGCCGACACCGGCCGGCCGTCCAGATGGGCGCGGATATCGGTCGCCAGCGCATCGACACTGGCGTAGCGCTGCTCGATGCGCTTGTCCAGCGCCTTCAGCAGGATGTTGTCCAGATCGCCCTGCAGCTGCCGGCGCGTGCTCAGCCAGGCGGGGTCGGTGACCAGCGCGGGTGACAGGCTGCTGGGCCGCGTCGGCTCGTCTTCCAGCACGCTGCGCGCGGCCTCCTGGGCGGACGTGCTGTCGCGTCCATAGGGCCGCACACCGGTCAGCATCAGGTAGAGCAGCACGCCCAGGCTGTAGATATCGGTGGCGGTGGTCACCGCCTCGCCGCGCACCTGCTCGGGGCTGGCGTAGTTGGGCGTGAACGGGCGGGTGGCGGCGGAGGTCTGGTCGGCGTCGGCGCCCTCGCCGGGGTCCAGCAATTTGGCGATACCGAAGTCCAGCAGCATGACCTGGCCCTCGGGCGTGACCAGCACATTGCCCGGCTTCAGGTCGCGGTGCACCAGCAGGCTGCGGTGCGCATAGGCCACCGCGTCGGCCAGTTGCAGGAACAGCCCCAGCCGCTCCTTCAGCGTGCGGCCCGCCATCGCAGTGTCCAGGGGCAGGCCATCGACATAGGCCATCACGAAGAAGGGCTGGCCGTCGTCGCTGAGGCCCGCATCGAGCAGACCGGCGATGTGCGGATGCTGCAGCCGCGCCAGCGCCTGGCGCTCCAGCGCAAAACGCTGCAGCACGGCGGCCGAATCCATGCCGCGCTTGAGCAGCTTGATCGCCGCCCGGCCCTCGTACTGCCCATCGGCCCGGCGCGCCTCGAACACCTCGCCCACGCCACCGGCACCCAGCGGCCGCACGATCTCCCAGGCGCCCAGGCGCTGGCCGGTGCGGGCCGCGCCCTCGGTCATCAACCGCGCGGTGGGGGACGCCAGAAACGCGCCCTCACCCGTGCCGGTACTGGCGCCGTGATGGGCAAGCAGCGATAGCGCCTCGGCGCGGATGGCAGCTTGCGCCGGCGAACTCGCTACAAAGGCCTCCCGCTCGGCGGCGGGCAGGGCCAGGGCTTGCTCGTACAGTGTCTTGACGGCGAGCCAGTCGGCCGGGGAGCGAGGCGGGATCATGAGTCGATTGTCGTGCGGGCCCGCTCCGACGCAATTGGCGTAAGCCCCGCAGACAGGTGGGCCCAAGCCGCTGTACCGCCAGATTCAACGGCCAGCCGTGTAGCTCTGGTCGAACACCCCACCGTCGTCGAAGTGGGTCCTCTGCGCCTTGGTCCAGCCGCCGAAGCTGTCGTCGATGGTGAACAGCTTCACCGGCGCGAACTGCTTGGCGTACTTGGCGGCGACCTTGGCATCGCGCGGCCGGTAGTAGTGCTTGCCGGCAATGTCCTGGCCCTCGGGGCTGTACAGGTATTCGAGGTAGGCGGTGGCGATCTTGCGCGTGCCGCGTTTGTCGGCCACCTTGTCGACCACGCTGACCGGCGGTTCGGCCAGGATGGAGATCGCCGGCGTGACGATCTGGAACTTGTCCGGGCCCAGCTCCTTGACGGCCAGATAGGCCTCGTTCTCCCAGGCGATCAGCACATCGCCGATGCCGCGTTCGACGAAAGTCGTGGTCGAGCCGCGGGCGCCCGAGTCCAGCACCTTGGTGTTGGCATAGATGCGCTTCACAAAGGCCTTGGCGCTGTCGGCATTGCCGCCGGGCTGCTGCAAGGCGTAGGCCCAGGCGGCGAGATAGTTCCAGCGGGCGCCGCCCGAGGTCTTGGGGTTGGGCGTGATCACCTCGACGCCGCTGCGCACCAGATCTGGCCAGTCGGCGATGCCCTTGGGATTGCCCTTGCGCACCAGGAACACGATGGTCGAGGTGTAGGGCGAGGCGTTCTGCGGCAGGCGTTTTGCCAGTCGGCCGGGATCAGCCTGGCCTTGTCATGCAGCGCATCGACGTCATAGGCCAGGGCCAGGGTGACGACATCGGCCTCCAGGCCGTCGATCACCGAGCGTGCCTGCTTGCCCGAGCCACCGTGCGACTGGCGGACGTTCACCGTCTCGCCGGTCCTGGCTTTCCAGTGCCTGGCAAAGGCGGCGTTGAAGTCCTGATACAGCTCGCGGGTCGGGTCGTAGGAGACATTGAGCAGCGTCGTCTGCGCCAGCGCCAGCGGAGCGGCGAGTGACAGGGCCAGGGCGGCGATCAGCGGGAGCTGGCGTCGAAGCAGGTTCATGGTCGGGAGCGGTCAGCAATGAAGGGGTGACTGAACTGTAGAAAAGCCTGCACCAGGCGTGAACCAAGAAAAACAGCTTTGCATTCCAGGGCGCTGGGCGCACAGGCTGGGTCCAGCGCGTGGGCGAGAATCGCAGCTCGCGCCCACCTTCAGCGCACAAGGACACGACCATGACCGTTCAACTCAAAAAACCCGGCACCAGCGCCACCCCCATCACGCTGGTGACACGCGCCGGCCTGACCGAACTGGCGCTCACCCTGCCCGAAGCCAGCCGCAACTGGCTGGCCACCGTCGGCTTCAAGGGCGCGCCTGATACCTTCGCGCTGCTGCCCGGCGCCGATGGCAAGCTGGCCTCGGTGCTGGCCGGTGTCGAGCACGACGCGGCGCCGTACGCGCTGGCCGCCCTGCCCGGCGCCCTGCCCGAGGGCCACTACAAGCTGGCCAGCGAGGGCCTGCAGCTGGGCGCCGAGCAGGCCGCTCTGTCCTGGGAGCTGGGCAGCTACCAGTTCGATCTATATAAGCCGCGCAAACGCCCGGCCGCCGTGCTGCAGCTCGCGTCCAGCGCCGACGCGCAACGCGGCCTGGCACTGGCCACCGCCATCTGCGCCACCCGGGATCTGGTCAACACCCCGGCCGAGCACATGGGCCCGGCCGAGCTCGCCGCAGCCGCCGAGGCAGTGGCCAAGCAGCATGGCGCGACCTTCAAGCAGATCGTCGGCGACGCGCTGCTGAAGCAGAACTTCCCGGCCATCCATGCCGTGGGCCGCGCCGCCACCCGCGCGCCGCGGCTGATCGAGCTGACCTGGGGCAAACCGAAACACCCGAAGCTGACGATCGTCGGCAAGGGCGTGTGCTTTGACAGTGGCGGCCTGGACATCAAGGGTGCCGAGGGCATGCGCCAGATGAAGAAGGACATGGGCGGCGCCGCCAATGCGCTGGGCCTGGCCGCCCTGGTGATGGCCTTCAAGCTGCCGGTGCGGCTGCAGGTGCTGATCCCCGCGGTGGAGAATGCCATCGCCGGCAATGCCTACCGGCCCGGTGACGTGATCAAGACCCGCCAGGGCCTGCACATCGAGATCGGCAACACCGACGCCGAAGGCCGCGTGATCCTGTGCGATGCACTGGCCTATGGCGCCGAGCAGTCGCCCGAGCTGATGATTGACATGGCCACGCTGACCGGCGCCGCCCGCGTGGCCCTGGGCGGACAGCTGCCGGCGCTGTTCAGCAACCGCTCCGAGCTGGCCCGCGAGCTGGTGGACCTTGGCCTCAAGCTCGACGACCCGCTGTGGCATATGCCGCTGTGGCACCCCTACCGCGCCGGCATCGAAAGCACCATCGGTGACATCGTCAACACCGGCAAGAGCCCAGCCGGCGGCGCGATCAACGCGGCCCTGTTCCTCGAATACTTCGTTCCCGAGGCGATCGACTGGCTGCACATCGACCTGTTCGCCTGGAACGATGGCGCCCGCGTCGGCCGCCCCATCGGCGGCGAGGCGCAGACGGTGCGCACGCTGCTGGCCTATCTGGAGCAGCGCTTCCGCTGATTGCGTGCACAGTGCACATCCTGACGTCGGATAGGTGCTCACAAGGGTGTCAAGCGGGGCTCAGGTAGGACGATAGCAGTTGGAGGGACACACCCCCATCAAGGAGTACTGAAATGCGCAAGCCCTGCCTCTCCATCGTTCTGATCGCCGCGCTTGGCGGCTTGCCGCCCCTCGGCGCCCTTGCCGCCGACGGTGGCGCCACCGAGGCCGAGGCCGTGGCGATGGTCAAGAAGGGCGTGGCCTTCATCAAAGCCAATGGCAAGGACAAGGCCTATGCCGAGTTCTCCAGCAAGGGCGGCCCGTTCACCGACCGTGACCTGTACCTGGTCGCCTACGGCCTGGACGGCACCGTGCGCGCCCATGGCGCCAACGCCAAGATGGTGGGCAAGAATCTGATCGACCTGAAGGATGTCGACGGCAAGGCCTTTGTCAAGGAACGCGTCGAACTGGCGGCGAGCAAGGGCAGCTTCTGGCAGGACTACAAGTTCACCAATCCCGAGAACAAGAAGATCGAGCCCAAGCGCATGTACTGCGAGAAGCACGAGGACATGGCCATCTGCGGCGGCATCTACAAGTAAAGCAGCCGACGTCCTGCCTTCGGGCACGAACTGCCCGCAGTCACCCGGGGAAGCACATGAAACTCGCGACGAAGTTGCTGGCAGCACCTGTGCTGACGGCCCTGGTGGTCTTCGGTGTGGGGCAGGTCAACACACTGGTGATGAACCGTGCCGCCGCCGCCAATCGGGCCACGCTCGCATCGCAGCTCGACGACTACCGCACGCTGGCCAGTGCCCAGGAGCAATTGGCGCAGGTGCACACCGGCGTGTACCGGACGGTGGCGCTGATCGCGTCGCTGGACGACGCAAAGATCAAGGCCTTCCGGGAAGATCTGGTGCGCCAGGCTGATGGCGTCAAGCGCGTAGTGGCAGGCATCTCCGCATCACGCCAGGACGATAGCGATCTGCGCGAGCTGACCGGCCAGCTGGGCCGGGAGATCGACAGATACCGGTCCCAGGCCGACCAGGCCATCGACCTGTCCTCGGTCGACCCCAACACCGGCATTGCCTCGATGCAGGGCGCCGACAAGACCTTCTCCGGCCTGAGCCAGACAATGCAGGCGATGGTCAAGCGCGGCGAGGTCAGCTCCGAACAGACCGTCGCCGCCGCCGACGCCGAGCGCCAGCGGATCAGCTGGCTGCTTGGCGCGCTGGGCGTGTTGAGCGCGGTGCTGGCGGTGGGCCTGTCCTGGCTGATGCAGCGCAAGCTGACGGCCGAGCTGCAACGCGCCACTGCGATCGCCGGGGAGGTGGCGGCCGGCAACCTGGCCGTCGATGCCAGCAGCGCGCGCAACGACGAGGTCGGAGATCTGGTGCGCGCGCTGGGTGCCATGACCCGCCAGCTGGGCAGCTCGATGCGCGAAGTGCTCAACTCCTCAGAGTCGATCCGCACCGCCAGCGCCGAGATCGCCACCGGCAACCAGGACCTGAGTCAGCGCACCGAGCAGACCGCCTCCAGCCTGCAGCAAGCGGCCTCGGCGATGGACCAACTGACCCACACCGTCAAGCAGTCGGCCGAGTCGGCCAGCGAGGCCAATCGCCTTGCCGGCTCAGCGGCCGAGGTGGCGGCGCGCGGCGGTCAGGTCGTTGCCCAGGTCGTGAGCACGATGGACGACATCAACGTCAGCTCACGCAAGATCGGCGACATCATCGGCGTCATCGACAGCATCGCCTTCCAGACCAATATCCTGGCACTGAACGCCGCCGTAGAAGCCGCCCGCGCCGGCGAACAGGGGCGCGGCTTCGCTGTGGTGGCCGGAGAGGTACGGTCACTGGCGCAACGCAGCGCCCAGGCCGCGCGTGAAATCAAGACCCTGATCGGTGTCTCGGTCGAAAAGGTCGAGAACGGCTCCCGCCTGGTCGCCAATGCCGGCCAGACCATGAACGAGATCGTCGGCAGCGTACAACGCGTGTCCAACATCATCGGCGAGATCACCGCAGCAGCGGCGCTGCAGTCCGACGGCATCGGCGAGGTCAATGGCTCCGTCGTGCAGCTCGACCAGATGACGCAGCAGAACGCAGCGCTGGTGGAACAGTCCGCCGCAGCGGCGGAGAGCCTGAAGGAGCAGGCGGTGAAGCTGGCGCAGATCGTCAACACCTTCAAGCTTGGCGTCGGCGACTGAGCCCTTGGTCGGGTCAGGCACCGCCCGGACTCAGCCCGTGAAGCTGTAGCGCTGCGCCAGACCGGCGTAACGCTGGAGCAGCACCAGCGGCCGGTCCGACGGCCCACCGCCCGATTCGGCCAGCACCTGCAAGGTGCCCAGGAGGTTCTGCCCCTCGGGCGAGGCCACCAACCCGTCCAGGACTTCGATCGACGCGCGCAACCCGGCCAAACCAGCGGACGCGGGTGCCTGCTGCACGGCCCGCAGCCAGAGGGGCAGCAGGCGCGGCGCCCCGGTGACAACGGCCACATGGGTCATCAGGGCCCCGTAGCCATGCTGGCCGGCAAGCAAGGCCAGCTCCTCGGCGCGGAGGCTGGACTTCATCACCCGGTAGACATTCAGAAAGCGCAGCGCGCGCCGCGGTGAGCCGCCGACGAAGGGCGCGAGCGCGGCGATGAGCTGGCGCTCGTCGGCGCTGAAGTTCAGGCTGAAGACCGGGGTGCGCGGGTCGGGTTCCGGTACGGGCGGTGACAATGGTGCTGCCGGCGGCGGGCTCGGCGCTGCGGCGGGCGCAGACGCCGGTCCCAGCGCGGCGGGTATTGCCGGCATCGGCGCGGCCGGCGCAGGCTCGGGCGCAGTGCCATGCTTGGGTGCGGGCGACGGCGCAGGCGGCTCCGCCGATGCGCTGCGGTGGTCCAGGAAGGCCTTGCTGGCCTCCGGCGTCATCGGTCGCACCCAATAGGGTATCTGGAAGATCTTCTCCAGATAGTCGTGGGCGGTGGCGATGCTGCCGTTCAGAGCCTGGCCCGGCGCCGCCAATGTGGTCGGGTAGTAACTCTCGAGCGCACGGCTGACCCAGCGCACATCGACCGCCACCATCACGACGAACAGCGGGAAGCCGAGCAGCAGGTGCACCGCCTGCAGCACATCGACCACCTTGGCCGGAGCGCAGCGATCGAGGTCGTCGATGTAGAGCACGATGCGGTTGAATACCGGTGTCTCGGCCGCAGGGCCGGGCGATGGTGGCTGCAGCTTGGCAAACTCCTCCTCCTTCAGCAGGCCATCGGCCTGGGCGCGCAGCGCCCTGATGCGCTGGTCGAAGGCAGCGCGCTGCGCCTGCTCGCGCTCGGCGTCGCGCTCCACCGCACCCATGGCCGCGGCCAGTTCCTCGAAGTCCTTGCGGATCGCCGCCACCAGGCCCAGGTGCTTGGCGTAGTCGCCATTGATGGCGCGCTCGCGCACAAAACGCATCAGCCGGCCGCGGCCGGTGCCGCTGGCGTACTCACGCTCGGCCTCGGCCAGCCGCTCGCTGGAGCCCGCCAGCTGGGCCTTGGCCTCCTCGACCTGGGCCTTCAGGCGGGCAAAACTGTCCTGCGCGTCCCTGACCTCTTTCGCCGGGTCGCTGACCTGCTGCTCGATGGCCGTGTTCAGCTGCGTGCGAAAGCCCTCGACATGGTCGATCGCCACACGCACGCGGCGGGCCATCCAGCCCAGTGCGCCGGCAACCGTGGCCATCGCCCCAGACACCGTCAGCACCGCGGCATTGATCTGCGCCAGGCCCGGCCAATGCAGCGCGGTGGCCAGCAGGTCACGCGCCAGCACCAGGGCGGCCGGCACCGCCAGGCAACCGAGCAACAGGGCCGGCGGCACCCACCAGGCCCCCGCCTGGCGCAGTACGGCGCCGGTGACCAGGCGCCCGCGCTGGGCCTGCTGGGTCAACGCCTGCATCGCCTCGGCCAGCGCCTCGGCATCTCGCCCCGCCTGCGGCAGGCCCAGTGTGTCGGCCGCCTGGGCCAGCTGCCTCTGCGCCGCGCTGTCCCTGCCCAGCGCCTGCATGAAGGCCTGGGACACGGCATTCCAGTAGACCTGAGGCGCGCTGCCGGCCCGGCTGCGCGCGGCCGTCAGCTCGCGCTCGGCCTCGCCCAGCTGCACCGCCGCACGCTGCTGCTCCTTGCGTCGGCGCAGCAGCCGCTCGGCGGCGTCCAGGGTCAGCTCGCGCGCCGTCGCCAGCTGCTCGAACAGCTGATCTGCCTGGCTGGCCTCGCCGGCCCTGGCCTGCTCGCCCACCCAGCGGTCCAGCTCGACAAAGATGTGATCGACCAGGCTGGCCCACAAGCTGGTGTCGGCATAGTGCCAGGCATTGAAGCGGATCTGCACGATCTGCTGGTGGAAGGTGTCGGTATCGAACTCCTGCGCGTCGCCCCTGGCCAGCAGGGCGACATGCTCGTGCACCAGCTTCAGGAAAAAGGACTTGCCCGCCCCCCACTCGCCGAACACGCCGACGGCCATCGGCGGGGCCAGCGCCTTCGAGGCGAGCAGGCGTGCAAAGGCCTGCGCCTCGTCCTTGGCGCCGAGGCTGTCGGTCAGCTTCGGCGCCCAGGGGTCGTCGTTGCCGTGGGCGGCGACGCCGATGCCGGGAATGGGGGCCGGCGTCGGTGTCCGCGCGGACGCCGGGTCGGGCATCTCGCCCAGCGCGGTCCGCCAGGTCTGCAGCCGCTGCGGGTTGTCGCCCCCCATCTCGTTCAGCAGCTGGGTGCGCAACCGCGGCTGATTCAGCTCTTGCTGCAGCAGGTTCTCCAGCAGCCGCCCGCGCCCGGTGCGCAGCACGGCGGCCAGCAGGGCATCGGCACTCAAGGCTTCGCTGCCCAGCACCGCATTGCCGATCTCGGCCGCCTGCCTGAGCACGGCCCAGGCGTTGTCGGTGGCGCCCGTCGAGGCGCCCGAGCGTTCCTTCTTCTCCGGCTCGGCCAGATAGGCCTCGCGCAGCCGGGACAGCGCCTTGTCCAGCGCCGGGTCGGCGCGCAGCAGTCGCGCGAAACCCAGCAGGCCCGGCTCGGGCTGGAGCTTCTCGACGGGCCCCTGCGCCAGACTGTGCAAGGCCAGGAGCAAGCGCGTCGTCGAGATGCGGCGCGGCGCACCGGCCTGGGGCTGCGCGGCCAGCTGCAGCACCTGTTCGGCCAGCGGCGTGGCGCTGGCAACACCCAGGCGCGCCAGCAGGTCGGTCAGCCAGGAAGACTCATCGCCCGCTGCGAACTCCGCATGCCCGGACAGCCCGTCCAGCGACGGGCGGCGGCGTTCGGGCAGCAGCTCGGCCAGGCGCTGCGCTTCCTCAGGAGTGAGGCGGAAGTTTGTGCCTTGCGGTGCACGCAGCAGCAGATTGCCGTGCAAGGCGCCGGACTTGATGACGTCCTGGCGCAGGACAGGCCGGCCCAGCCAGACTTGCTCATCGACGACCACGCGGGTCGTCGTCCGACCCTTGGCCGGCTCCTCCGGGCTGTCGATACGCGCAATCTCGCCCCAGCCGCGCAGCCCGCCCTTGTCGGTGGTCTGCCACAGAAACACCAGATCGCCGGGCCGCATCTCGGCCGCCCAGCGCTGCACCGGCCAGTCGGTAGGCGTACGCTGATCATTGTCCTGGTCGTGGCGGCCCGAACCGGGTTCGCGGTCCCTGTACTGGAACAGCCAGGCATGGCGACTCGGTGCATTCACGGCTGCGGCTCCCCGGCGCGCGGGGCGGGCGCGCTGCGCGTCAGTGTGCGGCCGACGCCAGCCCGCCGTCACCCTTCAAGATAGGGAGCCCTTCGACGAAGGCTGCTAGATGCGCATGGCCCCGGCCCCGAACAGGCCGACCAGCCCGATCACGATCAGGTAGATGGCGACGATGAAGTTCAGCAGCTTGGGCATGATCAAGATCAGGATGCCGGCAAGCAGGGACAGCAGCGGGGTCAGGCTCAGGTGGAGGTTCATGGCTTTTCCAGTTGAATGCCGGGCACAGCAGGACAGCGGCCTCGGATGAGCCGAGTCTGAGGTTACCGCTCAGGTGCCGGAAGCGGGCTGCATCGCCATCGGCTGTAGTACAGCGCCTACGCCGCGTCCACGACAAAGGGCCGGGTCTTGCGACCCGGCCCCGTGCAAGCCGCCCGTTGGATCAGAAGCTGTGGCGGATGCCGCCGACGAACTCGGTGATGTTGCGTTCGCCACCGCTGGTCAAGCCGGCCGGTACCGAGCTTGCGATGCGGGCGGTGTAGCCCACGCCATCGTTCTTGAAGCGCGTCAGCGACGAGTACAGCGCCGTGCGCTTGGACAGGTCGAACTGGTAGCCCACCCCCAGCGCCTGGGTCTTGCCCTCGAGGCCGTTCTTGCGCTTGCTCTCGACATACTGGGTCTTGAAGGTGTGGTGGCCCAGACGGTAGTCGCCGCCCAGCCAGTAGCCCGTGCCATCGGCATTGGCGACCGAGCGGTCATCGACCGAGATCACGCCGGCGACGACGCGGAAGGCGTCGACGCTGTAGGCACCGGCCGCCGACAGGGTCTGCACATCCAGATTGGACGCGGCCTTCTTGTCGGTCACATAGGACACCATCGCATCGATATTGCCCTGGGTGTAGCGGGCATAGACGTCACCGACGCGGGTCTGCTTGGTGCCGCCGGCGACTTCACCGAGGCCCACCAGCGCCCCGGCCTTGAACCCGTTGTAGCCGACGCTTTCGAACTTGATCGAGTTGCTGACGCGCGCCGGCCCGCCGTTGAGGGCGCCGGAGGCGTCGCTGCCGCGCACCGGCTCATAGCCGCCAAAGCCGCCGATCACCGCCGTACTGGCGCCGTAGGAGGTGTTGGAGAACTGGCTGAAGTCGCCGGACAGGGTGTAGATGCTGCCGTATTGACGGCCCAGGCTCAGCTGGCCGTAGGGCGTGCCCAGGCCGACGAAGGCCTGGCGGCCCCAGAAGGCGCCCTGGCCATTCGTGCCCTCATCGAGATTGATGCCGCTTTCCAGGGTGAAGAAGGCGCGCAGGCCACCCCCCAGGTCTTCCGTGCCGCGCAGGCCGAAGCGCGAGCCCTGCAGGCCGCCCGACTGCACACGGGTTACCGTGCTGACGCCGTCGAGCACCTGCACATTGGCATCGACGACGCCGTACAGCGTGACCTGGCTGCCCGAAGTCTGGGCGAATGCAGCGGACGAGGAGGCAGCCAATGCAGCGGCGGCGGCCACAGCCGAGAAGATGTTTTTGTTGCGAGACATGTCGATGATTCCTGCTTGCTAGCGAAGTGCAATCCACGCCGCCGGCTTCCGAGCCGGCGGCCCCGACCCTGGCCTCCATCGGCTTGGGTCATGGCTCCCAATTGGGGGCGGGTATGCACCTAGAAAGCCCGGCTTCTTGCAACGCAGCGTTCCGGAATCAACAAGAATCAGTGGGCGCTATGCGCTCAAGGTCTCGCGGCCAGGGCGGGGACTATTCCCCCGCCCGCAACCAAGCCGCAGCCCGCTCGGCGATCATCAGCGTCGGCGAGTTGGTGTTGCCGCTGGTGATGGTCGGCATCACGCTGGCATCGACCACGCGCAGGGCCGCCACGCCGCGCACACGCAGGTGGCTGTCGACCACCGCCATGGGATCGTCGGCGCGGCCCATCTTGCAGGTGCCCACGGGATGGAAGATCGTCGTGGCGATGTCGCCGGCCAGGCGGGCCAATTCATCATCGCTCTGGTACTGCAGGCCGGGCTTGAACTCCTCGGGTGCATAGCGCTGCAGCGCCGGCTGGGCAACGATGCGGCGGGTCAGGCGCAGGCTTTCGGCCGCGACCTTCCGGTCTTCGTCGGTGCTGAGGTAGTTGGGCGAGATGGCCGGCGCATCGCGATAGTCGGCCGTGCGCAGCAGCACCGTGCCGCGGCTGGTCGGATTCAGGTTGCAGACGCTCGCGGTGAAGGCATTGAAGCCATGCAGCGGTTCGCCGAAGGCATCGAGCGACAACGGTTGCACGTGATACTCCAGATCGGGCCAGGTCTTACCCGGGCTGCTGCGCGTGAACGCGCCCAGCTGCGAGGGCGCCATGCTCATCGGTCCGCTGCGTTTGAGCGCGTACTCCAGGCCGATCATCGCCTTGCCGAAGAGGCTGTTGGCCAAGGTGTTGAGCGTCTTGGCACCCTGCACCTTGAACACCGCTCGTATCTGCAGATGGTCCTGCAGATTGGCACCGACGCCGGGCAGGTCTTGCTGCACCACGATGCCCAGTGACTGCAGATGCGCCGCCGGGCCTATGCCCGACAGCTGCAGGATCTGCGGCGAGCCGATCGCGCCGGCACAGAGCAAGACCTCGCCGCCCGGCTTGAGCTTGATCTCCTCGGGCCCATGCGGCGTGTGCGCGGCCACGCCGGTGCAGCGCAGCGCGCCGGCCTCACCACCTTCATCGCCCTCCAGCAGCAGGCGGCTGACCTGCGTGCCGGTCCACAGCTCGAAGTTGGGCCGTCCGAAGGCCTTCGGACGGAGAAAGGCCTTGGCCGTGTTCCAGCGCAGGCCGCCCTTCTGGTTGACCTCGAAGTAGCCGACACCCTCGTTGTTGCCGGTGTTGAAGTCCGCGGTGGCGGGCACGCCGGCCTCGGTGGCTGCGGCGGCAAAGGCATCGAGCACGTCCCAGCGCAGACGCTGCTTCTCGACCCGCCATTCACCGCCATGGCCGTGGGTGGCGGCAAACGAGGGGTTCTGGTCCTGGGGCTTGTCCAGCCGCCAGTGATCCTCATGCTTCATGAAGGCCGGCAGGCAGTGCTCCCAGCGCCAGCTGGCGTCGCCGGTGGCTTCCGCCCAGCCATCGTAGTCGCGGGCCTGGCCGCGCATATAGATCATGCCGTTGATGCTGGAGCAGCCGCCCAGCACCTTGCCGCGGGGATAGCGCAGGCTGCGCCCGTTCAGGCCCGCGTCGGGCTCGGTGTTGTAGAGCCAGTCGGTGCGCGGATTGCCGATGCAGTAGAGGTAGCCGACCGGGATGTGTATCCAGTGATAGTCATCCTTGCCGCCGGCCTCGATCAGCATCACGCGCTTGGTGGCGTCGGCGGTCAGGCGGTTGGCGAGCAGGCTGCCGGCTGTGCCGGCACCGATGATGATGTAGTCGAACGCGGGATTGGTCATCGGCCCTGTCAGGTCAGTTGTTGAGATGGGATGCCAGCACCGGGAAGAGCTTGATCAGCCCGTCGGCCAGCAGCTCCACGGCCAGCGCGGCCAGTATCAGACCCATCAGCCGGGTCATGATGTTGATGCCGGTCTGGCCAAGCACCTTGGCGATGCGGCCCGAAGCGGTGAAGACCAGATAGGTCACCAGCGCCACCACCACACCATAGCCAACCAGCACAGCCAGCTCCCACCAGTGGCGGGTTTTCTCGGCATAGATCACCATCGTCGAGATGGTGGCCGGTCCGGTGAGCAGCGGAATCGTCAGCGGCACGACGGCGATGCTGGCGCCAGCATCGACCTTATGCGCGCCTTCGCTGACATCCTCCTTGCGGCCCTCGGCCGGCTGGGCGTTGAGCATCTGCAGGGAGCTGATCAAGAGCAGCGTGCCGCCGCCGACCTGGAACGAGGCCAGCGAGATGCCGAAGAACTCGATGATCTTCAGGCCCATCAGCGCGCTCAGGCCGATCACGCAGAAGGCGGTGAAGGCGCTGACGCGTATCGTCTGCTGGCGCTGCTGCCGCGTGAAGTTCTGCGTGAAGTGGATGAAGAAGGGCACCACGCCGATCGGGTTGACGATGGCGAGCAGGGCGACAAGGGGTTTGTACAGGTCCATGGCCGATTGTGCGGCGGCGGCGTGCCCCCGTCACTGCGGGCTTGCCAGCCCCCGCAAATACTTCAATCCGGCCCCGGCCCGTGGTCCGTACCAGCTGAGCAGCTCGCCATCGACCAGCTGCACGGTCGCCTGTGGGCACAGCGCTTGGGCCGGCGGCAGGTGGCTGGCATTGAAGGAATAGGGCTCGGAGCTGAGCAGCACCCGCTGCACGCCGGCCAGCCAGGGCTCGTTGCCGGTCAGCGCCGGGTAGCGCGCCGCGCCATGCTCGCCACCCAGCACCTGCGGCCAGGTCTGCCAGTTCACCTGGGCCAGCATGCGGGCGATGTAGGTGTCGGTGGCGACGGTCAGCCAGGGCTCGCGCCAGATCAGGTAGAGCACCCGTTGCTCGGGCCAGGCCTGGGCGGCGCAGGCTTGCAGCTCCTGCTGCAGCTGCTCGCTCAAGGCCGCCGCACGCTCGGTGACACCGGGCAGATGGCCGAACAAGCCCACCATCTGCTCCAGCAGGGCCAGATTGTCCTGAGGCGTTTGCGGATGGGTGATGACAATCTCGGGTACGAACTCGCGCAAGGCCTCCACCGTGTCCAGCCGGTTCTCGTCGACATTGACCAGCACATGGCTCGGCGCCAGGCGTTTCAGCTTCGCGAGATTTACATCCTTGGTGCCACCGACCTTGGGTATCTCGTCCACGTCTTGCGCCGGATGGATGCAAAAGCCGGTGCGCGCCACCAACTGCTCGCGCAGGCCCAGCGCCATCAGCAGCTCGGTCAGGCTGGGCACCAGGCTGGCGATGCGTGGCGGGCTTGCACTCATCAGACCGCGTCGGCTTCTTCGGGTTTCAAGGACAGATAGACCGCACAGCAGCCGCTCAGATAGACCAGGCCCGGCAACACCAGGGCCACCGCGAAGACCAGGCCGCCACCGACCACCGCCGCCATGCCCAGCGGCGTGGCCGCCACTGGCGCGCCGGCCGCGCCCAGGCTGCGCAGGCCATAGCCGAACAGGCCGGCCATCAGCTGCTGCGGCGGCAGGTCTATGCCCACCACCCAGACCGCCAGCAGGGCCATCGCCCGGCCGCCGGTCATCACCACAAAGGTGACGATGGCACTGACCAGGGCCGTCAGCACCAGCACCGCGCCCATCAGCAGGGCCACATCGAGCAAACCACCGCGCCACTGCCGCCACAGCAGCAGCAGCGTCGCACGCACGCCCTGGCCCGCCCAGATCGAGGGTCCGGTCAGCGGCCCCACCAATACCGCCACCGAAAAGGACAACACGCCCAGCGCCACCACGCCCACCGGCACCAGCAGGCCGAACAGGGGCGTGCCCACCAGGGGCAGCCGCACCAGCCATAGCAGGCCCAGCAGCAAGCCCAGGCAAAGGGCGGCGCCGAGCACCACGACCAGCAGCACCAGCAGCACACGGTGGGCGCTGCCCAGCGCATCGGTGAAGGCATCCTGCACATCGCGAACCGGCCGGCCCAGCGCCTGATCCATCACCAGCAGGCCGGTGGTACTGATGCCATAGAAGGCGGTGGTCAGCGCCAGCCCGGCCCAGATCACACCCCAGGACCCGTCGGCCTTGGCCAGCGAGGATTCGGCCATGGCCAGCAGCAGCCCGGCCATGCAGAAGGTGGCCAGCAAGGCCCATAGCGCCCGCCCGTTGCGCACCGCCTCCAGGCTGTTGAGGACGCGATTCAAGGTGTGGAGCGAGAGTTTTGCTTGCATTTGGCATGGATGATAAGCACCACCATGGAAATCCCCTGGTTTACCCCGAAGGCTGAAAAACAACACTCGCAGTGAGTTCACTTTGCACAGTTCCGTGGCTTACTGATAATCCAAGGTCTGTGTATGGACGCCGCGCCGTCGATTGAATGGTTCACGATGGGTTGAAGCTCCACATGGTTATCTGGAATTGAAAGGGCTTCCCCATGGGAAACAAGCTTTACGTCGGCAACCTCGCTTACAGCGTGCGTGATGAGTCTCTGCAAGAGTCTTTCGGCCAATTTGGTACTGTGACCTCCGCAAAGGTCATGATGGATCGCGACACCGGTCGCTCAAAGGGTTTCGGCTTTGTCGAAATGGGTTCTGACGCCGAAGCGCAAGCCGCTATCAACGGCATGAACGGCCAGGCTCTGGAAGGCCGCGCCATCGTTGTGAACGAGGCTCGTCCTCGTGAAGAGCGTCCGGGCGGCTTCGGCGGCGGCGGCGGTGGTCGCTCCGGCGGCGGCGGCTTCGGCGGCGGCGGCGGTGGTGGCGGCTGTGGTGGCGGTGGCGGCGGTGGACGTTCCGGAGCAGGGGGGTTAGGTGGAGGGCACGATCGTACCCGTGGCGGAGGCCCTGCGGAGGGCGGGGTGGGGGGTCACGCGGGGGCTGGGGGGTACGG
>Ga0187842_1000474_pt1 | contig 20083 bp, 14 predicted proteins | sample SpaLakP09_SKY_41_FD_134514 | JGI IMG/M metagenome (GOLD analysis project Ga0187842, IMG submission 134514) | Oligotrophic lake water microbial communities from Sparkling Lake, Wisconsin, USA - SP09_SKY_41 | ecosystem: Environmental > Aquatic > Freshwater > Lake | place: USA: Sparkling Lake... | reverse complement strand
TGGCGCCTGCACTGCCGTACTCAATGCCCAGGCCATGCTGGCTCAGCGCCGTCACGCCGATGTTGGGGTTGAAGCTGGCAAAGCGCATGGCCAGCGGGTCCACAGGCGAGATGGCATCGGCGAGCGTGGTCGTCTGGCGGCCCAGGGCCAGCGTGCCCCAGCCGCCTTGCAAGCCCACCCAGGATGCGCGGTCGAAGTACTTGCTGGCGTTGGCGGGTGCGCCGGTGTCGGCGTTGAGGCCGCTCTCCAGGTTGAACAGCGCCTTGGCGCCGCCGCCCAGGTCTTCGCTGCCCCGCAGGCCCCAGCGGCTGGTGGTGTGGATGCCGCTGCCCAGGCTGTGGGTGGAGCCCGGTGCCGGGGCGTTGGATGCGGTGAGGCCGCTGCCGTTGCGCAGGCCCAGGTCCACCACGCCGTAGAGCGTCACGCCCGCGTTCTGCGCCATGGCGCAGGGGGCGACGAATGCAGCGCAAGCCGCTGCCACGAGTCTTTTCATGAATGTCTCCTGTGTTTGAAATAGAGCGGGGCCTCCCGGGGCGCCTCGTCGGTCAGTCCGGGGTGAGCTGGGCCTTCAGCACCACGCCCTTCCACTTGGCAAGTTCCTGCTTCACGGTCAGGGCCAGCTGCTCGGGCGTGCTGGTGTCCACCACCGCGCCCTGTTCCTCGATGCGGCGCACGACGTCCTTGTCGGCCAGCGCGGTGTTCAGGGTCTTGTTGAGCAGGTCGATCACGGGGCGCGGCGTCTTGCCGGGTGCGAACAGGGCATACCACTGGGTGATTTCCACACCCTTGACGCCTGCTTCTTCGAGCGTGGGCACATCGGCAGCAGCGACGAGCGCTTGGGCCCGGCCAGCGCCAGCGCGCGCAGCTTGCCGTTCTTCACGTGCGGGTAGGCCGAGAACAGGCTGGGGAACATCACCTGCGTCTGCCCGGCCATGGTGTCGTTCATCGCGGGGGCCGCGCCCCGGTAAGGCACATGGGCCATCTGCGCGCGCTTTCCAGCTTGAAGATCTCGGCCGAGAAGTGCGGGGCCGTGCCGTTGCCTGCAGATGCGTAGTTGAAGTCGCGGGGCTTGGCTTTGCTCAGCGCCACCAGCTCGCCCACCGTTTTGGCGGGCACCTTGGGGTTCACCACCATCAGCGTGGGCGAGTAGCTGACCATGCCGATGGGCTCGAACTGCGTGATGGGGTCGTAGCGCAGCTTCTGCAGCGCGGGGCTCATGCCATAGGTGCCGATGTAGCCAAACAGAATGGTGTGCCCGTCGGGTGCCGCTCGGGCCACGTATTCGGCCGCAATGGCGCCATTGGCTCCGGCCTTGTTCTCCACGATGACCTGCTGGCCCAGCAGGGTGGAGAGCTTGAGCGCCACCACGCGCGCCATGCCGTCGTTGCCGCCCCCGGCGGCGGTGGGCACGACCAGCGTGATGGGCTTGTCAGGAAACGCTGCGTGTGCGGTGCCAGCGGCCCAGAAGGCGCTGGACGCGAGCGCCATTGCGGCGGTGGCCAGCACCGTGCGGCGCGTGGTGGTGTGGATGGAACGGGTCATGGTGTGTCTCCTGTCGTAATGGTTGGAATCGTCGAAATCGTTGAAATCTTTGGAACGGCGCTGCGCAAGCAGCGCCTTGAAGAGCGCTCAGTGCGCGGGGGCGCTTTCGGGCACGAACAGCGTGCCTTCCAGAATCTTTCGGGCGGTGCGCACCAGCGCGGCCTGCACCAGCTTGAACTGGCCGTCCACCTCGCTGAGTTCCACCTCCACCTGGATGCGGCCTGCCGGGTGTTGCACCTCCACGCGACGCAGCCCGGCGCTGGGGGGGCTGCGTTCGTCGGTGGCCACCGTGCCCGGCAGTACCGAGGCCGCCGCTACGCCGATGGCGCCCGTGACAGCGTGGGACCGGTGGCATTGGTGAGGGGTGAAGTAGCGCGACACCACGCAGCCCGGTGATGTGCCTGGCGACACGATCACCGGCTTGGGCAGCACGCTGTGCGTCACATCGCCCATTCCCATGCGCTGGCCTGCTTCGAGGCGCAAGGCCTCCAGGCGGGCGAGCAAGGCGGTGTTGGTGTCCAGCTCGGTGGGTGTCTCGTCGCCGCGCAGGCCCAGGTCGGCGGCCCGCACCAGCACCATCACCTGGGCCGCGTCGATGCAGGTGACATCCAGGCCCTGGATGTGGTCGATGCGCTGGCCCGTGGGAAAAATCTGCCCGGTGACAGCGCCCCAGGCGTCCAGAAAATTCATGAGCACCGGGGCTGCCGTGCCCTGTACCCCGTCAATGCGCACGTCGCCGTCGTAGTGCACCTGGCCCCCGGCAGTGCACACCTGCACATCGATGCGCGAGCGGGTGTTGACGTTGTAGACCCGCACCCGGGTTGTGCCCTGGCCCGAAGGCGCCACCAGGCCCTGCTCGATGGCAAACGGCCCCACGCCCGCCAGCATGTTGCCGCAGTTGGGCCGGGTGTCCACACGGGCCTCCTGCACGCTGACCTGAGCGAACAGGTAGTCCACGTCGCAGTCGGGCTGCGTGGAGCGAGAGACGATGGCGACCTTGCTGGTCAGCGAGTTGCCGCCGCCCAGGCCGTCGATCTGCAGCTCATGCGGCGAACCCAGGGCCGCAATCAGGGTACGGTCGCGGGCCTCGGGGGCCTGCGGCAGCCAGTCGGCCAGGAAGAACGGCCCCCGGGAGGTGCCGCCACGCATCAGAACGCAAGGAAGGTTGGTGCTCATGGGTCGTCATGGTGCGACGCCTTCGCTGATCTGTGAATTGCATTGTTGGAAATGATTGATGCATGGTGTGCAATAGGCTTTGGCTGCTTGTACATGCTCCAATCACGTCCGTGAATTGCAATTTTCTGAACGTTTGATGCACGGCTTGCAATGCCGAAGAAGCCGTGAAATCCCTTGAAGGAAGCCCCGATGAACAACAAGTTCGACCTTGCCGACATCCAGGCCTTTGCTGCCGTGGCCGAGCTACACAGCTTTCGCGCAGCGGCAGAAGCTATCCACCTGTCGCAGCCGGCCTTCAGCCGCCGCATCGACAAGCTCGAAGAAGCGTTGGGCGTGCGCCTGCTGGACCGAACCACGCGCCGCGTGACACTCACGGCGGTGGGCCGCGACTTCGCCCGCAAGACGCGGGTGTGGCTCGACGACCTGGACGGCATGCTCATGGGCCTGGGCGACGTGGCCGCGCGGCGCATGGGCGAAGTGACGATCGCCTGCGTGCCCTCGGCCGTGTATTACTTCTTGCCGCAGGTGGTCAAGCGCTACCACGAGCGGTTTCCGAAGATCCGCGTCAAGGTGCACGACGCCAGTGCCAACGAGGTGCTGGTGGCCGTGGCGCAGGGTGATGCGGATTTCGGCCTGAACTTCATCGGCAGCCAGGAGGCCGAGATCGAGTTCAAGCCCGTGCTGGCCGAACGTTTTGTGGCCGCCTGCCGCCGCGACCATGTGCTGGCGCGGCGCAAGAAAGTCACCTGGGCCGAGCTGGGCCAGCACGACTTCATGTCGGTGGGCAAGACCTCGGGCAACCGCCTGCTGATGGACCTGGCGCTGGCCAACGTGCCCGACCGGCCACAGTGTTTGTACGAGGCCAAGCACGTGACCACCCTGCTCGGCCTGGTGGAGGCAGGCCTGGGCGTGGCGGCCGTGCCCAGCCTGGCCATGCCGGGCAAGGACCATCCCACGCTGGTCAGCATTCCGCTGGTGGAGCCGGTGGTCACCCGGCAGATGGGGCTCATCAAACGTCGGGGCAAATCGCTGTCGCCCGCTGCGCAGCAGCTGTATGACCTCTTGGTCGCTACGCGTTCTGTGCGCCCGCGCAAGGCGGCTTTGGCCTGAAAAATACAATGGAGGCAATGACTGCACCCACCAAACACCGCGTCGTCGTCGGCCTTTCCGGCGGCGTGGATTCGGCCGTGACCGCGCACCTGCTCAAAAAGCAGGGCCACGAGGTCGTCGGCATCTTCATGAAAAACTGGGAAGACGATGACGACAGTGAATACTGCTCGTCCAACATCGACTTCGTGGACGCGGCCGCCGTGGCCGATGTGATCGGCATCGAGATCGAGCATGTGAACTTCGCTGCCGACTACAAGGACCGCGTGTTCGCCGAGTTCCTGCGCGAGTACCAGGCGGGCCGCACGCCCAACCCCGACGTGCTGTGCAACGCCGAGATCAAGTTCAAGGCCTTCCTCGACCACGCCATGCGCCTGGGCGCCGAGAAGATTGCCACGGGCCACTACGCCCGCGTGCGCCAGAACAGCACCTCCGGCCTGTTCGAGCTGCTCAAGGGGCTGGACCCCTCCAAGGACCAGAGCTACTTCTTGCACCGCCTGAACCAGGCGCAGCTGTCCAGGACGCTGTTCCCCGTGGGCGAGCTTCACAAGACCGAGGTGCGCCGCATCGCCGAGGAAATTGGCCTGCCCAACGCCAAGAAAAAGGATTCGACCGGCATCTGCTTCATTGGCGAGCGGCCATTCCGCGAGTTTCTGAACCGCTACATCAGCCACGCGCCGGGCCCCATCCTGGACGACCGGGGCCGCAGCCTGGGCAAGCATGTGGGCCTGTCGTTCTACACGCTGGGCCAGCGCCAGGGCCTGGGCATTGGCGGCGTGAAGGAAAAAGGCGCGCAGCGTGGTGGTGGCGCGCACGAGCCCTGGTTTGTGGCCCGCAAGGACCTGGAGAAGAACACGCTGCGTGTGGTGCAAGGGCATGACCACCCCTGGCTGCTGTCGCACCACCTGGTGACACAGGATGTGAGCTGGTGTGCGGGGCAGGCACCAGCGCCGGGCGCCTATGCTGCCAAGACGCGGTATCGCCAGCAGGATGCGGCCTGCACCCTGGAGGCCGCGCCCGACGGCTTTGCCCTCCGTTTCTCCGAGGCCCAGTGGGCCGTGACCCCCGGACAGAGTGCGGTGCTGTACGACGGGGAGGTGTGCCTTGGGGGGGGGGTGATCCAGGTCGCTGCGCCCTGATTCTTGGGTGCCCGTGGGGTGGATTCCCGGGTGGGTTCAGAAGGAGTTATGACTATTGAAATAATTTTGCAATAGTCTTTGTTTATATTGTGTGGTGTTGTGCCCACACCCACCGGCATGGAGGGTGCCGTTGAAGGAAGTTGACCTTTGGCATGGCCGCTGAAAGTGCATTTTTTGGGGCAAGCCTCCTAGAATTCCGCACAACCTGTTTGAAACCACATGTATCAGCCGATGCATGGGGTATCTCCCTTGAGTCCACCCCCCCGCGAGGGCCGCCGAATCGGGCCCGAAGCTTGCTCGTGCGCACGCCATGTTTTCAACTGCCTCCCTGCCCGCCAACCCCGACATCACCCAACGCCTTATCGATCAGCAGTGCACCGTGCAATGGAGGGGGTTCCTGCAGGCCCTGGCGGCCGAGTTTGCTGCCGCGCTGCCGCCTGAGGACCTGCGCGCGCTGATGTTCCGGGTGGGCGCACGGTTTGCGGCCGAGCACCCCCTGCCCGCATGTGCCACCCTGGATGACCTGCAGCGCAGCATGGCGGCGGTGTGGGACCGCATCGGCTGGGGTGGCGTCCGCCTGCAGCAGGCTGCGGCACAGCTGGACATCCACCACGACCTCTCGCCCTTGTCGGCGGCTTTCGGCCCAGGCCATGCGCCATGGTCCGGCGGCTTCCTCGAAGGGGTCTACCAGAGCTGGTTCGAACAGGCTGGCGCCGCCCAGCTTCGCGTGGCCCAGTCCGCCCCGGCGGACGCCTGGGGCTGCATCCATTTCCAGCTGGCACGCTGAGCCCTGCGGGCTCCGGTTTTCCACGTTTTGCTATTGGCGGTGACCCGTGAAGCAATCAGACGATATCGTGAACCTCTTCCAGCAATTTGGAGGCAAGGCCGACCCTTACCAGGAGCTGGCCCGCAAGCAGGAGCACCAACGCTCCAGTGAACGCTGGCCGCTGGTATCTGCCGTTCGGGGTGCTGTGAGCGGGGACGTACCAGCGGTGGACCGCCGCCCCGGCGGCTTGCCAGCCTCAACTCCAGCCGCTGCGCCACAAAGCCCGGCTGCGCCAGTCGCCAGCGGGCCCGCTCCCGCAGGCTGGACGCAGCCCGCCGCGCCGAGGGCCGGTGACAGCCCTGCGCCGTTGTGGGGCGCTGCTGCGGCGCCACAACCAGCCGCCGCACCTGCCCCGCTCCCCTTTTCTGCGCCTGTGAGGTCTCAGGTAGCAGCACCCCTGGCACCTTCTGCTTCCGTTCCGGCACTCGCCGCGCGTTCTCCACTGGCGGGGCTGGCCGGCCTGCACGCGTCTGGCGCAAGCACTCTGCGCGATGCGCCTGCTGCGCCACAAGACCCGCTGCCCACCGACCTGCCCTCGGTGTTTGCGCGCCTGACCGGAGAGCCATCACCCCGGCCCGCTGCCACCTGGCAGCCTCGCAAGGGCCAGCCATGAAGGTGGTTGCCGTTGTTTCTGCCAAAGGCGGTGTGGGCAAAACCACCCTGACTGCGAACCTGGCCACGGCGCTGCAGCACCAGGGCGCACCGACGGTGCTGGTGGTGGACCTGGACCCGCAGAACGCGCTGGGCCTGCATTTCGGGGCCGACCCGGGGGCCCTTGCCGGGGTTTCCCGCGCCAGCCTGTCGGGCGACAGCTGGGGTTCGGTCTGCCAGCAAAGCCCTTCAGGGGTGCATGTGCTGCCCTACGGGGTGGTGAACGAGGCCGATCGCATGGCCTTTGAACGGCACCTGGAGGCTAACCCCGACTGGCTCGCGCTGCAGCTGCAAGGCCTGGATCTGCCCCCCGATGCGCTGGTGTTCATCGACACACCGCCGGGCCCCTCGGCCTATATGCAGCAGGCGCTCACGGCGGCCCAGGTGGTGGTGGTCAACCTGCCCGATGCGGCGTCGTATGCGGCGCTGGCCCTGATGCAGCGCCTGGTGCATACCTATTGCACACCACGCCCCGACTTCGCCGGCACCCTGCATGTGCTGAACCAGGCCGATGGCGCGCGCCAATTGTCCAAGGACATCACCCGCGTGATGCAGGACAGCCTGGGCGACCGGCTGATCGGCGTGATCCACGAAGACCAGGCGGTGCGCGAGGCCCTGGCCTATGACCAGAGCGTGCTGGAGTACGACACCCATGGCCAGGCGGCCGACGACCTGCGCAAATGTGCGCAGGTGCTGGCCCAGCGCCTGGGCTTGCCACTGGCGGGGGCAGCGCGATGAGCGTGGACCAGCGGCCCAAGGCCGACGAAGTTGCCGACGCCGATTCCCACAGCCCGCAGGCGCATTGGCGCACGGTGGTGCATGCCATCACGGGCTGGGCGATCTGGCAACACCCCACAGCCCGTGTGGTGGCCGTGGTGTTCAGTGCGCTGCTGATGGGGTTGGTCATCAGCGTGCCGCTGGACCTGCAGGGGCAGATTCTGTTCTCCCTGGGCTCGTTTGCCGCCGCGCTGCTGTTGAGCAAGACCCCGGGGCGCCTGTCCACGCTGGCCATGATCGTGCTGTCGATCTCGGCGTCGTCGCGTTACATCTACTGGCGCTTCACCGACACCATCGGGTTTACCCACTGGATGGACGCCGCCTTCGGCTACGGGCTGGTGCTGGCCGAGCTGTATGCGTTTGCCGTGCTGCTCATCGGCTACTTCCAGACCGCCTGGCCGCTGCAGCGCCGCCCCGTGCCCATGCCGGCGGATGTGAGCACCTGGCCCAGTGTGGATGTGTTCATCCCCAGCTACAACGAGCCGCTGGAAGTGGTGCGCCAGACGGTGTTCTCGGCCATGAGCCTGGATTGGCCCCAAGACCGCCTGCATGTCTATGTGCTCGACGATGGCCGCCGCACCGAATTCCGCGAGTTCTGTGAAGAGCTGGGCGTGGGCTACCTCATCCGCGACAACAACCACCACGCCAAGGCGGGCAACATCAATGCGGCGCTCAAGGTCACGCATTCCGACTACATCGCGATCTTTGACTGCGACCACATCCCCACACGCTCCTTCCTGCAGGTGTGCATGGGCTGGTTCTTCAAGGACACCAATCTGGTGATGCTGCAGACGCCGCACGTCTTCTTCTCGCCCGATCCCTTCGAGCGCAACCTCGACACCTTCCACCGCATGCCCAACGAGGGCGAGCTGTTCTACGGCATCGTGCAGGACGGCAATGATCTGTGGAATGCGTCGTTCTTCTGTGGCTCCTGCGCCATCATCCGCCGCAAGGAGCTGCTGGAAGTGGGCGGGATCGCGGTGGAGACCGTGACCGAGGACGCGCACACCGCGCTCAAGCTCAGCCGCCTGGGCTACAACACCGCTTACCTCGAAGTGCCCCAGGCGGCAGGCCTGGCCACCGAGAGCCTGTCCGGCCACGTGGGCCAGCGCATCCGCTGGGCGCGGGGCATGGCGCAGATTGCGCGCACCGACAACCCGCTGTTCGGCAAGGGGCTGCACTTTGGCCAGCGGCTGTGTTACCTCAACGCGATGCTGCACTTCTTCTATGGCCTGCCGCGCCTGGTGTTCCTGACGGCGCCGCTGGCCTACCTGTTTTTTGGTGCGCATGTGTTCCAGGCCTCCGCGCTGATGATCACGGCCTATGCCCTGCCGCACCTGGCCCATGCCAGCGTGACCAACTCGCGCATCCAGGGGCGCTTTCGCCATTCGTTCTGGAACGAGGTGTACGAGTCGGTGCTGGCCTGGTACATCATGCGGCCCGTGCTGGTGGCCGCGATCAACCCCAAGCTGGGCAAGTTCAACGTCACGGCCAAGGGTGGGGTGATCGAAAAAGCCTACTTCGACTGGACCATCGCCCGCCCCTACGTGGTGCTGCTGCTGATCAACCTGGTCGGCATGGCGGTCGGGGTCTGGAAGCTGTTCTCGTCGGCCGGAGATGAAACCACCACGCTGGTCATCAACATGGTGTGGACCGTCTACAACATCATCTTGCTGGGCGCGAGTGTGGCCGTGGCCAGCGAGACGCGCCAGATCCGGGGTACGCCGCGCGTGGCGGCCAGCCTGCCAGCCGTGATCCGTTTCGAGAACGGCCGCACCCTGGTGTGCAAGACCGAAGACTTCTCGCAGCATGGCCTGGGGCTGGCGGTGCCGCCCGATGTCGATATCCCCATGGGCAGCCGCCTGGCGGTGTCGCTGTTCCGCTCGGACGAAGAAGGCGTTTTCCCGGCCATCGTCACGTTCAGTGGCAAGGGGCGCCTGGGTGTGAAGTTCGACAACCTCAGCCTGCACCAGCAGGCCGAACTGGCCTCGCTCACCTTTGCCCGCGCCGATGCCTGGATCGCCACCTGGGGCACAGGCCAGCGCGACAAGCCGCTGCGCTCGCTCAAGAGCGTGATCGTGATCGGGCTGCGTGGCATGGGGCAGCTGACCGCCACGGCCTTCAAGTCCCTCAAGCCCCTCAAGTCCCGTTAGCGCGTGCACAACACGCCCTCAGCCTTCCCTGTTTCCCAAGACTTCTCCCTCACCATGATTTCCACACGACATCCGACAGCGCGGCTGCCACGCCAGCGCATGCTGCCTGCCATGCTGGCCCTGGTGCTGGCGGGGGCCGCAGCGCCCGTTTCGCAGCTGGCAGCCGCCCCCGCACCGCTGGCCGCACCGGCCCCTGTGGCCGTGCCGCCTGCCGAGTCGGGGGTGCGTGTGCACCGCGCCAGCCTCAAGGAGCTGGGCGCGCTGTTCCCGCTGCAGCTGCGGGGCGTGGACGGCACCAGTGGCGTGGCTTTCAGCGTGCGCAACGACGAGGTGGTGGTTGGCGCCAAGCTCAAGCTCAATTACTCGTATTCGCCTGCGCTGCTCACCAACCTGTCGCACATCAAGGTGCTGGTGAACGAGCAGGTGGCGGCCACGATTCCCGTGACCACCCAGCAGGCCGGTGAGAACCTGCAGCGCGAGATCACCATCCCGCCGCGCCTCATCACCGAGTTCAATCGGCTGAACCTGCAGCTCATCGGCCACTACACCATGGAGTGCGAAGACCCGCTGCACTCCAGCCTGTGGGCCAACATCGGCAATGACAGCGTGCTGGAGCTGACGGTGGCCCCGGTGGCACAGACCAACGACCTGGCGCTGCTGCCCCAGCCCTTTTTCGACCGCCGGGACGTGCGGCCGCTGGAACTCCCCATCGTGTTCAATGCCGCGCCCAATGCAGGCACCCTGCAGGCGGCGGGCACGATGTCGTCGTGGTTTGGCGCGCTGGCGGGTTTCCGTGGCGCGAAGTTCCCCTCCCTCATCGGCGAGCTGCCTGCGCGCGGCAACGCCGTGGTGATGGTGGCTGGCCGGGCGCAGGCACCCGCAGGCCTGGCGCTGCCCGAAATCTCTGGCCCCACCGTGGCCGTGGTCAGCCACCCGGCCGACCGCAACGGCAAGCTGCTGCTGGTCATGGGGCGCGACGATGCCGAGCTGGCCGTGGCGGCCAAGGCGCTGGCGATTGGCTCCTCGGCCCTGTCGGGTCCGCTCGCGCGCATCACTGAAGTCACCGAACTCAAGCCCCGCAAGCCCTACGATGCCCCCCACTGGCTGGCCAGCGACCGGCCCGTGAAGTTTGGCGAACTGGCCGAGGCCCAGGCGCTCAATGTGTCCGGCTACTCGCCCGACCTGATCCGCGTGAACTTCTTCCTGCCGCCCGACCTGTTTGGCTGGCGCCAGAAGGGTATTCCGGTGGACCTGCGCTACCGCTACACGCCGCGCCCCAACGCTGACAAGTCCACGCTCAACATCAACGTGAACCAGCAGTTCCTGCGCTCGCTGCCCCTGCGGGCCGTGAACCATGAAGAGCAGGGCACGCTCGACCGCTGGTTCACCAAGGTGATGCCCACAGGCGAAACGGTGCCCGAGCGCGAGAAGCTCCACATCCCGCTGTTCAAGCTGCCTGCCCAGTCGCAGCTGCAGATGCACTACTACTACGACGTGGTCAAGCAGGGCGCTTGCAAGGACGTGCCACTGGACAACGTGCGGGGCTCGGTGGAGGCCGACTCCACCATCGACATCTCCGGCTTCCCGCACTTCATTGCCATGCCGGACCTGGCCGCGTTCGGCAACGCCGGGTTTCCGTTCACGCGCATGGCCGACCTGTCGGAGTCGGCCGTGGTCATGCCCGACAAGGCGGGCGTGCAGGAGCTGGGCACCTACCTGGGGCTCATGGGCCTCATGGGCCGCGTCACGGGGTTCCCGGCATTGGGCGTGACGGTGGCGCAGGCCCAGCAGGTCGAGCGCCTGGGTGACAAGGACCTGCTGGTCATCTCCTCGGGCGGTGGCAATCAGCCCCTGCTCAAGCAGTGGGCCAGTGCCATTCCGGCGGCACTGCAGGGCGATGCCAAGAGCTTCCAGCTGGCAGACCTGGCCCAGCGCGCGCTGCGCTGGTGGGGCTTCGAGGACGAATCCGGCACCCGCGCGCACCGCAGCCAGGTGGCGTTTTCCAGCAGCAGCACCGACGCGTTCATTGCGGGGTTTGAATCGCCCCTGCGCAGTGGTCGCAGCGTGGTGCTGGTGGCCAGCAACCAGCCTGCGGGCCTGGCCCAGGTGATGGACGCGCTGCTGGATGCCGACGCGGTCACCAAGGTGCAGGGCAGCACCACGGTGATCCGGGGCAAACAGGTGGACAGCCTGGTGGCCGAGAAAAACTACCATGTGGGCCAGCTGGGGCCACTGCTGTACGCGCAGTGGTACCTGTCGCGCAATCCGTTGCTGCTGATCCTGCTGGGGGTCTCGGCGGCGGTGCTGGTGGCCATCATCATGTACCTGTCGCTGCGGGCCCGCGCTCGCGCCCGGCTGAAGCAGCAAAAGAAGGGCTGAGGCCGCACGCGGCAGGCTCAGCCGATTCGGAATCACGCAACACCCTCCCGGCCCTGGCGGCCGGGAGACTCGCAGGGAGAAGGTAGGCATGTCCTCCAAACGTCGTCGTCACCACCACACACTCGCCATGGGCCTGCTGGCCTCGCTGATGGCACCCGCTGCCGCCTGGGCCCAGACCGGGGCCGAGCAGACCCTGCTGGACCAGGGGCAGTATTGGCAGGAGCGCGGCGACACCGAACGCGCCGGTGAGGCCTGGCAGAAGCTGCTGCGCCTGAACCCGCAGAACGCCCAGGCGCTGTATGGCATGGCGCTGGTCGAACTGAACGCCCAGCGCCCCGAAGGCGCGCAGCGCTACCTGACTCAGTTGCAGGCGGCACACCCGCGCAGCCCGCTGGTGAGCCGCTTGCAGGAATCCATCCGCACCGGGCGCAGCGCGCCCCAGATCGAGACCGCACGCCAACAGGCCCGCAGCGGCCAGGCCAGCCAGGCGCTGAGCACCTACCAGGCCGCTCTGGGCGAACGCCCCCCCACCGGGCCGCTGGCCCTGGAGTACTACCAGACCCTGGGCGCCACGGCCGGTGGCTGGGACGAAGCCCGCCGGGGCCTCAGCCGCCTGGCGCAGGAGTCGCCCGAAGACCCGCAGATCGCACTGGCCCTGGCCCAGCACCTGACCTACCGCGAATCCACCCGCCGCGATGGCATCGCGCAGCTGGCACGCCTGGCAGGCCGCCCCGATGTGGGCAAGGCCGCCACCGAGAGCTGGCGCAAGGCGCTGGCCTGGACGGGCAACCGCTCGGCCGACATCCCGCTGTACCAGGAGTTCCTGCGCGCCAACCCCGGCGACACCGCCGTGCAGACACGCCTGGCCCAGGCCCAGAACCTGCAAAAGCAGGGGCAGGCTGCTGCCCGCCCCGTGGCGACAGACCCGCTGCGCCTGCGCACCACGGCCGGGTTCCAGGCGCTGGAGGATGGCGAGCTGGACGCGGCAGAAACTGCGTTCCTGCAGGTGCTCGAAGCGCGCCCCAGCGATGGTGATGCCCTGGGCGGCCTGGGCATCCTGCGGCTGCGCCAGGAGCGGTTTGCCGACGCCCGGGGGCTGCTGGAGCGCGCCTCGCGCGCCGGATCGGCCGCGCGCTGGAAGCAGGCGCTGGACAGTGCCACCTACTGGAGCCTGGTCGAACAGGGCACCAGCGAACGCGAGCGTGGCGACACCGCTGCCGCGCGCCGCACGCTGGAGCAGGCTGTGCGCATCAACCCCACCGAAGTGACGGCCGAGACCGACCTGGCCGACCTGCTGGTGGAAGCTGGTCAGTACGACGCGGCCGAGGCTGCCTACCGCCGGGTGCTCGCGCGGCAGGCCGACAACCCCGACGCCGTGCGGGGCCTGGTGGGCGTGCTGGCCCAGAACAACAAGGCCGCCGAGGCGCTGGCCCTGGTCGAGAAGCTCTCGCCCTCGCAGCAGGAAAAGGTCGGTGCCCTGGGGCGGCTGCGCGCTGCGCAGGCCCTGGGCCAGGCCCGGGCGGCCACGGAGCGTGGCGACATGGCCGCCGCGCGCGCGGCGCTGGAAGACGCGCTGCTGAACGACCCGGCCAGCCCCTGGGTGCGCCTGGACCTTGCCCGCCTGTACCTGCGCCTGGGCGCCGTGGCCGAGGCCCGGGGCGTGATGGACGGCTTGCTGCTGTCCAACCCCAACATGCCCGAGGCGCTGTATGCCGGTGCGCTGCTCGCCTCCGAAGCCAGCGACTGGCCGGGAGCGCTGGCGCTGCTCGACCGCATTCCCGAAAAACACCGCACGCGCGACATCGCTGCGCTGCAAAAGCGGGTCTGGGTGCATGTGCAGGCGGCTGCCGCATCGGCGCTGTCGGCCGAGGGTCGGCAGTCCGAAGCGCTGGCCACCCTGGCCCAGGCCGAATCCTTTGCCACGCAAGACACCGAGCTGCTGGGTGCGCTGGCCCTGGCCTACGCCGATGCAGGTGATCCCCAGCGTGCGCTGGGCATGGTGCGCCAGGTGCTGGCGCGCACGCCCCGCCCCGATGTGGGGCTGCGCTTGCAGTACGCCGCCACGCTGCTCAAGACGCAGCAGGACGTGGAGCTGTCAGGCATCCTGCGCCAGCTGCAGAACGCCCCCATGGGCGAGCGCGAGCGCCGCAGTTTCGCCGACATCCGCCGCGCTTACATCGTGCGCCAGGCCGATGGCCTGCGCGAGGCGGGCGATCTGGTGGCTGCGTATGACACCCTTGCCCCGCTGCTGGCCGAGCAGGCCGACGAGCCCCTGGCCATGGCGGCCCTGGCCCGCATGTACGCGGCCAACAACGACTACGCGCCCGCCCAGGCGCTGTACGCGCGGCTGTTGGAGCGCTCGCCCACCGATGTGCCCCTGCTGCTGCAGACAGCGGCCATGGCCACGGGGGCCAAGGACTATGCCTATGCCGAGTCGCTGCTGTCCGTGGCGTTGGCACGCGCACCGCGCGACCCCGAGGTGCTGACGGCAGCCGGGCGCCTTTACCGCGCCCAGGGCAAGAACACCAAGGCCACCGAATTCTTCACCGCCGCCGTGGCCGCCGAAAACGCCCAGCGCGACGCCGTGCTGGCCGCCAGCGGCGTCGCAGCCGGGCCTGGGCGTTCGGGCAACCCCTTTGCCCAGCGTGCCGGGCTGCAGCCACAGCGCGCGGGTGGCGGGCTGGTGGTACCGGGCGCTGCCGCCGTGGCGCGCTCCCCCGTGGGCTACACGCCCATGCAGTACGCGCCGCAGCCCGTGGCGCGCAGCAATGCACCGGCGGGGCTCTACATCCCCGATCCGGCCGGGGCCAGCCGGTTTGCCCAGGCGCTGCCCCTGCCTTTGCAGGCCCCCCCCTTGACCCCGGCGAGCTACTACCCGGAAGCCGCCAGCCCGGCCGTGGGCGCAGCCGCAGTGCCATTGCCTGCTGCCAACGGCCAGCGCAGCGCCGGGACCGTCTCCCGGGCGGCCCCACCCCAGCCCACCGGGCGCGTGGTGCCTGTGTCCCCAGCCCCGGTGGCGCCCATGGTGCCTATTGCGCCTGTCGCCTCTGCAGGCTACATCGCCCCGGCACAGGCCTCGGTAGCCAGCTATGGCAGCCTGCCGCTGCCCGCCTCCACGGCGGCCCAGCGTGCTGCCGTGGCACCCCAGCCATCCGCCTGGGCCACCGCAGGCACCCTGGGCACCGTGCCCGATCCCACGCGCCCGCGCACGGTGCGCGACGAGCTGCGGGAGGTGCAGCAAAGCCAGATCTCCTCGTTCTCGGTGGGCGCCACCGCGCGTGCGCGCCAGGGCGAGGCGGGCATGAGCCAGCTGTCCGAGATCGAAGCCCCCGTGCAGCTCAAGATGAGCGTGGGCGATGGCCACCTGATCCTGGGCGTGACCCCCACCGGGGCCAGCGCCGGGGCGCCCGGCACGCCCTATGGCACCCAGAGCCGGTTTGGCGGCGGCCCCGCCACGGCGCTCGACATGCCGCTGCGCGCACCCGGTTCGCAAAGCGACAGCGGCATCGGTGTGAGCGTGGGCTACGAATCCGGCGGGCTCAAGGCCGACATTGGCACCACGCCGCTCGGCTTTGGCCAGTCGGATGTCACGGGCGGTGTGCGCTACCGCATGGCCCTCAATGACCAGCTGACCATGGCGGTGGACCTGTCGCGCCGCCCCGTGAACGACAGCCTGCTGTCGTTTGCTGGCGCCCGCGACGCCCGCACCGGCGACCGCTGGGGCGGCGTGTCGGCCACAGGGGGCCGCATTGACATGACCTGGGACGACGGCGAGCTGGGCCTGTACGGCTATGGCTCCCTGCACGGCATCACCGGCACGCGGGTGCGCAGCAATGCGCGCGCCGAGCTGGGCGGTGGCATGTACTGGCATGTGCACCGCACGTCCAACGCCGACCTTACTGCCGGGATGAGCTTCTCCGGGCTGTCCTACCAGCGCAACCTGCGCTACTTCACCGTGGGCCATGGGGGCTACTTCAGCCCGCAGCAGTTTGTGTCGTTCGGGCTCCCGGTGGAATGGGCCCAGCGCAATGGCCGCCTGTCCTACCAGCTCAAGGGCTCGGTGGGCGTGCAGTATTTCAAGGAAGACGCGGCCCCGTATTTCCCCAACAGCCCGTCGCGCCAGGCCGCAGCCGTGCTGGCCGCCAGCGACGCCCTGGCGTTTGGCGAAACCGGCGCCACGGCCATCTACCCCGGCCAGTCGCGCACGGGCCTGGGCTACAACCTGGGCGCTGCCATGGAGTACCAGATGCACCCGCAGGTGTTCCTGGGGGGGCACCTGGCGCTCAACAACGCGCGCAACTACCGCGAGTTTGCGGGCGGGCTGTATGTGCGCTATGCCTTTCAGCCCTACAACGGTCTGCAGGTGTTCCCGGTCAACCCGCTGCGCTCGCCCTACGCCAACTGAGCCCGGGCCGGGCGGCGGCCCGGCAGTCCACGCCCCAGCAAAAAGGCCCGTTGCGCACACCGCGCAACGGGCCTTTTTTTGGTTTCATTCCCTCACCATCGGGGCGAGGGGCTGCACCTGGTGTTTACGGCGTGAGCTGCTTGGCGCCCACAAACACGGTGCGTGCACGGGTGCCCGCCACCGACAACCCGGCGGTCAGGATGCGCAGGCCGATCACATTGCCGTTGGCATCAAACTGTGCCGATGCCGAGCCAGACTGTGGCGGGCCCGATGCCAGCTCGCAGGTGATGGGGCCGTTGGGGCTCTTGAGGTAACCAAACGCCTCCACGCGGTACAGGTTCAGCCCGCTGCCCAGTTCGCCCAGCAGCTTGCCCGCCACCTCGCAGCCACTGGTGGTGAGGCCGGTGATCGCGCCGTCGGCAAACACCTTCAGTGTGGTGGTGTCCCCGCCGAAGCCGGTGCCCGCCATCTTGAAGGTGCCCACGATCATGGCCGTGGTGGCGACCTTGCCTGCAGGCAGTGCGTACAGGGGGTCGGGCGTCACGCTGAAGCGCGTGGGGAAGCCGCCCGGCTGCGTGGGGTAGCTGAAGCTGCCGCTGAACAGGCTGGCGTTGCCGGAGCCATTGCTGCTTTGCAGCGTGCCATCGATCAGCACCGCCTCGTTGTAGGTGCCGGTGTTGCCCAGCAGTCGGTTGAAGAACACGCCGTCGTTGGCGGTCACGAAGCGGTTGTTCGTGGCGTTGTTCTCGTAGCGGATCAGGCGGCCATACAGCGCGTTGTGGTCCAGGCTGCTGTTGGTATAGAAGAACAGCCCGCCGTCCGGCAGCACGCTGCCCCACACCGTGGTGTCACCAATCACCCCCGTGGGCAGCGTGAACGAACCCTGCCAGTTGCCTGCCACCGACAGCGGCGTGGCCGACGGCGGCACCGTGGTGCGCGGGTCGGCAATACCGTTGAGGGTGTAGGTGTTGTCGGTGCCGGTGGCGTTGCGGGTGAAGGCCCAGATGCCGTTGGGCACACCGGCTGCGTCGAAGCGCAGCACCGCAATGCCCGACTGCTGTGTGCCCGTGGCGCCGCAGGAGGTGGTGTCGCCAGAGAGGTTAATCGTGAGCGAGTACAGCGGAGAACCCGCCGCGCGCGGTGTGGCCGAGCCCGTGGCCAGGCAGCCACCAATGCGGCCCGAGAGCTGGCCCTGGGGCGTGACGGTGAGCACCCAGCCGCCGCCAAACAAGCCCGTGCCCCGGTAGGTGCCCTCGATCAGGCTGGGGCTGGCGGTGTGAAAGTTGAGGCTGCTGTATGCCAGCTTCAGCGGCACCGTGGCGCCCGAGGCGGCGGCCGTCTGCACCGGGTCGCTGTAGTTGCCGCTGATGGCGTCGGTGCGGCCGATCTTGCCGCTGTTCGAGGCCGTGCCGCGCAAGGTCAGGCTGGTGGCGAACTTGCCGTCCTGCACCGAGAAATACGTGACGCCCGTGGCCAGCACCGAGGTGACGCTCACATTCAGCCGCCCGTACAGCGCATCAAAACCCGCTGCACCCGGGGCCTCGCGGGCCAGGTAGAACTCGCCGCCGGTGCCCTGTGGGCCGGGGTCGATGTAGCCCACCACCTGGCGCTGCGCTGCGCCCGTGCCCACCGTGCCTTCCCACACACCGCCGGGGTACTGCTGCACGCCCGGGGCGGGGCCCACGTCTTCGCCATCGGACGAACCCCCGCCGCAACTGGCAAGCAGCGCGGCACAGGCCAAGGGAAACCAGAAGTATTGACTACGCATGTTGGACAAGGACAGGGTCAGTAGGTGGTGAAAAGAAGAGGGCGCCAGCCCCCGCCATGGCGGGGCCCATGAAGCAGGCCATGCATGCTGCGTGCCTGCTGCCATTGGCACCGGGCCACGGCCCGTAGGGGCGCAGGGGGCGCTTGGCTGTATCGAATTGTGCCAGCAGTGGGTGGCGTGGCCGGGGGCGTGGCACGCAGCCGGAGGCTCCACAGTCAGAGGGAATTAAGTTGCTATATATTTAATAGCTAAAAAATGAGATGGGTCGCGCGCAGAGGCCGATTTTTCTTCATATTTTTCTTGCCCACACGCAAAAGAGCCGGAGCCCATGGTGGGCTCCGGCTCTTTTTCTGCATGCACCCGACGCGGGCGCAGCCGTGGCTTCAATCGTCGTTCGTGGCCAGGCTGATCAGGATGCGCAGCACATACCAGAGCATCAGCGCAATCGACGCAAACAGGTGCAGCGCGGCACCGGCGGGGCGGTCGGCGGGGTAGTCGTGGATGATGCGCGAGGTGTCGTACAGCACGCAGGCGCCTGCAAACAGCACCATGATCCCCGAGAACCAGATGCCCAGCTTGAAGCCGAAGATCGCGCCCGCAACGATGGTGCCCAGTGCCACCAGGCCACCCACCTTCAGGATGCCGCCCAAAAAGGAGAAGTCCGTCTTGGTGCTGAACGCCGTCCAGGTGAGTGCGCCCACCAGCAGCAGCGTGATGAAGCCCGCTGCACCAATGGCGCCGGGCGCCACCAGCTGAGCGATGCCGAACATGGGCGCGAAGATCAGGCCCTCGGCCAGCACATAGATGCCCAGGCCCATGAGCTGGGTCTGCGGGTTCTCGGCGTTGTCGGCCAGGTGGGAGGCCAGCCAACCCACCAGCATGAAGGCGCCCATCACGCCCAGCCAGATGAACTTGTTGCCGCTGGCCATCAGCATCTTGGCCGTGGTGTTCGAAAAGCCGCTGGCCATCAGCACAGCCGACAGCACAACAAAAGCCAGCATGGCCACGCCCAGGTGCTTGTAGGTCGAGACGATGAAATCGCGGCGCTCCATGGGCGCGCCGGACGGGGTCTGCGGGGAAAGTGCGTTGGGGTTCATGGTGATGTCCTCCTTGGGATCTGCGTGTGCAAAAAACTCAGGAGGAGCGCTACATGGGCGCCCCTCCCTCCCTCTCTTTGTTGTGGGGTGTGGCCGTCAGGCGGCGGCCAGTTGCTGGGCCTCGTCGGCCGCGCGCAGCTTGCGGTTGGACCAGACACCGGCGGCGCCCACCAGCGTGAGCAGGATCGCCAGGATCCAGGTGCCCGCGCCGCTGAAGGACTGGGCCGACGACGTGGCCTCGGCCTGCAGGCGCTGCTTGGTGGTGTCGTAGCTGATGACGGTCGCGCCGCCTGCCGACACTTCGTAGACCAGGTCGTTGTCGCTGCTGTCCACCAGGGCCGTGACCTTTTCATCGATCAGGTTGCCCACCAGCTGCTGCGGCGTGCTGTAGTCGATGCGCAGCTTGCGCACTTCGGCACCGGCTGTGTCGGGCTGCACGCTGATCTCGTAGTAATGCTTGGTGGAGCGGCGCTTGCGCTTGACGGTGACCTCAGCCGCCTGCGTCACGGTGCCTGAGACGGTCTGCAGGCTTTCGCGTGCCACGTAGGCATGGTCCCCCTCGGCCTTCCAGCCGCTGTACACCGACAGCCCGATCAGGCCGGGCCCGGCCAGCAGCAGCAGCCAGGCGTAGCCGGTGATGAAAATCAGAATCTTGCGGAAGAATCCAGGCATGGCAACCCTCTCTCTTCAGTTGGAATATTGATTTTTGGTAACTGCTTGCCGCCGGGCTTTGCGCCTCTTTGCGAGCAAGGCCGCGATGATCTGCGAAATTTCCGTATCGAATGTAAGAAGTTGTTGATCCGTGGCGGCGCTGCCGCACTGGACACATTGGAGAAGTGGCGCGCCTGTGCCCCGTTGTAAAAGCACGCGGGCGGCGCATGGAGCGCGCTGTTTGGCACGCTGTTTTTCCGTGCCCGGCGAAGTGATTCTTGTTGCGAGTTGCTACGTTTTGAAGTGCAGCGCCCAAAGAAAAAGCCCACACCTTGCGGGTGTGGGCCTGGGGTTCGACGCGGTGCCGGGGGATCAGAACGGAATGTCGTCGTCCATATCGTCAAAGCCGGAC
>Ga0187842_1000473_pt1 | contig 20092 bp, 17 predicted proteins | sample SpaLakP09_SKY_41_FD_134514 | JGI IMG/M metagenome (GOLD analysis project Ga0187842, IMG submission 134514) | Oligotrophic lake water microbial communities from Sparkling Lake, Wisconsin, USA - SP09_SKY_41 | ecosystem: Environmental > Aquatic > Freshwater > Lake | place: USA: Sparkling Lake... | reverse complement strand
TTTCCGGCCCTGCTTAGAACTTCAGGGTTTTCACGCCTTCGGCCATGCCCAGCAGGCAGACGTTGGCGCCACGGGCTGCGAACAGGCCCACGGCGATCACGCCGACGATCTGGTTGATCTGGGTTTCCAGTGCCACCGGATCGCTAATCGACAGGCCCGCCACATCCAGAATATTGCCGCCATTATCGGTCACGAACGCTTCATCCGTGCCGGCTTTCAGGCGCAGCTTGGGCGTGCCGCCCAGTTTGGCCAGTTCGCGCGCCACGGCATTGCGTGCCATCGGCAGCACTTCCACCGGCAGCGGGAACTTGCCCAGTACGTCCACCAGCTTGGAGCCGTCGGCGATGCAGACGAACTGGCCGGACACGGAAGCGACGATCTTCTCGCGCGTCAGCGCCGCGCCGCCGCCCTTGATCATGGCGCCGGCGGCGTTGATCTCATCGGCGCCGTCGATGTACACGGCAATCGCCGGCACGTCGTTGAGGTCATACACTTCGATGCCATGGCCGCGCAGGCGGGCTGCGGTAGCTTCCGACGAGGCCACTGCGCCCTTGATGCGGTGCTTGATCAGCGCCAGTTCGTCGATGAAGAAATTGGCGGTGGAGCCGGTGCCCACGCCGATGATTTCGTTGTCTACCACGTAGGCAATGGCGGCACGGGCTACGGCTTGTTTCAGTTCGTCCTGGGTCATAGTCTATCTATTCGAAGAGATGGGTAAAAAAGGGGATGGGCGCTATTTTAACGGATCATGCCCCGCCTTCCCGAATTACCAGTAGGAAATTCATTTCGTATTGCGCAAAAGTAACGTGGCGCGCCTGCCGCATCCAGCGCCACGATCTTGCCATTCATATACGTGAATATGCGAGAATCAACACTTGACTACTCGCCCGCCGAGGATAGCGCAATGACGTCTCCCAAGACCATATTGATCGTCGATGACAGCCGGGTTTCGCGCATGATGGCACGGAACTATATCGGCGTGCTGCACGCCGACTGGAATATCGAAGAAGCCGGCAGCGGCGAAGAAGCCCTGCTCAAAGCCCGCAGCGTCTCGCCCGATCTGATACTGATGGATGTGAACATGCCCGGCATGGGCGGCATGGCTGCTGCCGAACAGCTGCGCCAGGAATGGCCGGCCGTGCCGATCTCGCTGCTGACGGCCAATGTGCAGACCGCCACGCGCGAACGTGCAGCGGCGCTGGGGCTGGGCTTTGTGGAAAAGCCCATCACCGAAGCCCGCATTGCCACCCTGCTTGCCACCCTGACTGCGGCCTGACCATGTTTGCCCTGACCGAACTGGAAAACGACGCGCTGATCGAAATTTTCAATATCGGCGTGGGTCAGGCAGCGGCCTCGATGAGCGCCATCGTGGATGAACCGGTGGCCATGTCGGTGCCCTCGATCAGCTTTGTGGACCGGCGCGAAGCTGCGCGCCTGCTCGATAGCAAGGACCCGGAAGCGGAGCGCATCTGCGGCGTCAGCCAGCATTTCGAAGGCGCCTTCGATACCCAGGCCATCCTCATGTTCCCCGAAGATAAAAGCCTGGAGATCGTGCGCCTGATGGTAGGCGAAGCCGTACCGCTCAAGGAGTTGACGGAGATGGAACAGGAGGCCATGTGCGAGATCGGCAACATCATCCTGAATTCCTGCGTCGGCACCCTGGCCAATATCTTCCACCACGAGCTGCATGGCTCGCTGCCGCAATACCATGTGGGCACCAGCGATGAAATCATGAACGCCTCGGGCAGCCAGCCCGATACTGTGGTGCTGATGCTGCATATCGATTTTGTACTGGAACGCCACCAGATACGGGGCTACGTCGCCTTTGTGCTCGATGTCACCGCGCTGCACGACCTGAAGGAACAGATCAACCGCTACATCGCCCGCGCGATGGGGCAGGAGTGAGGACCGGGCCATGCCGAACTCGCCGCCCGAACACCGCCTGCGACTGCTGCAAAGCGTGCTCTCCGCCATCAGCATGGGCGCCATCGTGCTCAATCCCGGGCGCCGCATCGTGCTGTGGAATAGCTGGATGCAGCAGTATTCCGGCGTTACGGCCGAACAGGCGCTGGACCAGCCGTTTCTGGCCATGCTGCCCGAACTGCAGGGCGGACGGGTGGAGATGGCCATCCATCAGGCGCTCAGCAACAACTTCCCGTCACTGCTGTCGCAGACCCTGAACAAGGCCCCCTTCCCCCTCTACGCCAACGCGCTGGCAGTGGAACGGCAGGAGCGCATCCAGCAGGCGATCGAGGTGACGCCGATCGCCGTGGCCGGTGCCGAGCGCCACTGCCTAATCCAGATCAACGACGTCAGCATCGCGGTGGGGCGCGAAAAGCTGCTGCGCGAGCAGGCGCTGGTACTACGCTCGCAGACCTTTGCCGACAGCCTGACCGGCATCGCCAACCGGCGCCACTTCGACGTGGCCATCGACCGCGAACACCGGCGCGCACGCCGCAGCGGCCAGCCGCTGTCGCTGCTGATGATAGACATCGACCACTTCAAGCCCTACAACGACCACTACGGCCACCAGAAAGGCGACCAGTGCCTGATCCGCGTAGCGGCCGCCATGGCCGCCATTCTGAAACGGCCGTGCGACCTGATGGCGCGCTACGGTGGCGAGGAATTCGGTATCATCCTGCCGGATACCGATCTGCCGCAGGCGCAGCGGGTGGCCGAAGCGCTGCGCAGCGCCGTGCAGGAACTGGCGATTCCGCACGGACGCCATAGCAATTCCCAGCATGTCACCGTCAGCATCGGCATCGCCACGCTGGACCTGGATACCCAGCACGATATCGAAATGCTGATCGGCGCGGCAGACCGCGCGCTGTATCAGGCCAAACACGCAGGCCGCAACCGCAGCATCAGCTGCAGCACCTAGGACAGTACATGATCGAACAGGCAATCGGCAGCACCCCTACCTTACGCAGCATCGACCAATTACCGGGCCCGCGCCCATGGCCGCTGGCAGGCAATCTGGGACAGATCCGTCCCGAACGCATACATCAGCATGTAGAACGCTGGAGCCGGGAATATGGCCCCATCTTCCGCATACAGTTCGGCTCCACGCCTGTTGTGGTACTGGCCGGGCATGAACTGGTCAACGCGGCCCTGCGCGACCGCCCCGACGGTTTCCGCCGTCCATCCATCACGGCACAGGTCTCGAACGAAATGGGCGGCCGCCCCGGCGTATTCATGGCCGAAGGCAGCGTCTGGCGCGACCAGCGCCGCATGGTAATGACGGCACTGGCGCCGCACGCCATCAAGGCGTATTTCCCGTCGCTGGTGAAGGTCGGCCTGCGCCTGCAAAAGCACTGGCAGCAGGCGGCAAAGCAGGCCCGCGTGATCGACCTGTGCGAAGACCTGAAACGCTACAGCGTCGACATCATCGCCGGTCTGGCTTTCGGCACCGAGGTCAACACCATCGATGGCGGTGAGGATGTGATCCAGCGCCACATGGATGTGATACTGCCCGAAGTAGCCCGCCGTTCCGTCGCCCTGTTCCCTTACTGGCGCTACATCAGACTGCCGCGCGACCGCCATCTGGACCGCAGCGTGCAGGCCCTGAGCAGCGCTGTCGATGCACTGATCGCCACGGCCCGCCAGCGCCTGCAGGACGAACCGCAACGGCGCGAGCGTCCCGCAAATCTGCTGGAAGCCATGATCTGCGCGGCCGATGAAGGTGGCAGCGGAGTCGATGATATGGCCGTGGCAGGCAACGTCAGCACCATGCTGCTGGCCGGCGAAGACACCACCAGCAATACGCTGGCGTGGATGCTGTACCTGCTGCATCAGCATCCGGCGGCACTGGAACGGGCCCGCGCCGAAGTGCTGCGGGTAGCCCCCGATCCCGCCGCCTTCAGCATTGAGCAGATGGATGGCCTCGATTACCTCGATGCCTGCGCGCAGGAAGCCATGCGGCTCAAGCCGGTGGCACCGTTCATTCCGCTGGAAGCGCTGCGCGATAGCGTCATCGGCGATGTGCGGATTCCCCAAGGAGGCTTGATCTGGTGCGTAATGCGGCACGATAGCGTGAGCGAGCTGCAGGTGGCACGCGCTGCCGAATTCGATCCGGAGCGCTGGCTGCAGCAAGGCAGCGATGCCATGAACAAGCAGCTGGCCATGCCCTTCGGTGCCGGTCTGCGCACCTGCCCCGGACGCTATCTGGCACTGCTCGAAATCAAGCTGGCCAGCGCCATGCTGCTCAGCAGTTTCGATATCGCCAGGCTAAGCACGGAAAACGGCGCCGAACCGGAAGAGCGCATGGCCTTCACCATGTCGCCTATCGGCCTGCGCATGCAGCTCAGGGAACGCCGCGCCTGACACTGTGTTATCGGCGCCGCGCGATGCCGACGCCTGACCATACGCCAGCAATTAGCCCCTTGCCCTTGCAGTAAGGGGGTATACTGCTGCGCGAAAGCACCGCTACACAGAAGGAAAGTTATGAAAATGTTGTCCCGCGCTGAAGCCAGCGTGACTGAAGAAATCCAGCGCCAGTTCCCGCAACTGCAGCAGATCCGCGAACTGGCCGGCGACGGCGGCCTGCAGGGCATGGCCGTCTCCGTCTTCGACCACTGGCTGGAAGATGAAAGCGAATGGCATCTGCTGGACTGCTACGAAGGCGCCGAGCGCGAGCGCCGCAACCGCCTGTTCGCCCAGCACTGGGCTGCACTGTACGACCTCACGCCACTCTACACGGTACGCTACCGTGGCCGCTGGCCGGCCAAGGCCAAGCTGGTTATCAAGCGCTACAACGACAAGGACGGCTATCTGCGCCAGTGCCGCTACAGCGACTACGGCGTGCCTGCCCAGTTCATCGTCATGCCGGAGCTGGGCTGCATCTACGCGGCCGGCTGGGACGACACCAACATCCTGTACTACCGCGATGCCGCCCTTGCAGCACCGGTTCTCAAGCTGGCCAGCGAAGCCGGCCTGCACTGCCTGCCCCAGCAAGCCATTTAAATCCAATCGCCCATAAAAAAACGTGGTGTGCCGCCTTAGCGGTCACACCACGTCCAAGGGAGACGGTGCTTAGAGCGAGCGCAGGCCGCTGGCGGCCTTGGCCAGATCGGTGATGCGCTGCCAGTCGCCAGCGGCGATGGCATCTTTCGGCGTGAGCCACGAACCGCCTACGCAGGCGACGTTTTTCAGCGCGAGGAATTGCGAGGCAGTGTCCTGCGAAATGCCGCCAGTCGGGCAGAATGTGACGTCCGGCAGCGGACCGCCAATGGCGTTCAGCATGCCCACGCCGCCGGCCGGTACGGCCGGGAACAGTTTCAGCTGACGGAAGCCCTGCTCGCGCGCAGCCATGATTTCCGATGGCGTCATCACGCCCGGCAGCAGCGGCAGGCCGCTGCTCTTGGCCGCGGCGATCAGTGCCGGCGTCAAGCCCGGCGACACGCCGAACACGGCGCCGGCATCACGCGCAGCGGCGAATTCGTCCGGCTGGGTCAGCGTGCCCACGCCGACGATGGCGCCTTCCACTTCCGACATGGCTTTGATGGCACCCAGACCGTGCCTGGTGCGCAGCGTTACTTCCAGCACGCGGATGCCGCCGGCCACCAGCGCACGCGCCAATGGCACTGCGTGTTCAGGTTCGTCGATCGCAATCACAGGGATCACGGCGGAAGTACGCATAATGTCGAGCAGAGTCATGGTCATGATTAGGCTTCTTTCTTCATCGAGAAATCTTCGTCGGAACCCGGTACGGTATTACCTACCGGATCTTGGTCGTGCAGGCCTACCGTGGTAGGTATCGGCGATGGCAGCGGGAAGGTGGTAGCACCTTTCTCGGCTTCGCATACGCTGTTGCGGAACATGGCGAACAGCTCGCGGCCCATGCCCACCTGATTCGGCGACAGGTCGGCCGTGGCCATGGAACGGGCATGCCAGACGGCGCTATCGACCAGCGCTTCCAGCGTGCCGCTGTTGGCGCACAGGCGGATCATGTCGCCATCGCGCACCAGACCGAGCGGGCCGCCAGCCAGAATTTCCGGCGATACGTGGATCGCCGCCGGCACCTTGCCCGAAGCACCGGACATACGGCCATCGGTCACCAGCGCTACATGGCGGCCGGCGTCCTGCAGGTTGGCCAGTGCCGGGGTCAGTGCGTGCAGTTCCGGCATGCCGTTGGCGCGCGGGCCCTGGAAGCGGATCACAGCCACGAAGTCGCGATCGAGCTTGCCGGCCTTGTAGTCGGCCATGAAGGCTTCCTGCGAATTGAACACCAATGCAGGCGCTTCCACCGTACGGTGTTCCGGCTTCACTGCCGAGACTTTCATCACGGCGCGGCCCAGATTGCCCTTCACCAGTACCATGCCGCCGTCGGCCGAGAATGGCGCGCCAGCTTTGCGCAGCACTTTCTCGTCGCCTGATTCCAGCGGCGCGTCTTTCCACACCACGCCCTGGCCATTCGCGCCGAGGAAAGGCTCGGCAGCGTGTGCGCGCAAGCCTTTGCCCAGGATGGTGGTGACATCATCATGCAGCAGGCCAGCGTCGAGCAGTTCGCGGATCACGAAACCGGTACCGCCAGCGGCATGGAAATGGTTCACGTCAGCGTCGCCGTTCGGGTAGATACGGGTCAGCAGCGGTACCACGCGCGACAGTTCGTCGAAGTCGTTCCAGTCGATCACGATACCGGCAGCCTTGGCGATGGCGACCAGGTGCAGCGTGTGATTGGTGGAGCCACCCGTGGTCAGCAGCGCGACGATGGCGTTGACGATGGATTTTTCATCGACCACATGGCCGACCGGCAGATATTCGTTCGACTGCGCGGTAATCAAGGCAGCGCGGCGCGCAGCGGCCTTGGTCAGTTCATCGCGCAGCGGGGTGTTCGGGGTGATGAAGGCGGCGCCCGGCAGGTGCAAACCCATTACTTCCATCAGCATCTGGTTGCTATTGGCAGTGCCGTAGAAGGTGCAGGTGCCGGCGCCGTGATAGGACTTGGCCTCGCCTTCGAGCAGTTCCTCGCGACCCACTTTACCTTGTGCGTACAGCTGGCGCACCTTGGCTTTTTCCGAATTCGACAGACCGGTGGTCATCGGGCCGGCCGGCACGAACACGGCTGGCAGGTGGCCGAAGTGCAGCGCGCCGATCAGCAGGCCCGGTACGATCTTGTCGCACACGCCCAGATACACAGCCGAGTCGAACATATTGTGCGACAGCGCTACTGCGGCGGCCATGGCGATGGCGTCGCGCGAGAACAGCGACAGTTCCATGCCCGGCTGGCCCTGCGTCACGCCGTCGCACATGGCCGGCGCGCCACCGGCAAACTGGGCGACCGCGCCCACTTCGCGCACAGCTTCTTTGATCAGCTGCGGATAGCCTTCGAACGGCTGATGCGCCGACAGCATATCGTTGTAGGAAGAGATGATGGCGACGGAAGGTTTCTTCACTTCCTTCAGCACCAGCTTGTCGTTGGCCGGGAAAGCCGCAAAACCGTGCGCCAGATTGGTACACGACAGCGCGCCGCGCTGCACGCCTTTGATACGGGCCGCTTCGAGGTGGGCCAGATAGGCACCACGCGAAGGTTTGCTGCGCTCGATGATGCGCGCGGTGACGGTTTCTAGGACTGGATGCAACGCCATGATCGTTCCTTATGAATGAATTCCGTGAAATTTTACTACAAATTTTCAGATCAGCCAGCCTTTTATTTACCCCCATGGTGCTCAGACAGGCCAAAAAGCGGCGATACACTCACCTGTCAGTGGCCGTTGCACGCTAAAACACCCCTGCTCCGATACGAAAAACACCGCCTGAACAAGTAAACGTAGTGAATTTACCTGTTTTTATTGTATGATGTTCCGCATCCCCTCCATCAGCACCGACCTACGCCGACAATTATGCGCCAGCCAGCTCTGACCTCTACCTCCAGTTTCCTAGCCCTTGCCAGCCACGCCAACGCTGCCCGCACATGGCAGATGCGCCAGCTGTTTGCCGATGACGCCCAGCGCTTCCCCAAACTGACCGTGGATGCCGCCGGCCTGTTCCTCGACTATTCCAAGAACCGGCTCGATGGCCGCACGGTAGAACTGCTGCTCGATCTGGCGCGCGAGCGCGGTGTGGAGAGCCTGCGCGACGCCATGTTCGCCGGTGAGAAAATCAATCTTACCGAACAACGCGCCGTGCTGCATACGGCCCTGCGTATGCCGCGCGGCAAATCGCTGGTAGTGGATGGCCAGGATATCGGCCACGACGTGCACGCCGTACTGGACCAGATCAAGGACTTCACCGACCGGGTACGCAGCGGCACATGGCTGGGCTACACGGGCAAGCCGATTACCGACGTGGTTAACATCGGCATCGGCGGCTCCGATCTGGGCCCGAAAATGGCCGTGCTTGCCCTGCGCTCCTACAGCCACCCACGCCTGAAAATGCACTTCGTCTCCAACGTCGACGGCCACGATATGGACGCCGCGCTGGCGCAGGTAAATCCAGAAACCACGCTGTTCATCGTCGCCTCGAAGACCTTTACCACCGCCGAGACCATGCTCAATGCAGGCACGGCACGCCACTGGTTCCTGCAAGCGGCCACGGAAGCGGATCTGCCGCGCCACTTCGTCGCCGTCTCCACCAACCAGCAGGCAGTGGGCGCCTTCGGCATCGACACCGCCAATATGTTCCCGTTCTGGGACTGGGTGGGTGGCCGCTATTCGGTGTGGTCGGCCATCGGCCTGTCGCTGGCACTGGCCGTGGGCTTTGGCTACTTCAACGACTTCCTCGCCGGCGCGCACGCCATGGACGAACACTTCCGCAGCGCGCCGCTGGAACAGAACATGCCGGTACTGCTGGCCATGGTGGGCTTCTGGAACCGCCAGTTCCTCGATGCCGGTTCGCTCTCGATTGCGCCCTATCATCAGGACCTGAGCCGCTTCCCGGCCTACCTGCAGCAGCTCGACATGGAGAGCAATGGCAAGCGCGTCACCCGCAGTGGCGCCGTGATCGATACGCCGACCTGCCCGGTGGTCTGGGGCGAGTGCGGCACCAACGCGCAGCACGCCTACTTCCAGCTGCTGCATCAGGGCACCGACGTCACGCCTATCGACTTCATCGCCACCCTGCGCGCGACGCACGATCTGGCCGGCCACCACGATGCCTTGCTGGCCAACTGTTTCGCCCAGTCGGAAGCCTTCATGAAAGGTAAAACCGAAGAGGAAGCACGCGCCGATCTGCAAGCGCTCAAGCTGAGCGAAGATGAAATCGCCGCCCTGCTGCCGCACAAGGTCTTCCCCGGCAACCGCCCGTCCAACACCATCCTGATGGACCAGCTCAACCCGTCAGCACTAGGCGCACTGATCGCCCTGTACGAGCACAAGACCTTTGTGCAAGGCGCCATCTGGGACGTCAACAGCTTCGACCAGTGGGGCGTGGAGCTGGGCAAGGTACTGGCCAAGAACATTCAGGCCGAACTCACCGGCACGGTACAACCGGAGCGCCACGACAGCTCCACCAACGGCCTGATCGTCATGGCCAAGGCAGCACAGCACCTATGATGACCAGCGAAATCAGCGTCGCCTACAACGCCGTCATGCAAACCGGCGAGTGCCCGCTGTGGCACCCGCAGGAACAGGCAGTGTACTGGGTCGACATTCCCGCCTTTACCGTACACCGGCTGGACCCTGCCACGGGTGCACACCGTGCATGGAAACTCGAAAGCGAACCAGCCACGCTGGCACTGTGCCAGCGCGGCGGACTGATAGTGGCCATGCGCAGCGGCTTTGCCCATCTCGATACGGCCAGCGCCGAAGTGCGCCTGACGCCGATTGCAGCGGCGCCTTACGACACCAGCATCGCCCGCTTCAACGATGGCCATGTGGATGGCGCGGGCCGCTTCTGGGTCGGCACCATCTACGAGCCGCGCGACAAGCCGGCGGCAGAAATGTATGTGCTGGAAAAAGGCGTGGTACGCCTGGCATGGTCGGGCGGCGTCACCAATTCCAATGGGCTCGGTTTCAGTCCCGACTACCGCAGCCTGTACCACGCCGATACCAGCGCCCACCACGTGTCGCGCTACGACTTCAATCTGCATAGCGGCACCGTGAGCAACCAGCGCACGCTGATGCAGTTCTCGGCCGACAAGGCCAATAACTACGGCGGCCGTCCCGATGGCGCAGCAGTCGATAGCGAGGGCAACTACTGGGTCGCCATGTTCGAAGGCGCGCGCATCGTCAAGCTGTCGCCGGAAGGTGCACTGCTGGACGAATTGCGTTTGCCGGTGCGCTGCCCTACCATGCTGGCCTTCGGCGATGCCGACTTGCGCACGCTGTATATCACCAGCGCCGGTGCCCGTCCTGCGGACGAACTGGCCGCCTATCCGCTGAGCGGCAAATTGCTGCGGGTGCGGGTGGACGTGGCAGGCCGCACGGAAGTGCCGTATTTGGAATAAACTTTGTCATCCTGACCGACGGTAGCAGCCGGGCGTGGGCCATAAGCCTCAGCTCCGGCACTTTGTAGTAAATTTTCTTGCAAGTCAACAATTCGTGTAGTAAATTTACACCTGCAGTCCTTTCTTTGCACTCTACTTACTGCGAATTCACACTATTATGGCTCTTACCGATTTTGACCTGGTTCTGTTTGGCGGCAGCGGCGATCTGGCGATGCGCAAATTGCTGCCTGCGATGTTTGCCCGCGATGTGGCCAACGATCTGCCGGCTTCGGCCCGGATTATCTGCGTAGGCCGTGCCGACGCCAGTCAGGAAGACTTCCTGCACACCGTAGAAACCACGTCGAAACCCCATATCAAGGCCAGCACGGTATCCGCGGCTGCTTGGGCCAAGTTCACTGCACGCATTACCTACGTTTCGCTCAACGCCACCGATGCCGGCACTTACCAGACGCTGGTGGAAGCGCTGCGCAAGGACGATGCCATCACCAAGGTCTACTATCTGGCCACGCCGCCAGCCATTTTCTCGCAGATCTGCGAGAACCTGAAGTCCAGCGGTCTGGTTACGCAGAACTCGCGCGTGGTGCTGGAAAAACCGCTGGGCCGCGATCTGGCTTCGGCCAAACAGATCAATGCCGAAGTGGGCAAGGTATTCGAAGAATCGCAGATCTACCGTATCGACCACTATCTGGGCAAAGAAACCGTACAGAATCTGCTGGCTCTGCGCTTCGGCAACATCCTGTTCGAGCCGCTGTGGCGCCGTGAGTGGATCTCCGACGTGCAGATCACCATCGCTGAAAAACTCGGCGTGGGCAACCGCCTCGGCTACTACGACACCTCGGGCGCGCTGCGCGACATGCTGCAGAACCACCTGCTGCAGCTGCTGTGTATCGTGGCGATGGAACCGCCTACCTCGATCGCACCGGACGCCGTGCGTGACGCCAAGCTGCATGTGCTGCGCTCGCTGAAAAAATTCACCCCCACCACGCTGGCACAGAACATTGTGCGCGGCCAGTACCGCGCCGGCCATGTGGACGGCAAGGCCGTCCCGAGCTACCGCGACGAGCCGGATGCGCCGGAACACTCGCGCACCGAAACCTTTGTCGCCATGAAGGCGGAAATCGATACGTGGCGCTGGGCCGGTGTGCCGTTCTACCTGCGTACCGGCAAGCGCATGGCCGACAGCCTGGCCGAAATCGTAGTGCGTTTCAAACAAATCCCACACTCGATCTTCGCCCAGCCGACCAACAGCTTCCAGCCCAATTCGCTGGTGATCCGCCTGCAGCCGGACGAAGGCCTGCGCATGAACCTGATGGCCAAGACACCGGGCGACGGCATGCGTCTGAAACAGGCCGAACTGGAACTGGACTTCCGCGAATCGTTCAAATCGCCCCGCATGGATGCTTACGAGCGCCTGCTGCTGGACGTGCTGCGCGGCCAGCTGACCCTGTTCATGCGCGGCGACGAACTGGAAGCCGCATGGGAATGGGTCGAACCTATCCTCAACAACTGGGAATCGGACGACAGCTTCCCGCTGCCATACGCCTCCGGTACGTGGGGCCCGGCTGCCGCTTCGGCCCTGATCGGCCGCGACGGCCTGCAATGGCGCGAAGAAGTGCTGCCGGAAGATTAAGCCTCAGAAGACTGAACCTCTACATCCATCAATATGCTGCTCGATTCGATCCGCACCCAGCTTGACTCGCTCTCCAAATCGGAGCGCAAGGTGGCGCTGGCCGTGCTTGACAACCCTGGCCAGACGGTCAGCCAGAACATCACGGCACTGGCCAAAAGTGCGCAGGTATCGGAACCGACTGTGGTGCGCTTCTGCCGCACCCTCGGCTACGATGGCTGGCACGAGTTCAAGCTGAAACTGGCGCAGGGGCTGGCACTGGCCCTGCCCGGACTGAACGAGCAGCCTACCCAGGATGATCTGGCGGCCGATCTGGTCAACAAGATCTGCAGCCGCTCCATCAACACCCTGCTCGATCTGCGCAACAACCTCGATCCGGAAGCGATCCAGAAGGCGCTCGACATTCTGTCCAAGGCCAACAAGATCGAATTCTACGGCCAGGGCACGTCCGGCATCGTGGCAGCCGACGCCCAGCACAAGTTCTTCCGTTCGGGCGTACCGACGGTGGCCTATGCCGACCCGCACATCCACAGTATCGCGGCGGCGTTGTTGCGCGCCGGCGATGCCGTGGTGGCGATTTCCCAGCGCGGCAACAGCCCGTCGCTGGTACGCTCCATCAAGCTGGCGCGCCGTGGCGGCGCCGATGTCATCGTGCTGGCGCCTTCGGGCACGCCGCTGGCCGATCTGGCCACGGTGCTGATTCCTATCGATCTGATCTTCAATATCGACCCCTACACGCCGATTTCGGCCCGTCTGGCCTATCTGGTGGTGATCGATGTGCTGGCCGTAGGGCTGGCGCTGCAGCGGGGCCCGGACTTCCGCAAGAAGATGCAGAACGCCCAGAAAGCCTTGCAGGAATTCGACCTGCAGTTCGACTCCTTCATACGCTGACGTTGCAAGAACGGTAAACTGGCGGTTATTGTATGGCGATATAGCGACTATATCGCCGTGCTTTCTTTGCGCAAGCTGTTAGCTTGAGTACAATAAGACGACTTATTGTCCTTACCTTGAATGGCAGCGCACATGAACCAGCTCGAACAGCTCAAGAAATTCACCACCGTGGTCGCCGACACCGGCGACTTCCAGTCGATCCAGGCCTACACCCCGCGCGACGCCACCACCAATCATCGTTGATCCTGAAGGCGGTGCAGAAGGAAGAGTATCAGCCGCTGCTGGAAAAAGCCGTGCGCGACAACCTCGATAACTCCATCACCACCACCATCGACCACCTGCTGATCGCTTTCGGCAAACAGATTCTGCGCACCATCCCGGGCCGCGTGTCGACCGAAATCGATGCCCGCCTGTCGTTCGACACGGAAGGCTCGGTAGCCAAGGCGCGTGAGCTGATCGAACTGTATCGCCAGGCCGGCATCGACCGCGAGCGCGTGCTGATCAAGATGGCCTCGACCTGGGAAGGCATCCGTGCCGCCGAGATTCTGGAAAAAGAAGGCATCCGCTGCAATATGACGCTGCTGTTCTCGCTGACCCAGGCGATTGCCTGCGCCGAGGCAGGCGCCCAGTTGATTTCGCCGTTCGTGGGCCGCATCTACGACTGGTACAAGAAATCCACCGGCATCGAATATCCGGCTGCCGAAGATCCGGGCGTGGCTTCCGTCAAGCGCATCTTCAACTACTACCGCAAGTTCGGCTACAAGACCGAAGTGATGGGTGCCAGCTTCCGCAACGTAGGCCAGATTCTGGAACTGGCCGGCTGCGACCTGCTGACCATCAGCCCTGAACTGCTGCAGCAACTGCAGGACAGCGAAGGTCTGGTCGAGCGTAAGCTGAGCAGCGAAAGCGCCTCCACCACCGGCATGATGAAACTGGCGCAGGATGAAAAGACCTTCCGCTTCCAGCTCAACGAAGATGCCATGGCCACGGAAAAACTGGCCGAAGGTATCCGCGCCTTCTGCGCCGATTCGGGCAAGCTGAAACAGATCATTTCGGGCATGCGTTAAGCTGCCGCAGCTAATTCGCCGGGCAGCATTCCGCGGGGCGGGCTGACAGCACGAGCTGTTACCCCGCCCTTTTTCACATAATTGCCATATACAAAACGTTACATAAACGTCTGTATTACAATGCAGCGACCCTCGCCAGCAGAGCCGCCTGGCGAAGCACTTCATCTACTTTCAGTTTCAATGACGAAAATTCTGCGAGAACCACCTATGCGATCTGCGTCCCGTTACTCTCTGCTCGCCGGCAGCGCCATCAGCCTGTCGCTGTTGGCCGCCTGCGGCGAAAAAGCTGCCGCCCCTTCCGCCCCGCCGCCTGCCAGCGTGGCCGTTATCACCGTTGCACCGGGCAGCGTCACCATCAGCAGCGAACTGCCGGGCCGCACCGAAGCCTCGCGCGTGGCGCAGGTACGCGCCCGTACTGCCGGCATCGTGCTGCAGCGCGTGTACAAGGAGGGCAGCGAAGTCAAAGCTGGCGATGTGCTGTTCCGCATCGATCCGGCCCAGTTCCAGGCCAGTTTCGACAGCACCCAGGCCGCCGTAGCCAAGGCCGAAGCCAATCTGGCGCAGGCCGAACTCAAAGTAAAACGCTACAAGCCGCTGCTGGCCGCGCAGGCCGTCAGCCAGCAGGAGTACGACGACGCCGTCACCGCGCAGAAGCAGGCCAGCGCCGACCTGGCTACGGCCAAAGCGGCCCGCACCAATGCCAGCCTGACGCTGGGCTATGCCACCGTCACGGCGCCGATCTCAGGCCGCATCAGCCGCGCGCTGGTCACCGAAGGAGCGCTGGTCGGCCAGGGCGAAGCCACGCCGATGGCGACCGTGCAGACGCTCGATCCGATCTACGTCACCATCACCCAGTCCTCGGCCGAACTGCTGGCACTGCAGAAGGCACTGGCCAGCGGCCAGCTGAAAAGCGCAGGCAGCGGTGCAGCCCGCGTCACCCTGCTGACGGAAGATGGCCAGCCCTACCCGCAAGCGGGCAAGCTGCTGTTCTCCGACGTGTCGGTGGACGAAAGCACCGGCACCGTGGCCATGCGCGCCGAATTCCCGAATCCGCAGCGCACCCTGCTGCCGGGCATGTATGTGCGTGCGCGCCTGGAACAGGGTGTCAACGGCGCGGCCATCAGCGTGCCGCAGCAGGCCGTGGTGCGGGGGCCGGAAGGTTCGTCGGTACTGGTGGTCGGCGCTGATAACAAGGTACAGTCGCTGCCGATCACGGCCAGTGCAGCCGATGGCCAGAACTGGGTGGTCAGCAGCGGCCTGAAAGGCGGCGAACGCATCATCGTGGAAGGCTTCCAGAAGGCCAAACCGGGTGCCACCGTCAAGCCATCGCCATGGCAGGGACCAGCCGCTCCCACTGCTCCTGCCGCTGCGGCAGCTCCTGCCAGCGCAGCGAAATAACGAGGAGTCCTGATGGCCAAGTTCTTCATCGACCGGCCCGTGTTCGCATGGGTCATCGCACTGTTCATCCTGCTGGGCGGGATGCTGGCAATTACCGCGCTGCCCGTGTCGCAGTATCCTACCATCGCGCCGCCTTCCATCGTCATTACGGCCAACTATCCGGGTGCAACGGCACAGGTGCTGGACGATGCCGTCACCAGCGTGATCGAGCAGGAAATGAACGGCGCGGACGGCCTGCAATATATCGAGTCCACCAGCGAAGCCAGTGGCGCCGTCACCATTACCGTCACTTTCCAGCCGGGCACCAATCCCGAGCTGGCAGCGGTGGACGTGCAGAACCGCATCAAGCGGGTGGAATCGCGTCTGCCTGCGGCAGTGACGCAGCAGGGCGTGCAGGTCAACAAGGCGCGCTCCAACATCCTGATGTTCGTCGGCCTGACTTCCACCGATGGCCGGCTGGACCCCACCGGTCTGGGCGACTACATGGCGCGTAACGTCGTCAACGAAGTCAAACGGATTCCCGGCGTGGGTCAGGCCCAGCTGTTCGGCACTGAACGCGCCATGCGCATCTGGGTCGATCCAGCCAAGCTGGTTGGCCTGAAGCTGACCATGGCCGACGTGTCGGCGGCGATCCGTGCCCAGAATGCGCAGGTGACTTCGGGCACGCTGGGCGATCTGCCCAGCCCTGCCTCGCAGACCATCTCCGCTCCCATCGTTGTGACCGGCCAGCTCAGCTCCACCACCGAATTCGGCGACATCGCCTTGCGTGCACTGCCTAACGGCGCACTGGTGCGGCTGAAAGATGTGGCGCGTATCGAAATGGGCGGCGCCAACTTCACCATCAATGCCCGCCTGAACGGCGCACCGTTCTCGGCCATCGCCGTCCAGCTGTCGCTGACTGGCAATGCGCTGCAGACCGCAACCGCAGTGCGCGCCAAAATGGAAGAACTGTCGAAGTACTTCCCGCCCGGCGTCAAATACGAAATCCCATACGACACCTCGCTGTTCGTCAAGATCTCCATCGAGGAAGTAGTCAAGACCCTGCTCGAAGCCGTGGTGCTGGTGTTCCTCGTGATGTATCTGTTCCTGCAGAACTTCCGCTATACGCTGATCCCGACCATCGTGGTGCCGGTGGCGCTGATGGGCACTTTCGCCGCCATGCAGCTGTTCGGCTTCTCGATCAACGTGCTGACCATGTTCGGCATGGTACTGGCCATCGGCATTCTGGTGGACGATGCCATCGTGGTGGTGGAAAACGTCGAGCGCATCATGAGCGAAGAAGGTCTGTCGCCGCGCGATGCGACGCGCAAGGCCATGGGCCAGATCACCGGCGCGATTATCGGCATTACGCTGGTGCTGATCGCCGTCTTCATTCCTATGGCGTTCTTCGGCGGCGCAGTGGGCGCGATCTACCGCCAGTTCTCGCTGGCCATGGTATCGGCCATGCTGTTCTCCGCGCTGATGGCGCTGACCCTCACGCCAGCCCTGTGCGCCACCATCCTCAAGCCGGTGCTGGCCGGGCACCACCACGAGAAGCGTGGCTTCTTCGGCTGGTTCAACCGTCTGTTCGCGCGCAACGCTACCCGCTACCAGGGTGTGATCGCCCGCATGCTGCAGCGTACCGGCCGTTACCTGATCATCTTCGCGCTGCTGTGCGGCGTGGTGGGCTGGCTGTATGCGCGCCTGCCTTCATCCTTCCTGCCGAACGAAGACCAGGGCTACCTGATCGCCAACGTGCAGCTGCCGCCGGGCGCTTCCACCAGCCGCACGCAAGCCGTGCTGGCCAAAGCGGACAGCTACTTCCGCCAGCAGCCCGGCGTGGCCCGCACCATCGCCGTGGCCGGCTTCAGCTTCTCCGGCAACGGCCAGAATGCCGGTCTGGTATTCGTGCCGCTCAAGGACTGGAGCGAGCGCGGTCCGGACCAGTCGGCACAGGCCATCGCCCAGCGCGCCTTCGGCGCCCTGTCCGGCATCGCCGATGCGGTAGTGTTCCCGCTCAGCCCTCCGCCTATCCGCGAACTGGGCAACGCCACCGGGATTACCGCGCGCCTGCAGGACCGTAGCGCGCAGGGCCACGCGGCACTGCTGGCTGCACGCAACCAGTTACTGGGCATGGCTGCCAAGAGCCCGATACTGAAAGGCTTGCGCCCCGAAGGTCTGGAAGATGCGCCGCAACTGCAGGTCGATATCGACCGCGAGAAAGCCTATGCGCTGGGCGTCAGCTTTGCCGACATCAACAGCATGCTGTCGGGCGCACTGGGTTCGTCCTACGTCAACGACTTCGCCAGCAGCGGCCGCCAGCAGCGCGTAATCGTGCAGGCCGACGCGCCGCGCCGTCTGCAACCGCAGGACATCCTGGCACTGCACGTACGCAGTGCCAGCGGCACCATGGTGCCGTTTGCCTCGTTCGCCTCGTCGCACTGGATACAGGGCCCGGTCCAGCTGGTGCGCTACAACGGCTATCCGGCCATCAAGCTGACCGGCGATGCGGCACCAGGCCGCTCGACCGGCGAAGCCATGGATGAACTGCTGCGGCTGGCGGAACAGCTGCCGCCCGGCTTCAGCATCGAATGGACCGGCCAGTCGCTGGAAGAACGAACTTCCGGCTCGCAGGCGCCCGCCCTGTTTGCCCTGTCGCTGCTGGCCGCCTTCCTCGTGCTGGCGGCGCTGTATGAAAGCGAAACCATTCCCGTTGCGGTACTGCTGGTGGTGCCGCTGGGCGTACTTGGCGCACTGCTAGGCGCTACCCTGCGCGGCCTGCCTAACGATGTGTACTTCAAAGTTGGCCTGATTGCGATTATCGGTCTGTCGGCCAAGAACGCGATTCTGATTATCGAATTCGCCAAAGACCTGCAGGCACAAGGCAAAGGCCTGATCGAAGCCACGCTGGAAGCCGTGCACCTGCGCTTCCGCCCCATCATCATGACTTCGCTGGCCTTCATCCTCGGCGTGCTGCCGCTGGTGATCGCCAGTGGCGCCGGTTCCGCCAGCCAGCGTGCCATCGGCACCGGCGTGATGGGCGGGATGATTACCGCCACCGTACTGGCCGTGTTCCTCGTGCCGGTATTCTTCGTGGTGATCCGCAAAATCTTCAAGGGCAGCGAACGCCAGCGCAAACTGGCCGCACATGAACTGAACGACAAGAACCATGAAACCATTGATTAAAACGGCTCCTACCCTGCTGGCAGCAGCGCTGCTGTCGGCCTGCTCGCTGGCGCCGACCTACCAGCGTCCGGCGGCCCCTGTGGCTACCGCCTATCCGCAGGATACGGCCGGTGCTGCTGCCCGCACCAGCGTGGCGCTGCCCGCCAGCGCCGCTGCTGCCGTAGATACCGGCTGGCGCAGTTTCTTTAGCGATGCCCAGCTGCAGCAGCTGATTGCCGCCGCGCTGGAAAACAACCGCGACCTGCGCACTGCCGTGCTGCGCATCGACGAGGCGCGCGCCCTGTACGATGTGCAGTCGGCGGACCGGCTGCCAAATCTGAGTGCCAGTGCCGACGTGGGACGCGCCAAGACGCCGGCCTTCCTGTCCTCGAATGGCCATAGCACCATCGGCAAGCGCTACGATGCAGGACTGGCGATTTCGGCCTTCGAGCTGGACTTCTTTGGCCGCGTAAAAAGCCTGAGCGATGCAGCGCTGGCCAGCTATCTGGCCACGGAAGAAGCCCGGCGAGCTGCACAAATCAGTCTGGTGGCACAGGTGGCGCAGGCCTACTACACGGAACGTGCCTACGCCGAACAGCTGGCGCTGGCGCAGCAGACCTATGCCACCCGCAACCGTACCTATCAACTCACCCAGCAGCGCGCTGAAGTGGGCGCTTCCTCGCGCCTCGATCTGCGCTCGGCAGAAACCCTGATGGAAACGGCCCGTGCTGCCGCTCTGTCGCTGGCGCGCCAGCGCGCCCAGGCCGAGAATGCGCTGACGCTGCTGGTGGGCCAGAGCCTGCCGGCTGCCAGCGGCGCCCTGCCCGACCAGCGCCAGCTCGACGCCATGAATGCGCTGCCGGCCGGCCTGCCATCCGAACTGCTGACGCGCCGGCCCGACATCCGTGCTGCCGAGCAGCGCCTGAAAGCAGCCACCGCCAATATCGGTGCAGCGCGCGCCGCCTTCTTCCCCCGCATCAGTTTGACCACCACGCTGGGCGCCAGCAGCCCTACGCTGGGCGGTTTGTTCGATAGCGGCTCCGGCAGCTGGTCGTTTGCGCCGCAGCTGTCGCTGCCCATCTTCGATGCTGGCCGCAACCGCGCCAATCTGAGTCTGGCCGAAACGCGCCAGAATATCGCGGTGGCCGACTACGAAAAGACCATCCAGACCGCCTTCCGCGAAGTGGCCGACGCGCTGGCAGCGCGCGACTATCTGGGCGAACAGGTACAGGCCCAGAGCAGCATCGTCGACGCTCAGGCCGACCGCCTCAAGCTGCTGCAGCTGCGCTTCGAACAGGGCATCGCCAGCAGCCTCGATGTGCTCGATGCCCAGCGCGAGCTGTTCAGCGCCCAGCAGACACTGGTACAGGTGCGCCAGCAGCGTAGCGGCAACGCAGTCGACCTGTATCGTGCGCTCGGCGGCGGCCTGCAGCCATGAGCTCGTCGATTACCATTCGACTCGGCAAGCGGGCCCGTGCCCGCATTGCCGCCGAAGGCATGCAGGCGGCAGATATCGCCATCATTCCTGCCGCTGCGGGTGGTCCCAAAGGCTTGATCCTCAATGGCCTCGATATCTGGGCC
>Ga0187842_1000470_pt1 | contig 20186 bp, 24 predicted proteins | sample SpaLakP09_SKY_41_FD_134514 | JGI IMG/M metagenome (GOLD analysis project Ga0187842, IMG submission 134514) | Oligotrophic lake water microbial communities from Sparkling Lake, Wisconsin, USA - SP09_SKY_41 | ecosystem: Environmental > Aquatic > Freshwater > Lake | place: USA: Sparkling Lake... | reverse complement strand
GGCTGAAATCGCCCGGACGGTCTGGACGGGGTCGCTTCCCCTCCACCCGCCGGGGGCCGAAGTCGGGAGCGGGTTAAAACCCCGCGTCCTGAAGGCTCACCGGATGACGGACTACGCGGAGCGTCTGAACTTCGTCGAAACGGTACTTCTACAATCCCTCATCCGGGCGAGGCCCGGACGCTCCGCAGCCCTTCCCACACCTTCAGCGGCCAAACCGCGTGAGGCCGAAAGCCCATGTCTGAAACAGGGCTTGCCGCGACCGGGCGATGTCCCGGAAGCTGGACGGCAGGCCGGCACCGTTCAGGACCCTAGGTCAGGGCCGTGAAGATCAGGGTGACCACGGCAATGTCGAAGAAGCGGATGGCAGCGGACAGCATGGAGGCCTCGTCGGCGATGAGTTCACCCCCGGTTAAGCAAGACTGGCGCCAAGACGGGTGCCATGACGGGCGCAGGAGCCTGGAGGCCTGATGGCACTGTTCTTCGATCGCGACTGGTATGAGGCCAGGCTGGCCGAGCGCGGGCTGGACCGCGCCGCCCTGGCCGCTGTCGCCGGGCTTGATGCGCACGCCCTCGATCTGGCCTTCAAGGACCAGCGCGAGCTGGCACGGCCGGAACTGGCGGCTTTTGCTGAACTTCTTGGCGTCCCGGTCGACGAGGCGGCCTCACGGGCCGGCGTGCGACTGTCGCCGGCCGCGATGCCGGACCCGGACGACAGGCTGGCCCGGCTGGAAGCCCGGGTGGCGGCCCTTGAGGCCCGCCTGGCCCGGGAGGCAGGCTAGATTTCGGTCTTGTTGAGACGGCCCGTCTTGGTCCGGCGGTCGGCCTGGCCGGAATATTCCGTCCCGAGATAGGTCGATCGCGCCGAGTCGAGCACTTCCTGCCCACCGCGCAGGCCGCGCTTCTGCCCACTCTGACCCATCAGGTGGGCGGCGAAGGTCGCATAGGCCGCCCGGCGGGGCGGCGGCGGGGTGGCCGCCGGCTCCTCCTGGACCTGCACGACCTCATCCTCCGCCGCAGGACTGTCGGCGGACAGCAGGGCCGGCAGCATGCGCCGCGACTGCGCCGTGCGCCGAACAGGATGGATGGGTCGTTCATGAGCCAAAGCCTAGGGCCAGGATCGTTAAGAACGGATGGGTCGTCGTGGTTTGCAGAGGGTTAAGGCTTGGTCGCCAGCTTTTCGATCTGCTGCTGCATGGCTTCCAGCTGGCGCTTCAGGTCGGCCAGGGAGTCCTCGCTGGGCTGGGGCGCGGGCGCGCTGGCCGGGGCCGGATCACCCGAAGCCGCCTGGGCGGCGGCGGCGGCGTCCTCGGGACGGGCATAGGCGAACGGCGAGAACATCTTCATGGCGCGATCGAACAGGGCCATGTTCTGGCGCACCTGCTCTTCATAGACCCCCATGCCGATCGGCATCTTGCCCGGGGTGACGCCGGCGAACTGGGTGCGCATCCGCTCCTGCTGCTTGGTGAAGCTCTCCAGCGACATCTCCAGATAGCTGGGCAGGAAGGCCTGCATGGAGTTGCCGTAGAAGCCGATCAGCTGGCGCAGGAACTGGATCGGAAGCAGGTTCTGACCGCCGCCGCGATTTTCTTCCTCAAAGATGATCTGGGTCAGGACCGAGCGGGTGATGTCGTCATTGGACTTGGCGTCATAGACCACGAAGTCGACGCCCTCCTTGACCATGTCCGAGAGGTGCTCGAGCGTCACATAGGAGCTGGAGGCTGTGTTGTAGAGGCGACGGTTCGCGTATTTCTTGATGATGACGCGCTGCCCGGCCGGCTTTTCGGCGCCGGCGGAGGTTTCGCCTTTTGAAGGGTTCTCGGACATTTCGTTCCCTAGGACAGCGGTGTCGCCCGCTTTTCGCATTGCACTATCGCGAATGCAAAGGCATGGCGCCAGTGCTGTGATCACTTGGAACCGTCGGCAAGGCGTGAAAATGTGCTGATGACGAACGCGGTTCGGTTATGCATGGTGCTGCTGCACTGCAAAAGCACGGGCGCCGCAACTGCGAAGGCGTCACGTTAGATCGTCACGGGAGCTTCGCCATGAGCGACATCGTCATCGTTTCCGCCGCCCGCACGCCGGTCGGTTCCTTCAACGGGGCGCTGTCCAGCCTGCCCGCCTCAGACCTCGGCAAGGTGGCCATCGAAGCCGCCATCGCCCGCGCCGGCATCACCGCCGCCGACGTTGATGAAGTGATCCTGGGCCAGGTGCTGCAGGCCGGCGCCGGTCAGGGCCCCGCCCGCCAGGCCGCCGTCAAGGCCGGCATCCCGGTTGAGAGTCCCGCCTGGAGCCTCAACCAGCTGTGCGGCTCGGGCCTGCGCGCCGTGGCCCTGGCGGCCCAGCAGATCGCTGCCGGCGATGCCAGGATCGTCGTGGCCGGCGGCCAGGAGAGCATGAGCCAGGCCCCGCACGCCCAGCAGCTGCGCAACGGCCAGAAGATGGGCGACCTCAGCTTCGTCGACACCATGATCAAGGACGGCCTGTGGGACGCCTTCCACGGCTACCACATGGGTCAGACCGCCGAAAACATCGCCTCGCGCTGGCAGATCACCCGCGGCGACCAGGACAACTTCGCCGTCGCCAGCCAGAACAAGGCCGAAGCCGCCCAGAAGGCCGGACGCTTCGACGCCGAGATCGCGCCGGTCACCGTCAAGGGCCGCAAGGGCGACACCATTGTCGACAAGGACGAGTTCATCCGTCACGGCGTGACCCTGGACGCCATTTCGGGCCTGCGCCCGGCCTTCACCAAGGACGGTTCGGTCACCGCCGCCAACGCCTCGGGCCTCAATGACGGGGCCGCCGCCCTGGTCCTGATGAGCGCCGATGAGGCCAAGGCCCGTGGCCTCAAGCCGCTGGCCCGCATCGCCTCGTGGGCCAATGCCGGCGTCGATCCCGAGATCATGGGCACCGGCCCGATCCCGGCCAGCAAGAAGGCCCTCGAAAAGGCCGGCTGGACCGTCGCCGACCTCGACCTGGTCGAATCCAACGAAGCCTTCGCCGCCCAGTCGCTGTGCGTCGTTCGCGAACTCGGCCTGGACGCCAGCAAGGTCAATGTGAACGGCGGCGCCATCGCCATCGGTCACCCGATCGGGGCCTCCGGTGCGCGCATCCTCACCACCCTCCTCCACGAAATGCAGCGCTCGGGGGCCAAGAAGGGCCTGGCGACCCTGTGCATCGGTGGCGGCATGGGCGTGGCCATGTGCGTGGAAGCGGTCTGACCCACAAACCCAGAACCATAAAAACACTATCGGGAGAGAGTTATGACGAGAGTTGCATTCGTGACCGGCGGCACCCGGGGCATCGGCCGGGCGATCTGCGAGCGCCTGGTGGCGGACGGCATGAAGGTGGCCGCCGGCTATTCCGGCAATGAAGCCGCCGCCGAAGCCTGCGCCAAGGAACTGGGCGTCATGGTGGTCAAGGGCAATGTCGGCTCGTTTGACGACTGCGCCGCCGCCGTGAAGAAGGTAGAGGCCGAACTCGGTCCGATCGACGTTCTGGTCAACAACGCCGGCATCACCCGTGACGGCATGCTGCACAAGATGACCTACGACCAGTGGTCGGAAGTGATCCGGGTCAACATGGACTCGGCCTTCAACATGACCCGTCCGGTCATTGAAGGCATGCGCGAGCGCAACTGGGGCCGGATCGTCAACATCAGCTCCATCAACGGCCAGAAGGGCCAGATGGGCCAGACCAACTACTCGGCCGCCAAGGCCGGCCTGATCGGCTTCACCAAGGCCCTCGCCCTTGAGAATGCCAAGAAGGGCGTGACCGTCAACGTGATCTGCCCCGGCTATATCGATACCGAGATGGTCGCGGCCGTGCCGGAAAACGTCCTGGCCGGCATCATTGCTGGCATCCCCGTCGGCCGTCTCGGCAAGGGCGAGGAAATTGCCGACATGGTCTCGTTCCTGGCCGGCGAGCGGGCCGGTTTCGTGACCGGTGCCACCCTGACCCTGAACGGCGGCCAGTACATGGCCGCCTAAGGCTTGAGGACCTCGGACTACAGGCACGGCCCGGGCGGGAACCTCGCCCGGGCCGTTGTCGTCAGAGTTGACGCATCCGGCGTTTCATCGTGAAAACGCTGCGACGCGGGGGCGTCAGGACCGTACGGCGACGATTGGGCCGGAAGCGTCCAAGATTCGCCCCACTCGACGGGCATAACGGGTCCTATGAAGAGTTTGATGGCGGAGAAAAGCGGTCTGGGGACATTCGTCGTCCTCGCGATAGCCGCCACCTTCTCGCTTGCCCCCACGACGTCCCATGCCCAGCAGACCGCGCAGTCCCTGCGCGACGCCCTTCTGGGTCATCACGGCTTTTCGGCCTCGCGCCGATCCGCCGCGCCGCCCGTGGCCCGCTACGTGTCCGAAAGCGGCAGCGCCTTCGTCCTCGATCGCGCGACCGCCCAGCCCCTGCTGAAGTTCGAAAACAGCCAGGAGGTCTGGGTCCTGTCGTCCCAGCCGGCACCACGCGGCGACATCATCTACCGCAACGAGATGGGCGAGCCGGTCCTGCGGGCGACCAAGCTGGGCGGGATGACCCTGTTCACCGAGGACAACCCCATGGGCGCGGCCGCCGCGCTCACCGGCAAGGCTACGTCGATCCAGCCCCCGCAGGTCATCTCGATCAATGCCCTGTTCCAGCGCCTGGGCCAGGCCAGCAGCCGCGCCAGCCGCGCCGCCCAGCGCCTGATCCCGTTCGAGACGGTCCAGGATGTCCGGCCCGAAACCTCGGTTCTGGTCGCCGACAGCGCCACCATCACGGCCGAGGCTTTCGAGCGCCTGGCCCGCAACGGCGACCGAACGGTGCTGTCCAGGATCATGCGGGTGCTACTGGCCGAAGGCGACAAGCCCGGGGCAACGATCCGCAACGGCGCACTGATCATCACCTATGCACCCGGACAGGGCCTCGCCGGGCGGCCGTCCTCGAAGCGCATCGTCAAGATCGTCGACCGATAGGGCCTTGTATCAGCTCGCCTCAACGCCCAACTGCTTCAGCTCCTTCAGGAACCGCAAGAGGCTGGTATGCGACCGCTTCAGGCTGTTGATCAGTTCAGGCCGGCCAAGCGCCTCGACCGGAACGATGAAGCCCTCGCGCCCCACCTTGCGGGCCATGCCCCGCTCCAGCATCTCGACGACCCGTCGGCGAACGGTTTCATAGGGAAGGCCGAGAGAGTCGGCGACCTGGCGGATCGTGATCGGCCGGCGCTCCTCGTCAGGCGGCAGGTCCTCGACCTCCGCATAGGCTTCCTTGCCCCGCAGGTGCGAGACATTGCCCGCCCACAGGGTGGTGAAGACCAGGGAGTAGATGATGTCTGCGCCATGGACCTCGTTGGCGATCTCGACCCAGCGCAGGATGTAGTCCGTGGCGCTGCGCGCCGCCGCCCGCGCGACATTGTAGTCATCAGACATAGCGATTCCCGAGCCCCCTGCATCAACCATAGATATAGAACACGGGTGTGAAAAGGATTGCAGGATCTATTGACACAAATCGTGCAGAAAGACTGAAGAAACCTGATTACCGAGGCCCGCGAAGTCAGGCCTGACTGGGTCTCCAATCGGGTGGAGCCAGCTCAAAACCTTCGAACCTGAACCCCGGTGCGACGGTGCAGCCGACCAGGGTCCAGGCCCCCAGACTGACCGCTGTCTGCCACCACAGGGTCGGCACGACGACCTGGGGCCGGCATCCCGCCCGAAGATCAGGACCCAGTACGTGGGCGGTCGCCCCCGGCCGTCCGGTGGCGACAGCGTCAGGGAGATCGGTGCGCCGGCATGATAGTGCCAGATCTCCACCGCATCCACGCGATGCCAGGCCGACATCTGCTCGGCCTCCAGCAGATAGTAGATCGCCGTCGACAGCGGCCGGCCGTCCTGCTGGGCCGGGTCCTCATAGGTCCGCCGGTACCAGCCGCCCTCGGGATGGGGCTGCATCTCGAGCATGCGGACGATCTCGCGGGCCCCCAGATCCCCGGAGATGCCGGGCATGACGTTCTTCGGGCTCATCCCTTGAAGCCGTCCTTGGCGGCCCGGACAGCGGCAAAGGCGGCGGCCGGTGCCAGGTCCGGATGAAGGCGCGGCGCGCGCAGAAACGGATTGGTCGCCTTCTCGTGACCGATCGAGGTCGGCACGGTCGGCTCGCCCCGTTCGCGGGCCGCAAAAACGGCGTCGGTGCGGGACTTCACGGCCGGATCATCATCCACCGACAGGGCGAAGCGGGCATTTGAGGCCGTGTACTCGTGGGCGCAGTAGACCGTGGTGGCATCCGGCAGGGCCGTCAGCCGCCCTAGGGAGTCCCACATCTGTTCGGCCGTGCCCTCGAACAGCCGGCCACAGCCAAGCGCAAACAGCGTGTCGCCGACAAAGGCGATGCCGTCGGCGGCGTCGTGAAAGGCGACATGCCCGAGGGTATGCCCCCCGGTGTCGATGACCGAAAAGCGCGTCTCGCCCAGTTCGACGATGTCGCCGTCCCCGACTTCACGGTCGAGGGGCGCGATGCGGGTGACTTCCTGCGGGCCGACTATGGTCGCGCCGGTGGCCGCCTTGAGCGCCGCATTGCCGCCGGCATGGTCGGGATGCCAGTGGGTGTTGAGGATCAGATCCAGCCCCCAGCCCAGCTTGCCGAGCTCCGCCAGGATGGCATCGGCGTCCGGCGTGTCGATGGTCGCGGTCTTGCCGGTGGCCTCGTCGCGCACGAGAAAGCCATAGTTGTCCGACAGGCAGGGAAACTGGTGAACGGTCAGCGACATGAACGGCCTTGTTCCTGAGGAGGCGGTGACGCGGGCCGCGTCAACGCCTACATAAATGAACTGGCCGCCCCGGAGACTCAATGCGTCGCGACGTGCTCGATCTCAGAGCCTTCTATGCCACCCCGCTGGGGCGGGCCGCGCGCATCATGCTGGCCCGCAAGGTCGAGGAGGCGTGGGGCGACACGCGCGGGCTCGATGTGCTGGGCCTGGGCTATGCAACGCCGTTCCTGGAGCCCGCCTCACGCCGGGCCAGACGGGTCGTGGCCGCCATGCCGGCAACCCAGGGCGTCGAGGTCTGGCCGCTCGGCGACCGGAACCAGGCCTGCCTGGTCGAGGAAACCGCCCTGCCCCTGCCCAATGCGATGTTCGACAGGGTGCTGGCCGTCCACGCCCTGGAAGAGGCCGATGATCCCGGCGCACTGCTGGCCGAAATCGGCCGGGTCATGGCTCCGACGGGCCGGCTGATCGTGGCGGTCGCGTCCCGGGACGGAGCCTGGGCCGGAGCCGAGGCCACGCCCTTCGGACATGGGCGTCCGTTCAGTCGCAGCCAGCTCGAGCGCCTGATCCGCGACGCAGAACTGGAGCCTGCGGGCTGGACCCGGGCGCTCTATGTTCCGCCCATGACGTTCGCGGCGGGATGGGCCGAGGGTTTCGAGCAGGTCGGTGCCCGACTCTGGCCGCGCTTCGCCGGCGTGATCCTGATGGAAGCTGTCAAACAGACCTTCGCCGTCAAGCCGCGCGGCCACCGGGCCCGGGTCCGGGTCTTCACGCCGGGCGTCCTGGCACCCAGTCCTGTCGGTCCTGCGGCGGTCCGTGCCGTGCCTTCCCGGAAAGCAACCACCATGGAACCATGCGGATCGCACTTGGAGCCTTCGCAATCCAAGCCTAGCTTGGGGTCGTAAACTCTGTTCGCTGCGGGAGCCGCGCCATGAAAATGATCGTCGCCATCATCAAACCCAGCCGGCTGGACGCAGTGCTTGAAGCCGTGACTGAAGCGGGGGCCTCCGGCCTGACCGTGACCGAGGTTCGCGGCTATGGCCGACAGAAGGGCAAGACCGAGGTCTATCGCGGTGCCGAGTACGAGGTGAAACTGCTGCCCAAGGTAAAGCTGGAAATCGCCGTACCGACCGACGTGGTCGAGGCGGTCGTGGAAGCCCTGCAGCGCACTGCCAATACCGGCAAGATCGGCGACGGCAAGGTCTTCGTGATGGACCTCGAGCAGGCCCTGCGCATCCGCACCGGCGAGCGCGACGCTGCTGCGATCGCCGGCTAGGTCCACCTCAAGGCCCTCTCGCACGACTTGCGACAAGCGCACGGAGCCCCAACGCGGCTTCGGGCGTTGTCGCAGTTCATCGCGATAGGAACGTCATGGACGAGCGTCCTTCCGTTTTTCAACCGGACCTGAACTGTTGGCGGGTCGAGCCCGCTGACAGGGTCGCCCTGCTGATCGACAATGACGAAACCTTCGACGCCCTGAAGCCGCTCCTGCTGGCGGCCAAAAGCTCGATCTGGATCCTGGCCTGGGTGTTCGACCCCTTGACCCGTCTGGATCCGGACCGCGTCCGCAAGAGTCGGGATCCTGGAAATGCCGACCGGATTGGCCTGATCCTGCGCCGGCAGGCCGCCCTCAACCCGGCCTTGGACGTCCGGGTCCTCACCTGGGACATGCCGTTTCCGATTGCTGCTGCGCAACTGTTCGGGCCCCAGCGCGGTGCCGCCTTCTTCGCCGGCTCCCGGGTGAAATACCAGATGGACGCCACCCTGCCGGCCTCGGCCTGTCATCACCAGAAGGTGGTCGTCATCGACGGGGCCACCGCCCTGCTCAGCGGCGGCGACATCGGGGTTGATCGCTGGGACACCTGCGAACACCTCGACAACGACCCCCGGCGCCGCCTGCCGACCGGACGGCACTATCCGGCCCGGCACGAGGTCGCGATGCTGGTCGACGGTGCCGCTGCCCGCGCCCTGGGCGAGCTGTTTATTGCGCGCTGGAAAAACGCCACCGGCGAAAGCCTCGCCCTTCCCGACCGGCCCGCAGATGCCCCGTGGCCGGACGGCCTCGTGCCGGACCTGCGCAGGGCCGATATCGCCATCGCCCGAACCCAGGCGGCCTGGAAGGGCCGTCCTGAGATCATCGAGAGCCTGATGCTGCATCTGGCCGGCATCCGGTCGGCAAGGCGACTGATCTATCTTGAGAACCAGTACCTGACCTCTCCGCTCATCGTCGAAGCCCTGGCCGAACGGCTGGCCGAGCCGGATGGTCCGGAGGTGGTGACTATCGGCCCTTCCCGCAGTCCGAGCTATTTTGACCGGATCACAATGGACAGTGCCCGCACTTCGGCGATCAACCGCCTGCTCGCAACAGACATTCACGGACGCTTCTCGGCCTTCAGCGCCCATACGCCCGGTGGCGGGCCGATCATCGTCCATTCCAAGGTGGCGATCATGGACGACAGGATGCTCCGCGTCGGATCGGCCAATCTGAACAACCGCTCGATCGGCCTGGATACGGAATGTGACCTGGCTCTCGAGGGCGGCTCGCCGCTGAATCGCGAGGTCATTGCCGCCTTTCTCGCCCGGTTGATCGGTCACTTCCTGGGTCGCGAGCCGCTCGACGTCCAGATGGCGCTCGAGCAGGAAGGCGGGCTGGCAGCGGCCATCTCCCTGCTGGACGGCAAGCGCGATGGGCCTCGCCGGCTGCAGCCGGTTCCCCACCGCAAGCTGACCGGCGTTCAGCAGTTCATCGCCGACTGGAACCTGGGCGACTCCCTGTCGCCCGAGGATGCCTGGCGACCCTGGGGCCGACGTGCGCGGCTCAGGCGGGACCTGCTGCGACTGACGGCCCCGCCGCCGCCGGCACCGGAGTTCCTGCAGCCGTAAGCTCCAGTTCAACGACCAGCGGCAGGTGATCCGAAGCCAGCCGGGCCCGGGCATCCCGGGGCGACCAGACCCGGAGGGTGCTCAGGCCCGGGGTCAGGAACACATGGTCGATCCGCATGAACGGGAAGCTGGACGGAAAGGTCGCAATCGACCGTCCCGTCCCTTGCCCCGCAGGCGACTGGGCATCGCGCATCGCCGCGCGCAACATCCGGTAGGTCGCCGACGCGGGCGCGGCATTGAAGTCCCCCAGTAGCACCCCCGGAGCCGTCCAGCCGTCCGACGCCATCCAGCGATCCCCCAGAAGCGCCGCCGCCTGCCGGCGCTGTTCCTGCGGAACGAGGCCCAGATGGGTGTTGATGATCTGCACGGGCTGGTCGCCGAGCATGACCTCAACCCAAAGGGCCCCGCGAGGCTCAAGGCCAGGGATTCGACGGTAGAGCGGCAGCCCCTCAGCCCTGATCCGGCGTTCGGGGAGCGCGGTGAGGATGGCGTCGCCATAGAGCTCTTCCTCCACCGTCATCGCCGGGTGGAAATGGAAGCTCATTTTCAGAAGATCGGCCAGCCGGTGGGCCTGGTCTTCTCGCCGGGTCCGGAGGCGGCCCACATCGAGCTCCTGCAGCGCCACCACATCGGGGGCTTCGGCAGCGATGACCTCGGCGACGCGCTCGATGTCGAGGCGGCGATCGGTGCCCACACAGCGGTGGACATTGTAGGTCATCAGGCGAAGCGTCATCCGTCGAAGAGATCGCCTGAAGCCGGAGGAAGTTCCCGGGCCGTCGTGGCTGAAGCCGGTGTCGCCCGGCTGAGCATGAAGAGACAGCTCTCGGCCCGCCAGTTCTCGAGCGGACTGGACGGATTGATCGACCGGCCCGGTCCCGTTCCGGCGAAGGCTGCGCAGGCGTCGACCCGCACGTTCAGGTCATCGGTCAGGGCCAGAAAGTCGACGAGCGTGCAGAGGTGAATGTTGGGCGTCGACCACCAGGGCATGGGCAGGGCCTTGGTCTCGGGCATCCGCCCGCGGCTCAGCAGCGACCAGCGGACGCGCCAGTGCCCAAAGTTGGGAAAGGACACGATGGCGCGGTCAGCGATGCGCAGCAGCTCGTTCAGGACATGGCGCGGCTGGCGCGTCGCCTGCAGGGTCTGGGACAGGATGGCGTAGTCGAACGTGCGGTCCGGGAAGTGATCCAGATCCTGGTCGGCATCGCCCTGCACAACCGAAAGACCGCGCGCCATGCAGGCGGCGACGCCCTTGGCGCTGATTTCGAGTCCCCGGCCGTCGACCTGCTTGTCGTGGGTCAGCAGATCCAGCAGGGCTCCTTCGCCGCAGCCCACATCGAGCACCCGCGAGCCCGGCCGGACGAGGCGGAGGATCTCGCGAAAATCTTCGCGCGTGGTCGTCATGCCGGGCCCCGATCCCGTTCAACCGAACCCAGGAAGCCGGAGAGGGCCGCGTCCATGACCGGCTCGTCCAGCAGAAAGGCGTCGTGGCCCTTGTCGCTCTCGATTTCGACAAAGGCCACCCGGCAGCCGGACGCGGTCAGGGCCCGCACGATGTGGCGGCTCTCGGGAGTCGGATAGAGCCAGTCGCTGGTGAACGACAGGACGCAGAAGCGCATGTGGCGCGCTCGCGTAAAGGCATTGGCCAGGACGCCGCCGTGCCCGGCCGCGATGTCGAAATAGTCCATCGCCCGGGTGATGTAGAGATAGCTGTTGGCGTCGAAGCGGTCGACAAAACTGGCCCCCTGGTGGCGCAGGTAGCTTTCCACCTGGAAGTCGGCGTCAAAGCCCCAGGACAGGCCGTCGCGCTGCAGCTCCCGGCCGAACTTCCGTTGCAGGGCCGGTTCGGACAGATAGGTGATGTGGGCGGCCATCCGGGCCACGGCGAGGCCCTTCTCGGGACGTGTGCCATGGTCGGCATAGGCCCCGCCGCGCCAGTCGGGGTCGGCCATGATCGCCTGGCGGCCGACCTCGTGGAACGCGATGTTCTGGGCTGAATGCCGGGAGGCCGAAGCGATGATCACCGCACTGGCCAAGCGTTCGGGATAGTCCACGGCCCATTGCTGGACCTGCATGCCGCCCATCGAACCGCCGACCACCGCGAACAGGGTCTCAACGCCCAGCGCCCTGACGAGCATGGCCTGGGCCCGGACCATGTCAGCGATGGTGATCACCGGGAACGACAGGGCCCAGGGCTTGCCGGTGGCGGGATTGATCGAGGCCGGACCGGTCGAGCCCATGCAGCCGCCGATGACATTGCTGCAGATGATGAAGTGACGGGCGGGATCCAAAGGCTTGCCCGGGCCGACCAGACGCGGCCACCAGCCCGGCTTGCCGGTCGTCGGATGCGCCGAGGCCACATACTGGTCCATGGTCAGGGCGTGGCAGATCAGGACGGCATTCGAACGATCCGCGTTGAGCTGGCCATAGGTCTGATAGGCGACCTCAAGGCCCTCGATCACACCCCCGGAGTCGAGGCGCAGGGGCTCGCTCGCCGGAAACCGCCAGGTTCCGCCGTCGTTGAGCGCGGATGAGGCCATATCGAGGTCAGCCATGACCGCCTTGGACCGCTTGGCGAAGAAGGTGTCAACCGCTGGCTTCCGGTGGACCCGCACCAAGGCTATGGAGGGCGTATGGACCGACTGATCCTCATGCGCCACGGCCAGGCCGAGCGACACGCCGCCACGGGCGGCGACTTCGAACGCAGCCTGACGCTGCGCGGCCGCGAGGACGCGGCCCTGATGGGCCAGGTTCTGGGCCAGCGCGCTGCCAGGCCTGACCTCGTGCTGGTCTCGGCCGCCCGTCGGACCCGTGAGACCTGGGCCTCGCTGTCGTCCATCGCCCCGACGTCCAAAGTCGAGCTGCGCCGGGACCTCTATCATGCCGAACCCGAGGACGTGGTCGCAGCCCTCGAGGACGAGGGCGAGGGCTTCGGGACGGTGATGGTCATCGGCCACAATCCGGGACTGCACGAGCTGGCCCTAAGGCTGGCCGTACAGGGCGGGACACCGCCAAAGACCATGAATGTGCTGCGCAGCCGGTTCCCGACCTCGACCATCGCGGTCTTTGCGTTCGGCGACGGCGGCCCGCCCGTGCTGGAGCATCTCCTTTATGCGGCCGAGCACGGTGGTACGGGCGCGGAATGACCCTCATCTACAAGATCCTGCCCCGCACCGAGTGGGAAGCCGCCGAGGCGGCCGGGTCCTTCGCCGGGTCCGCCGTCGATCTGGCTGACGGCTTCATCCATTTTTCCGCCGCCGAACAGGCCCAGGCCACAGCCGCCAAGTGGTTCGTCGGCCAGACCGACCTCCTGTTGCTCGGCGTCGAGGCCGAGCACCTGGGCGATGCCCTCCGCTGGGAAGTGTCGCGCGGCGGTGCCCTGTTTCCCCATCTCTACCGGCCGCTGCTGCCGTCCGAGGTTCTCAGCCGGACGGCTGTCGAGCTGGATGGCCAGGGCGTGCCGCAGCTTGGCAGTCTTCCCGCATGAGCCTTCATGATCTCGCCGCCCGCGCCCTGCATGTCCTGGACCCGGAAGACGCCCACGGCATGGCGATCCGCGGCCTGAAGCTGGGCCTCGGGCCCCACCAGGGCGACCCCTCCGACCCGATCCTGGCGATCAGCCTCGCCGGGCTCGCCCTGCCCAGCTGCGTGGGTCTGGCCGCCGGCTTCGACAAGGATGCCGAGGTTCCCGATGCGATGCTGGCCGCCGGATTCGGCTTTGTGGAATGCGGAACCGTCACCCCCCTGCCCCAGGCCGGTAACCCCCGCCCCAGGCTCTTCCGCCTCACCGAAGACCAGGCGGTGATCAACCGGATGGGCTTCAACAACAAGGGTCTTGAGGCCTTTGCGGCCGGCCTGACCCGGCGCAAGGGAAGACCCGGAATTGTCGGAGCCAATATCGGGGCCAACAAGGACGCCACCGACCGCATCGCAGACTATGTGACCGGCCTGAGCCGCCTCTGGGGCCTGTCGGACTATTTCACGGCCAACATCTCCTCGCCCAACACGCCTGGCCTGCGCGCCCTGCAGACCCGGGCGGCCCTCGAGGAGCTGCTGGGTCGCCTTGCCGAGACCCGGATCGGACTCAAGGCCAGCTCGGGCCGCGACTTTCCGATCTTTCTAAAGGTTGCCCCCGATCTCGAAGACGGCGAGGTCGAGGCCATTATCGAGACCGTCGTCGCCAGTGGCCTGGACGGCATCATCGTCAGCAACACCACGATCGCGCGCCCGGACAGTCTGGCCTCGCCCCAGGCCGGCGAGACGGGCGGCCTCTCCGGCGCGCCGCTGCTGGAGCCTTCGACGGTTGTCCTGAAACGTTTCCATGCCGCCACTGCGGGCCGTGTGGCCCTGATCGGTGCCGGCGGGATCGCCGACGGTGCCGGAGCCTATGCCAAGATCCGGGCAGGAGCCCGGGCCGTGCAGCTCTACTCGGCGCTGGTCTATGGCGGCCCGGGTCTGGTGGTTCGCATCAAGCAAGACCTTGCCGCCCGCCTGCGTGCCGACGGTTTTGCCGGCGTCGAGGACGCGATCGGGACCGCATGACCGGTCCTGGTGCCCTTGGGCTATTGCGGCGGTACGGCCCCGTTGCCCTGCTGGTCGCGCTGCTGGTCACGGCCCTGGTCAGCGGCCTTGCCGAGCATCTGTCGCTGGAGGAACTGCGCGCCCAGGGCGAGAGCCTGCGGGAATTTGCCCGTCAGCGACCCGTTCTGAGCGTTCTGATCTACCTGACGGTCTATGTCGCTACCGTCTCGATTTCGCTGCCCGGGGCCCTGATCCTGTCCCTGTCGGGGGGCTACCTGTTTGGTCCCTTTCTGGGCGGGGCAGCGGCCGTCAGCGGCGCGACGGGCGGCTCTACCGTCGTCTATCTGGTCTGCAAGACCGCGTTCGGCGACTTCCTGCGCCGTTGGAAGAACCCGCTGCTGCTGAAGGTCGAGGACGGCTTTCGCGAGAACGCCTTTGCCTACCTGCTGACCCTGAGGCTGATCCCGGCCTTTCCGCTGCTGCTGGTCAATGTCGCCGCAGGGCTCATGGAAGTGCCCTTCGGGACCTTTCTGTCAGCGTCCGTCCTCGGCATGCTGCCGAGCTCGTTTGTCTATGCCGGCATTGGGTCGGGGCTGGGCCATGTCTTCGCCCAGAGCGGACCGGTTTCGCTCGACAGCCTGATGTCTCCCCGGGGCTATCTGCCCATCATCGGCATGGGGGCACTGGCGTTTCTGCCGCCACTGTGGCGCCATTGGCGGCGTGGGCGCGTTGCCCCCGCCCCCGACGTGAAGTAACTCAAGGTCATGACCGAGACGGTCTCGCCGCAGGACAACCCGAGCGCGCCGCCCAGACGGCGCTTCCCGTGGCCACGGGGCCTGTCAGCGCGCCTGCTGCTCTTCACCGCTTTCGTCGTCACCCTGGCCGGCCTGATGATCCTGCCGCCGACCCTGGCCGCCTATGAAGAACAATGGCTGCTGGACCGGGTTCGGGCTGGCGAACTGGCCTCGACCATCGCCGAAAGCGATCCCGAACTGCGGGTCAGCGATCCCGTCGCCGGCCAGCTGTTTGACCAGGCGGGCGCAGTAACAGTGGCCGTCCAGGTCGACGGAGCGCGGCGGCTGGTGCTGCCGCCCAAGGCTCCGATGCAAACGCCTTATCTGGTCGACCTTCGACGCCAGAACCCCGGCTCGTGGCTGGCCGCACCGTTCTTCACCCTGACGAGCCCGCCGGGCAGCATGGTCCGCGTGATGGCCGAGCCCCGTTTCCGCAAGGCCGAGTTCGTCGAGGTCGTCCTGCCCGATGCGCCGTTGAAGGCCCAACTAGTCAGCTATTTCTGGCGGCTGACCGGAGTGACTGTGTTTGTGGCCGGCCTCGCCGGCTTCTTCGTCTATCTGTTCCTGAACATCTTCCTGGTTCGGCCCATGCAGCGGATTACCCGCGCCATGGAGCAGTTTCGCGCCGATCCTGACGACCCCGCCGCCCGCATTGTGGTCTCGACCCGTCGGGACGAGATCGGCCGGGCCGAGCTGGAGCTGGACCGCATGCAGACCGACCTGCTGACAGCGCTGGCGTCCAAGGCCCGCCTCGCGGCCCTGGGCGAGGCGGTCGCCAAAATCAATCACGACCTGCGAAACATGCTGACCAGCGCCCAGATGGCCTCGGACCGTCTGGCGGCCCTCGGCGACCCCAAGGTGGCCCAGGCCCTGCCGCGCCTGGAGCGCGCCCTGGACCGGGCCATCACCCTGGCCAGCGACGTCATGGCCTATGGCAAATCCCGGGAGCCTGCACCGGTCTCGCGAACCATCCCGCTGCGTCCCGCGCTGGAGATGGCGGCCGAGGACTCCGGCCTCACGCCCGGCGGCGTGGCGCTGGAGACGGTGATTGATGCCCGGGAGCAGGTGCTGGCAGACCCGGACCAGCTGCACCGGATCCTGACCAACCTGCTGCGCAATGCCCGGGAGGCGATCGAAGGCGCGCCGGACCGCGGCCGCAAGGGCCGGATCTTCATCGAGCTGCGGCGGGTCGACGGCCATAGTGTCCTGAGGCTCTCCGACGATGGTCCGGGCGTTCCGGCCCGCGCCCAGGCCAATCTGTTCCAGCCGTTCGTCGGGTCGGTCCGGCGCGGCGGGACCGGCCTTGGCCTGGCCATCGCCCGCGAGTTGGCCCAGGGCCATGGCGGCGACCTTGTGCTGGTCGAGACCGGCCCGGGCGGATCGGTCTTCGACCTGACGCTTTCGGGGGCCCCCGAACCGCTTCCGCCGAGCGTCGATACGGATCCGAAACAGCCTTGACCCCGCTCGACGAAGAGATCGACGAGCTCGATGGCGAGCCTTCAGAAAGCGGATCCGAAACCTGGCTGGAAGTCGCCCTCACGCCCTCCGAGGCCGGCGAGCGTCTGGACAAGGCCCTTGCCCCCCGCTTCGAAGGCCTGTCCCGTGCCCGGCTGCAGGCCCTCCTGGCCGACGGACGACTGACCCTTGACGGTGCGACCGTCACGGACGGCTCCCAGAAGGCCCGTCCGGGCCTCTACCGGCTGGGCATACCGGCACCGACGCCGGCGGAACCGACAGCGGAGAACATCCCGCTGACGGTGCTGTACGAAGACGCCGACCTGATCGTGATCGACAAGCCGGCCGGCATGGCCGCCCATCCCGCCCCCGGCAACTTCAGCGGCACCCTGGTTAATGCCCTGTTGCACCACTGCCGGGGCAGCCTGTCCGGTGTCGGCGGCGTCGCGCGCCCCGGTATTGTCCATCGCCTGGACAAGGAGACCTCCGGCGTGATGGTCGCCGCCAAGACCGATGCTGCCCATCAGGGCCTCTCGAAGCTCTTCGCAAGTCACGACATCGACCGCCTGTACATCGCCCTGACCCGGGGGGCACCCTATCCCGGGCGGGGCACGATCCAGACCCGGCTGGGGCGTTCGCCCCACGACCGCAAGAAGATGGCCATCCTCAAGAGCGGCGGGCGCGAAGCGATTACCCACTACAGCGTCGAGCAGGTCTTCGGACCGGCTGAAAAGCCTCTGGCCGCGCGGGTCGCCTGCCGGCTGGAGACAGGCCGGACTCACCAGATCCGCGTCCACCTGACCAGCAAGGGTACCCCCTGCCTTGGCGATCCAGTCTATGGCGGCGGACAACCCGGTGCCGGCGTGCGGGCCATCCTCGACGAGACCGGCTTCGAGCGGCAGGCCCTGCATGCGGCCGTGCTCGGCTTTGTTCATCCGATCAGCGGCGAGGCTCTTCGTTTCGAGACCCCCCTCCCGCCTGACATGGCCGCATTGGAGGCAGGCCTCCTGGGCCTGTGATGGGACCGGCCTTGCAGCCGCGCAACAATCGCGCCCTAATTGGGCTGACAACAGGGCCTAAGGCTTTTGGCGACCTGTCTCCGGAAAGCCGATGACCATCTCACGCCCGATACTTGCCGTCCTGTTGACCCTGACCCTGACCGAGCCGGCCCTGGCCCAGACTTTGACGGGGGCCGATGAGGCTGTCTCGACCGCCGCCCGGAAGCCCGACCTCAAGGACGCCGAACAGGCCCAGAAGCTGGAAGCGGCCAAGGCTGCCGCCGCGCCGACGACCAGGGCTCTGACCACGGAGGAGCAGATCGCAGCCTGGCTGGCAGCCTCTCCCCCCATACAGCTCGACGGGGACGCGCCCGGCGTGACTGGTCGCGACGACGACACTCCGCGCAAAATCCATGGCTCTGCCGGCGTAACGATCGGCACCGGCGGCTATCGCAGCGCCTATGTTTCGACCCTGATTCCAATCGGCGAGAGCGCGACCCTGGGGATTGCCGTTTCGCAAACCGATTTCGGCAAGCAGGCTGTCTTCTGGTCCCGTGACGACTTCGGCCATGGCGAGATGATGGGCCAGGGACCCACCGGCTGGAGCGGGGACAATCTGGGCTACGGCCATCCTGGGCGCTGGAGCCGCGGCGGAAAGCAGCAGTCCGTCGCGGTGTCCCTGGCCGTTGGCAGCGAGGGCAGACCGCCGCCAGAAGGCTGCGCACCGGCGTTCAGGGACGGCGGGCGTTATGTTGAGCCGCTTTGGGCGACTGAAATGCGCGGGGCCCGCAGCCCGTGCACCCTCGAAAGCGGACACTGACTTCCGCCATTCTCGCTCAGCCCTGCTGCCAGCCCGGCGGACAGGTGCGCCGTTCGCTGATGTTTAACGGCTTTGCTTCACGGTAGCGCTGATCGGGACCTCTCAGGCGTTCGCATGCAGCCGGAAATCATCGCGCACCATCACCCCGCCACGGGGACGGTGACTTACCTCGTTGTCGATCCGGCCACCTTGCTGTGCGCGATCGTCGACCCGGTCCTGGACTTTGATCCCGCGACCCAGGCGGTTGATACCGCCTTCGTCGACGCCATCATTGCCGACATCCGGGCCCGGGACATGGGTCCGACCTGGATCCTGGAAACCGGCCTGCATACCGCTCACATGTCCGCTGCCGGTCACCTGAAATATGAAACGGGCGCTTCGGTCTGTATCGGTGCCGGCGTGGTCGACAGTCTCAAGCGCCTGGCCCCCGCCCTGGGTGAGGATGGCGTTGCCCTGGACGGCTGGGATTTCGACAAGCTGGCCCAGGACGGTGAGGTCATGCCGATGGGCGGCCTGGAGATCACCGCCCACGCGATTACCGGCCGCCTGCCCGGGGCCTGTGCCTACCAGATCGGCGACGTCCTCTTCACCGGTGATACCGTTCTGGCTCCCGAGATCGGAACCGGCCGCTGCGATCTGTTCGGGGCCGATGCCGAGGGGCTCTATGCTGCGGCCCGACGCTTCCTGTCCCTGCCGGGCGACACCCGCCTGATGGCCGGCTGGGAGGATGCGGCCGGCCGGGCTGCGACCACCGTGACCCAGCAGCGAACCGGCAACATCCAGTTGCGTGACGGGATCGCGGCCTCAGACTTCGTCGCGGCCCGCCAGACTGCCGACGCCACCTTGCCGCCGCTCCCCTATCCGGCCGAGGCCCTGCGGGTTGCGATCCGCTCCGGCAAGCTGCCGCCGGAGACTGAAGACGGCCGGCGCTTTCCGCCCGTAGACATCCATTCCCTTTAGGCGCCCACGCGCCCTCGCCCCTGATCGCCAGCCCTGTGCTTGGCGCGCCAAGCCTGTGGGGGCGACAGGTTCCGGGGAGCCGTCGTGACCACCTGGACGACGGACAAGACACCTGCGCTTTTCCGCTGCACCCAGAGGGTTTTGCGGACCACGACGTGACCGCGACACAAAGGCCTCAATAGGGACTTGCGTTACCGCGACGACGCCGCTAGGTATCGCGCCCTCGACCTCGGGCAGCTCAAAAGGCTCTCGAACGGCACCCAATGGAGAGGTGGCAGAGTGGTCGAATGTACCGCACTCGAAATGCGGCGTGCCTGGAAGGGCACCGTGGGTTCGAATCCCACCCTCTCCGCCACCACCCTGAATTTGCCAATAAAATCAACGCCGTACCGGCGGCACTAGCTCTCCATCAAGCTTGGTGGTACACAAAGGTGGTACACATGCCTCTCCTCCATAAGGGGCATGAAGGCTAGGCGGGCCCCATGGGGAAGCCGCCAGCTGAGGGTGCGCCGCAATGAGCGGAGTCCGTCCCTCGCATTTGCTCCGTCGTAGCGGCACCTATTACCTGCGCGTGCGGGTGCCGGACGATCTGCGAGCGCGAGTTGGAAGACTTGAGTTCCGGCGGTCCCTTGGTGTCTACGCCCTCTCTCTCGCTCGACCGCTTGCGCTTCGTTACGCCGCGCGAGTTTGGGAGATTTTTGAGATGGTACGAGCTCAGGGCCTCACTAGGGATCAAACCCTAAGCCTGATCCAAGGAGTCTACCGGGATCTGGCACTTGAAGTTGACAGTCGCTCCCCGTTGACGCGGGGCGATGAAGCCCGCGACTTCAATGACCAAGCCGCCGCTCTAGAGGACGATAGCGCTGAGATTGAGCGGCAGCTCGGGGCGGAGGTTGACGTGACCCCCTGAAACTCCTCCAGGAATAATTAGAGTCCGCCCACCAAAAGGACGGACGAATGAAGCGATCACGGTTCACGGAAGAGCAGATCATCGGGATCCTGCGCGAGCAGGAGGC
>Ga0187842_1000467_pt1 | contig 20248 bp, 17 predicted proteins | sample SpaLakP09_SKY_41_FD_134514 | JGI IMG/M metagenome (GOLD analysis project Ga0187842, IMG submission 134514) | Oligotrophic lake water microbial communities from Sparkling Lake, Wisconsin, USA - SP09_SKY_41 | ecosystem: Environmental > Aquatic > Freshwater > Lake | place: USA: Sparkling Lake... | reverse complement strand
TCGGCCGGCCGGCCGACTTTGATGTGCTGGCCTATCTGACCAACGCCATCGCCACCCTGCCGCGCAGCCACACGATACAGGCCCTGCTCTACACCGACCTGGCCAGCGCGCAGAGCGCCGTGCGCCCCGAGATCGGCGTGCTGGCGAAGGTCAAGGGCGGCGTGCAGCTGCTCGCCCAGGCCGATGATCTGGAGGCCATGGCGCGCGAGCTGGGCCGCCTGCCCTTCGGCTTCAAGATCCTCAGGCCGATGGCGCTGCGTCGCGCGCTGGCCGCACATGGCCAGGCGCTGATCACCAGCGCCGCATTGCCAAGCCCTTGAGCGCCCTATAGTCGGGGCAGTCGATCCGTTCCAGCCAAGCAAGGAGTAATTGATGAGCAAGAAGTCTTCGCCCAAAACCGCAACCGCCACCGCCGCCGCCTCGGGCATCAATATCAGCATCAGCGACAAAGACCGCGCCGCCATTGCCGCCGGCCTGTCCAAGCTGCTGGCCGACACCTACACGCTCTACCTGACCACCCACAACTTCCACTGGAACGTGACCGGGCCGATGTTCAACACCCTGCACGTTATGTTCATGGGCCAGTACACCGAGCTGTGGAATGCCGTTGACCCGATCGCCGAGCGCATCCGCGCGCTGGGCCATGCCGCCCCCGGCTCCTATGCCCAGTTCGGCCAGCTCAGCTCCTTGCCTGATGCGCCCGCCGTGCCGCCCAAGGCGCTGGAGATGGTGCGCATCCTGGTCGCCGGCCACGAGGGCGTGGCGCGCACCGCGCGCGGCCTGTTCCCACTGGTCGACAAGGCCTCCGACGAGCCCAGCGCCGACCTCTTGACCCAGCGCCTGACCGTGCACGAGCAGACCGCCTGGATGCTGAGAAGCTTGCTGGAGGAGTGAGCGCCGGCGCCGGCCGGGTCGCTGGCAGACTCGCCGTATGAGATCCAGGTTTCGATGGCTGGGATGGGCTCTGACCGCCCTTGCCCTGACCCTCCTGCTGATGCTGGCCCTGGCCCTGCAAGGCGCGCCGCTGATCGCGCCGCAAGCCGAGGTCAGCGCGGCCGATGTGGAGCGGGCCACCGCTTTTTTACGTCGCAATGACCCGCGCCTGCCGCGCCCGGGCACCCAGCGAACCCTGGTGATGCCGGAGCGGGACCTGAACCTGCTGCTGAACGAACTGATGCGCCGCAAGCTGCCCGGCGCCTCGGCCCAGATCGTGCTGGGCGCCGGCATTGCCCAGGTGCGCGCCAGCGTGGCCCTGCGCCAAGGCCCCCTGCCGCTGTGGCTGAACCTGGACGCGGCCCTGCGCGAGAGCGCGGAGTTGCCGGTGGTGGAGCGGCTGCGCATTGGCCGGCTGCCGGTGCCCGGCTGGTTAGCACGCTGGTGGCTGGAGTCCCTGCGCAGCCGGCTCGGCGCCACCAGCGAAGGCCAGCTTGCCAACGACCTGGTGAAGAGCGTGCAGCTGCGCCCCGCCTGGCTGCAGCTGAACTATGAGTGGCGCGACGACACCTACGGCCGCATGCTCGGCGCCCTCGTGCCCCAGGCCGAGCAGGCCAGGCTGAAGGCCTACTCCGACCGTCTGGCCGAGCTGTCGGAATTGCCGGCGGCAACGCCCGTGGATGGCGGCACCTCGCTGGCCCTGCTGCTGCCGCCGCTGTTCGAGCTGGCCCGCCAGCGCAGCCTGCCCGGTGGCGACGCCGCCGCCGAGAACCGCGCCGCCCTGCTGACCCTGGCCCTGCACGCCAGCGGCCGCGGCCTGAAGGCGCTGGTGCCCGCAGCGCGCGATTGGCGCCAGCCCCGGCCCATGCTGGTCACGCTGTACGGCCGCGACGACTTCCCCCAGCATCTGCTGATCTCGGCCGTGCTGGCCATCTAGGGCGGTGGCCCGCTGGCCGACGCGATCGGCGTCTACAAGGAGCTGGCCGATTCGCGCAGCGGCAGCGGCTTCAGCTTCAACGACATTGCCGCCGACCGCGCCGGCACCCGCCTGGGCCTGCTGGCCAAGAACGCCCCTGAGCGGCTGCAGGCGCGCCTCGCCGGCCCGCTGCGCGAGGCCCAGCTGATGCCCGAGGTGTCGGACCTGCCGGAATTTTTGCGCGCCCAGGACTTTCAAAATACCTATGGCGGCGTCGGCGCGCCGGCCTATCAGCAGATGCTGGCCGAGATCGAGCGGCGGCTGGACGCAACCCCGCTGTTGGCACCCTGACAAGACGGTTTGGCCCGCTCCAACGATAATCGAGGGTTCCACGAATCCGGCCGGGCCGGTTGTTCAACGCTTCAGGCCCAGATCCCATGTCCACCGAGCTCAGCCCCCAGGTACGGCGCCGCCGCACTTTCGCCATCATTTCCCACCCGGACGCCGGCAAGACGACGCTGACGGAAAAGCTGCTGCTGTTCTCGGGCGCGATCCAGATCGCCGGCTCGGTGAAGGCACGCAAGGCCTCCCGCCACGCCACCTCGGACTGGATGGAGATCGAAAAGCAGCGCGGCATTTCGGTGGCCTCTTCGGTGATGCAGATGGAGTACCGCGACTGCGTGATCAATCTGCTCGACACCCCGGGCCACCAGGACTTCTCGGAAGACACCTACCGCGTGCTCACCGCCGTTGACGCAGCGCTGATGGTCATCGACGCGGCCAACGGCGTCGAGCCGCAGACGCGGCGCCTGCTGCAGGTCTGCCGGGCGCGCAACACGCCCATCCTGACCTTCGTCAACAAGATGGACCGCGAGGTGCAGGAACCGCTGACCCTGATGGACGAGATCGAGCGCGAGCTGGGCATGACCGTCGTGCCCTTCACCTGGCCGGTCGGCATGGGCAAGCAGTTCCATGGCGTGATGGACCTGCGCAAGGAGCAGATGCGCGTGTTCTCGCCCGGCGAGGACCGCGCGGCCGGCGAGGAAGAAGTCTTGCTGGGCCTCAACAACCCCGAGTACGCCAGCCGCTTCGGCATGCAGTACGAGCAGGCCGAGGGTGAGATCGAGCTGGTGCGCGATGCCGCCCCGGCCTTCGACAAGGAGCAGTTCCTCGCCGGCCACCAGACGCCGATGTTCTTCGGCTCGGCCGTCAACAACTTTGGCGTGCAGGAGGTGCTGGACGCGCTGGTCGACCTGGCCCCCTCGCCCGCCGCCCGGCCGGCGATGCAGCGCATCGTCGAGCCCGACGAGGCCAAGTTCAGCGGCGTGGTGTTCAAGATCCAGGCCAATATGGACCCGGCCCACCGCGACCGCATTGCCTTTCTGCGCGTGGCCAGCGGCCACTTCGAGCGCGGCATGCGGCTGAAGGTGGTGCGGTCCGGCAAGGAGCTGCGCCCCAACTCGGTGGTGAGCTTCCTGAGCCAGCGCCGCGAACTGCTGGACGAGGCCTTTGCCGGCGACATCATCGGCATCCCCAACCACGGCGTGCTGCAGCTGGGCGACACGATCACCGAGGGCGAGCAGCTGCAGTTCACCGGCCTGCCCTTCTTCGCGCCGGAGATGTTCCGCGCCGTCGAGGTGGCCGATCCGCTGCGCACCAAGCAGCTGCGTGCCGGTCTGACGCAGCTCGGTGAAGAGGGCGCGATCCAGGTCTTCCGCCCGGTCGCCGGCTCGGTGCTGCTGCTGGGCGCCGTCGGCCAGCTGCAGTTCGAGGTGGTGGCCCACCGCCTGGAGCATGAGTACGGCGTCAAGGCCCGCATCATGCCCAGCCGCTTCCAGGTCGCCCGCTGGGTGACCTGCGACGATGCCGATGGCGGCGAGAAGGAGCTCAAGCGCTTCATCGAAGCCAATGCCCACCGCGTCGCCTACGACGCCGTTGATGCCCCGACCGTACTGGTCGAGTACGCCCCCGAGCTGCGCGCCATCGAGAGCAACTGGCCCAAGATCAAGTTCCACGCGATGCGCGAGCACGCCGGGCTGATGTTCCAGAACCGACTGGACGGCTGATCCTGCGACCGCGCGATGGCACCGCTGCCGCGGGCAGCCGCAGACGTATCAGCCAAAAGCCCGCGACGATCAGCAGCAGGCCGGGCAGCAGTCGCCAGCTCAGGGCCTCATCGAACAGCAGCGCGCCGAGAAGCAGGCCTGTCAAGGTGATGACGTAGCCCATGAAGCTGAAGCTGACCGGCTCGGCCACGCGCTGCAGCCGGAAGTAGAGCATGTATCCCAGCGCCATAGCCACCGCCTGACCGGCCAGAGCGGACCAGGCCTCGGGCAGGGCCGGCGGCAGTTCGAGGTCGACCAGCAGGCGCAGCGGTGCCAGCAGCAGCACCGAGCCCGCCAGCGTGGCCGCGCCGAGCCACTCATTGGCCTGGCCCTGGGGCAGGTGGCGGCTGCGATAGACATTGCCCGCACCGATCAGCGCCGGCACCGCCAGCAGCAGCAACAGCACCGCGGCATCGGCGGCCCCGGGCCCGGCCTCGCGCAGCCGGGAGCCCACCAGCAGCAGCGCACCGGTGAGCCCCAGCACCACCGCCAGGGCGCGCTGCCAGCGCCAGGCCTCCAGGCGCAGCAGCAGGCTGAAGGCCAGCGTGAACACCGGCGGCAGGGTGAAGGCCAATGCCGCGAAGCCGGCGCCGGCCTGAGCGGACAGGTAGAAGGCCAGGCTCATCGGCAGGGCATGACCGAGCAGGCCGGCGAGCAGGCCGAAGCGCAGCAGCCGGGCGGCCTGGGCCGGCCGGCCATGGCGGCGCAGCGCCAGCATCGACAGCACGAGGGCGGCCAGCCCGGTCGGCCACAGCGCGAAATCCAGCGCGCCGACGCCCTGCTGCGCCGCGTACTTCGACAGGGGCAGGGCAAGGCCCAGAGAGACACCGGTGCCGATCAGCAGCGGCCACACAGGTTGGGACTTCATCGCGCAACACCTCCGCGGCCCAGTTTATTGCTGAGCAATGAGCGCGTATCCTTGAAATCTACAGATCAGAAGTGAGCATTCGTAATGAATCAGTCGCTGCCCTCCACCGCCGCCCTGCTCGCCTTCCGCCGTGTGGCCGAGCTGCGCTCATTCAAGGCGGCGGCGACCAGCCTCGGCCTGACCGGCGGCGCCGTCAGCAAGCTGGTGGCCCAGCTGGAGGCCGAGCTGGGCGTGCGCCTGCTGACGCGCAGCACGCGCCATGTCGCGCTCAGCGAGGCCGGGGCACGCTATCTGGCCTCGGTCGGCGCCGCGCTGGACGCGCTCGGCGAGGCCGGCGCTTCGCTGCGCGAACAGGCCGAGCGGGTCGGTGGCCGGCTGAGGGTGGCGGTGCCCAGCTCGTTCGCGCTGATGTGGCTGGCGCGCCGCCTGCCGGACCTGCTGGTGCGCTATCCGGAGCTGCAGGTCGAGCTGTCGCTGAGCGACCAGTTCGTCGACCTGCTCGAGGGCGGGCATGACTGCGCGCTGCGTATCGCCACCGCCCTGCCCAGCTCCAGCCTTGTGGCGCGGCGCCTTGGCAGCGTGCCCCGGGTGCTGGTGGCCAGCCCGGCCTATCTGCGCCATGCGCCGCCGCTGCAGCGGCCGCAGGACCTGCTGCGGCACAACTGCCTGCTCTACTCGCTGTCGAGCACGCCCGGCATCTGGCCCCTGCGCGAGTGGCGCGATGGCACCTGGCATGAACTGGCGCTGGAGGTCGGCGGCAGCCTGAAGGCGAACAACAGCGTGGTGCTGCGCGAGGCCCTGCTGGCCGGCATCGGCCTGATGCTGACGCCGCTGTTCGTCGTCCGCGATCTGCTGGACAGCGGCGCCGTCCAGCCCCTGCTCAGCGACTGCATGCCCGCGCCCCATGTGCTGTACGGCGTGATGCCGCAGGCACGCCAGGTGCCGGCGCGGCTGCGCGCCTTTCTCGACTTCGTCGAGCAGGCCTGCGCGGCCGAGCCGGAGCGGCTCGTCAGAGCCTGATGCCCGCCAGCTCGGCGCTCCTGCGCGGGTTGATCAGGTTGACGCGGCCGGCCTTGCCGTCGGCACCGGACAGGCGCTCGGCGCCTTGCAGTATCAGCGCCTTCACCTCGGTGGGTTTCAGCTCCGGCTTCAGCGCGATCAGCTTGGCCGCCAGATTGGCGACCTGGGGGCTGGCCATGCTGGTACCGCTGAGCTTCATGCGCACGCCGCCGGGCACCGGGCTCTCGACTTCGAAGCCATTGGCATGGACGACCACCGTCTTGCCGAAGGTCGAGAAGCTGGTCTCGCTGCCCGATAGATCAACGGCACCGGCCGTGATCAGGTTGGGCAGCTCCAGGCCGGCAGGGATGTACTCCTCGAAGTCGGCGCTGTTGTCTTCATTGCCAGCGCCGGCCACGAACAGGATCTCCGGCGCAGCGGCAATCGCGCCATGCAGCGCGTCGCGTTCGATCTTGAACAGCCGCGCGGCCTCCAGTTTGCGCGCCTCCGGTGTGCCGCCCAGGTTGTGATACGCCATCACCGCCTCGTAGGCGCTGGGCCCGTAGCGCCAGCTCATGTTGACGACGCGCACGCCCGCGCTCTTGAAGCCCTGCACCATCGAGCGGTAGGCCGCGGCGGTGCGGCGCGAGCGCTCCTCGCCGGGCTTGGCCGGCTCGGCCTTGTGGCTCCACAGCATCGTGCCGGCATAGACCTGGGCGAACGGATTGCCGTCTACGGCGATGCCGGCCACATGGGTGCCGTGCACATACAGGCCGGCCAGCGCCATGTCTTCGCTGAAGCCCTTGACCTGATCGGCCTTGAGGCTGCCCAGCGTGGTGCGGAGCTGGCGCGAATCGGGGGTATCCAGCGCGGCCCGCTGGTCCATCGAACCCTTGATCATCGTGCGCAGCTGCGGCCAGCGCGCCTCGGCCTCGCCCAGCGGACGCAGCAGCGTCTTGGCCGGCTGGGCGTCGTCGTCGAAGGCCAGGCCGCGTGCTGCCGCCGTCTTGAACAGACTCAGATCGACCCCCGAAGCCCAGACGCCGATCAGCACCGGGCTGGCCTTGGCCTCGGGGGCGATGGTAAAGGTGCGCGGGGTCCAGATATCGGCCTTGGCCACCGCCTGGGTATTGGCGTCGAGCACCTGCTGCAGGCCCTGGACGATGGCCTGCTTGTTCGGACCCAGCAGTTCGATCTGCATGCGCGCGCTGACGATGGTCATGGCCACGCGGGCGGGCACGACCATCTGGCCATTGGCGGCCAGCACATCGAGCTGGGCCTTGAAGCCGCCCACCAGCAGCTCGGGGTTGAAGGTCTCGATCGCGCCACGGTTGCTCTTCACCGTGTCCTGCACCTCGGTCCAGTTCATCGCGCTGTGGCGGCGCGTCACCTCGGCCGTCAGCCAGGCCGCGTCACGCTGCTCCAGGCGCTGCTGCGACAGCAGATCGGTCAGCACGCCGCTGGTCTGGCGGCCGGCGGCCTTCTCCTGCAGCAAACGGGCCTTGGCCGTCCATCCGGGCACAGCGGCCCAGTCGTCGCGCAGCTGGGCCAGCGTGGCCAGCGCGCCGTAGCCCTCGCGCAGGGTGGTCGGGTCCTGGATGTCGTAGGCGGCGAGATCCGCCAGCAGTTGCGCCTCCAACTGGGTGCCGAGCTTGCGCACCTCGTCCAGCGGCGCCCGCAGGTAGGCACTGGGCAGCATCGCCAGGGTGACGCTGCGGCGCGGCAGCTGGTCGGCGCGGGTGATGACCTGGCGGGTGTTGCTGGCCGCGTTGTTGGCCGCGCTGTTGGCCGTTGTTCCGGCATCTGCGGGCTGGGCCAGGGCCTGGCCTTGCAACGAGGCCAGCAAGGCGACGGCCGCGGCCACCGGAATCAGGTTCAGTTTGCTCATTGTTATGCGCTCCTTCAAAACAGAGAGCCGCACGATAGCCAAGCCCGGCCGCCCGGGCCAGCGCGATCTGACGAGCTGTCGGTTTCGCCGCTTGACTGGCGCCAAGCCGCACGCGACCTGTGGGCCATGCCGCGCCGTGCCATCATCACGCCATGCACGCCTTCTCGCGCTCCATGGTCGATCTGTACAGCCTGGCCGAGCAGGCCAGCTATCAGGAGTTCCCGGGCGAGGCGCTGCGCCTGCTGCAGCGCTGGGTGGGCTTTGACGGCGCAGTGTTGGGGCTGGGCGAAGCCGGCCGCGACCCGCGCACCGGCCTGCTGATCACGCAGGCTCATGTGCACCAACGCGAGCACCACATCCTGCCGGCCTATGGCGAGGTGTCGGGCCGCGACCCGGTCACCGGCGCCTTTTTGCGTGGCCTGCACCGGCCGCTGGCGGTGGACTGCCAGGCGCAGTACCGGCGGCGCGGCAAGGAGCTTGCGGAGATGGATGCCTTCACGCGCGCCTACGATCTGCGCCATCTGCTGCTGTTCGGTGACAGCCCCGCCGCCGGCGCGCCCGGACGCTGGCTGGTGCTGTACCGCGCCGACGATGCCAGCTTCAAGGCCGAGGATGCCGAAGTGCTGCATGCTGCCTGGTTGCACCTGTCGCGGGCCATAGGCCTGCACCGCGCGGCGCTGCTGGACCGCCAGGACGGCGCGCGGGCACAGCGCGCCTCGGCCCTGGTCAACGGCCTGGGTGGCATCGAGAGCGCCGATGCGCTGTTTGTGGATCGGCTGCGCGAGGAATGGCCCGCCTTCTGCGGTCGGCAGCTGCCCGCCGCGCTGTTGGGCGCGCTGGGACGCGGTCAGACCTGGCGCGGCCGGCTGATCGAGGTGGTGGCCCGGCGCGAGCCGCACCTGCTCGTCTGCACGGCCCGCCCTGTCGACGCCGTGGCCCGGTTGCCGCCGGCCGAGGCAGCGGTGGCGCGGCGCTTTGCCGCGGGCCAGAGCCACAAGCAGATCGCCCGCGAGCTGGGCGTGGCGCCGAACACGGTGCGCACCCAGATCAGCCGGCTGTACGCCAAGCTGCAAGTGCACGACAAGGCGGCGCTGGCCCAGCGGTTGATGGCGGCCGACCGAGACCTGCTCGACTCCTGACACCGGGCTTGTCACGCATTTGCGTGATTGAGTGGCGCCCTCGCCCTGCCTATGGTGGGCTCCATAACAACGGAGACCCTCATGAACCTGCCCCTGCTGCGCAACGCGGCCGTTCTGGCCCTGCCCACCCTGCTGCTCGCCGCCTGCGGTGGCAGCGATAGCGGCAATCCGGCCGACGCCTTCAAGGCCCGCCCCACCTTCCTGCTCGCCGAGCCCAGTCGCATCGACTACGACGGCACAAGCAACGGCCTGCTCACCGGCAAGGCCGGCTCGCTGGCCGCGCTGATCACGTATCAGCTGCCGGCCAACCCCACGGCCGCCGACCTGCGCACGCTGGCCATTCAGACAAGCTACACCGGCCTGCTCGACGTGACGGCCGCCGGCGGCTTCGGTACGTACTACGGCAAGGTCTCGGCCGCGGCCAACAAGGGCAGCGAATATGTGGCCGTGTCGGACGACGGCACCGGCACGAAGAACGTGACCCTGGTCGTCACCGTGCCTAGCAACTTCGACGCCGCCAAGCCCTGCATCGTCGCCGTGCCGTCCAGCGGTTCGCGGCCGGTCTATGGCGAGCTGGGCACCATCGGCGAATGGGCGCTGAACAAGGGCTGCGCCGTGGCGCTGACCGACAAGGGCGGCGGCGTCGGCATCCATGACCTGGACCGCGACCAGAGCTTCGCCATCGACGGCACGCTGGCCGCCCCCGGCACGCGCAAGGACCTGAGCTTCAACGCAAATCTGCTGGGCGACGACCTGGCCAAGTTCCGCGCCGCCAGCCCCAACCGCCTGGCGCTCAAGCACGCGCACGGCAAGCAGAATCCCGAGAAGGACTGGGGCAGCTACACCCTGCAGTCCATCAAGCTGGCCTTCTATGTGCTGAACAGGCAATTCCCCGGCGCCGAGCTGTCACCGGCCAACACGCTGGTGATCGCGTCCAGCATCTCCAACGGCGGCGCGGCCGCGCTGCGCGCCGCCGAGCAGGACAGCGAGGGCCTGATACGCGGCGTGGTGGCCGGCGAGCCGCAGCTCAACCTGCCCGACAACGCCGGCCTCGTCGTCAAGCGCGGCGGCGTGACCGTACCGACCTCGGCCAAGCCGCTGTTCGACTACACCACGTTCGCCGGGCTGTACCAGGCCTGCGCCACCCAATCCGCGGCGCTGGCGCCCACCAGCGCCTTCGTCATCGCACCCTATGCCGCCAACCGCTGCGCGGCCTTGGCCGCCAAGGGCCTGGTGACCGGTGCGACGCTGGCCGAGCAATCGGCCGATGCGCTGGCCAAGCTCCGTGCCTATGGCTGGGAGGCCGACAGCGATCTGCTGCACGACAGCCACTCCGGCTTCGAATTCACCGAGCTAGTGGCCCACACCTACGCCAACGCCTTCGCCCGCGCCTCGGTGACGGAGGGCCTCTGCGGCTACAGCGTGGCCGGCATCAGCGCCAGCTACCAGACGCCGGTGGCACCGGCCGCCGGGGCCTTCAAGACGGGCTGGGCCACAGGCGGCGGCCTGGGCTTCCTCGGCGGCGCCTTCAACCTCATTGCCGACAGCTCGGTAGGCGGGCCGGCGCTGTACCTGCTGGCCACCTCGCCGAGCACCGGCCAGGCCGACTTCTTCGTCGACGGTGCCACCTGCCTGCGCCGCCTGGCCACCGGCGCGGCCGTGGGCAACACCACGCTCAGCGCCACCGAGCCGGCGCTGGCTGCACGGGTCAAGACCGGCCTCGCCGAGGTGAGGGTGACGGGCGACCTGCGCGGCAAGCCGACGGTGATCGTCCACGGCCGCTCGGACGCGCTGATTCCGGTCAATCACAACTCGCGGCCCTACGCCGCGCTGAACAAGCGGGCCGAGTCGAACAGCGCGCTGCGCTACTACGAGGTCGCCGACGCGAACCACTTCGACGCACTGGTGGGCCTGTACCCGAAGACGCTGGTGCCGCTGCACGTCTACACGCTGCGTGCGCTGGACCTGATGTGGGCCAAGCTGAACAACGGCACGGCCCTGCCCGACTCGCAGGTGGTGCGCGCCAAGGCGCGGGCCTCGGCGGCGGCCGTGCTGAGCGATGCCAACGTGCCGGCGATTGCGGCCACGCCGGCCGCCGGGGACCAGATCACGCTGGGCAGCGGCACGATAGACGTGCCGAACTAAGCGCTGCTCGGCTCCGCGGCCTGGATCATCTTCCAGCCATTGCCGGCCGGGTCGCGGAAACCAGCGTCGACGCTGCCGTAGCGGTCAACCGGCTCCTGCGTGAACTCCACGCCGCGCTCGCGCCATTGCGCGTAGCTGGCCCGGCAGTCGGCCACGCTCAGAACCAGGGGCGGCATCGCCCCCTTGGCCACCATGGCGAGCAGCGTCTGCGCCGTTGCCTCGTCATGGATGGGCGCCCCCGGCTTGAACAGGCCCAGCTGGAAGCCAGGCTGCTCCGGATGCTGCACCGTCAGCCAGCGGTAGGCGCCATTGCGCACGTCCGTATGAACGCGAAAGCCGAGCTTGTCGACATAGAAGGCGAGTGCCTCGTCCTGGTCGTTGACGTACAGACCCACCACACCGATGCCTTGCTTCATCATCAAACCTCCTTGATTGAGGCCTCGTTTGTACCCTCGGCCAGGCGGCGGCGCTTCTCCGAAACTGCGGTGATCAGGTCCGGCCGCTGCGCGGCCTTCAGCAGGCAGGCGGGCACAAGATCGAGTTGCTGCCTCGCTGCCCGGGCCTCGAGGCGCAGCGCGCTGGGGCTGCTGCCGGTGATGTCGTGGAAGGTGCGGCCGAAGGTGCCCAGGCTCTCCCAGCCGGTGGCAAAGGCGATCTCGGTGATGGGGAGCTCGGTGTCGCGCAGCAGCGTGCTCGCCTGCTCGATGCGTCGAGTCAGCAGATAACGGTGCGGCGGAATGCCGAAGGCCTGCCTGAACGAACGCGCGAAATGCGCTTCGGAGACGCCACTGACCTCGGCCAGCCGCTTGACCGGCCAGGCCTCGTGCGAGGCGGCGTCCATGCGGTCTCTGGCACGCAACAGGCGACGCAGCAGGGCCGGGTCTTGAGGGGCTGCGGGTTCGGGTGACAGTTCAGGGTCTGCGCGTCGGGGCATGGCTTGCAAAGTGGGCCGGCGATGGGCAGCAAGCTTAGCCTGAACGTCGAGGCGCAAATGCCGCATCAGCCCCCTGGGCTTGGTGCGCTGCCGAACAGACCAGGCCCGGACGGGCGGCGACGATGGTGGCCCGCCCAGCCTCAGGAGTCGCCATGACCAAGATACGCACCGGCCAGGCGCCGCCACCGCTGACCCGGGCGCAATTCCACGAGCGCTACCAGCTGCGCTTCTACGACCCGGCCTATGCCGGCGAGCAAGAGGCCATTGCCCGCCTCGAGGACATCGCCTGGCAGGCGCTGCAGGAGGGCCGCAAGGCGCCCTTCACCCGGCCCGCGGGCCGCGGCTTTGCCGACCCGACCTATCAGATCTCGGTCGAGTGGCTGGACACCCGCAAGCGCCTGCGCCTGGCGCAGAAGCGCTGGCAGGACGCTGACACGGCCTCGCGCGTGCTGCTGGTCTGCGGCAGCGCGCGCAATGATGGCACCTGCCCGGGCGAGGTCTCCAAGACCTGGAGACTGACCGGCATCGCCCAGCAGGTCATCACTGCGTCGGGCGTCGAAGCCGATGTGCTGGACCTGAGCCTGGTGACCTCGGAATTCGGCCGCACGATACAGCCCTGCAAGGGCTGCGTGGCAAGCGCCATGCCGCTGTGCCACTGGCCCTGCACCTGCTACCCGAATCACGCGCTGGGCCAGGCCGACGACTGGATGGCCGAGATCTACGAGCGCTGGGTCGCCGCCCATGCGGTGATCATCCTGGCGCCGACCTACTGGTACCAGTCGCCCGGCCCGCTGAAGCTGATGATGGACCGCATGGTCTGCGCCGACGGCGGCAACCCCGATCCGACGACGACCCACGGCAAGCGCGTGGTCGAAGCCAAGCGCATCGAGAAAATGGGCTGGGACTATCCCAAGCATGTCGCCGGGCGGGCCTTCGGCGTCGTCGTCCATGGCGATGTGGCCGGCGTCGAGGACCACCGACGAAATCTGTGCGACTGGCTGGAGTGGATGGGCATGGTGGACGCCGGCGCCGCCGCCAAGCTCGACCGCTACATCGGCTACTACGGTCCCTATTTCGACAGCCACGACGCGCTGGACAAAGACAAGGCCGTGCAGGAAGAGGTCCGCAACGTGGCCCGCTCGGTTGTCGCGGCCGTCAAGGAGCTGCGCGCCGGCCGCCTGAGCCAACCGGACCAGCGGATCCAGTCACCGCGCCCGAAATGACGCCACCCCAACCACCACCGAAAGGAAGCACCATGACCGAAAAGACCGCCACCATCCATTGGCAGGGCTCAGGCAAAGCTGGCCTGGGACAGATCAGCACCGAGACCGGGGCGCTGAAGGCCTATCCCTACGGCTTTGCCAGCCGCTTCGAGGACGACCGACGCGGCAGCAACCCGGAAGAGATACTGGCCGCCGCGCATGCCGCCTGCTTCACGATGGCATTCTCGTTCGCCTGCGACAAGGCCGGGTTTGCCACCGCCGTGATCGATACCGAGGCCCGCGTGCGCCTGGCCAAGCAGGGCGAGGGCTTCGTGATCGACCGCATCGCGCTGATCCTGAAGGCCCAGGTGCCGGGCATCGATGAACCGCGCTTCCAGGAAATCGCTCAGGCCGCCAAGCGCGACTGCCCGCTGTCCAAGGCGTTGGCCAGCGTGCCCGAGATCACGCTGGAGGCGACGCTGCTGGCCGCCAGCGAGTAAAAGCGCTCACTCGAGCGACTCGTCGGCCCCGGTGGCGCGCCCCCGGTGCTGACGAGGATCATGTTTGGCCAGCGCGGATTCGACCGCCCGCTTGAGCTTGTGCAGCGCACCGTCGATGGCTTGGTGGGCGCTGCCGGCATGGTCTTTCACGATCACCGGCTCGAGGCCGATCAGGCGCGCCTCCAGCGTGCAATGGCTGCCGTCAGGGCTCGACTTGGCCTGGCTGTGGACCTCGGACAGATGGGCCTCGACCCGGGTGATGTGCTCGGCGAAATGCGCCATCGCGTCGTTGACGACGGTGGTCAGGTGATTGGCCATCAACTGGCTGCCATCGGCATGCGGGTCTGAATGAAGCAGGATTTGCATCAGGTTCCTTGAGGTTGGAGGCCAGACTGCATCATGACACCCGGCGCGTCTGTGCCCTGGCGCACACAGCGCCGCCTAGGGTGTCGGCAGCAGACCCGCCTCGAACAGATAGCGCGACGGCCGCTGCGCATCGAACAGCACGGTCAGCCGATGCTTGGCGCGGGTCATGCCGACGTAGAGCAGGTTGCGGTTCTCGGTGCTGGCGCCGCCGATGGCGAAATCGGCCTGGTTCAGACCGGGCAGCCAGACATGGTCGAACTCCAGGCCCTTGGCGGCCTCGATGCCGGCCAGCACGACGGCGTTGCGGCCCTCCATCAGGCGTTGCCGCGCCGCCTGCTCGTGCATGACGCGGAACAGCGCCTCTATCGTGCCCTCGGTCGCTATCAAACCCACCAGCTGCGCCAGGTTCTGCTCCAGTTGGTCTATGTCTTCGCGCCGCACCAGCACATGGGCCGCCAGCCGGTGCGGTTGCAGCACCTCGATGAAGCGGGTGGCAAAGGCCTGGGCGTCGTCGCTGCGCAGCAGTTCGAGGGTGTCCAGCAGCTGGCGGCGCACGTCGGCGCCGGCGTTGCGCAGAATGTGATTCTCGATATAGGGTGCCATGGCCGCGGCCTGCGCCGCCGCCTGCTTCATGCTGACGCGTTGCGCCTCGACCTGATCGAGGTGGCGGAGTTCCTCGCTGTCCACGAAGGAGCCGGAGAACAGCATCAGGGCCTGCAGCACGGCCAGGCGGGTCGGCTCCGACTCGAAGCCCGAGAAGTCGTTCACCGCATGGGCGTACAGCCCCCGCACCAGCAGGATCTCGCGCCGCTGCAGATAGCTGGTGAAACCGGCGGTGCGGTAGTGCACGCCGGCCCGCAGCAGCTGGTCCTCCAGCGCGATCGACTGGTGCGGCTGGCGTATCAGCACCGCGATGCTGGCGCCCGCCGAGGTCTTGGCCTCGCGCTCCTGTTCGCGCAGGGACTGGATCGCACGCGCGACGTGGCGGCCGATCTCCTTCTCGCCCGCGAGGGGCAGGACATCGATCGCGGTCGACCAGCCGGCGCTGGAGCCATAGGGCTTGCGCGCCAGCTGACCGGCATGGCGGGCCAGGCCCTCGCCAAAGCGGAAGCTCGCCGTCAACGGGAAGCGCGTCGCCCGGCCGATGCCGTTGTCGAAGCCCGCGCCCATGAATGTGGCATCGGCGCCGGCCGCCGAGTGAATCACCTGGTCGCGGTCACCGACGCCCAGGAAGGCGGCCTTCGGATTGCAGGCCAGCAGCCGCGCCAGCACGGTGAACATGGCGCGGTTGGTGTCATGCATCTCGTCGAGCACCAGCAGATTGAGGCCCAGGCTCAGCGGGTTGGCGTCGCCGGTGTCCAGCTCGTCGTCGGTGATCAGCCGGGCCAGGTCATAGGTTGCATCACCGGGCGCGCGAAAGGCCGGATGGTCCGGATGGCCGCCACGCCGTATGACCTCGTAGGCGCTGAAGATGCGCAGGGTCGCGTAGGCCAAGCCCAGTTCATCGGCCAAGGCCGGCGACATGCGCTGCTCGGGCGGATCCACCACCAGGCGCAGGGTGCCCTTGAGCACGGCGAACTGATCCAGCAGCCCCTCGACAATGCCCTCGCCGGTGCCCTGTATCACCAGTTCGTCCGGATAGCGCTCCTCGGGCAGGGTCTGGGCGCGGTCTATCGCTCTGAGCACATAGGGCTTGACCTGCTCGGGTGCCGGGCAGCGCACCACGCCACCGCCCTCCACCAAGGCCAGGCGCTGGGCGCTGAAGTCGTCGAAGCTGCGTATTTGCAGCCTCGCCACCGTGGCCGGGCCCAGGCCGACGCGCAACAGCGCCTCGCGCAGCGCCGTCACCGCCGTATCGGTATAGGTCAGCGCCAGGATGCGTTCGGCCACCGCGCCGCGAACCGGCGCCTGGCCTATGCGCAGCGCCAGGGTCGTGGTCTTGGCGGCGCCGGCATTGGCCTCCACCAGGCCATAGCGAACCCGCGCCCGCTGCACGTCCAGCTGCTCGGGGGACGGCTCAATGCCGGCCGGTACAAAGATCTCTTCAGTCATTCCGGATCGTACCGTCCACCACCTGCTTCGCGGGAAAGTCCCGCAGCGCCAGCCGGCATCGTCCGACAGCGCGGCGGCCATCCAGGCCGTACCTTGATGGCTCTCCCTCGACCGCCTTGCAACGACCCGATGACCGACACCACCGCAGCCCCCGCCGACGCAGCGCCGGCCGAACCCCGCCCCCGGCGGCGCCCGTCACCGCTGTCCATGGCGGCCTGGACGCAATTCCTGGCCGTGGCCAAGCCCTACTGGCTGGGTGATCAGAAGAAGGCGGCCTGGACCCTGCTGGCCCTGCTGATCGCCTTGATGCTGGCGGAAACCCAGTTCGCCGTGATGCTCAACAACCAGACCGGCGAAATGACCTCGGCACTGGCGGGCAAGGACGCCGACCGCTTCTGGCATTCAGTGCGCGCCTGCCTGTGGATACTGGCCTTCGCGGTGCCCATCTACGCCTTCTACTACTACATGCGCGACGCCTTCTCGAACCAGTGGCGACGCTGGCTGACCGGGCGCTTTCTTGATGGCTATCTGGACGGGCGCAAATACTACGCGCTGGGCACCAGCAGCGATATCGACAACCCCGATCAGCGCATCAGCGAAGACATCAACACCTTCACCGGCCGCTCCACCCACTTTCTGCTGATTTTCCTGGGCTCGCTGATGCAGCTGGTGGCCTTCAGCGCGGTGCTGTGGTCGATCTCGCATCTGCTGGTCGGCGTGCTGGCCGTCTATGCGTTGCTGGGCACCGTGGTTGCGCTGTACGTGTTCGGCGCGCCGCTGATACAGCTGAACTTCTGGCAGATACGGCGCGAGGCCGACTTCCGTTTCGGCCTGATGCGGGTGCGCGAGAACGCCGAATCAATCGCCTTCTATCGCGGCGAGGCCCAGGAGCGGGCACAGATCGACGGCAAGTTCGGCAAGGTGTTCACCAACTACGCGCGGTTGATCAAGAAGCAGCGCGCGCTGAACCTGTTCCAGCGCGGCTTCAGCCAGCTCACCCTGGTGCTGCCCAGCGTGGTACTGGCCCAAGGCGTGCTGTCCGGTGAGCTGGAGGTGGGCCGCGCGGTGCAGGCGGCCGGCGCCTTTGCCGCCGTGCTTGGCGCGGTGGCGCTGATCGTTGACAACTTCGAGAGCCTGAGCCGCTTCGTCGCCGGCATCGACCGCCTGCAGGCCCTGTCGCGCGAGGTGTTGCAAACGGGGGCTGCGGCGCCGCCGACAGAGGCCCGCCCGCAGATCCGCACCGAAGCCGGCGAGCAGCTGGCGCTGGATGCGCTGACCCTGTACACCCCACAGTACGAGCGCGTGCTGATCAAGGAGCTGAGCCTGAGCCTGAAGCCCGGCGACGGCCTCTTGATCACCGGCGACAGCGGCTGCGGCAAGAGCTCGCTGCTGCGCGCGATTGCCGGCCTGTGGCGGGCGGGCAGCGGCGTGGTCCATCTGCCGCCGCTGGACGATGTGTTCTTCCTGCCGCAGCAGCCCTATATGCAGTTCGGCACGTTGCGCAGCCAGCTCATCTACCCAGCGGCGGCCACCGAGCTGGCCGACGAGCGCCTGCTGGAAATCCTCGGCGAGGTGCATATGGCCGAGCTGGCCGATCGCGTCGGCGGGCTGGACGCCGTGCACGACTGGGAGAAGCTGCTGTCGGTCGGCGAACAGCAGCGCCTGGCCTTTGGCCGAGTGCTGGTGCGCCAGCCCCGCATCGTCATCCTCGACGAAGCCACAAGCGCGCTCGACAGCAGCAACGAGGCCTCGTTGTACGAGCGCCTGCGCGCCATGGGCACCACCGTGATCAGCATCGCCCACCGCGCCGCCGTGCTGCGCCACCACACCCAGGTGCTGCAGCTCAAGGGCGAAGGTGCCTGGGCGCTGCACGCGGCCCGCGGGTATCAGTTCGACGACGCCGGGACGGGCGCCGTCGTCAAGAGCTGATCAGGCTCGGCCTAAGGCTTGGTGCTGTAGTTCGCCGGCAGCCAGCGGTAGCCCTTGCCATCGGTGCGGAGCTTGCCGATGCCCGGGAAGGACACGTGAGCAACGGCGACGTAGTAGCCGTTCTTGGCCGCGTCGGCATAGGCCTTCTTGCGCTGGGGCATCGCGGCCTTGGAGTCGGTGTCGAAGGCGATGGTCACGGCCGGGTCGGGGAACTGCACCGCAGCCACATGCATCAGGTCGCCCCAGATGGCCAGCTTCTGGCCCTTGCTCTCGACCAGATAGACGGTGTGGCCGGGGGTGTGGCCTTAGGTCGAGACGGCGCGCACGCCGGGCACCAGCTCGCTGCTGCCGTCAAAGGTCTGCAGCTTGCCAGCTTCCTGATAGGGTTTGACCGAGGCTTGCGCGCCCTGGAAAAAGCCCTTGGCATCGTCCGGCGCCTTGGCCAGGTTGTCGGCGCTGAGCCAGTAGTCGGCATCTCGCTTGTCGAAACGCACGGTAGCGTTCGGGAAAGCCGCCTTGCCGCCATCGAGCAGGCCACCGACATGGTCGGGGTGCAGATGGGTGATGTAGATCTCGTCCACCTGCTCGGGCTGGTAGCCGGCCGCCTTCAGATTGGCCAGCAGCTTGCCCAGGGTCGGGCCGAACAGGCTGGCCGCGCCGGTGTCGATCAGCACCAGCTTGGAACCCGTGTTGACCAGATAGCCATTGACCGAGGTCTCCAGCGGCACGCCCAGATAGGCATGTTGCAGCGCACGCACGACCTGGCCCTGCTTGGCCTGGAGCAGCTTGTCCACCGGCAGATCGACGGTGCCATCGCTCAGCGCGGTGACCTCGAAGTCACCCAGCATCATGCGGTAGTAGCCAGGCGCCTGGGTCTTGACCTGGGGGGCCCCGGCAAAGGCACCGGTCGTGGCCAGGGCCAGGCTCAGGCCCAGCGCGGCAAATCCGAAATGACGGGACATCAGACGCTCCTTGAATGAGATGGCGGGCAGCATAGCAAGGCGCAATACGCCTGCCATCTGCCCGCCCGAATAGCCCCACGGGCCGGACAGCGGATGCCGTCGGTCCGTGGTCCTTTGCCTGAGACGGCCTACTCCAGCACGTTCACTCCGGCACGTTCAGCGTGTTGCTGGTGAAGTTGATGGTGTCCGCCGCACCTGGCGCGGCGGCCCAGGCCGGCACGTTGGCGGGGGTCAGCGCCGCGCCCGCGGCGCGCGGCGTGGTGCGCACCACCTGGCTGGCCGGCAGGGCCGTGCCGCTCTTCAGGTGCGCATACATCTGGTCCAGCGCCCGCACAAAGTACATGTGCAGCGGCACAAAGCGGGTCTCGTAGCCCAGCAGCGCACCGAAGGCGATGAAGCTGTCGAAGTGCTGGGCATTGGTGACCTCGTAGTAACGCAGCTTTGAGGTCGCGGCGTCGACGATCTGGTTCTTGCCGTAGTAGGCCCGCGAGGCATGGTTGACCGGGATCAGCGTGTCATTGCGGCCTGCCACGATGATGGTCGGCACGGCGCGCAGCTTGGCCGTGGCCTGCACCTCGGCGATGCCGGCCATGACGCGGTCGGACCAGGCCTTCATCGTGCCGAACAGGGCGCGGCCGGTGACCTCGTCCTTGCCAGTGACCAGGGCGCGCATGCACAGCGCGCCGTCCAGCCCGAAGTCGGCCGTGCCGCTGATCGGCGAAGTGGACAGGAAGTCCAGCTTGGCGCCACCGACCGAGTCGTTGAAGACAATGTTCACGCCACCGGTCGGCGGGACGCCATTGCCGTTGGAGAACAGCGTGGCCTGCACCGCCGCCAGCTGGGCCGTGACATCGCCGGTGGCCGTGGTGTTGGCCAGGCTGTAACCGCAGACGTTGTCGGTCACCTTGAAGCGGCCGGCCGCATTGACGTAGGTGTAGACGATGGAGTTGGTGGCGAAGCGGAAGTGCGACTGGTGCAGGTAGTTGGTCTCGGCCTGCCAGCCGTAGCTGTTCAGCTTGGCCAACGCCTCGTCGGCCTGCTCGGCCAGGGTGGCGCCGGTCAGCAGGCCGCGCGCCTTCAGTGCGGCACAGCGGTTCTGCGAGCTGGCGGTGTAGGCCGCGGGCCAGAAGGCCGGGTTCAGCGACAGGCCGCTCTGCGTGGACAGCGCCGCGCAGGGCTGGTAGATGTTCTCGTACGAGAAATAGTCGGCCAGCGGCTTGCTGTGCGTGGCGACGGTGGCCGTGCCCTGCTTGATCGTCAGGCTGGCATTGGCGCCCGGCTGGATCTGCGGCTCGGTCACGGCCACGCCG
>Ga0187842_1000465_pt1 | contig 20279 bp, 11 predicted proteins | sample SpaLakP09_SKY_41_FD_134514 | JGI IMG/M metagenome (GOLD analysis project Ga0187842, IMG submission 134514) | Oligotrophic lake water microbial communities from Sparkling Lake, Wisconsin, USA - SP09_SKY_41 | ecosystem: Environmental > Aquatic > Freshwater > Lake | place: USA: Sparkling Lake... | reverse complement strand
TCGATCGCCGCCAGATCTGCCTGCCGCGCTGGCGCAGCCTCATCGACGAGACCGTGGCCCTCGGGCCGCGGTCCTGATCTCAGGCCTGGGGCGAGAAGCGGTCGACAGCCGACTCGGCCACGACGGGCTTGCGACGGGCGCGCTTGCGACGGTCATTGGCGGCCAGGTCGCTGAACGTGCTGAAGGCATGCTTGCGGGCCATGTGACGCATCTGCTCAACCAGGCTGGGGACATAGAGGGCACCGATCCCGATCCCGGCTGACAGCCAGTCGCGCAGGCTGGCCGCCTGGCCGCTGGCCAGCTGGATCAGCTCGATCACACCCGCCAGGACGAGGGCCGTCGCGGCCATGTCCGAGCGGCGCAAACGCGGAAAGGCCACGAAGGCGGTGGCGGTTATCCCGTAGAACAGGGCCGCCTGGGCCGCACTTTCACTGATCGGCAGGGCCTGAAGCGGCTGTCCGGGCGCCAGGCAAAGGACCGCGACCCCGGGCGTCAGCACGAACAGTGCGGCGCGGGCAAAGGTCACGATGTTGCTGGGCATCAGGGTCATGGAGCCACTCCGTTTATGGATCGACGGTAGGCCCCGGCGCTCAATCCGTGATTAAGAACCGTGGTAAAATCAGAATTAAGCAATTCATACTTCGATAACGCGCAGTTTATACTTCCTTACAAATTCGACTTTGAAGAGCCTATTCTATATCGGCGACACGCAAACCTTTTGTTTGCATGTTCATCATACTCTGACCCCTGATGACTTTAGGGGATCTGTCGTGCTGAAGGTTATCGCCTGTCTGACCACCGAGCACGATTTGCGGCTCATCCCGGTTGCAGGCCTGGTTTGTTTCGCTGCCTGTTTCACCGCGTTCCGGCTCTATTCCCGTATGCGCGGCGCCAAGGGAGTCGTGCGCGGAGCCTGGCTGCTGCTGACCGGCCTGGTCGCCGGTTCGGGTGTCTGGGCGACGCATTTCATCGGCATGGTGGCCTATTCGCCCGGTCTGAAGACCGGCTACAGCCCCAGCGGAACCCTGCTGTCCCTGATGATCGCCGTACTGTTCGTCGGCATCGGCTTCGTCGTGGCCTCGGCCCAGCGCACCCGCACCAATGAGGTCGCGGGCGGCCTGATGCTGGGCATGGGCATCGCGGCCATGCACTACACCGGCATGAGCGCCTTCGTGACCCAGGGCCATCTGGTCTGGGAGCAGGCGACGGTGGCGGCCTCGGTCCTGCTGGGCGTCGGCGGCGCGACCCTGGCCCTGATGGCCGCCGGTCGGGCCCGAAGCGTCAGCCGCCAGGCCCTGGGTGGCGGTATCCTGACCATCGCCGTCTGTTCCCTTCACTTCATCGGTATGGGTGCCATTACCATCCTGCCCGATCCGGCGGTGGTCGTGCCGGAGCAGATGCTGTCCGGCGGGGTCCTGACCCTGGCAGTGATCAGCATCACCGCCCTGATCATTCTCGGCGGCCTCGGGGCCGTCGCCATCGAGTCCCAGACCTCGCGTTCGGCACTCGACCGCATTCGCCGCCTGGCCAATGCCGCCTATGAGGGCATCGTGGTCGTGCAGGACGGCTGCATCAACGATGCCAATGCCGCCTTCTGCGAGCTGGTCGGGGCGGAGCTGCAGGACCTGCGCGGCCGGACCCTGTTCGGCGAGATTCTCAGCTACAGCGACGCCGACGTGCTGCTCGAGGGCCAGCGCTGCGAAGGCCTGCTGACCCCGCTGGCCGGTGGGCGCGAGATCCCGGTCGAAATCTTTTCGCGCCTGATGGACGACGGGGCCCGGACCGAAACGTCCGGCCTCACGGTCCTTGCGGTCCGCGACCTGCGCGAGCGCCGGTCGGCCGAGGAAAAGATCCGCTATCTGGCCGAACATGACGGCCTGACGGGCCTGCCGAACCGCCATTCACTGCAGGTCAGGCTGGCTGCGGCCATCGACCGGGTCGAGGCCTCGAACGAGAGCCTGTCGGTGATCTGCATCGACCTGGACAATTTCAAGGAAGCCAACGACCAGCATGGTCACGTTGCGGGCGACGCACTGCTGGTCGAGGCCGCACGCCGCCTTCAGGCCCTGGTGGTCGCCCCCTCTTTCTCGGCCCGCCTGGGCGGCGACGAGTTCATCGTGGTGCAGGTGGCCGGCGGCGATCAGGCTGCGGCAGCCGCCGAGCTTTCGGGGCGACTGCTGGAGGCGCTGCTGGAGCCGACGACCAGTGAGGGTGTCGAGATCCAGATGGGAGCCAGTCTCGGGGTCAGCCTCTACCCGGATGACGGCCGCACGGCCGAAGCCCTGATGGCCAATGCCGACATGGCCCTCTTGAGGGCCAAGGAAAGCGGTCGCGGCGTCTATCGCTTCTTCAAGCGTGAAATGGACGAGTCGGTCCGCGAGCGCCGGGCGCTGGCCCTGGATCTGCGCCAGGGCATCATCGACGGTGAACTGGTCGTCCACTACCAGCCCCTGGCCCGTGCCGCCGACGGCGAGGTCTGCGGCTTTGAGGCTCTGGTTCGCTGGTGCCACCCGACCCGCGGCATGATCCCGCCGCTGGACTTCATCCCGATCGCCGAGGAGAGCGGCCTGATCGCACCGCTGGGCGAATGGGTGCTGCGCCGGGCCTGCGCCGATGCCGCCGCCTGGGAAAAGCCGCTGCGCATTGCGGTGAACCTGTCGCCGCTGCAACTGAACAATCCGGCCCTGCCGACCCTGGTCCACGAGGTCCTGATCGAGACCGGTCTCCCGCCGCAACGGCTGGAGCTGGAGGTGACAGAGAGCGCCCTGTTCAAGGACTATCAGCGGGCCCTCGACAACCTCCGCCGCCTGAAGGCCCTGGGCGTGCGCATCGCCATGGATGACTTCGGCACGGGCTTCTCGTCCCTGTCGACCCTGCAGTCCTTCCCGTTTGACAAGATCAAGATCGACAAGAGCTTCGTCGAGAGCATCAACCGCCATGACCGGGCCACGGTCATTGTACGGGCGGTTCTCGGACTGGGCCGAAGCCTTGAAATCCCGGTCGTCGCCGAGGGCGTCGAGACTGACGAGCAGATCATCTTCCTGCGCGGTGAAAACTGCGCCGAACTGCAGGGCTATGCGATCGGTCGCCCCGTCCCGCTGGCCGGAATCCGTGGCTGGACCGATGTGGCCGCACCGGAAAAGCCCGAGACGGGCGCGAGCCCCGGCCGCACGGCTGCGGCCTGAGCGAAACTCTGCCCCCGGCTTAGCGCCGCCGCTTCAGGCCGCCCATCAGGCCGCGCATGATCTCGCGGCCCGCCTGGCTGGCGACCGTGCGCAGCAGCGACTTGGCGAAGGTCTCGGCCATGCCCTGGCGGCTGGACGCACGGGCGCGCGGTGCGGCGCGGCTTTCGCGGGCCTCGCGCGCCTCTTCGCGGTCCCGGATCCTGTCTTCGGCGGCCCGCGCCTTTTCGGCCTCGGCCTCGGCCTTTTCCGCGTCTGACTCACGCTGGGCCTGCTGGGCACGACCCTGAAGGATCTCGTAGGCCGAATCCCGATCCTGGGCGGTGTCATAGAGACCCGCGACCGGGCTCTTGGCGATCAGGGCGGTGCGCTCTTCCGGCGTCAGCGGACCGAGCCGCGAGACCGGCGGACGGATCAGGGTCTTCTGCACCACGCAGGGCGCGCCCTTGGCGTCCAGGGTCGAGACCAGGGCCTCACCCACGCCGAGCGCCTGGATGGTTTCGGCGGTATCAAAGCCCGGATTGACCCGGAACGACTGGGCGGCGGCCTTCAGGCCCTTCTGGTCAGCGGGGGTGTAGGCGCGCAGGGCATGCTGCACGCGCGCGCCCAGCTGGCCCAGCACGGCATCGGGGATGTCAGCCGGGTTCTGGGTGACGAAATAGATGCCGACGCCCTTGGAGCGGATCAGTCGGACGACCTGCTCGACCTTCTCCACCAGGGGCTTGGGGGCGTCGTTGAACAGCAGGTGCGCCTCGTCGAAGAAGAAGACGAGGCGAGGCTTTTCCGGATCGCCGATCTCGGGCAGTTCCTCGAACAGCTCCGACAGCAGCCACAGCAGGAAGGTCGAATAGAGCTTGGGCGACTGGATCAGCCGGTCGGCGGCCAGCAGGTTGACATAGCCGCGACCCGCGACGTCGGTGCGCATGATGTCGGCCAGTTTCAGGGCCGGCTCGCCGAAGAAGTTTTCCGCACCCTGGGTCTGCAGGGTCAGCAGCTTGCGCTGGATCGACCCTACCGTCGCCGCCGAGACGTTGCCGTACAGGGTCCCGATCTCCGAGGCATGGTCGGCGACATATTTCAGCGCCGCCTGCAGGTCCTTGAGGTCGAGCAGCAGCAGGCCGTCCTTGTCGGCGACGTGGAAGACGATGGTCAGCACGCCTTCCTGCACGTCGTTCAGCTCCAGCAGGCGTGACAGCAGCAGGGGTCCCATCTCCGAAATGGTGGTCCGGATCGGGTGACCCTTGAGGCCGAACAGGTCCCAGAAGATGGTCGGCGGGGCCGCCGGCGTCAGGGTCAGGTCCATCGAGGCGGCCCGGGCCTGCATCTTCTCGTTCGGGTTGCCCGGCATGGCGATGCCGGAAAGGTCGCCCTTCACGTCGGCGGCGAACACCGGAACGCCGGCGTCGGAAAAGGCCTGGGCCATGATCTGCAGGGTTACGGTCTTGCCCGTACCGGTCGCCCCGGCAACGACGCCGTGGCGATTGGAGCGGTCCAGCCTCTGGGTCACGGGGCCTTCGCCCAGTCCGATCAGCAGTTCGCCTTCACCAATCGACAACGTCATCTGCAACATCCTTCAAACAGAGGCGCTAAGCCTAGCCGTACCCTTGCGTCGCGCCAATCGGCGAGGGCAAAGTCGATGCAACTTCCCGGAGCGCCTGAATGACCGTTACGTCGCCGTCTGCCACCCGCAACGCCGTTGTGTTCCTGGCGGTGATTGCCGGCGGCGCGGCCCTGTTCTGGATGCGCGACATCCTCACGCCCCTGGCCCTGGCGGCCTTTCTGGCGGTGATGATCGACAGCTTCGCCCGGGTGATGATGGCCCGCATCCCGAAGCTGCCGCAGCGCGTCGCCCTGCCGACGGCGGTGGTACTGTCGATCGTGCTGTTTGGCCTGTCGGTCTGGGTTGTGGCGGAAAACAGCGCCGGCTTCGTCAACCAGCTGAAGGACTATGCGCCGCGTCTCAATGACGTGATCGCCCGGATCGCCCATGCGGTCGGTATTCATGTGGCCCCGACCCTCGGTGAGCTGATCACCCAGCTGAACCCCTCCCGCTATGTCGGGGCCGCAGCCCAGAGCCTGCAGAACTTTGCGGCCAGCGCCGTTCTCGTGCTGATCTATCTCGGCTTCATCATCGCCTCGCGCCGGGGCTTCACGCGCAAGATCGTGGCGCTGTTTCCGCAGCGCGCCGAGCGCGACGGGGCCATGGTGCTGTTTCACCGTATCCGTGACGGGGTCGAGCAGTATCTCTGGATCCAGACGGTCACCGGCCTGATGATCGCGGTCGGGGCCTGGGTGGTGATGGCCCTGCTGGGCCTCGACAACGCCTTTTTCTGGGCCTTCCTGATTTTCCTGGCCAGCTACATCCCGATCCTGGGCGGAGCCATCGGCTGCTTCCTGCCGCCGCTGTTCGCCATCGTGCAGTTCCCCGACAGCTTCATGCCGGCCCTGGTGCTGTTTGTATCCCTGCAGGCCATCTATTTCGCGGTCGGCAATATCGTTCTGCCCCGTATGCAGGGCGACAGTCTGAACATGGATCCCACCGTGGTCCTGCTGTCCCTGGCGGTCTGGGGCGCGCTCTGGGGCGTGCCGGGCATGTTCCTGTCCACGCCGCTGACCGTCGCCTGCATGGTCATTCTGGCCCAGTTCGACGGCTCACGCTGGATCGCCATCCTGCTGTCCGAAGACGGCGATCCTCAGGGGGGCGTGCCGGAGGGATCGGCCGCAGCCGCAGATCAGGACCCTGTTGCGGAGCCTGCCGCGCCGAAGCCGGCGCGAAAGTCCGCGCCCCGACGGAAAGTCGAGCAGGGGGACTTAAAATCGTGAAAGCGGATCCTATCTCTGGTTTGTTCGGCACCCCCCAACCGAACCCCGCGCGACGCAGCCTGCTTTCCGAGGCGCGTCCGAAGCGGAAGATGCCCGCCGTCCCCCCTGGCGGGCCTGCGCCGCCGGTTCCCCCACCGGCGGCGCTTCCGTTTCCCGGCCGTCTCCAGCCTTTCTGAAAAACAGCAAGATCCTTTTCAGGACTCTCATAGATAGGTTGAATCCCGGCCCGAAAAGGCTAGGTTATCGCCAAAAAATAGCGAGGAAATCTCATGGTCGGTGCAAAAATTGACCTCAAGGCATCAGGCGCTCTGGACGGACCGCTGGCGAAAGCCTTCGCCGAGGCGCTCGGCCAGTCGGTCGATGCCCTGCCCGCAGAGGCGGCCGCCTTCGTCGTCCAGGCCCAGGATGACTGGTCGGCCGACGAGCTGCCGGGAGTCGATGCCGCCGACACCGCCCACGCCCTGGCCGATTTCTGGCGCTACGGGGTCGAGGCCTCCGACCTGTCCGATCCCGCCCTGCGCCTGCGCCGGGCCCGCAAGCCGGACGGCACCGACCTCTCCAGCGACATTCTCGAAATCGTCCAGCCCGACCGGCCCTTCCTGGTCGACAGCATCATGGGTGCCGTGGCCGAGGCCGGCTTCTCGGTGCGGGCCCTGTTCCACCCGGTGGTGGTGGCCGACGGCCAGCGCCGGTCGATGATCCAGATCTACCTCGCCCCGGTCGGCGAGGACCGGGAGGCGGCGCTGATGGCGGCCGTGACCGAGGCCCTTACCGATGTGCGCCTGGCCGTGCAGGACTTCGAAGCCATGCGAGGCCTGATGCGCCGCACGGTCGCCGACCTGCGCGACACCCAGGTCGACATTCCCGCCGAGGAGCGGGCCGAGGACATGGACTTCCTCGAATGGCTGGCCGCCGATCACTTCGTGTTCCTGGGCGCCCGGGTCTATGAATATCCGCGCACCGCCGACGGCGGCTATGCGGCCGAGGAGCCCCTGTACCAGCCGGAAGGCAGCCTGGGCGTCCTGCGCGACCAGAGCCGTACGGTGCTTCGCCGCAGCAGCGAGCCTGCGATCCTGTCGCGCGCCGTCCGCACCCATATCGAGATCGGCGAGCCGATCGTGGTGGCCAAGTCCAACCTGCGCTCGCGCGTGCACCGCCGCGGCTACATGGACTATGTCGGCGTGCGCCGGTACGGAGCCGACGGCAAGCCGTCGGGCGAGGTCCGCTTTGTCGGCCTGTTCACCGCCGAAGCCTATGAGACGCCGGCCCACGACGTGCCGCTGATCCGCCGCAAGGTGGCCCATGTTCTCGACAGCGCCGGCAAGGATCCCGACAGCCACAACGGCAAGCGGCTGCGCAACATCCTGGAAACCTGGCCGCGCGACGAGCTGTTCCAGACGGACGAGGACGTGCTGCTGGCCATGGCCCTGGGCGTGCTGCACCTCTATGACCGCCCGCGCGTCAAGCTGTTCACCCGCCGTGACCCGTTCGACCGATTCATCTCGGCCCTGATGTTCATTCCGCGCGAGCGCTATGATTCCGGCGTCCGCGAGCGGGCCGGCCAGCTGCTGTCCGACGCCTTCGGCGGGCGGGTCTCGGCCTACTATCCCAGCTTCACCGACGCGCCGCTGGCGCGGGTGCACTTCATCATCGGGGTCACGCCGGGCGACCATCGCGAGCCGGATCTTGCCGCCGTCGAGGCCGCCATCGCCGAAACGGCGCGCACCTGGGAGGACCGGTTCGAGGCCGCGATCCGCGACAGTGCCGCGCCGGGCACCGTGGCCGGGATTCTGGGCCGCTATGCCGGTGCCTTCCCGCCCGGCTATCGCGACCAGTACGACGCCGCCGAAGCCCTGGCCGATCTGGCGGTGATCGACACCCTCGCCGCAGACGAGGCCGTCCGGGTGCGGGCCTTCCGTCGCCCTGACGACAGCGCGGTGACCTTCCGCTTCAAGCTCTATCGTCCGGGTGCCGCGGCGCCCCTGGCCGACGTGCTGCCGATCCTGGAGCACATGGGCCTGAAGGCCCTGATCGAGGACGGTCACAAGGTCTCGCCGACGGCAGAGAGCGGAGAACGCGCGCCGGTCTGGGTGCACGAATTCATGCTGCGCGACGACCAGGGCGAAAACCTGGCTTTCGCCGACGTCAAATCCGCCTTCGAGGCCGCCTTCGTCGCCATCTGGACGGGGCGGACCGAGAGCGACGGCTTCAACCGTCTGGTGCTCGAACTAGGGGTCGGCTGGCGCGAGGCGGCCCTGATCCGGGCCCTGGCGCGCTATCGCCAGCAGTCGGGCCTCGACCCCAGCCAGGGTGTGCAGGAACAGGCCCTCGCCGATCATCCGGCCGTGGCCCGCCTGATCCTGGATCTCTTCCAGACCAAGTTCCATCCGGCGGTCGCCGCCGACCTCAAGACCCGCCAGGAGCAGGCCAGGGCCGTCCAGGCGCGGATCGACGAGGCCCTCCAGGCCGTTGAAAGCCTGGATGCTGACCGGGTCCTGCGCCGCATCGCCGCCCTGGTCGGGGCCATCCAGCGGACCAACTTCTACCAGCCGGGTCCCGACGGTGAGCCCAAGCCCTATATCAGCTTCAAGATCGCCTCCCGCGAGCTGGAAGACCTGCCGGCTCCCAAGCCCTATCGCGAGATCTTCATCTCGGCCCCGCATGTCGAGGGCGGCCATCTGCGCTTCGGTCCCGTGGCCCGCGGCGGCCTGCGCTGGAGCGACCGTCGCGATGACTTCCGCACCGAGGTCCTCGGCCTGGTGAAGGCCCAGCAGGTCAAGAACGCGGTGATCGTGCCGGTCGGCAGCAAGGGCGGCTTCTATCCCAAGCAGCTGCCGCGCGGCGGGGATCGCGATGCGATCCAGGCCGAGGCAATCCGGGCCTACAAGACCTTCCTGTCGGGCCTGCTGGACTTGACGGACAATATCGACGCCGACAACAAGGTTGTGCCGCCGCCTTCGGTGGTCGTGCATGACGGCGAGGATCCCTATCTGGTCGTTGCGGCCGACAAGGGTACGGCGACCTTCTCCGACATCGCCAACGGCGTGGCCGAGGACTACGGCTTCTGGCTGGGCGATGCCTTCGCCTCGGGCGGTTCGGTCGGCTACGATCACAAGGTCATGGGCATTACCGCCCGCGGGGCCTGGGAAGCGGTCAAGCGCCACTTCCGCGAACTGGGCAAGGACATCCAGACCCGCCCCTTCACCGTCGTCGGCGTCGGCGACATGAGCGGCGACGTGTTCGGCAACGGCATGCTGCTGTCCAAGCAGACCAAGCTGCTGGCCGCCTTTGACCATCGCCACATCTTCCTCGATCCCGATCCGGACGTTGCCGTTTCGTGGGCCGAGCGCGACCGGATGTTCAAGCTGCCGCGTTCCTCGTGGGACGACTACGACCGCAGCAAGATCTCGGCCGGCGGCGGCATCTTCGCCCGCAGCCTCAAGAGCATCCCGCTGACCCCCGAGGTCCGCGCCATGCTCGACCTCAAGGCCGAGGCGGTCTCTCCGGCCGAGCTGATGACGGCCATCCTGTCGGCCCGGGCCGAGCTGCTCTATCTGGGCGGCATCGGCACCTATGTGAAGGCGCGGGGCGAGAGCCAGGCCGACGCCGGCGACAAGGCCAATGACGCCATCCGCGTCAACGGTGCGGACCTGCGGGTCAAGGTGGTCGGCGAGGGGGCAAACCTTGGTCTCACCCAGGCCGGCCGTATCGAGTTCGCGTCAGTCGGCGGTCACATCAATACCGACGCCATCGACAATTCGGCCGGCGTCGACAGCTCCGACCACGAGGTCAATATCAAGATCCTCACCGGTCTGCTGGAGCGGTCCGGCCAGCTGACCCGGGAGTCGCGCAACCAGCTGTTGCCGACCATGACCGACGATGTGGCCAGCCACGTCCTGGCCGACAACTTCGACCAGACCCTGGCCCTCACCCTGCTGGAAAGCGATGCGGTCTCGGAAGTCGACAGCCACGCCCGCTATATGGCCGACCTTGAAAACCGCGGCCGTCTCGACCGCAAGGTCGAGGGGCTGCCGGGCAATACCGTACTGCTCGAGCGCGGGGCCTCGGGCCGGGGCCTGACCCGGCCGGAACTGGCCGTGCTGCTGGCCTATGGCAAGATCGACCTGTTTGACGACATCGTCGCCTCCGACGCGCCGGATGATCCCTGGTTCGAGGCCACCCTGCGCGGCTACTTCCCGCCGGCGATGGACCGCTATGCCGACCAGATGCAGAAGCACCGCCTGAAGCGCGAGATCATCGCCACGGTGGTCTGCAACCAGATGGTCAACATGTGCGGCCCGACCTTCGCGTCGCGCCTGAAGGCCGCCGCCGGCTGTGATGTCGATGCCCTGGTCACCGGCTTCACCGCCGCGCGCCAGATCCTCGGCATCGATGCCCTGTGGGACCAGGTCTCGGCCCTCGACAACCAGGCCTCGGCCTCGGGCCAGACCGCGCTCTACAAGGCCCTGGCCTATGCCCTGCGCAGCCTGACCTTCTGGCTGGCCCGCCGGGCCCAGCGTGACAAGGCCTCGGTCAAGGCCCTGGTCGACAACTACGGACCCTCGGTGGCCGAGCTGCGCACCCTGACGCCTGCCGTCCTGTCGACCTACGAGCAGAAGGCCGTGGCCAAGCGGGTCAAGGCCTATGTGGCCGAAGGCGCGCCCGAGGCCCTGGCCCTGGCGGTGGCCAGCCTGCAGCCCCTGACCACGGCGGCCGATCTGGTCGACCTGGCCAATGCCTCCAGCTGGACCGTGAAGAATGTCGCCCGGCTCTATCACCAGACCGGGGCGGCCTTCGGGTTCGACCGACTGCGCGGCGCGGCCGGGGCCTTCGTCGGCGGCGATGCCTTCGAGCGGCTGGCCGTCCGGCGTCTGATCGAGGACCTGCTCAGCGAGCAGACGGCGATCACCCAGACAGTGCTGAAGTTCGCGGCCAATGCCCAGGCCGGGGATGACGACATCTCGGCCAAGGCGGCGGTGACCTCGTGGTCGGCCCTGCGGACCGATCGCGTCCGGGCCGCCCGGCGCACGGTCGAGGATATCGAACAGGCCGGCGGGGGCTGGAGCTTTGCCAAGCTCACCATCGCCAATGCGGCGCTGCGCGAGCTGGCCAACGCTGTCTGATTTTGCCTGCCTTTCCCCCGGTCCCGTGATTTAAGGCTCGGGTACCGGGGGAGAGTTCATGGACCAGGGTGATCGGCGACGCGTGGCCTGGGCCGCCTATGAATGGGCCCAGCAGCCCTATTGGGCCCTGATCGCGACCTTTATCTTCACGCCCTATTTCGCGGCGGGCTTTGTCGGCGATGCCGCCCGGGGCCAGAGCCTGCTGGGCTATGCCGGGGCGATCTCGGGCCTCGCCATCGCCATCTTCAGCCCGCTGGTCGGTGCCGCCGTCGACGCGCAGCGCAATCCCCGCACCTGGCTGGTCGTGCTGGCGGTGCCGTTCGTGATCGCCAGCGCCGGCCTGTGGTGGGCGGTACCGGGCCAGACGGCGATGATCGTTCCGGTCCTCGCCTGTCTGGTCGTCGCCGGGGTGACGGCCGAGCTGGGCGGGTCGGTGATGAATGCCCTGCTGCCGATCGTCGCTCGCGAGGGCGAGGTCGGGCGGCTGTCGGGTACGGCCTGGGCCATGGCCTATGTCGGGGCGCTGATCTCGCTGTTCATCGTACTGTTTGCCTTCTCCCTGCCCAGGGAGCCCCTGCTGGGCCTGTCCAAGGCCCTGCACGAGCCCGACCGGATCGTCGGCCCGATGGTGGCCTTGTGGTTCCTGCTGTTCAGCTGGCCGCTGATGCTGAGCGCGCCCAAGCCTCCACCGGCCAGCGGCACCCGGCCCCTGGCCGAGCTGTGGGAGACCATTCGCGGCCTGCCGGCCAAGCCGCACATGCTGAAGTTCCTGATCGGCCGCATGCTGCTGGGCGACGGCATTTCCAGCTTTATCGCCTTCGGTGGCGTGCTGGCCGCCGGCCTGTTCGGCTGGACCACGACCCAGCTGGGCCTCTACGCCATCGCCCTGTCGGTGACGGCGGGGATCGGCACCTTCATCGGTGGCCGCATCGACCAGAAGATCGGCAGCAAGGCCACGGTGCTGATCGCCGTGGCGGTGGTGCTGTTCGGGGCGGCCGGGATCGGCTGCGTCGGCCGCGACAGCCTGTTCTTCCTGTTCCCGGTGCCGCCGGCCGTGCCCGGCGGAGCCCTGTTCGCCAGCCTGCCCGAGAAGGTCTATCTGGGCTTCAGCCTGTTCGTCGGCCTCACCTTCGGTCCGGCCCAGGCCTCGCTGCGGGCCTGGATGGCCGAACTGGCCCCGGCCGGCGAGACCGGGCGGTGGTTCGGGCTCTATGCCCTGTCGGGCAAGGCCACGGCCTTCATGGCCCCGCTGGTCATCGCCTTCGGCACCACCCTGATCGGCGACCAGCGGATCGCTGTGGCGGTTTCGGCCCTGTTCATGATCGCCGGGGCCGCTGTCCTCGTCCGGGTGCCTGACCGCCGCCCCTGAACCCCCGGTTGCCGCCCGCAGCGCTTTGGGTCACTCTGGCAACGGACATTGCCGGGGGGCTCCATGACCAAAGCACGCATTACGCTGCTCGACTCGCTGCGGGGGCTGGGCGTCCTCGGCATCCTGATCTGTAACGTGCCGGATTTTGCCGCCTCGCCCGGCATTGCCGAGTCGGTCCGCCACTGGCCGCACGGAACGGGTGCCGACACGGTGTCGGTCTGGTTCGCCACCCAGTGGCTGTTCCAGCGCAAGTTCGTGAGCCTGTTTTCGATGCTGTTCGGGGTCTCGATCTTCCTGGTGGGCGGCGAGCGCTCCGAGACCGAAAAGGGTGCCATCCTGCGCAAGCGCCTGATGTGGCTGCTGGCCTTCGGCCTGCTGCACGGCTTTGCGATCTGGTACGGAGACGTCCTGCTGAGCTATGCCCTGGCCGGTTTTGCCCTCATGTTCGCCCGCTCCTGGACCCCGCGCCGGCTGTTTACCGTCGGGATCAGCATCTGGGCGCTGTTCTCGCTGCTGATCGCCGTGGGCATGGCGTTCATGATCCTCGGACCGGACGATGCGGCCGCGCGGGCCACCGAAATGGCGGCCTTCAAGGCCAAGGCCGCCCTGGCCGAGGTCCAGTATTCGGGAACCTTCCTTCAGTCCCTGATCCAGAACGCGAAGGACCGGCTGGAACTGCTGCCCAACGAGCTCATCATCTTTTTCTTCAGTTTCAGCCTGATGCTGATCGGACTGGGCTGCTTCAAGACCGGTGTGTTAACGGGCCAGGCCTCAACGCGCACCTATGTCGTGCTGACGGTCGTCGGACTCCTGGCCCTGGCCGGGACGGGCGCGTTCCTGACCGGCGTAGTGGTCAATGGTCTCTCGCGAGACTGGCTGCAGGCGACAGAAGCCTTCCAGATGGCGACCGCGCCCCTGACCTCCCTGGCCTATGTCAGCCTGATGGTGTTCGCCGCCCGCGCGACGGGCCTGTGGAGCGCGATCCCTCGGGTTCTGGCCCCGGTCGGGCAGATGGCCTTCACCAACTATCTGACCCAGTCGCTGATCATGACCGCGATCTTCTATGGCGGCCGTGGCCCGGGCCTGCATGGCGAGGTCGACCGTCCGGGCCTTGCCCTGATCGTGGTCGCGGGCTGGATCGTCCAGATCCTGTGGTCGAAATGGTGGATGGACCGCTTCACCATGGGCCCGCTGGAGTGGCTGTGGCGGCGGCTCTATCGCGGCCCGACCCCGCTCCGTCGGGAGCGTGACGAGGCCGTGGCGGCCTAACCCCTCAGGGCTTCGGTCAGCGCCTTGGCGAAATAGTCCCGGGTCTGGCCGAACAGGTCGGGCCGGTACTTCGCCCGCGGGTCATTGGCCCGGTCGTCGTCATAGGCGTGGGTCGCATCGGGCAGGAAGACGGTGTCCACCGCCAGGCCGTCGCGGGTCAGGCGCTGCAGCGCCTTTTGGGGGTATTTCCAGCCGACCACCTGATCCTTGCCGGCCAGCACGGACCAGACCCGCGGCGCGGGCCCGCTCCAGCCCCGACTCGAGGTCAGGGACGGGTAGCCGGCATAGGGATAGACCAGCAGAACGCCCCGGACGCTGGCGCGCAGGCGGGCCGGATCGGCGTCGGCCAGGCCGGTCGCCCGGGCTGCCCCCGAGCCGACCGCATAGCCGTCCATGATCGTCCAGCCGCCGTGGCTCCAGCCGGCCAGGAAGACCCGCGAGGTGTCGGCCCAGGCCTGCCCCTCCAGCCAGGCCAGCATCGCAAAGAGATCGGCCGACCGCTTGAGGCCCTGCAGGGCCACCCCGGTGCAGACGAACAGCTTGGCGTCCAGGGTCGACATGCCACGCGGCTTCAGCGAGTCGACGACCACGGCCGCATAGCCGGCCTGGACCGCCACCTGGGCATAGGTTTCGAGAAACGGCGTCTTGCCGCCGCAGCCGTGCAGGATCAGCGCCACCGGGAAGGGACCGGGCCCTGAAGGCTTGAAGACCTTCGAGGCGGAAGCGACCTTTTCGCCCCAGGTGGCGCTGTCCATCGGCTTTGGTTCCCTGACTCTTGTATCTCCGCTCTCCCCGGCGAAAGCCGGGGCCCAGATTCAGACCGAGCGTCTGGCGATGCGCGACTTTGGACAGAGCCATAAGCCGCCATATCTCATGGGTTCGATCTGGATCCCGGCTTTCGCCGGGAAGAGCGGAGGGGGTTGGTCCAGACTAAGGCGCGCGTCTTCTAGTGGCGGAACACTCGCACACCGGTGAAGGCCATTGTAAGGCCAAGCTTGTTGGCGGCCTCGATGACCTCGCCGTCGCGCATCGAGCCGCCCGGCTGGATGATTGCCGTCGCTCCGGCCTCCGCCGCCTGGATCAGGCCGTCGGCAAACGGGAAGAAGGCTTCTGACGCACAGGCGCAGCCCTTCAGATCCAGCCCGAAGTCGGCAGCGCGCAGCGCCGCGATCCGGGCCGAGTCCTTGCGGTTCATCTGGCCGGCCCCGACCCCCAGGGTCTGGCCGGCGCGGGCATAGACGATGGCGTTGGACTTGACGTGCTTGCCCACGGTGAAGGCAAACAGCATGTCGCGGACTTCTTCATCGGTCGGCTGGCGGTCAGTGACGATCTTCAGGTCCGACGCCTTGATCCGCGCGTCATCGCGCGATTGAACCAGGAAGCCGCCGGCCACGCTTTTGAACGTGTCGCCGGTCGACAGGGCGTCGGGCAGGCCGCCGGTGACCAGCAGGCGCAGGTTCTTCTTGGCCGAGAACACTTCGATGGCGTCGTCATCGGCCTCGGGGGCGATCACCACCTCGGTGAAGATCTCGACCATGGCCAGGGCCGCCTCGCGGGTCAGGCGGCTGTTGACGGCGACGATGCCGCCGAAGGCCGAGGTCGGATCGCAGGCCAGGGCCCGCTCATAGGCTTCGCGCTGGCTGGTGCCGACCGCCACGCCGCAGGGATTGGCGTGCTTGATGATCGCCACGGCCGGACCGTCGGCGGGGTCGAACTCGGCGATCAGCTCGAAGGCCGCGTCGGTGTCGTTGATGTTGTTGTAGCTGAGCTCCTTGCCCTGCAGCTGGGTGGCGGTGGCCACGCCCGGACGCGGGCTCGGGAAGGTGTAGAAGGCCGCCTTCTGGTGCGGGTTCTCGCCATAGCGCATGGTCTGGCGCAGTTCGCCGGCGATGCTCTTCCGGGCCGGGAAGTCCTGGCCCAGCGCGGCCGCGAACCAGGCCGAGATCGCCGCGTCATAGGCGGCCGTGCGGGCATAGGCGCGGGCCGCCAGGGTCTGGCGCAGGGCCAGGGTGGTACCGCCGGCGGTGAGGGCGTCCAGCACCTCGGCCAGATCGGCCGGATCCGTACAGACGGCGACATAGCCGTGGTTCTTGGCCGCCGAACGGATCATGGCCGGGCCGCCGATGTCGATGTTCTCGACGCATTCGGCATAGCTGCCGCCCTTGGCCACGGTGGCCTCGAACGGATAGAGATTCACATACAGGATATCGATGCCGCCGATGCCGTGATCGGCCATGGCTTGCGCATGTTCGGGAGCATCCCGAACCCCGAGAAGCCCGCCGTGGACGATGGGGTGCAGGGTCTTGACTCGCCCGTCCATCATTTCCGGAAAGCCGGTCAGGTCCGACACGTCCTTGACCGGCAGGCCAGCCGCCGCGATCGCCGCCTTGGTGCCGCCGGTCGAGACCAGCTCGACGCCGGCCTCGTGCAGCACCTTCGCCGCCTCGACCAGTCCGGTCTTGTCGGAGACCGACAGCAGGGCGCGCCGGGGCGCAACGAGATCGGGAGCGGAAGGATAGTCAGGGGCGGCGGGCACAGCGGGACTCCGGGTCTGGAAACAAGACGGTGAAGGAGCCCAGGCGCGCGGCAGCGGCAAACACGGCTTCCGGTCGGCGGACCGGGGTCCGCTCCGCCTGAAGGCGCGATCTGCGGTTCGGGCTCCCCGGTGGTTGCCCACCTCCAGCGCCAGTCACCCGAACGGGCGGAAAATACGGGGGAAGCCGGGGGAGTCAATGCGGCGGCCCGTCACCGGGCTATTTGGCGATCCGGAGGTTCTGGATTGAGCCGGCGATCGTATTGAAGACGGCCGACAGCTGGGCCGAGTCGGTGACGTCATAATACTTGTCGGTCGAGGTGGCGCAGCCTTGCAGGACCGTCTTGGAATGGGTCGAGACCCCGACCCCGATCGCATAGATGATCACGCCCTTGGCCTTGGCCGCGGCGCAGGTCTTGGTCTGGCGGCTGTCCATGGCGTCCCGTCGCTCCGTGCCCGAGGCCCCGACGTCGAGGGCCACATTGCTGGCGTTCTTCAGGCGCTTTTGCCAGACATATCCATAGCCGCTGTAGGTCGAGTCATTGGGGTCACTGGTCTCGCTCATGACGTTGTCGCCGTCGGTGAGCAGCACAAGGACCTTGCTCACATTGCGCGTGCCATAGGCCGAGCCGTCCGCGAACGGGGCGTTGGGCGAGACCATGTGCCAGCCCCAGACCGTGCCCATGGCGACATTGGTGTTGCCGGTGGCGACCATCTGGTCGAGCTTGTCCTTGACCGTCGAGGCCCCTGAACTGGTGCGGACATTGGTCATGCGCAGCACGCTGGTGATGCCGCAGCCGTCATTGGGTCCGCTGGTGGTGGTGGTCTTGGCCCCGCTGGTGACCTTGGACTTGTTGCTGGTCGCATATTTGGCGACCTCGCCCTGGCGGATGAACCAGTCGCCGGAGCTGCTCTGGTCGTTGGTGATCCAGTTGTTGTTGGCCGAGTAGAAATAGGTCCAGCCCCCGGAGGTGTAGGTCACCGATTTGCTGTCCGGCTCGTCCGGCGCGAAATAGGGCACGAACAGCGAGGCCGGGATGGCGGTGCTGGGGGCGGTGTCGGCGATGTCGTAGGGGTCGGGCCGGCTCTCGACGCAGCCCGCCCAGCTGGTGCCGGTCTGGGTGTGCAGGGTGAAGCGGTTCTGCGGGGTGGCGAACACGTCGGCACCGTAGGCCGACGGCAGGGTTGGACTCAGCCAGTTGGCCGAGGCATTGGACGTGCCGATATTGACCGTCATCGAAAACGGCACCACGGCGATCTTTACGGCATCGGTTTCCGACGCGCGGGCCGCTGCCGCATAGAGGGTGTCGACCAGGTCCTTGGAGGCGTCGATCAGGGCGTTGATCTTGGTGCCGCCGCTGCCCAGGTTGCTGGCCATGGAGCCGGTATTGTCCAGCACCAGGGCGACTTCGAGCTTGTTGACCGAACGGACCACTTCCGAGGTGGCCCTGACCGTCATGTCGGACTGGGTCCAGAGATTGGTGATGATCGGCTTGATCGACACCGTCACCGTGCCGATCACCTTGTTGTCCGATCCTGCGGCGAAGGTCGAGTTCGCGCCAGTCAGGCTGATGCCGAGGCCGGTGGTCTCGGCCAGGAAGGCCGCGTCACCGACAGTATCAAGGGCCGGGTCGGTCACGGCCGTGGACCGCGCGGCGATCAGGGTCGCGGCATCCAGGGCGTCCTGCAACTGGCGACGCTGCAGGCTGGCCCGGTTCATGTCGAGCAGGCCGAAGCTGAGGATGGCGAGCGGCAGGGCCAGGAAGGCGAACTGCACGGCCACCGCGCCCCGCTCGTCGCGGCCGGCGGCCTGCAGCCGGGTCTTGAGGCGCATCAGGCACGGGCGTCCGTCGATCATGGTTCCGCGCCTCCGGGAGGGAGTGTCGAACCTACGGGGCCAGAAATAACCAATTCGGAAAGCAAGATGGAAAACGCGCCGTAAAGGATCCTTGGTCCGGTTACAGACTATCGCGCGATATAGAGATTCCGAAGTGCGTCAGCAATGTTCTGAAATGCATCCAGAAGCTTCGCTGTGTCTGTTGCGTCGAAGTAATGCGCATCATCTGTCGCACAAGTCTTGAGAATGCTCTTGATGTTGGTGTCGGTCACGCTGAAGGCGACCGTGAAGACCTCGATTTTCTGGGCCTTGATATTGGCGCATAGCTCGGCCGTATAGGTGTTGGCCTGGGTCGCCGGGCTGTCCAGGTTCGGCGTCGGATTGACGTCATGCCGGCCGTTGCCGGCATTCATCAGCTTGGAATTGGCCCCGTCGGTCATCAGCACCATGGCCTTGCGTGGCTTGCGGTTCTGCCCCGAGGGATCATAGACGGCGGCATCCGTCAGGGGCTGGGCCGAGGACAGCATGTTGAAGCCCCAGGCCAGGCCCGACGGGATGTAGGTGTCACCCGTGGCGGTCAGGGCCGTGATCGCCGCCTTGACCGTGGACACCGTCTTGGTCAGGGGCGTGATGGGCGTGGCGCAGGTCAGATTCATGAACCCGGGATAGACGCGGGTGGAGTCGCTGTCGGACACGTTCTTGGGATAGGCGGGCGAACCGACGCAGCCGGAGAACTTGTAGGTGTTGGTGTTGATCTTGTCTTGCGTACAGGTCGTCACCGGCGTGATCGGCGTGGTGACGCAGTTGATGCTCCGGCTGCAGGTCGAGGCATAGGCCACCCCGTCCGTATACTTGGTGCAGGCATAGGTTTCGGTCTGGCAGGTGGTCTTGGTCGAGACCGTCGTGCATTTGCCGGGGGTGGTCGTCGAGGTTGAATAGTCGTCCGGAACGCTGATCCAGGGCTGGCTGCGGTTGGCGATCCCGACATTGACGTACTGGGCGAACGGAACGACGCCGATCTTCACATTGGCGGTGCCGCCGACCGTCAGCTTGTCCACCAGCGAGGTGGCGGCCGTCTTCAGGGTCGTCAGCTTGGTGCCGGACATCGAGCCCGTCGTGTCGAGCACCATCACCAGTTCGACCGGCGCGTCCTGGCCGCGCTTGACCGTCGTCGTGGCGGTGACCGTGACGTCGGCATTGGTCCACAGATTGGCGATGATCGGTTTCAGGTCTGCCTTGACCGAGGCGACCACCGAGTTTTCCGCGCCGTTGGCGAAGGTCGAGGATGCGGCGCTGAGGGGGATGCCCAGGCCGGCGAGTTCGGCCGCCAGGGCGGCATCGCCGAGCACGTCCAGTTCGGCGTCGGTCTTGGTGCCGGCCCGGGCCGCGATCAGGGCGGACGCATCCAGCGCGTCCTGCAGGTGGCGGCGCTGCAGGCTGACGCGGTTCATGTCCAGCAGGCCGAAGACCAGCAGGGCCAGGGGAATGGCGAGGAAGGCGAACTGCACGGCGACCGCGCCGTTCTCATTGGCGCCCAGGCGTCGGCTCAGGCGGGCCAGGGCCTCTTGCGGCGATCGGAGAAGGCGGGTCAGCCCGATCATGGTCTCTTTCCCCAGGGTTTCTGCCCTTCCTATGGCCCAGGGTTGGTGAACAAGCTGCCAACGCCGAACCCTGTTCTGCCGGGTGACGGCTTCGACAAGCGGCCCGCGGGGCGCTAAAGAGCCCCCATGCCGTTCACCGCCACCGTCCTGACCATGTTCCCCGAGGCCTTTCCCGGCCCGCTCGGCGTTTCGATGATCGGGACGGCCTGGAAGGAACAGGACCTCTGGCGTCTGGAAACGCTGGACATTCGGGGCTTTTCCAAGGATAAGCGCGGCTTCCTCGACGACACCCCTGCGGGTGGCGGCGCAGGAGCCGTACTCAAAGCGGACGTCATCGCCGCCGCGCTGGACAGCGTGGACGTCGGTGGGCGGCCGCTTTTGTATATGAGCGCCCGGGGGCGGCCCCTGACCCAGGCGCGGGTTCGGCAATGGAGCGCGACGCCCGGGATCATCGTCCTGTGCGGCCGTTTCGAGGGGGTGGACCAGCGGGTGCTCGACGCCCGGGGGTTCGAGGAGGTCTCGGTCGGAGACGCGGTTCTTGC
>Ga0187842_1000462_pt1 | contig 20315 bp, 16 predicted proteins | sample SpaLakP09_SKY_41_FD_134514 | JGI IMG/M metagenome (GOLD analysis project Ga0187842, IMG submission 134514) | Oligotrophic lake water microbial communities from Sparkling Lake, Wisconsin, USA - SP09_SKY_41 | ecosystem: Environmental > Aquatic > Freshwater > Lake | place: USA: Sparkling Lake... | reverse complement strand
GTCGCCCAGCTCCAGTTCTGCCAGTCGTTCTGCAGGCCGTCATCATACAGGACCAGGGGCTTGACCTGCGCCAGGGCCGGTCCGGCCAGGACCGCCAGCGACAGCGCTGCCATCACGCCACGACGTGTCAGTTTCATCTCTCTCCTCCCAAGGATAATGCGCTTGTTGTCCGGGTAGCGATGATCAGCTGCCGGATTTTCCCAGCAGGGCGTCGCGGATCGGTGCGACCCAGACCCGCTTCTGCTCGTCCCAGACCCCGAAGCCGCCGTCCCAGTACCAGTAGGCCCGGGCAAAGCTGCGGCGGTCGGCGGCATCGGCCACGGCCTTCGTCCAGCGGGCCCGGTCTTCGAGCTTGCCGCGCAGATTGTAGGCTCCGAACTCGCCCAGCAGGATCGGCCGGTCCTGGGCCTGCGACCAGGCGCTGACCTTGTCGAAGTCAGCCTCGATAGCGGCGATCTCGGCCGGCTGGCCCTGCCAGCGCACGCCGCTGAGCTTTTCGACATTGGGCGGGGCCCAGTTGGCACCCTGATGGGTGAACTCGAAGGGGCTGTAGTAGTGGAAGGTCGCGATCAGGTGGCGGTCGGCCTCCGGCAGCTTGAGATTGGGCAGCTCGGCCAGGCTGTTCCAGCTGACCGGTCCGACGATCAGGTTGCGGGTCGGGTTGGTCTTGCGGACGATGCCGATCAGGTCCGGCAGCCAGCCGTTCCAGATCACCGAGTCGATCTTGCCGTGCGGCTCGTTCAGCAGCTCGAACACCACCTTGTCGGACGCGCCCTGATAGCGCTCCGACAGCTCGTACCAGGTATTGGCCAGCTTGACGGCGCAGGCATCGACATCGGCCGCGCAGGCCTCGAAGTCGTGTTCGTCGATGATCACCGTGAGGCCCTGGGCCTCGGCCTCGGCCACGACCGCGTCGAGGCGCTTGAGCCAGGCCGGATCCAGCCGCCCCTCGGCGCTCAGGAACGGGAAAGTGAAGACCGCGATCCGGGCCGTCCTGAAGCCGGCCTCGCGCGCCAGTCGGAAGTCTTCCTTCAGCCGGAAGGTGGTCGGCTCGCCGCGCCAGTAGGGATCATAGCCGCCGAGGATATTGATGCCCGGCCCCATGGCCGCGACCTGGGCCTTGGCCGAGATCTCGGCCCGGGCCGGTGTTACCGCTACAAATCCAGCCAGTGCCAGGATCCACAGGCCCGCAAGCCACGCACGCATCATACCGTTTCCCCCGATCGTTTTCTGGATGCGGCACACAGCGGCATCCGGGGCCGCTCACGGCGGCACCGGATTAGAGAAACCATTTTTTGTTTATGACGGCAACGCCCCGCAGACCACCGCAGCGGCTTTTTGACTAATTCGTCAATTTAAGGAGACAGGGCCCAGATACACCAAACCCGCCGCGGGGGATAATCGCGACGGGCTGGCTATTTTCTCGATCATTCGATCTAGGCGGGCGTTTCCTCCCCGAAACGCCGAAGAGATTGAGCGCTCTTATGGGCTCGTTTGTCTCTTGCAAAGGCTAGAAACGTCAAAATCGTGACTGTGTCAACGCACGAAAACCCATTTCAGCAACGGGTTGAGCGAAATTTTGACGAGATTGGCGTAGTTTGGACCCAAGGGTCAAACTTATCACCGTTCTCTCAGCACTTTTTTGACGGTAGAGTCAAAACTTACCAACCCAACCGGGCCGACAGCTGATCGAGCACCTTCGAGCGGGATTCGAACACATAGTCCGGACGCGACACGGTCACCGGCTCGACCCCGGCACCGGCCAGGGCGGCGGCGGCGTCGAACAGGTCGGCCGTGGCCAGCAGGGCCCCGTTGGCGCGGCGCGAGCCGCCCCGGGCCACGAAGCCGGCGACGGCGGCCTGGGCGGCCTCATCCTGCTCGGCGGGCCAGACCAGGGTGGCCAGGGTGCGGGCCCGGCCCTTGGCCTCGACCACCGCCAGCAGGCGCTGCAGCGAGGCCAGCTGCACCGGCGACCAGGCCGCGATCAGCGAGGCGGTCAGCTGGGCCTGGCTTTTCAGGATCACGCCGTCCGACAGGATCTTCAGGCCGTTGGCCGCCAGGGTCGCCCCGGTGGTGGTGATGTCGACGACCAGCTCGGCCACCCCGGCGGCCGGAGCCCCCTCGGTGGCGCCGCTGCTCTCGACGATGCGGTAGTCGGCCACCCCGTGGCGGGCGAAGAAGGCCCGGGTCTGGGTGACATATTTCGTCGCCACCCGCAGGCGGCGGCCGGTGCGGGCCAGATGGGCGTGCCCGACCGCGTCGATATCGGCCATGGTCTCGACATCGAGCCAGCTCTTGGGGGCGGTGACCACCAGATCGGCGCGGCCGAAGCCCAGGGCCCGCAGCAGCATCACCCGGCTGTCCATGTCGTCGCCGCGCTCGCGCAGCAGATCCTCGCCGGTGACGCCCAGGTGCAGTTCACCCGCATCGAGGCCGGCGGCGATGTCGCCGGCCGACAGCAGCCGCACCGACACGCCCGGCAGGCCCGACAGCTCGGCGCTGTAGCCGCGCGCCCCGCCGGTCATCTCCAGCCGGAAACCGCAGTCCGCCAGCCAGGCCTCGACCTGCTCCTTCAGACGCCCCTTGGACGGAATGGCGAAGATCATCGGAGTCATTTCGGTCGCGCTCATTCGCCGCCTCCCGCATAGGCCCGGGCCGGACGGACCATGCAGCCCACCGCGCCCGAGCGGGTCTCTGCCCCCAGACGGGCCGGCAGGCCGTCATAGCGACCGCCAGCCGCCACCGGACGGTCATCGCCGAGGGCGGCGCTGCGCACCTCGAACAGGAAGCCGTCATAATAGCCGAACACCCGGCCGAAGGCGGCGGCCAGGGTCATGCGGTCCTCGGGCACGCCGCGCGCCACCAGACCCGCCAGCCGGGCCCGCCAGGCCGCGAGCGCCACATCCAGCCCCGCGCGCCGGGGACCGGCCAGGGCGGCGATGGCGTCGAGGGCCGCGCCCGGACGATCACTGACGCCCAGGAAGGCCCGCACCGCATCGGCCTGCTCCGTCGTCAGACGACCGGCCTCGGCGGCCTGGGCCCGTTCGACCAGGCGGTGGGCGATCTCGGCCGGGCGACGCCCGCCGACGGGCTCGATGCCGGCCAGCGACCACAGCTCCTGCAGCACCGCCGAGGCCTCGCCCTCGGGCAGGCCGGCCAGCAGGCTGGCGATCCGGCTTTGCCCCTCGCCCAGCGATTGTCCGGGGGCCGACGAGCCTTCCAGCTCGGCCTTCAGCTGACGCGGCCGGGTGAAGGCCCGCTTCAGCCGCGCCGCCAGGGGCGCGGCCAGGTCGAGGCTGTCGACGAAGGCCCCGAACAGGCCGACATCGCCCAGCATCAGGCTGAGATCCTCACGCCCGCCGGCCGCCACCGAGGCCCAGGCCAGGGCGGCGATCTCGGCATCGGCGGCGACGGGGTCGCCCGCCTCATAGGCCTCGAGCCCGATCTGCAGGAACTCCTCGGCCCGGTCGCTGCCGCGCGGGGCGACGCGGAAGGCCTTGCCGTCATAGAGATAGCGCCCCGACACCGCGCCGCTGTCGAGGTGGACGCGGGCGATGGCCACGGTGAAGTCGGGCCGCAGGCACGCTTCCTCGCCGCCGTCGCCGGAGACCACGAACAGCCGCGAGCGCATGGCCTCGCCGGCGAGGTCGAGCAGCAGGCCCAACGGCTGCAGCACCGGCGCGTCGGTCAGCACCGCCCCGGCGGCGGCGAAGGGGGCGCGGATGGCCTCCAGGGCAGCGGCGGGGATCGAACGTTCCAGTCTCATTGGCCACCTGCGAGGATCTTGCGGACCGCAGCCACCAGTTCGCCGCGCGGCAGGGTCTGCTGGCCCGGACGCTCGGCCTTCCAGGCGGCATTGTCGGCCACCCCGGCCGCCAGTTCGCGACCCAGATCCAGATCCTTAATCGTCACGGTGCCGGCCGCGATCTCGTCGCCGCCCAGCATGATCGCCGCCGGAGCCATGCGCCGGTCGGCATATTTCATCTGCGGCCGCATGCCCGAGGTGCCCAGATAGACCTCGGCGGCGATGCCGGCATTGCGCAGCTCGCCGGCCACCGCGAAATACTCGCCCATATGGGCCTGGTCGAAATTGATAATGACGACGGGTCCGCGCGCCGTGCCGCCCGGCTCGCGCCCGGCCGCCCGCAGGGCCGCCGCCAGCCGCGACACCCCGAACGAGAAGCCGGTGGCCGGGGTCTGCTGGCCGGTGAACCGCGCCACCAGGTCGTCATAGCGCCCGCCGCCGCCGATCGAGCCGAAGCTGACCTTGCCGCCCTTCTCGTCGGTGGTGGACAGCAAGAGCTCGGCCTCGAACACCGCGCCGGTATAGTACTCAAGCCCCCGGACGATCGAAGGTTCGAACATCGCCTGGTCGTCGGCCACGCCCAGGCTGGTCAGGGCCGCGTCGATCAGCGAGAGCTCCTTCAGCCCCTCGTCGCCCTCGGCCGAGCCGCCGATGACATTGGCCAGATTGGCCAGGGTCGCCGCCCGGCCACCGGCTCCGGCCTGGACGAAGTCGACCACCGCATCGACGGCCTTGCCGACCAGGCCCGCGCCCTTGGTGAAGGCCCCGCTCTCGTCCAGACGCCCCTCGCCCAGCAGCAGCCGCACGCCCTCGACGCCCAGCCGGTCCAGCTTGTCGACGGCCCGCAGCACCGCCAGCTTCTGGCCGCCCGTCTCGACCCCGGCGGCGGTCAAAAGGCCGTTGAGCAGCTTGCGGTTATTGATCCGCAGCACGGCCGAGCCGCGCGGCAGGCCCGCCGCCTCCAGACCCGCCACGGCCATGGCGATGATCTCGGCATCGGCCTCGGGCCGGGCCGAGCCGACGGTGTCGGCGTCGCACTGGATGAATTCGCGGAACCGGCCGGGACCGGGTTTCTCGTTGCGCCACACCGGCCCGTAGGCATAGCGGCGGAACGGCTTGGGCAGGGTCTCCCAGGTCTGCGCCGCAAACCGCGCCAGCGGCGCGGTCAGGTCATAGCGCAGGGCCATCCACTGGTCGTCATCGTCCTGCAGGGCAAAGACGCCCTCATTGGGCCGGTCGCTGTCGGGCAGGAACTTGCCCAGGGCGTCGGCATATTCAAAGGCCCCGGTATCCAGCGCCTCGAAGCCGTGCCGCTCATAGACCGCCGACACCGCCTCCAGGATGGCGCGCTCGGCGCGCAGGTCACGGGCCCGCTTGTCGGCAAAGCCGCGCGGCGCGCGGGCTTCGGGGCGGAAGGTCTGGGTGTCGGAGGTCGTGGAAGAGTCGGGCATCGTCGGTCCTTAGGCAATCAAGGCTTCGACGGATGGCGCTTGGCTCAAGCCCCATCCGCTAGGCGGGGCTCAGGCAGGGGGCTGGCTGTTTAGAGCGAGCGGACCCGGCCGATCCCGCGAGGCGAGGTCGGATGGTGGTGGCGGCCGTGATGGTGCGGCGTGCGGGTCATCGGCGGGGGCTATAGCGGATGCGGGGAGATGGGGGAAGGGGCAGTGACCACCGACCTCTTCATCGTATACTCCCGCAGGAACGAGGGATGAATGGCCGATTCTACGGAAGCCCCTGTACAGAGCTATTTCGCCTACGACCGAGAGGCATTGGCGTTTCAAAATGCATTGTTGTGTAAATTCGGAGAGATCCAAGAGGCAGTCGTCGGCAAGTATCTCAAGCCGGAAAACACTCAGCGGTTTCGTCATGGCGGCGGCTGGAGCAATCCGAGCAGCCCTCACGCACCCGCTGTGCAGTGGCACACACACTCAGCAGAGACCGAGACTCGGTTCGAGGACATCGTTAATTGCGACCTTTCACAAATTGATCAGACTCTGGCCGCATTTCGCGGAGCTATGGAGAAGCAGTTCGCTGAGATGATCTATTCGACCGTATCGCAAGCGGCCGAAGAAGTTGGAAACGTAGTTGATGCTACGACTGAAAGATCACTTGCGGATGCTTTTATGGCCACGATCGAGAAGATCGATTTCATGGCGGATAAGCATGGCGAGGTTCACCTGCCTGAAATCCACGTTGCTCCCGATACCGGTGCACGCATGATCGCAGCTATGGCCTCCGCCCCCCAGGAGTTCCGCAATCAACTGGAAGCTTTAAAGGCACGAAAGCCCGAAGAGGCTTTGGCGCGCGAGGTCGAGCGCAAAGCGAAGTTCGTTCGCTATGGACCATTGCCATGCGCATCCTAATAGCCATCGGGTGCAATGCTTATGACCACCAGAACTCACTAAATGGTGCAGAGCGCGACGCACAGCGGGTGTTCAGCGTGCTTACCCGCCCGGAACTTGGCGACTACCACCCAGAACGGTCACGCTTACTTCTCTCGCCGTCTGTTATTGAGGTGCGGGAAGCTCTAAGAGAAGTGCTGTTTTCCAACGGCCCGATCGACACTTTCAGCTTCTTTTTCGCCGGTCACGGCGGAGTGAGGAGCGGCAGCTTCTACATGCTCGTGCGCGACTCAAGCTCGGCCGCGTTATCTTTCTCAGCTTTCTCGCTGTCAGATCTGTTTTTAGCGATCAATGAAGCCGCGCCTTCGCAAAGCAACATTATCATCGACGCCTGTGAGGCTGGCGGTTTGATCGCCGATCTCGGCACGCTCCTAAAAGCCGATGTACTGGGGGATGCCGAAACGCCTGGTGTAACCCTTGTAGCGACGTCAGCTCAGAACCAGTACTCTGGTGAGACAGCTGCGGGTGGAATAGGAACCAACGCCATTCTTGACTGCATTGAGGGGCGCGAGTTGGTTCAGGATGCCGCTAGCGCTTTAGACCTAGTTGAGATTGGTCGGCACGTCTCCACGCAACTGAGGGCAACGACCAATCAGACTCCGGTAGTCTGGGGTCTCAATCTCTATGGGCCGCCACGCTTCTGTAGAAACCCTCGCTATGGATCAGATCCCTCGCGATCGCTGCGTGAAGTTCTACAGGCATGGCCCACGGCAAGTGACGCATCCGTTCGTGCCAATTATGATGCGCTCTGGCGCGCATACTCCTCGACCAGCGCCGATTGGGAAGCGAGGGCTTTCGCTAACGTAATCGATGCCGCAATAGCGCCCCTGGCCGAAACACCTGATGCGCTCGCTGGTTTCGTCGAGCGCCTAAGCGCAACCATGCAGGAGCGGGCACAACTGGCCGAAGATGCCTTCCGCCCGGCTCAGACTGGCGCTGCCTTGGCAGTATCCTTGCTACCCTATTTGGAACATGACGCGGTCCTTCGCGAAGCGCGCATTCTACAGTCCGACATTGGATTAGCCCTAATCTCGGCGGGGCAAATGCTCGTCGACCGAATCGAGAATGACCGCTTCGCTCTCCTCACGCGAAAGAATGGCGGCCTTTCAGACCTTTTTTATCTTCCCCTTCGGATCGCTAATGTTCTTGGCTGGTCCGCCGCTGCGCGATTGATGTTCGATGACGGGGACTCTCGGCGCAAATTGGCAGAGGAGATGTACACCAAAATTCTGCGAATGATGCTGGAACACTATGCCGGCGCAATCACCGCGATAAGCGACGCCCAAGCTCCTTGTTGGGCAATTGCACTTTCTCAGGCGCTCTCTTTGGGCTTGACCGAAGAGGCCGAATGCCTAGCTGGTCTACTCTTTAGTTCCTTGATCGATTGCAAAGGGCAAGTCGCCTGCGATGACATCGCTCCTGAAAAAGTACTTAATTATCTGAGCGCCCGTCACGGCGACGATTTCTCTACCGCCCATAATCTAGTCGGGCGGCCATCCGAAACGACTACTGTTCTTTTCAAAGTAGCAGGCCTGTTAGGTCTAGACGAAGTGTTCGATCCTGATCTGTGGGAATTAGACGGGCATGCTTTCACAGCCTACCTCCCCGGAGACTTCGCCCAATTCGGCGCAAACCTCATAGAAGGCGGTACCAATTTAGTTTGGACGGTGGGCCATGACGTTTTTCGAGTCGGCGATGTCATTGCCACTTGGCCAACCTCAGAGGTGAAGCCAAAAAGCGATGTCGCGGCAGCTAGCGCAGTATTGGCATCACTACTGTACCAAGATCGGGTCACTTGGTTCATGCTGCCAAACGAGACGGTTTTGGAAACAGCTATAAACGGCTCATAGTTTGCTCGATAACGTGCGCGCTTGCGACTATCTAGCGGCACCTGTTGGAAGCCCCGGGAAACACACCCCTCCTTACATCCCACGGCGAGACGATCGCGGGGCTGGTCAGGTCACTCCGCCGACACGGCCCTGCGGGCCGCCGCCGCGCGGCGACGCGAGAGCGTCGTCCTTGACTGACCTGTCCAGACCCGCACGCTGCAGCCTGCAAGGGATGTAAGGATGGCTCCGACCGGGGGCGGTCGGGGCGGGTTCGCGAAACCCTCTAACGCCCGTCATTCCCGCCCTAAGACCCGCCACCAGCGTCACGATCGAAATCCTGTCCGCCCCCTTCTGAACCGGCCCCATACTCAGGCTCGCCCCGTCCCCGGGGAGGCCGTCCAGCTGGCGACCTGACGGGGGGCGGGGGTGGTCGAGCGGGAAGCGCCCGCCGGCCGGTGTCGATGTCGTCCCCGGCGGGGACCGGTTCGAGGCGTGTAAGTCCCCCAGAGGGTCTCGCCGGGAAAAACCAGTCACCAACCTGCCGTCGGACGGCCCGGCCCCGCCGGCGACGCGCAACAGGCCCGGGCTGAAATCGCCCGGGCGGTCCGGAGAACGCCAAGTCTCCGCCCGTCGGGGGCCTCTGTCGGGAGCGGGTTAAAACCCCGCGCCCCGAGGGCTCACCGGAAAATCGGTCACGCGGAGCGCTCCGGCCCCGGCCGAAACGGTTCCCTCTATCCCTTCCTCCGGGCCTGGCCCGGACGCTCCGCCGCCTCCCCTCCCCCCGCCGGCGCATCGTCGGCGGTCGTCGCGCCCCCGTGCCTGATGCCCGGCGGGCGCGCCGTTCACCCCTCATCCCCCGGAGATCCGTCCATGAGCCGATTCAGAGCCCCTCCGCCGCCCGGCGGGCCGTCCACGCCGGACGACAAGGTGATCCCCTTCCCATCCAGCGGCGAGATGACGCCGCAGCAGCTCAAGGCCGAGCTGGCGGCGTTCGAACGGGTCGCCAGCGACGAGCTGATGCTGCGGATCCGCTACAACCTGCTGAAGTCGAAACTCAATCTGATCGACACCTACGATCCCGTGCCCGATGACGTCCGGGCCCATCTGACGGCTCGGCTGTCGTCGGGGGCTGCCGGCCCCGAGATGGAAGATCTGGACTAGGGCACCCCTCAGCCACCACCACCGGCCGGGACTTTTGGAGAAAGTCCCGGCCTCTGCTATATGTCCGCCTCGATCCTCACATCTCTCCTGCCCCCGGACCGCCCCTTGAGCGTCACCCTTGATCTGTCTCGCGTCGCCCGTGCTGACGCCGCCCCGGCCGCCAAGCCGCCCGTCAACCTGTCGGGCCTGACCCGCGCCCAGCTGATGGACGCCCTGGTCGAGTCCGGCGCGGCCGAGCACGGCAAGGCGCGGATGCGGGCCACCCAGGTGTTTCGCTGGATGCACCATCGCGGGGTCACCGACTTTGCCCTGATGACCGACGTGGCCAAGGAGACCCGGGCTCGGCTGGCCGAGGCCTTCACCATCGCCCGCCCCGAGGTGGTCGAGCGGCAGGTGTCGCAGGACGGCACCCGCAAGTGGCTGATCCGCATGGCCCCGGGCATCGAGGTCGAGACCGTCTATATTCCGTCGGTCGGCCGCTCGGGCGCCCTGTGTGTGTCCAGCCAGGTGGGCTGCACGCTGAACTGCAGCTTCTGCCACACCGGCACCCAGGCCCTGGTGCGCAACCTGACCGCCGCCGAGATTGTGGCCCAGGTGCAGATTGCCAAGGACGACCTCCTCGAATGGCCGTCCGACAAGGACGACCGGCTGCTGAGCAACATCGTCTTCATGGGCATGGGCGAGCCGCTGTACAATCTGGGCAGCGTCGCCGACGCCATCGAGATCATCAGCGACAATGAGGGCATCGGCATTTCGCGGCGGCGGATCACCGTCTCGACCTCGGGCGTCGTGCCGCAGCTGCAGGCCCTGGGCGAGAAGACCCAGGCCATGCTGGCCATCAGCCTGCACGCCACCAACGACGCCCTGCGCGACGTGCTGGTGCCGCTGAACAAGAAGTATCCGCTCGAGCAGCTGATGGCGGGCATCCGCGCCTATCCGGGGATCAGCAATGCCCGGCGGGTGACCTTCGAATATGTGATGCTGAAGGGCGTCAATGACAGCCCGGCCGAGGCCCGCGCCCTGATCAAGCTGATCAAGGGCATCCCGGCCAAGATCAACCTGATCCCGTTCAATCCGTGGCCGGGCAGCGACTATCAGTGCTCGGACTGGGCGGCGATCGAGGCCTTTGCGGCCATCGTCAACAAGGCCGGCTATTCCTCGCCGATCCGCACTCCGCGCGGCCGCGACATCCTCGCCGCCTGCGGCCAGCTGAAGAGCGAGAGCGAAAAGGTCCGCGCCTCGGCGATGCGCAAGCTGTCCATGGCGGCCATGGCCGGCGTGCTGGACGACGAGGACGACGAGGGGGTCTGAGCGGCGGCGACACGCAGAACGGATGTCATCCCGGACGAGCGCGTAGCGCGAAGATCCGGGACCGTCGCGTGAACTCAGCGCTTTGGGGCGGTCCCGGATCTGCGCCCGGCTTCGCCGGGCTTGTCCGGGATGACAGGGTTTATGGGTGGTGGTGCTGAACGCCGATAGGCTTCGACTCCCCCTCTGACGCGAGCCCCCTACGCAAGCCTCGCCGAGCCGTGTTAGTGAGTCTGTGCCGTTTCCGGTCCGGGGGTTATCGCGTTCATGCCGTCGCAGCTTCAATCGCCTGAGGTTCAGGCCTTCGCCACGGGCTTTCCGGTCACCCTGCTGCATGCCGGGGTCACCCTGATCATGCTGATCATCGGTACCACCCTCTATGCGATGCTCACCCCGCACCGCGAGATCAAGCTGATCCGCGAGGGCAATTCGGCCGCCGCCCTGTCGCTGGGCGGCGTCATGGTGGGTCTGGCCATTCCGCTGGCGGTGTCGCTGATGGCCTCGACCTCGGTGATCGAGATCGTCATCTGGGGCGCGGCCACCATCGCCGTGCAGCTGCTGGTGTTCCGCGTCACCGACATGGTGCTGCAGGGCCTGCCCGAGCGCATCCATGAGGGCGAGGTCGCCGCCGCCGCCCTGCTGGTCGGGGCCAAGCTGGCCACCGCCCTGATCCTCGCCGCCGCCGTGGCCGGCTGATCCGGAAAGCCGAGGGCGCAGTCCCGTGCATTTCCCCAAGCTTCCCGACTGGCTGGTCTATGCGGTCGCCGTCAGCGCCCTGCTGGTGGTTGCCGTCGGCCGTCAGGAGCGCTCCGACGCCCCGCCGCCGCCGCCGCCGGTGCCCGGCGAGGAAGGCCTGCCGCTGGGCCCGGCCTCGCCGTTCGACCCCTCGATCGTCGTCCAGGTGCCCGACAAGGCCGAGCCGGGCTCGGGCACGGCCTTCTCGATCAGCGATGACGGCACCTGGCTGACGGCCCGCCACGTGGTCGACGGCTGCAGGTCGGCGGCCATCGTCGTGGCCGACGGCCGGGGTGTCGCGGCCCGCATCACCATCGATCCGCGCGCCGATGCCGCCATCCTGACCACCGAGGGCGGCGCGCCGTCGGTGCCGCTGGGCCTCAGCGAGCCGCTGCGCCGCGGGGCGCGGGCCTATCATCCGGGCTTCCCGCAGGGCCATCCGGGCGAGGCGGCCTCGCGCCTGCTGGGTCGCGAAAACCTCGTCGTGCATGGTCGCGGGGCGCGCACCGAGCCGGTGCTGGTCTGGGCCGAGGTCGGGCGCACCGACGGGCTGAAGGGCACCCTGGCCGGCCTGTCCGGCGCCCCGGCCCTCGACGGAGCCGGACGGGTGATCGGCGTCACAGTCGCCGAAAGTCCCCGCCGGGGCCGCATCTACACCACCGCGCCCGAGACCCTGAAGACCCTGCTGGGCCCCCGCCGCCGTCACGGGGCCGAGAGCGCCATGGGCGAGGCGATCACCACCGACAACTACGGCCGCGTCGCCGACGGCCTGCGCCGCGACCTGCGGGTGGCCCAGGTGGTGTGTCTGGGGGTTTAGGTCGTTTCGGCCTCAGTTGTCGCCGCCTTGCCGATCTCGCCCTGCCGCGCCGCGACCAGGAATGACAGGGCGATGGCCACGAGGCCGATCAGGGCCGTGTAGAGGAAAAACGCCGTATAGCCCGCTGCCATGGCCGGGGCGCTGACCCCGAGCTTGGCCCCGGCGGCCGTGAAGCTCTCCGGCGGCAGGCGGGTGAACAGGGCCTTCAGCGCCCCGATCGGTCCGCCGGCCTCGGCCGCCACGGCCGAAGCCTCGACGATGCGGCCCGACTGCGAGGCCAGCAGCTTGCCCGGCAGGCGTAGAACGATGAGAACATAGCATATTGGGTCGCCGTAAAACCCGTGGACGTCAGGCTGGACATGTAAGTGATCAGCGCCGTCCCCGCGATGCCATTGGCGACATTGTCGATACAGATGGACCCGAGCAAAACACTTGGATTGTGACCGCTCATCGCAAGCCAGATGAAGGCGAGATTGCTGATCGGCTGGGCGAATGCGCCAACAATGAGGGTCTTCATCAGCCCGAACCGACCGACCAGAACACCTCCCAGAAACACACCGAACATCGATGCTGGAATGCTGAAAACCTTTCGGATCTCGCCAATCTCAAGCAACGAGAACCCCAAGTCCCGGTAGAACGGATTCATGATGTTGAGCACGAAGTCCGACACCCGGTAGACGCAGATTGTCGCCAGGATCAGTCCGGCAACACCAGCATAGCGCTTCAGGAACTCCGTCAGCGGCGAGCCGAGTGCGGTCGAAAGATAGACACCGGGCTTGGTCCTGATCCTCGGGATGGGCCAAGCGGCGGTTATGATCACAACCAAGCCGGCCAAGACCCCCGCGAGTTGCAGCCAGATGCCATTGGGCTTGGCCTTCCAGGCTTCTGCGAGCGCTTCGCCCCCTACGGCCTGCGACAAAAGGCTGGCGTCTCCGGACAAGCCTGAGCCAACCAGCAGTGCGCCGGCCAACAAAACCGCCAGACGGACCAACCACTCGGCCAGTTGCAATGCCTTGGGCTGATTGATGTCATCTGTCGGGATCGGACGAATGACATGGGCCTTCTCCCGCGGTGCCAGCAAGGTAGACACGACGCCAACCAGCATGACTGCCGCCATTGCGAGGTAGGAGATGTTCCAGCCGAACGTCTCAGCGAGAATTAGCGGCACAATCCCCGCGATCATCATTGCCGCGCGATAGCCCCATTGCACGACAACAGTCATCTGGCCCTGGCGGTCGGTGTCGACCACCTCGATCCGCCAGGCGTCGATGACGATGTCCTGGCTGGCGGTGGCGAAGCCGACGACCACGGCCACGGCCGCCATCAGCGGCAGGTTGGTGGCCGGATTGATGCCCGAGATCAGCAGCAGGCCGGCGATGATCACCGCCTGGCAGACCAGCATCCAGGCCCGCCGGTGGCCGACCAGGCCGTGCAGGACCGGCACCTTCGTGCGGTCAATCAACGGGGCCCACAGGAACTTGAACGAGAACGACAGGGTCGCCAGGCTGAAGAAGCCGATCACCGCCAGCGACAGGCCCGCATCCCGCAGCCACAGCGACAGGGTGTCGAAGATCAGCATGTAGGGCAGGCCCGAGGCGAAGCCGAGGCCCAGCATCACCAGGCTGCGACGCTCGCCGAAAAAGGCCAGGGTCTGCAGCAGCGTCTTCTTCGGCGGTGCGGCGGTCGGAGCGGTCATGCGGCGGCTGTTCCCCTGGCGGGGAAAGCCCCGCCCTTAGCCGGCGACCTTGGCGCGCGTCGGGGATTTCGTCCAGCCGGAGGCCGGCTCGGCGGCCTCGCCCGGGCGACCCGTCCAGCGGCTGAGCACCTCGCGCAGCGATCCATGCGTCAGCGGCTTGACGAGGAAGTCGTTCATGCCCGCCGCCAGGCAGGCCCGGCGGTCCTCGTCGAAGGCATCGGCCGTCAGGGCGACGATCGGGGCGGTGATGCCCTGGGCGCGCAGGGTCCGGGCCGCGTCGAGCCCGCTCATGCCCGGCATGCGCAGGTCCATCAGGATCAGGTCATAGCTGTCGCTGGACAGGGCCGCGACGGCCTGCTCGCCGTCGGCCACCCGGTCGACCTTGCAGCCCTCGCGTTCCAGCAGGGTGCGGGCCAGCAGGGCGTTGATCGGATTGTCCTCGGCCAGCAGCACCCGCACGCCGGGGGCCGAGGCCGCCGCGATGCGGTCGTCCTCGACGGGACGCCCGGCCGGGGCTGGTGTCTGGGCATTGGCCTGCAGCACCTGGGCGACGATCGAGGCCGCCCGGAGGGGCTTGATCAGATAGCCGCTGAAACCGGCCGCCCGCAGGCGGTCGATGCGACCGCGCTGGTCGGGCGTCAGCAGGACCACCGCCCGTCGGCCAACCGGCGGCCGCAGCGACCGGCGCGGTCCGGCCAGGGCGGCGTCGATCAGCAGCACCGCGTCCAGCGGCGCGGCCGCCACGACGCCGGCCACGTCATCGGCGACGAAGGCCCGTCCGCCGGCGGCCTGGATCTGGCGCAGGGTTGCGGCCCGGACGATGGCATTGGGCGAGGCCACGCCGACGGCATGCCCGGCCAGCGAGCGGTCCAGGGTCGCGTCAGACACCGTCTCGAACGGGGCCTCGAACCAGAAGTCGGCGCCCTGCCCGACCTCGCCGCCGACCCCGGCCTCGCCGTTCATGGCCCGGGCCAGACGCGTGACGATGGCCAGGCCCAGGCCTGCCCCGCCCAGCTGGGTGCGATGGGTGATGTCGGTCTGGACAAAGGCCTGGAAGATCTTGGCGCGGGCCTCCGGCGCAACGCCTGGCCCGGTATCGGTGACCGTGAACCGCACCCGACCGGCCCCGGAGACTCCGGCCGACAGCAGCACGCCGCCGGTCTCGGTGAACTTCACGGCATTGCCGGCATAGTTCAGCAGGATCTGCCGCAGCCGGCCCTCGTCGGCAAACAGGATCGGCACGTCCTGGGCTACGGCCCAGGCGATCTCGATGCCCTTCTCGTGGGCCCGGGGGCTCATCAGTTCAGCCACCTGGCGCAGCAGGTCGCCGACATGCACCGGGGCCAGGCTCAGCGCGATGTCCGTGGCGCCGAGCCGGGCAAAATCGAGCACGTCATTGACCAGGGACAGCAGGTGGTCACCGCTCTCGCGCAGGGCGGTGACATAGGCGCGCTGCTCGCCGGTCAGGCGGGTGCCCTCCAGCAGCCGGGCCATGCCCAGCACACCGTTCAGGGGCGTGCGAAACTCGTGGCTCAGGGTGGCCAGCTGTTCAGGCGTAACACCGGTGGGGCGCGTATCGGTCATGGGCTCACCCTAGGGGACGCGGCTTAACACCCGGTCAAAACACCGGTTGCCCACTGGAAAGACCCTCCGGCTCGCCGGTCGCGGCCGTGCGACGGTGGGCCAGGGCCTCGGCGACATGGATCCGGCGCACCGCGCCTGCATCCTCCAGATCGGCGATCGTGCGGGCCAGCCGCAGCACCCGTGTCCAGCCCCGGGCGCTGATCCGTCCGGCCTCGGCGGCCCGGGCCAGCAGGCCGCGCCCGGCCTCGTCGAGATCGGCGATCGTCTCCAGAAAAGCCCCCTCGGCCCGGCCGTTCAGGGTGTCGGGACTGCCCTCCGCCTCGGCCCGCGCCACCTGCAGGGCCCGGGCCCGGGCGACGCGGACGGCGACCTCGGCCGAGCCCTCGACCGGCGGCGGCAGGGCGAGGTCAGCGGCGGTCACGGCGGGCATGTCGACCGCCAGATCGATCCGGTCGATCAGCGGCCCCGAGACGCGGCCCTGATAGTCCTTCTGGCAGCGGGGCGCCTTGCCGCAGGCCCCGCGCCCGGCCCCGCCATGGCCGCAGCGGCAGGGGTTCATGGCCGCGACCAGCTGGACGCGGGCCGGATAGCGGACATGGGCATTGGCCCGCGCCACCATCACCTCACCGGTCTCCAGCGGGGCGCGCAGACTGTCCAGGGCCTGAACCCCGAACTCCGGCAACTCATCGAGGAACAGCACACCGTTATGGGCCAGAGACACCTCGCCAGGTTTGGCCCGGTGCCCGCCACCGGTCAGGGCCGCCATGCTGGCGCTGTGATGCGGTGCCCGGAACGGCCGGGCCCTTGTCAGGGCCCCGCGGGCAATCAGCCCCGCCACCGAATGAACCATCGAGGTCTCCAGCAGCTCGGCCGAGGTCAGGGGCGGCAGCAGGCCCGGCAGGCGCTGGGCCAGCATCGACTTGCCCGAGCCGGGCGGACCGCAGAACAGCAGGTTGTGCCCGCCGGCGGCGGCGATCTCCAGCGCCCGCTTGGCATGCTCCTGGCCCTTGACGTCGCGCAGGTCCTTGGCGCGCTCGCCCTCGATCACCGGACCGGGAGCCGGGGCCGACAGAACCTGGCTGCCGCGAAAGTGGTTGATCAGGGCCACCAGCGAGCGGGGGGCCAGGATGCGGGTGCCGCCGGCCCAGGCGGCCTCGGGACCGCTGGCCTCGGGACAGATCAGGCCCAGACCCATGGCCCCGGCCGCCATGGCCGCCGGCAGGGCTCCGGCGGCGGGCACGATCCGTCCGTCCAGGGACAGCTCACCCATGGCGGCCCAGCCGTCTAGGGCATCCAGCGGGATCACCCCCAGCGCCACCATCACCGCCAGGGCGATCGGCAGGTCGAAATGGGCCCCTTCTTTCGGCATGTCGGCCGGGGCCAGATTGGCCACGATGCGCTTGCCCGGCAGAGACAGCCCCAGACCCGCAAAGGCCCCGCGCACCCGTTCGCGGCTCTCGGCGACGCCCTTGTCGGCCAGGCCCACGATGACGAAGTTGTTCTGACCGGTGGTCAGCTGCACCTCGACATCGACGCGGCGCGCCTCGACGCCCTCGAACGCCACCGTGACCACCTTCGCGGCCATGTCCGCCTCATGGATCGATTGGAGTTATCCACAAGCGAACCATGCAAGCCGGGGTAGAGCAAGAACAAAAAATGAACGTTTCGGGAAAAGCCGGGCCTCGGCCGCCCGTTTCAGTCTTTCAGCCCGTCAGAAGGCTCAGGCGCGAAGCTCTGCGATGCGATCCCAGAGCACGGCGGCGGCGTCTATGCCGCTGAACCGCTTCAGCTGCTGGGCCCCGGTCGGCGAGGTCACGTTGATCTCGGTCAGATACTCGCCGATCACGTCGATGCCCACAAACAAAAGCCCCCGGCGCTTGAGCTCGGGCGCGATGATGGCGCACAGCTCCAGATCGCGGGGGGTCAGCTCGACCGCCTCGGCCCGGCCGCCGACCCGCAGGTTGGAGCGCACCTGACCCGCCGCCGGCACGCGGTTGATCGCGCCCACCGGCTCGCCGTCGACCAGCAGGATACGCTTGTCGCCCTTGCTGACGGCCGGCACGAACTTCTGGGCGATGACCTGCTCGCGACCGATCAGGGCGTGCAGCTCCAGCAGGGCATCCAGGTTGGGATCGTCGGCCAGCAGCCGCGCCACGCCCGAGCCGCCGCCGCCATAGAGCGGCTTCAGCACGATGTCGCCGTGCCGGGCCCGGAAATCATAGATCGCCTCATAGTCCGAGGTGATCAGGGTCGGCGGCTGCACGCCGGGGAAGTCGGTGACGAACAGCTTCTCGGGCGCATTGCGCACCTCGGCCGGATTATTGACCACCAGGGTGTGCGGATGGACCTTCTCGAGGAAGTGGGTGGCGGTGATATAGGCCATGTCGAACGGCGGATCCTGGCGCATCAGCACCACGTCGACATCGTCCTTCATGTCCAGAAGGACCGTCTCGCCCAGCTGGGCATGGGCACCCTTGACCGCCGTCAGCACCAGCGGCTGGGCCCGGGCAAACACCCGGCCGTCCTCGAGTGACAGCTTGTCGGGCGTATAGACCCACAGCCGGTGCCCCCGGCTCTGGGCTTCCATCATCATCAGGAAGGTGGTGTCGGTGTCGATATTGATGCCCTGGACGGGGTCCATCTGGACGGCGACTCTCAACGACATGGACGACTCCGGATCAGCTCGGCGCCGGGGTTAGGACCATCCCGCGCCGCGAGGGCCTAGTTAAGGCTGCGACGGAGGGAATGCGAGGGGGGAGTTGGTCCCATCTTCCCCCTGCGGGGGAAGACGACCGCGAAGCGGTCCGTAGGAGGCAAGTCTGGCGGACACGGGCTCTCGCCCTCACGCGACTGCTCGCTGAAGTCAGGGGGGAGGCGCGAAGCGGCCGGGGCGAACCCGGAGACCGTGCCCTTAATCCCCATACTCCCGTCATCCCGTGGCTTGTCCACGGGACCCATTTGTCGGCTTCACGGTCGGATGATCGCCGGTCGCTCACGGTGCAACGGAACCATGGGTCCCGTGGACAAGCCACGGGATGACGGCGATTTATGGGATGGGCGCAAGCCCACCTTCGCGCCGAAGGGAGCCATCCATACATCTCACGGCCAGCCTCTCCTCCTGAGGACGCCTGCCGACCGGACGGCCAGCGCCATTGGACCGGTCAGGTCTGTCACGCCACGAGATCCCGGAAAGCGGTCGTTACCGACGTCTGAGAAGGGTGGGAAGCGGACATCTCGCTCGCGCTTGGGCTGAGCCCACCGATGATGATTTATTGGGGCTGATTGATCCTAATTCCCGCCTTGTTTGACCATCGAATCCAGCTGCGAAAGTTTCTGATCCATTTTCAAAAGCACTGCACGCTGCACTTCAGCAACGCTCACTGAGCGAGGCGGGCCGCACTCAACAATGCCTCCGTAAAAATCGAAATTCGCGTCGGCGTTTGCGATGTCAAACTGTGCCGCAAACCCCGTGCCATCCAGTCGTCGTCTGAAGTCGATCAACGCCGCTCGCGCCGGGCTCAAAACCACTTGGTTGTCAGTATTTTTGATTAGCGGACAGCGGAGCCGAACTAGCAGAATTGCATCGCGGGAGAGGTCACGGAACTGGGTCGCCGGAGCAAGTTTGGCGTCCAAAGGATGGGATCGAGCCAGCGATGGAGCTAACCGGTTCAGTTGGCTCAGTGACCGACCCACGTCGTCTTGGGTCATTTTCACATGGGTCTTCGCGAACCAAATGTCGTCGTCGGCCCAACACCCATAGCGGAGTCTTGAGTCCGCTTTGGCAATCGCCAACTGCGCCGCCAAAGGAGTGCCGATCATTCGCGCTTCGAATTGCTTTACCGCCGCGATTTGATCCTGAAGATGATCCAGCCGGCGGAACCCCTTGGCCACCCTGAACCCCTTGGTCGCGCACGAGGGCTGCCCAAGGGAGCGGTACATGTCTCGGGCGATGCCACGGAACTGCGCATCCGGCGCGGGAGCGGAAAACTCTATCGGGAATTGCTTTTCGAGCGCCGAAGTCTGCGCCGCAATAAGCAAAGCCAATCCGGCAAGGAAGCTAAGATTCATTGGGCTCTTGTCTTGGGCAGGGTTGTGGGGACGTCCGCAACCGGGACGCTAGCAGCCTCGCTCCTCGTGTCGAGATGTCCGCTAAGGGTCGGAAGCGGAAATTGGAACCCGTCTGAAATGCGGACCTTGGACTTGCCGCCCGATAGCGGACAGTTTGAACTTCTGAGAATGGTAGATGGCGGACCTTGGAGAAATTAGTTTGTCCGCATGACCTATCCAGAACAGATCGACTTGGCTTGGCTAGCTGTCGACAGCAACGGCAATCTAGCGGCGATGATCACGGCAGGAAGTGGGCCGATACCACCCGCAGTCTTGGCGCACGGCGACAGGGTGCGGGGCATCGAGAGGTCGCTTCTGAAGCTCCCCCTAGCGGGCACAGCCTCCATCCACGTTCAGGTCCCGAACCCCCGCAGCTTCAAGGCATTAAGTGAGCGAGGCCTGTTCGTCTACGATTGGACTGACGTTCACAGGACAACAGCTTCAGCCATTGAAGCCTATGAACTCGTTGCCTCTCCATCCGTGCGCTTGGATTTTGACAGCTTGACAGAAGACCTTAAGGCTTTGGCAGCGCCGCTTGTGGGATCGATGCAATTCGGCAGCTCGACTCTGAAAGTCGCCTAAGGGTCGGGAGCGGAAATGACCTCGCCGCCCGAAACCGGACTTTTGCAGCGCCCCGCCGCCTGATCATCAAAGGGCCGGCGGCTGGCAGAAAGCCGGCAACGGCGCTCTAACGCAGCCGCCTCATGGTCAGAAGGCTATAACCCAGGGCTTTTCTGGCCAGCGGTGAAACCTCTCACCCTCCCATCCCGGCCTTGGCCGGGACGGGCCCCTCCCTTGTATCTGGATTGCAGCGCCATTGCGTGATGGCTTGGTGCTGTGAAGGGACCGGCGGCCACCGGTCCCTTCACGC
>Ga0187842_1000457_pt1 | contig 20453 bp, 22 predicted proteins | sample SpaLakP09_SKY_41_FD_134514 | JGI IMG/M metagenome (GOLD analysis project Ga0187842, IMG submission 134514) | Oligotrophic lake water microbial communities from Sparkling Lake, Wisconsin, USA - SP09_SKY_41 | ecosystem: Environmental > Aquatic > Freshwater > Lake | place: USA: Sparkling Lake... | reverse complement strand
CTGGCGCGACCTGCCGGTGATCCTCACCGAGCAGATCGCCCACTTCTTCCAGCACTACAAGGATCTGGAAAAGGGCAAGTCGACCAAGATCACCGGCTGGGCCGATCTGGAAGAAACCGCCGAGATCATCCGCACGGCGATCAAGCGCCACGACGAGAACTACTGAGACGGACGGGCGCTTCCCTCCCCGGAGCGGGGAGGGAGGCCGTTACAGAAACTGTCCGGCGATCAACAGGGCCACCATCACCACGTCGATCACGATGGTGATGCCGGAAAAGCCCTTGATGAAGCGCCCGCCCTTGGCGAGCAGCGAGCCCATGTAGAAGACCTTGCTGATCACCGCCGCACCGACCGCCAGGTCGCGGGTCTCGGGGTGGAAGGCCGCCCAGATCAGCATGCCGCCGGTCAGGCCGATCAGCAGGCCCCAGCCGCGAACGATCACATCGGCCAGGGGCCCTTCCAGGGTCTCTCCATAGGTCGAGCTCATCGAGCGGCCCGGCGCGATCACGAACTGCAGCATGGTCAGGGTCAGCAGGCCGCTGACCGTCAGGACGATGTGGAAATTGCTCGTTAGCCAAGCCATTGAAGCCCCCCTGTCGCCCGTCAACGCGGGCCTTGGGCGAAGCCTATAGCGCTTCAGGCTCTCACGAAATCGAGAAACACCGGCGCGCAGTCGCCCAGCTTCTTTTCCTCGTAGCGCGTGGTCACGTGGTCCGCCGGCGGGGCGTTACGGTCGGCCGTCTCGCTTTCGAGGCGGAAAGCCGGATCGGCCAGGACCCGCTCGGTCGTCCATTCGGCATAGTCGGCCCAGTCGGTGGCGAAGCGCAGGCGGCCGGCGGGCTTCAGAACCCGCGCCAGTTCGCTGACCACGGCCGGCTGGATCAGCCGGCGCTTGTTGTGCCGGGCCTTGTGCCAGGGGTCGGGGAACATGATGAACACCCGGCTCAGACAGGCGTCGGGCAGCCACGACAGCACGTCGCGGGCGTCGCCCTCATGGATGCGAACGTTCTTCAGGGCCTGTTCTTCGATGTGACGCACGGCGCTGGCCACGCCGTTGATGAAGGGCTCGGCCCCGAGGATCAGGGCGTGGGGATGGCGACCGGCCTGGGTGGCCATGTGCTCGCCGCCGCCGAAACCGATCTCCAGCCATACCTCGGCGGCCTCAGGCATCAGGTCCAGCGGCTGGAACGGCGCGGCCGGGATCGCGATCTCCGGCAACAGGGTGTCGAGCAGGGCCTGCTGGCGCGGCTTCACCGGGCGCGCCTTGATGCGGCCGAACGAGCGCAGCGGCCCGTGAGGGATGGGGGCGTTGGTCATGGGGGCCGTAATAGCTGTCATCCCGGCCAAAGCGAAGCGTCGAGCCGGGACCGCAGGACGCGCAGGGTTTGCCGTGGTCCCGGGTCGGCTTTCGGCCACCCGGGATGACAGTTCCTTAGGCCAGGCCCTTCAGCTCATCGACCAGATCGGTCTTTTCCCAGGAGAAGCCGCCCTCGCTGTCGGGGGTGCGGCCGAAGTGGCCGTAGGCCGCGGTGCGGGCATAGATCGGGCGGTTCAGCTGCAGGTGCTCGCGGATGCCGCGCGGGGTGGCCCCGCCGATCAGGGTCGGCAGCAGCTTTTCCAGCACGGCCGGATCGACCTTGCCCGTGCCGTGCAGGTCGACGTGGAACGACACCGGCTGGGCCACGCCGATGGCATAGGCGATCTGGATGGTACAGCGGTCGGCCAGGCCCGCGGCCACGACGTTCTTGGCCAGGTAGCGGCAGGCATAGGCGGCCGAGCGGTCGACCTTGGTCGGATCCTTGCCCGAGAAGGCACCGCCGCCGTGCGGGGCTGCGCCACCATAGGTGTCGACGATGATCTTGCGGCCGGTCAGGCCGGCATCACCATCGGGGCCGCCGATCTCGAAGCGTCCGGTCGGATTGACCAGCCACTGGGTCTTCTTGGTGATCAGGCCCTCGGGGAAGATCGGCAGGATGTGCGGCTGGATCAGGTCCAGCACCCGCTTGGACGTGGCGGCCTTGCCGTCGATCTTCTTCTTGTGCTGGTGCGACACGACGATCGACACGACCCGCTGCGGGCGGCCGGCCCCGTCATACTCCAGGGTCACCTGGCTCTTGGCGTCGGGTTCCAGCGCCGAGAGTTCGCCACTGTGGCGCAGCTCGGCCAGGTGCTTGAGGATGTTGTGGCTGTACTGCAGCGTCGCCGGCATCAGCTCCGGGGTCTCGGTGCTGGCATAGCCGAACATGATCCCCTGGTCGCCCGCGCCCTCGTCCTTCTTGCCTGTGGCGTCGACGCCCTGGGCGATATGGGCCGACTGGCCGTGCAGGAAGTTGGCGAACTTGGCCTTCTCCCAGTGGAAGCCCTTCTGCTCGTAGCCGATGTCCTTGATCGCGGCGCGCACCTTGGGCTCCAGCGATTTGAGAATGGACTTGGTCAGGGCCTTGTTGGCGGCCTTGTCGCCATCAGGCTTGCCGGCGCGAACCTCGCCCGCCAGCACGATGCGGTTGGTCGTCACCAGGGTTTCGCAAGCCACGCGCGCTTCGGGATCTACGCCGAGGAAGGCGTCGACCACGGTGTCGCTGATCCGGTCCGCGACCTTGTCGGGGTGGCCTTCGGAGACGCTTTCGCTGGTGAAGATGTAGGACGAACGGCTCAAGGGACAGCTCCGGCCATGAAATCGCCCGGGCGGACGAAACGTCCTCCGAGATAGCAGGAGACCATATAAAGATATGTTTATATCTGCAAGCGGTGCGAGGCCGCGGGCCGTACGTTCCTCCGACCCGACGGCTCACCTCGCTGGGATTGAACCTGGCCTAGTCTGCGTCACCGGCGGTGTCTGCCGCGACGTCCTCGTCAGCCATGGAGCGGACCAGGTCGAGGATACGGCGACGGACCTTGGCCTTGTGGATCTTCGGGAACAGTCCCGCCAGTTCCAGGCCTTCGGGCGTCATCAGGAAGTCATGCACGAACTGCTCGGCCCCGGCATCGAACAGGCCTTCGGCATCTGTCGGATCGGCCAGGCCTTCGAAGAAGTATGACACCGACGACTGCAGGCTGCGTGCGATCTCATAGAGCTTGCTCGCACTGACGCGGTTGGCGCCGCGCTCGTATTTCTGGACCTGCTGGAAGGTCAGGCCCAGGTCATCGGCCAGCCGTTCCTGACTGACGCCGAGGATCTTGCGCCGCATTCGGATGCGGGCCCCGACATGAAGGTCGATGGGATTGGGGTGGCGGTCGGTGTCGTTGAGAGCGCTCATGCCTACGCTTGATAGCTGAAATTGCGGTTTTAATTCAGCCTGTGTCTAACAAAACCGTAATATTTAAAAGCCCCTAAGCCGCTTTCGAACGACGGGCGGCGAACGCGGATATGGCGATCATCAGCCAGAACGGGATATCGCCCGCTTTTGAAAAGGGTGTAGAATTGCTCAACTCCGGGATGGTGCCGTCAATGATACCGGTATCCCCAAGATTGAGCTGCTTTCCCGGCACGATTTTTCCCTGACCGGTGATCAGGGCGGACACCCCGGTGGGGGTCGCCCTGAGGATCGGAATACCGGTCTCGATGGCCCGGTAACTGGCCAGATTCAGGTGCTGTAGCGGCCCGGATGTCACACCAAACCAGGCGTCATTGGACACATTGACGAGGGCCCGCACGCCGGGTGCCGGTCGGGCGAGCCCCGGAAACAGGCTCTCATAGCAGATCAGGGGTTGCACGATGAGGTTCGGGCCGACGCGCAAGGGGGCCGGTCGCGGTCCCGTTGCGAAGCCGTCCCCGAGGTGGGCGAGGCTCTTGACCCCGATCCGGGTCAGCAGGGCATCCAGCGGCAGATACTCGCCGAAGGGCACCAGCCGGTGCTTGTCATAGATGCCCACGACCTCAAGGTCGGTCGCGCCGCGTTTGAGGGCGATCAGGCTGTTGAAATAGACCGGCTGGTCCGGGGCTCCGTCATAGCGATAGCCGCCGATCAGCAAGAGCTGGCCGGGCTGCAGGGACTCGACAATGGCCTGGCGTACCCAAGTTCCCGGAGCCAGGTAGTCGTTGATCGCGGCGGGCAGGGCTCCTTCGGGCCAGACGACGAGGTCGGCGGGCTTGCCGTCGGCATAGGGCCGCGCGGTCAGGCTGGTATAGGCCCCGACAATCTGGGCAAATCGGCCGGCGTCCCACTTGGCTTCCTGCCGGATATTGGCCTGAACGATGCGGACGGAGGTCGACGCAGAGTCCCCGGGGCCGGGGCGGGGCGGCATCAGACCGTTCAGATAGAGCGCCGCCAGCAGGGCCGCCGCCGCCGCGAGGGCCTTGCGCCCGGCCAGGCCTTCGCGCCAGACGGCCGGGGCGGCGGCGATGGCCAGGGTGATCCAGGTCAGGCCATAGGCCCCCACCAGGGCCGCGGCCTGGGAGGGTGCCGAGCCAGCTTTCCAGGTCTCTCCCGGCAGATTCCAGGGGAAGCCGGTCAGGATGTGACCGCGCAGCCACTCCATGAGCGCCAGGGTCCCGGCAAAAACCAGCACCCGGCCGATGCCGACGGGGCGCAGTAGTCGGTACAGCAGACCCGCCAGGCCCCAGAACAGGGCCAGGCCCGCCGCCATGGCCGCCATGGCAAACGGGGCCATCCAGCCCTGGTTGGCGGCATCGACCAGAAAGGCCTCGCCGATCCACCAGGTGCCGAGGCCGAAATAGGCCAGACCGGCCAGCCAGGCCCGGAAAAAGGCCGAGCGCAGCGGGCGGATGGCCTCGACGGTGTCCAGGCTCCAGAGCAGCAGGGCGTAGCCGAGCAGACCCGGCAGGACCCCGAACGGGGGATGGGCCAGGGCGGCGGCGAGGCCGGCCAGCAGGGCGAAGCCCCGCCTGGCCCAGGGCGACGTCAGGGACAGGGTCACGAGGCCAGGGCGACCGGCCGGACCCGAACCCGGAGGACACGGCGCGGATCGGCCTCGACCACTTCCAGTTCGTAGCCGTCCGGATGGGGGATCACCTCGCCGCGCTGCGGGACGCGACCAGCCAGGGCCACGACGAGGCCGGCGACCGTGTCGATCTCCTCGTCCAGATCCGGCGGGGCCAGCTCCTGGCCGAGAGCCGCTTCCAGCTCTTCCAGCGGCGCACGGGCATCGGCGTCGAAAATGCCGCCCGGGCGCGCGACGATACCGGCGACGGTGGCGTCGTCGTGCTCGTCATCGATCTCGCCGACGACGGCCTCGAGCAGGTCTTCAAGGGTGACCAGACCGTCGGTGCCGCCAAACTCGTCGATGACGAGCGCCATATGGATGCGGCCGGCCCGCATGCGCAGCAGCAGGTCGGCGGCCCGCATCGAGGCCGGCACATAGAGGGCTTCACGGCGCACGGACTGCAGCACCTGGTCGTCAGGGCCGGGACGGGCGGCCCCGGCGGCGAGCAGGCGGAACACGTCCTTGACGTGGACCACCCCGACCGGCTCATCCAGGGTCTCGCGATAGATCGGCATGCGCGAGTTTTCGGCTTCAGTGAATTGGGCGACCAGGGCCTCGAACGGGGTAGACAGCTCGACCGCCACGACGTCGGCGCGGGGGATCATCAGGTCGGCGACGCGGAGGCTCTTGAACGCCTCGGCCTGATCGACAATGTCGTCGGCACCGGCCTCGACCGGATCGGGCGACCGTTCCGGCTCGCCGGGCGGTACCAGTCGCTGGCGCAACTTGCGAAAGAACGCCCGCACGCCCCGGCTCTGTCGCTCGGGAACGGCGGGCTTGTGACTAGAGTCGTCGCTGGGCATCGCCTGGGGTCAGTGTCCTTCTTCGCCGGCATAGGGATCGGGAATGTCCAGGCCCGCGAGCAGCTCGCGTTCCAGGGCTTCCATCACCTCGGCGTCTTCGTCGCTTTCGTGGTCGTATCCTAGAAGATGCAAGACCCCGTGCGCCACCAGATGTTGCAGGTGGTGCGCCAAAGGCTTGCCCTGCTCTTCAGCTTCGCGCCGGCAAACCCCGAAGGCCAGGGCAATGTCGCCGATCTGGCCTTCCGGATTGGCTTCCGGCCCCTTGGGGGACGGGAAGGACAGCACGTTGGTCGCATAGTCCTTCTGGCGGAAGTCGCGGTTCAGGGCCTGCACGCTGTCATCGTCGGCCAGCAGGATGACAATCCCCTGGCCCTCGATGTCTTCATGGGCGTCCAGTACCGCCTGGGCGGCGCGCCAGACCAGGGCCTCGGCTTCGGGCTCGGCCGCCAGCCAGGCCGGATCCTCGATCTCGATATCGACAGTGATGGTCATCAGCGCGGGGTGCTCTGCAGGGCGTCGGCGTCATAGGCCTTGACGATACGCTCCACCAGCGGGTGGCGCACGACGTCGGCGGTGGTGAAACGCGAGACCGAAACGCCTTCGACGCCCTCGAGAATCGAGACGGCGTGGGCGAGCCCGGAGTCGCGCGGATTGAGCAGGTCGACCTGGGTCGGATCGCCGGTGACCACCATGCGCGAGCCCTCGCCGAGGCGGGTCAGGACCATCTTCATCTGCAGGCGCGAGCAGTTCTGCGCCTCGTCGACGATGACGAACGCGTGGGCCAGGATGCGGCCCCGCATGAAGGCGATCGGGGCGACCTCGATCTCCAGCTTCTCGCGCCGACGGCGCAGCTGGTCGGCCCCCATGATATCGGTCAGGGCTTCCCAGACCGGGGCCATATAGGGGTCGACCTTCTCATTCAGATCGCCCGGCAGGAAGCCGAGCTTTTCACCGGCTTCGACGGCGGGGCGGGTGACGATCAGGCGGTCGACCTCGCCGCGCAGCAGCATGCCCGCGCCGTGGGCAACGGCCAGGAAGGTCTTGCCGGTGCCGGCGGGACCCAGGCCAAACGACAGCGGGTGGCTGCCCATGGCTTCCATGTAGCGGGCCTGGCCCTTGGTCTTGGGCGAGACCGAACCCTTGCGCACGGTGCGGGCCGAGGCCTGGCCGCCGGTGCTCTGGGCCTCGCCCACGGCGATGCGGACATCGGCCTCGACCACCTCTTCGCCGGCGTCGGCGCGGTGAGCCAGATCGTTCAGCGCCCGCTTGGCTCCCGTGCGGCCCTTGACGTCGCCCGTGATGGTGACACCGCCGCCCGGGGTCTCGATCAGCACCTTGAAGGCGTCCTCGATCAGGGCGGCGTGACGGCCGTTCGGACCGGTGACGGCGTGGACCGCGTCATCCGACAGCGGCAGGAACTCGGGGGTGCGACTCAAGCGGTCTCCAGGGCGGAAGAGGTTTCCAGAACGCCGCCCAGGCTCATCTTGGCGGCGGATTCGATACGGACCGGCACGATGGTGCCGATCAGGCTTTCCGGGCCTTCGGCATGGACCGCCTGCAAATAGGGGCTGCGGCCGACGACCTGGCCCGGGTGGCGGCCGGCCTTTTCAAACAGCACCGGCAGGACCTTGCCGACCTGGCCGGCATTGAAGGCCTTCTGCTGTTCGTCCAGCAGCTGGTTCAGGCGCTCCAGACGCTCGGCCTTGACGGCTTCGTCGACCTGGCCGGTCATGGCCGAGGCGGGCGTGCCGGGGCGGCGCGAATACTTGAACGAGAAGGCCGAGGCAAAGCCGACCTCGCGGACCAGCTCGAGGGTCTTTTCGAAATCGCCGTCGCGCTCGCCGGGGAAGCCGACGATGAAGTCGCCGCTCATGGCGATATCGGGCCGCGCCGCGCGGATCTTCTCGATCAGGCGCACATAGCTTTCGGCCGTGTGGTCGCGGTTCATGGCTTTCAGGATCTTGTCGCTACCGGCCTGAACCGGCAGGTGCAGATAGGGCATCAGCTCGGGCAGCTCGCCATGGGCCTCGATCAGGTCATCGCCCATGTCGCGCGGATGGCTGGTTGTATAGCGGATGCGGTCCAGGCCATCGATCTGAGCCAGCCGGCGAACCAGCCTGGCCAGGGTCGAGCCGTCGCCGTCGTAGGCATTGACGTTCTGGCCCAGCAGGGTGAACTCCCGCACGCCCTGGTCGGCCAGGCGCCTGGCCTCCTCGACGATGTCGTTGACCGGCCGCGACCACTCGCCACCGCGGGTATAGGGCACCACGCAGAAGGTGCAGAACTTGTCGCAACCCTCCTGTACGGTCAGGAAGGCGGTGACACCATTGACCTGGCGCTCCGCCGGCAGGGCGTCGAACTTGTCCTCGGCGGCGAAGTCGGCGGCCAGGCGCTCGCCGGTGGCCCGGTGGGCGCGGGCTATCAGCTCGGGCAACTGGTGATAGGATTGCGGACCGACGACCAGATCGACCGCCTTCTGGCGGTTCATGATCTCCTGGCCCTCGGCCTGGGCGACGCAGCCGGCCACGGCGATGGTCATGCGGCCGCCGCCATCGGCCGCCTTGCGGTCCTTCATCAGCTTGATCTGGCCCAGTTCCGAATAGACCTTCTCGGTGGCCTTCTCGCGGATATGGCAGGTGTTGAGCACCACCAGATCGGCGCCTTCCGGGTCATTGACCACGCCATAGCCGAGCGGACGCAGGACATCGGCCATGCGTTCGCTGTCATAGACGTTCATCTGACAGCCGTAGGTCTTGATATAGAGGCGCTTTTGCGGGGTCTCGCTCATGCGGCGAGGTTATGGGGGCGTGAGGGCCGCCATGCAAGGACATGGAAGTCACACTTGCCCCCTCCGGGCCTGCGGCCCTCCTCCCCAGAGGGGGAAGATGAGATCATCCGCCCCCTCTGGGGGCGGACGACCGCGGAGCGGTCCGGTGGGGGCGAGTGGCGATCACTCCTCGATCGGAACCCCGTACAGCTCCAGACGGTGGTCGATCAGCTTGTAGCCCAGCTTGCGGGCAATGGCGTTCTGCAGGGCCTCGATCTCCTCGTCCACGAACTCGACGACCTTGCCGGTCTTCATGTCGATCAGGTGGTCGTGGTGGTGATCGGGGGTCTCTTCGTAGCGCGAGCGGCCGTCGCGGAAATCGTGGCGCTCGATGATGCCGCTTTCCTCGAACAGGCGAACGGTGCGGTAGACCGTGGCGATCGAGATATGCGGGTCGACGGCGTGGGCGCGGCGGTGCAGCTCTTCCACATCCGGATGGTCGTCGGCGGCCGACAGCACGCGGGCGATGACCCGACGCTGGTCGGTCATGCGCATGCCCTTATCGATGCAGGCTTTTTCAAGTCGATCCAAGGCGGCGCCTCCGTCTGAGTCGCGGCACGATAGGCAATCGGCCTCTAACTGTTAAGCGTCCGACGCATGACAAGCGCGTCCTTTGCCCCATCTGGATGGGGATAATAGCCCTTTCTGACGCCGACACGGGCAAATCCGGTGGCGGCGTACAGGCCGATGGCGGCCAGGTTGTCGGCCGCAACCTCAAGGAACATCGCTTCGGCCCCCGTTTCGGTGGCCAGGCCTGCGGCCATCTCGACCAGGGCCGCGCCCCAGCCCCGCCGCCGGGCGGCCGGATCGACGCCCAGGGTCAGGATCTCGGCCTCGTCGGCGATGGAGCGGCAAAGGATGAAGCCCTTTTCCACCGCCGGCTCGCCGGCCTCGCCCAGCACGGCGAAGACGCCGGGCGACTTCAGCAGCGCTTCGAACTCCAGCGCGCTCCACGGCCGATCGAAGGCGCGGTCGTGCAGGTCGGCCAGGATGAAACAGGCCTCGAGGCCGACGGGACGAAGGATCATGCGTCCGCCGTCGCGGTCGGCAGGGTGGCATAGGGCGCGCGCAGATAGAGCGGCCGGGGGGAATGGCTGGGCGCGGGACGGGCGGCGGCCAGCCGGGCGATCGCCACCGGATCGGGCGAGACGGGGGTCAGGATCGTCGCGCCGGTCAGGGTGTCGGCCAGCAGGGGCGCGCCCGAGCCGATCAGGGTGACGCCCTGACCACCATGCAGTTCGGCCAGCCGCGCGGCCGCCGATCCCAGGTCGAGGGCGTCCGGGGCCATCAGGGCCACGCCGCCGTCGAAGATCTGCAGATAGACCTGCCCCATGCGCGCATCGAGCACGGCGGCGACAAGGTCGCGGCCCCCGACCCCGGCAGCCAGGGCTTCCAGGGTGTTGATGCCGATGCACGGGATCGACAGGGCGGTGGCCAGGCCCTTGGCAAAGGCCAGGCCGACCCGCAGGCCGGTGAACGAGCCCGGGCCGATGGTGACGGCGATCCGGGTCAGGTCGGTGAAAGCGATGCCGGCCTCGGCGGCGACCTCGCGGGTCAGCATGCCGATTCGCTCCTGATGGCCGCGCGTCATCGGTTCGGTTCGGCTGGCCAGCACGTGTCCGTCATCGACCACGGCGACGGAACAGGCCCCAAGGCAGGTATCAAGAGACAGGATCATGAGCGCTTCGTATCAGGCCGAGCCGACCGCCGCACCCTCGGCGGGGCGCCAGACGAGGCCGTTCAGCTGTCCTTTGGCCTTGAGGGTTTCGACGGGCGGGATGCCGCCATGGGTCCAGCCCGGCACGCCGATCAGATAGCGGACATTGGGCGCTTCGGGGCGAACGCAGACTAGGGCGTTGACGTCGCGGCCCTCGCCGGCCCGGCAATGGCGGATGTCGAGGTCGAGCGCCGGCCACGCGGTCAGCAGGGTCTCGTTCCTCGGGCCCCGCACATCGCCGCCCTCCAGCCGGATTGCGCCCAGCCCGCCCTCCTCGCCCTTGCTGATTTCCAGGATCGGGATCTGGTTCTGTTCGCCGACCAGGATCGGCTGGGCCGGACCGGGGCCCAGATGCAGGAAGGCGCTCTTGACCCGGGCGCGGGGAAACAGCGCCTTCAGCGTGGCCTCATCATAGGCCGTGGCGCTGCTGACGGGCCCGACGCCGTCAGCGCGAACCTGCAGCGGACCGTCGGTATAGGGGGTTATCGTTACGGAGACCGACTGTCGGGGTCCCGACGCGGAGGGCGGCGGCGGCCCGGCCGCATCGTCGGTCTTTCCGGCTGGCCCGCAGGCGGCGAGCAGAAATAGCGGCAGAAGCATCGGCAGGGCGCGGGGCAGGGTCATGACCCTTGTCTAGCATCCGGCCGCCGGCTTGGGCGCCGCCGGCCAGCGAAATTCATCGGCCTGAAGCCTCGCACGGTATCGACACTGCACTGAACGCTTGTTCCCGCAGGCCCCGGGCCTTAAGTCCCCGGCCATGACCAGGGCCAAGATCTGCGGGCTTTCAACGCCGGAGACCGTTCGTGCCGCGCTCGACGGTGGCGCGGCCTATCTGGGCTTTGTCTTCTTCGAGAAGAGCCCGCGTAACCTGACGCCGGAGGCCGCCGCCCGGCTGGTCGAGCCCTTGCGGGGCAATGGCGACGTCAGAACCGTCGCGGTCACGGTCGATCCCGATGATGCCCTCGTCGACCGCCTGATGGCGACGATGAAGCCGGACCTGATCCAGGTGCACGGCAAGGAGACTCCCGCCCGGGTCCGGCAGATCGCCGAACGGGCCGGCACCGGGGTCATCAAGGCCTTTTCGGTGACCGCGGCGTCCGACGTGGACCAGGCGCGGGCCTTTGAAGCGGTCGCCGAGCAGTTCCTGTTCGATGCGCGACCCGTCGAGGGCTCGGCCCTGCCGGGTGGCACCGGGGCCCGCTTCGACTGGACCCTGCTGCAGGGCCACCGCTTTGCGCGGCCGCACTTTCTGGCCGGAGGACTGGATCCCTGGAACGTGGCCGAGGCGGTAAAAGCCTCTGGCGCGCCCCTGCTGGACGTTTCCTCTGGCGTGGAACGCGGTCCCGGCCTAAAGGACCCGGCTCTGATCTCGGCCTTTCTCGACGCCGTCAAACGCGCCTGAGCCCCTGGAAGTCCCTAGGAAGTCCCCGTGAACGCTCCCTCCAAGCCCAATGACTATTCGGCCTATCCCGACGCCAACGGTCGGTTCGGCGACTTCGGTGGCCGCTATGTGGCCGAGACCCTGATGCCGCTGGTGCTGGAACTGGGCGATGCCTATGCCGCCGCCAAGGCCGATCCGGAGTTCCAGGCCCAGCTGACGAGCTACAACACCCACTATGCCGGCCGGCCCAGCCCGCTCTATTTCGCCGAGCGCCTGACCGAGCACTTCGGCGGGGCCAAGATCTATTTCAAGCGCGACGAGCTGAACCACACCGGTTCGCACAAGATCAACAATGCCCTCGGCCAGATCCTGCTGGCCATGCGCATGGGCAAGACCCGGATCATCGCCGAGACCGGTGCCGGCCAGCACGGTGTGGCCACTGCCACTGTCTGCGCCCGCTTCGGCCTGCCCTGCGTGGTCTATATGGGCGCCACCGACGTCGAACGTCAGAAGCCCAATGTGTTCCGCATGAACCTGCTGGGTGCCGAAGTGCGCCCGGTGACCTCGGGCACTGGCACCCTGAAGGATGCCATGAACGAGGCCATGCGCGACTGGGTCACCAACGTGCATGACACCTACTACCTGATCGGCACGGCCGCCGGCCCGCACCCCTATCCGGTGATGGTCCGCGACTTCCAGAGCGTGATCGGCACCGAAGCCCGCCAGCAGATGCTCGAAATGGAAGGCCGTCTGCCCGACGCGGTGGTGGCCTGTATCGGCGGCGGCTCCAATGCCATCGGCCTGTTCCATCCCTTCCTGAATGACGACAGCGTGCGCCTGATCGGCGTCGAGGCGGCCGGCCACGGCGTCTCCACCGACAAGCATGCCGCCTCCCTGACCGGCGGCCGCGCCGGCGTGCTGCACGGCAACCGCACTTACTTGCTCCAGGACGACGACGGCCAGATCATCGACGCCCACTCGATCTCGGCCGGTCTCGACTATCCGGGTATCGGTCCCGAGCACTCGTTCCTGCACGAGATCGGCCGCGCCGAATATGTCTCAACCACCGACGAGGAGGCCCTTGAGGCCTTCCAGCTGTGCTCGACCCTCGAGGGCATCATCCCGGCCCTCGAACCAGCCCACGCTTTGGCTCGCGTCGGCGAAATCGCCCAGGAGCTGGGCAAGGGCAAGATCGTGGTGATGAATCTCTGCGGTCGCGGCGACAAGGACATCTTCACGGTGGCCGAGGCCCTCGGGCGCAAGATCTAGGACCTATCCAGCGTGACCAAAGACCGTATCGACCGCCGCTTTGCGGCACTGAAGGCCGAGAACCGCGCCGGTTTCGTGACCTACATCATGGCTGGCGATCCTGACGCCGCCACGACCCTGTCCGTGCTCAAGGGCCTGCCGGGTGCCGGCGCCGACCTGATCGAGCTGGGCTTTCCCTTCTCCGACCCCATGGCCGAGGGCCCGACCATCCAGCGCGCCGCCCAGCGCGGCCTGCGTTCAGGCATGACCCTGCAGGGCACGCTCGATCTGGTGGCCGCCTTCCGCGAGGGCGACCAGGACACGCCGGTCATCCTGATGGGCTATCTCAATCCGGTCCTGCACCGGGGCTTTGAGAGCTTCGCCGCCGCTGCCGCCAAGGCCGGGGTTGATGGCCTGATCATCGTCGACTGTCCGCCGGAAGAGGCCGATCCGCTGTCGGACGCCCTGGAGGCCGAGGGCATCGCCCTGATCCGCCTGGCCGCCCCGACCACCGACGATGCCCGCCTGCCGATGGTCATTCGCCGGACCTCGGGCTTTGTCTATTACGTCTCGGTCGCCGGTGTGACGGGCGTCAAGTCGGCCGATGCGGCCGATGTGGCTCCGGCCGTCGAGCGCCTGCGCAAGGCCTCCGGCCTGCCGGTTGCGGTCGGCTTTGGCATCCGCACACCGGACCAGGCCGCTGCTGTGGCCCGCATCGCCGATGCAGCGGTGGTGGGCTCGGCCCTTGTCGATGAAATCGAATCGGCGGCCCAGTTGAACGAAAATGTGACTGAGAAGGTTCTTCTCAAGGCGTCAGAGCTGGCTAAGGCTGTGCGTTCTGCGCGCGTCGGGCACGAAGTGAGGCTTTAAGGCTATGGCTATGGCTGAACCCCAGGACCCGAAAAAGGGCGATAAATCAAAGGCCTCGGCCGAAGGTCGTCGTGGCGGGGGCTGGCTCTCGCGGATCGCGCCCGGTGTGCGCGGGGCTTTTGCCAAGCGCGAAACGCCGGAAAACCTCTGGGTCAAGTGCCCCGATACGGGCGAGATGATCTTCCGCTCCGACCTGGAGGCGGCCCTTTGGGTCACCCCGGCCGGCCGTCACATGCGGATCGGTCCCGAGGCCCGCTTCAAGTTCACCTTCGACGACGGCGTCTATGAGAGTCTGCCGACTCCGGCCGTGCCCGAAGACCCGCTGCATTTCTCTGACGGCAAGCCCTACAAGGACCGCCTGATCGCGGCCCGCAAGGCGACGGGCGAGCCCGACGCCATGGCGATTGGCGTCGGCCTGGTCGGCGGCGCCCGTACGGTGGTTCTGGTCCAGGACTTTGCCTCCATGGGCGGTTCGCTGGGCATGGCGGCCGGTGAAGGCTTTGTGGCTGCGGCCCGCGCCGCCCTCGAGCGCGAAATTCCGCTGGTGGTCTTTACCGCCGCCGGGGGTGCGCGGATGCAGGAAGGGGCCCTGTCCCTGATGCGGATGGCCCGCACGACCCTGGCCATCAATGAACTTAAAGAGGCGGCCCTGCCTTACGTTGTGGTCCTCACCGACCCGACCACCGGCGGCGTCACCGCGTCCTATGCCATGCTGGGCGATGTCCACCTGGCCGAGCCAGGGGCCCTGATCGGCTTCGCCGGTCCCCGCGTCATCGAGCAGACTATCCGCGAGACCCTGCCGCCGGGCTTCCAGCGGTCGGAGTACCTCGTCGAAAAGGGCATGGTCGACCGGGTCACCCCGCGCAAGGAGCTGCCCGCCGTGCTGGGTTCGATCCTCGGCTCCCTGATGATGGGCCGTCGCAAGGCGGCCTGAGGACTGAGGGGTCTCATCCTCCCCCATGAAGCGGGGGAGGGGGACCGCCGAACGGCGGTGGAGGGGGCGTCCGCCCACCCGGCCGTCGCAGAACGCCCCCTCCGTCACGATGCGTCGCCGCATCGCGCCACCTCCCCCGCTCCGCAAGGGAGGATGAGGTTGAAATGACCGACCACCTCCGCGTTCATGATGCCGCCTTGGCCCGGCTGCAGGCCCTGCATCCCAAGCTGATCGACCTGTCGCTGGACCGCATGCGGCGGCTGTGTGCCGCGCTCGGCAATCCGCAGGACCGTCTGCCACCGGTGATCCATGTCGCCGGGACCAACGGCAAGGGCTCGACCGTGGCCTATCTGCGGGCCATGGCCGAGGCCGCGGGGCTGAAGGTGCATGTCTTCACCTCGCCGCATCTGGTCCGTTTCGCCGAGCGCATCCGCTTGGCCGGAACCCTGATCAGCGATGACCAACTGGCCGAGGTGCTGGCGCGGGTCGAAGAGGCCAATGCCGGACTGCCGATCACCTTCTTCGAGATCACCACGGCGGCCGCCCTCGTCGCCTTTGCCGAGGTTCCGGCCGACCTCTGTATCGTCGAGGTGGGCCTGGGCGGGGTGCTGGACGCGACCAATGTCGTGACGCCCGCCGTCAGCGTCATTGCGCCGGTCGACATCGACCATCGCGAGTTCCTCGGTGACACCCTGGCCCAGATCGCCGGCGAAAAGGCCGGGATCACCAAGCCCGGGGCTCCGGCTGTCTCGGCCCGACAGCGAGAGGAGGCCGAGGACGTCATCGTGCGGGCCGCCGCCCGGGCCGGGGTTGAGCTGACCCTGATGGGGCAGGACTTCGATGCCTGGGGCGAACGCGGGCGTCTGCTGGTCCAGATGCCGGACCGTCTGCTCGACCTGCCGGCCCCGCCGCTGCCGGGCGAGCATCAGTTCGCCAATGCGGGCCTGGCCGTCGCCGCCCTGCTGACCCTGGCCGACACGCGCATCGATGAAGCGGCCATGGCCGCCGGCATCGCCGCGACGGTGTGGCCGGCCCGCTTCCAGCGTCTGAGCGCCGGGCCCCTGGCCGAGCTGGCCCGCGCGGCGGGGGCTGACCTCTGGCTGGACGGCGGACACAATCCCCATGCCGGGGCCGCCGTGGCCCGTGCGCTCGGCGATCTGGCAGCGCGCGACGGTCGTCCGGTCGCTCTGGTCTCGGGCCTGCTGGGCAACAAGGACGCCACGGGCTTCTTCCGGCCCTTCGCGCCGCTGAAGGCCGAGGTCTATACCGTCACCTTTGAGGGCCATGCCGCCGCCCCCGCCGCCCAGACCGCCGCCGCCGCCGAGCTGGCCGGGCTGCGCGCCCACGCCTGCGACAGCCTGCAGGACGCCCTGACCAAGGCCCTGGCCCGGACTCCGACGCCGCATGTGCTGATCTGCGGCTCGCTCTATCTGGCCGGCGAGGTGCTGGCGATGAGCGAAGAGACCTGGCCGCAATGAGCGACGCCCTGCAGGATCTCTCCCCCACGGATATGGCCGATCCCGGTCTCGCGAACGCCCTGCTGGCCCTCAACAATGCCCATGCCGTCGAACTTTCCTGGCTGCAGCCTGGCCGCCTTGCCCATCTGGTCGCCGAAGCCTTCGTCGCCAGGCGGGTCGGCGTCGATGCCATGCTGCTGACGTTCGACGAGAGGGCTGACTATGACAGCCCCAACTACCTGTGGTTCCGCGAGCGTTACGCGCGCTTTGTCTATGTGGACCGGGTGGTGGTGTCGGCCGCCGCGCGCGGACGCGGCCTGGCGCGCCAGCTCTATGCGGACCTGTTCGCCGCCGCCGCCGCTGCCGGGCACAGCCAGATCGTCTGCGAGGTTAATTCAGATCCGCCCAATCCGGCCTCGGAGGCCTTCCATGCCGGCCTGGGCTTTACTGAGGTCGGCGCTGCCGCGATCCACGATGGAGCCAAGTCCGTGCGCTATCTGTTGCGCCGGATCGATCCGCACTACCCGCCGGCCTGAGACCCGCGTACAGCTGCGCCACGCCGATAGGGCGGCACGGCCCGCCGGACATCCCCGGTGCGCGCGCCCGTCCTGGCAGGAACCGCCGATGGCCAAGGGTCAGAAGAAGTCCAACAAGGAAGTCCGCAAACCCAAGGCCGACAAGAAGGCCGCCCCGGCCTCGGTTTCGCCGTTCATCGTTACGACGGCCAAGAAGTAGGACCGGGGACTCTCCGAACGCGGACGGGAACCCCTGCTCGCGCCTGTCGTTCCTGACCCGCAAACCGGTCTGCCCGGTTCGCGGTTTTCTGGCAGGACACGGCACATGATCTTTCAAACCTCACGGCTTGTCCGGGCGACCCTCGGCCTCACCCTGCTGATGGCGGGCGCGCCGGCCCTCGCCCAGAATCACCCCACCGAGTCCCCACCCGCAGAGGCACCCGCTGCGACCTCGCCCGGCTGGGTGAGCCAGACAGGCAAGAAGGCGGTTGAGATCGGCGGGCAGCCGGTCCGCGACATCGGTTTCAACCGGCGCGACATCCCCGACAGTCTCGTCAAGGCCCAGGACGACCCCTACAGCCTCAAGGGTCTGAAGACCTGTCGCCAGTTGGCCGCCGAGGTCACGGCGTTGAACGTGGTCCTGGGTCCCGACTACATCGTCGGCAATGAGCTCAAGGAAAGCCGGGCAGGGCGTCTGGCAGCGGCGGGTGGCCGTACCGTGGTCAATTCGATCATCCCGTTTCGAGGCCTAGTGCGGGAGATTTCCGGGGCCGCCCCGGCTGAGCGGCGTCTGGACGCGGCCGTGCAGGCCGGGCTGGCCCGGCGCGGCTTCATTCGCGGCGTTCATGCCCGGCAGGGCTGCCGCAACAGGTTCTGAGGCGCCATGACAAAAACGCCCGCCCGAGCGTGAGCCGGGCGGGCGTCATTATGTCCGAAGGTCAGGCGTCGCCTCAGGCGGGCTGGACGCCGGCCTCGGTCAGCCATTCCAGGATCTTCTGCTTGGGCATGGCCCCGACCTTCATCGAGGTCATCTGGCCGCCGCGGAACAGCATCATGGTCGGGATGCCCCGCACGCCATAGCGCGACGGGGTGGTGGGGCTGTCCTCGATATTGACCTTGGCGACCACGACGTGGTCGGCGAGCTCCTCGGAGATCTGCTCGAGGGCGGGCGCGATCTGCTTGCAGGGGCCGCACCATTCCGCCCAGAAATCGACGAGCACCGGGCCGGTGGCCTGCAGCACGTCGCGTTCGAAGGTTTCGTCGGTCACCGTCACGGTGCTCATTGGGCCTGCTCCATCTGGGCACCGCGCGCGCCGGAAGCCCCGGAGGCGATGCAATCATTGTCGATCCCTGCGAGTCGTCGCAGGCGCTTGGATACGATGTAGGCACCCGGCGGGTTCCCGGCAACGGTCTAGCCGATCCGTCGCAGGGCCTCCGATATCACCTTTTCTGCAACCGGCATCAGTTTGGGCCCGTCGGTCCAGACCAGGGCCGCCTCGACCCGGCGGTCGGGGAAGACTTCGCGCAGCACCGCCACATAGACGGCCATCTGGGCCAGATAGGCCGGATCAGCGTCTTCGATGCGGGCCGGAGCGGGCCGGTTGGTCTTGTAGTCGACGACCAGCACGGCGCTGTAGGTGACCACCAGCCGGTCAACCCGCCCTGAAATGGCCAGACCCTTGGGCAGGACGTCACTGGTGCCGGCCAGGGCGACCTCGGCCCGAGAGCCGGGTCCGAAAACGGCGGCAAAGCTCTCGTCTTCCAGCACCCCGAAGGCCGCCGACGCCATCTCGGCGCGCTGGGTGTCGGTCAGATCGCGTTCAGCCGCCAGCAGTCGAGCGCCGGCCGCTCGCCGCTGGTCCGGGGCGATGTCGGGCAGGATCTGCAGGAGCTTGTGGATGATCTCGCCGCGCCGGTAGCGGCCCAGACCCTCTACGCGAGCCAGCGGCGAAGGCGCGGGCGCGCGCGATTCGGCCTCGTCCTCGATCCGCGACGGGGCGGCATAGCGGGCCGTCTTCGGCTCCGGCGCGGCCTCGCCCACGGCCCAGGCCGGCAGGGGCGCAGGGGTGATCATCGCCGCTGGCTGGCGCGGCCGGGTCAAGGGATCGGGGCCAAAGCGCAGGATCGGGGCCTCGGGATCGCCGATCTGCCGTACACGGGGCGCGATGTCGGGATGGGAAAAGGCCGCCCGTGCCGCACCGTACCAGCCGCCGACGTTTTCCGCCTTGGCCTCCGCCGCGATGCGGCCGCACAGAACCAGCCGGTCACGGGCTCGGGTGAGGGCAACATAGTAGAGCCGCAGGGCTTCCTGGGCGTCCTTTTTGTCACGCAGACCCCGGGCTTTTGACGAGGCCTCGCAGTCGGCCTTGCCGCTGCTCGACCACAACAGGCCTCCCGCCTCGGTGGTCAGCAGGGGCGAGCCGCGGGCCCCGCGGGTCAGGGTGGTTTCCGGCAGGAACACGATCGGGGCCTCCAGCCCCTTGGAGCCGTGCGCGGTCATCACCCGCACCTCGTGGCGGGCCCCTTCCATCTCGCGCTTGATGACGATGTCGAGGGCCGCGAAATCGGCGACCAGGGCCTCCAGATCGCGGATGTTGCGCTGTTCGGCGTCCATCACCTGGGCGAGGAAGGCATCCAGGGCCTCATCGGCCTCGGCCCCCAGCCGGGTCAGGATCCGGGCCCGGTTCGACTGGCCGCCGGCGTCCGTGCGGCCCAGCAGGGTGGCGAAGAATTCGAACGGCTGGCGGCGGCGGCCCTCGGCCAGGGCCCAGTCCAGCTGCTCACGGGCCGCCGTCCAGCGGGGATCCTCATCCGCCTTGGCCGTCAGCACGCCCCACAGCGTCGCCTTGCGGCCTTGGGCCAGGGCGTAGACGTCGTCGTCGGTCAGGTTGCAGAGCGGGCTTTTCAGCAGGGCCGCCAGGGTCAGGTCATCATCCGGGAACAGCACGAACCGGCCGAGGGCCAGCAGGTCCTGGAAGGCGATATGGCTCGACAGCGACAGCCGGTCGGCCCCGGCCACCGGGATCCGGGCCTGTTTCAGGGCCCGGATAATGTCCTCGAACAGCGCCTTGCGGCGGCGGACCAGGATCAGGATGTCACCGGCATGGGCGGCCCGGCGCTTTCCGGTTTCCTTGTCATGCACCTCGTCGCCGCGCGCCAGCAGGGCGGCGATCTCGCCGGCGATGGCGGCGGCCAGGCGGCGGTTGGCGCTTTTCTCGGCCTCGGCATCAACCGGGGCCTGCCAGGCGTCGCGTTCCTCGCCCGGAGCCTCGCGGGTCAGGGGCCAGAGGTCGACACAGCCGGGCCCGTCGATCCGGAACGGCTCATGGCGCACGAGGTCCTGGTCGCCCGGCGGCGGCACCCCCTCTCGCGTCGCCGGGTCGGAGAACAGGGCATCGACGAAGCTCAGGATCTCCGGCGTCGAGCGATAGGACCGGGTCAGGGGCACGCTCTTGCCCACCCGACCCACGGCCGTGATCTGGGCGATGTAGGTCTGGGTCTCTTCCAGCAGGCGCTGCGGATCGGCCCCCTGGAACGAATAGATCGACTGCTTCTCGTCGCCGACCACGAACAGGGTGCGCTCGTCGCGGTTGTTGCGCCAGCCCGGCGCTCCGGCCCCGGCGAAGAACTCGCTGGTCAGGGCCCGCAGGATCGCCCACTGCTCGGGCGCGGTGTCCTGGGCCTCGTCGAGCAGGATGTGGTCGATGCCGCCGTCCAGCTTGTAGAGCACCCAGGCCGCGTCGACCTTTTCGGTCAG
>Ga0187842_1000452_pt1 | contig 20741 bp, 20 predicted proteins | sample SpaLakP09_SKY_41_FD_134514 | JGI IMG/M metagenome (GOLD analysis project Ga0187842, IMG submission 134514) | Oligotrophic lake water microbial communities from Sparkling Lake, Wisconsin, USA - SP09_SKY_41 | ecosystem: Environmental > Aquatic > Freshwater > Lake | place: USA: Sparkling Lake... | reverse complement strand
TCGGCAGCGAGGCCCAGAAGTCCGCCGTCCTGCCGCGTATCGCCGCCGGTGAGCTGATCGGTTGCCTGGCGACCTCGGAAGGCCCCGGCGTGATCACCGCCTCCAGCCTGACGACCCGGGTCGAGAACGGCAAGCTGACCGGCGTGAAGATCCCGGTGACCGACGGCGACGTGGCTGACATGGCCCTGGTTCTGGCCAGCGAAGGCGGCAAGCCCGCCCTGTTCCTGGTCGACCTCAAGGCCGACGGCGTGTCGCGCGAAACCCTCAAGAGCCTCGACCCCACCCGCAGCGTCGCGAAGCTGACCTTTGACGGCGTCGCCGCCGAGCGGGTCGGTGAAGCCGGTCAGGGGCTGGAAACCGTGCAGGCCATTCTCGATCGCGCCGCCGTCCTGCTGGCCTTCGAGCAACTGGGCGGAGCCGACAAGTGCCTGGAAATGGCCAAGGACTACGCTTTGGGCCGCTATGCCTTCGGCCGCGTGATCGCCGGCTACCAGGCGATCAAGCACAAGCTGGCCGACATGTACGTCAAGAACGAGGTCGCCCGCTCGAACGCCTATTACGGGGCTTGGGCCCTGAACGTCGACGCGCCGGAGCTGCCGATCGCGGCCTCGGCCGCCCGCATCGCCGCCTCTGACGCCTTCTGGTTCGCCAGCAAGGAAAGCATCCAGGTCCACGGCGGCATGGGCTTCACCTGGGACGTCGACTGCCACCTCTACTACCGGCGCTCGCGCCAGCTCAGCCTCGTGGCCGGTGCGCCGCGGGTCTGGAAGGAACGGCTGGTCAGCCAGCTTGAACAGAAGAACGCGGCTTAAGGGAGAGACGAACATGGATTTCAACGATTCACCCGAAGAAGCCGCCTATCGCGAGAAGGCTCGCGCCTGGCTGGCCGAGAACGCTGCCGCCCACCGGGCCCAGTTCGGCGAACTCAAGCCCAACACGCCCGAGCACATGGCCGCCGCCAAGGCCTGGCAGGCGACCAAGGCCGCTGCGGGCTATGCCTGCATCACCTGGCCAGCCGCAATCGGCGGGGGTGGCGGCACGCCAATCCAGTCGGTGATCTTCGGTCAGGAAGAGGGCAAGGCCGGCCTCGGCTATGGCTATTTCACCATCGGCCTCGGCATGTGCGTGCCGACCGTGATGGCCTTCTCCAATACCGAGACCAAGCAGCGCTTCGTCAGCCCCGCCGTGAAGGGCGAGGAGATCTGGTGCCAGCTGTTCTCCGAACCGGCCGGTGGCTCTGACGTGGCCGCCCTGCGCACCCGCGCCGTCAAGGACGGGGATGAGTGGGTGATCAACGGCCAGAAGGTCTGGACCACGGGGGCCCACTATTGCGACTACGGCATCCTGCTGACCCGGACTGACCCCGATGTGCCCAAGCACAAGGGTCTGACCATGTTCTGGATCGACATGAAGGACGCCGCCGTCGAATGCCGGCCGATCCACCAGATGTCGGGCGGTAGCGAGTTCAACGAGGTCTATTTCACCGACCTGCGCGTCAAGGACAGCCAGCGTCTGGGCGAGGTCGGCGACGGCTGGAAGGTGGCCCTGGTCACCCTGATGAACGAGCGTCTTGCGGTCGGCGGCTCGTCCGGCCCCAACTATCGCGAGATCATGAGCCTGGCCCGCGAGCTGACCGGTTCCACCGGACCGGCGATCAAGGACAATGCCTTCCGCGAGAAGCTGGCCGACTGGTACGTCCAGTCCGAGGGTCTGAAGTTCACCCGCTTCCGGACCATGACCGCCCTGTCGCGCGGCCAGACGCCTGGTCCGGAAAGCTCGATCGGCAAGATCATTGCCGCCAACCAGATGCAGGAGCTGGCCAATACCGCCGTCGAGATGGAAGACCAGTACGGCATTCTGGTCGATCCGGACCAGGCCCCGGCCGAGGCTGCGTTTCAGCAGAGCCTGATGTGGGCCCCCGGCCTGCGGATTGCCGGCGGAACCGACGAGATCCTGAAGAACATCATCGCCGAACGGGTGCTCGGCCTGCCCGGTGATGTGCGCGTCGACAAGGACGTCGCCTTCAAGGATATGCCGACCGGACGCTAAGCCTTCGGCGACTCACTGAGTCGCGTCGACCACCGGGCATTTTGTCCCGGGCTGCTCGCAGGACGCGCAAATCCGCGTCCTGCGAGCCTGTTTTTCCCGGCCTCGGCCTTTGCCTCACAGGTGAAAAGCTGCAGGTCGATGAACAATGTTTCTCATCCTTGACAGGCCGTAACCCGGGGCACATGAGTGCTTGGGTAATCTTGGTTAACGGCGTCCTGGAGGGGGAGTCATGCACGAGGCCAGCGACGCAGCTTCGCGTTATGCGGCGCTTCGGGGCATCGTTTCCCGAGCCCTCGCGCAAAGGAGCGTCCTGCTTCGCCGTGTCCCGGTCGGCGCGCTTGTCGCGGCCGTCGTGATTCCCCTCGTCGGGTGCGACACCGGCCCGAACCTCTGGTTCCACAAGTGCGCCAGCGCCTGCCCCAGACCCCAGGCGGCTCAAGGCGTTTCTGGCCAGTTCAATCAGCAGCAGCAGGAAATCCGGGCGCTTCGCCAGGGCGCTTTCCGCGGCGATTTCTTCGCCCAGCTTGAACTGGCCCGTCGCTACGAAGGCCAGCGCGCCGTCGACAAGAACCTCGAGGACCCGGTCGAGTCGGCGGTCTGGTACGCCATGTCCCTGTCCAATGCCGGGGGCTATGCGCCCATCGCCGCCTATGAGCGGCGCGGCAAGGGCGAGGGCAAGGCCGTTTCCCGATTCGACGACTGCCGCGCCTTTGAGCGCCGCAGCGCCTATGCCGCGCTTGACCGGCTGCTGGCCCGCATGTCGACCGAGGAACGCGAAAAGGTCCGCAACCGGGTCATCTACATCCTCTCGACCCAGGGGGCGGACGGCTGTCGGGTTCTGGCCCGGATCCATGACGGATTCTTCGGCCCCTATGGCGAGCCTTCGGACAATCTCCAGGCCGTCGAGGCCTTCGGCACCTCGAACCGGCCCGGCGCGCCGGCGGCGCTGGACCTGTTCCGCCGCAACGATGTGGACGCCTATCTCTACAACTACCTGGCCGTTCAGACGGGCGACGTTTCAGCCTATGTGATGCTCAAGGACTTCGAGCGCTCGTCGCCCCAGCGGGCCTCTTATGGCGGCTTTGTCGAGACCAAGGCCAAGCGCTGGATCCCGCCCTACGAATTCTACCCGCCGGAATCGCCGGAATCGGGCGTGCCGCACTCCGATGAGGCCGACCAGTCCGGCGAGGCGCGTGAAACCGCCCAGGCCCGGCTGAACGAGCTGCCCTTTGTGCATATCGGCGAGGCGCTGTCCTATCTGCGGATCATCCCCGCACCCATCCTCGATGAGAAGCTGCTGCCCTCCAGCGCCGCCCAGACCTTCCAGGCGTCAATCGGTCGTCCGTCGACCGGTCGGCTGACACCGGTCGAGAAGGTCCGGGCCATCCAGTATGCGGCGGTCAACGGCTCGTCCAAGGCTCAGCTCGTCCTGGCTGTCATGTACTCCGAAGGCGTGGGCGTCCCGCGCGACTATGCCCGGGCCTACCACTGGTTCGAGGAGGCCGAGCGGCAGGGATCGGCCGAGGCCAAGTATGCGATGTCGACCTTCTTCTCGCTGGGTCTGCAGGGTGTCGCCGACCAGGACCGGGCCCGCGCGGTAGTCTACCAGCTCGACGGTGCCCTCGCCGGGTTCAAGCCATCAGTCTGGCGCCTGCAGCAATTGCTGGCCCAGGTTTCGCGGCCGCCGCGCCCCGCTGCGGAACGCGCCGGTCGCCCCTACATCGAAAGGGACTATCGATGAGCCGCCTGAGCCGCCTCCTGGCCCTCGTGGCCGCTTTGGTCCTCGCCGCGATGGCTGCGCCCGGGGTGGCCCTGGCCTCGCCGGATGCCAAGGTTGACCAGCAGATCCGGCCCTGTTTCGGCCTGCTGATCGAGCCCGCCCTGGCGCGCAACTGCAAGACCGGCTACCGGCCCAAGCCGAAGGTGCGGCCCTGCCCACGCGGGACCTATCGCGTGCATGGCCGCTGCGAGGCGCCGGTGCGTCCGCCCATTCGCGAGATCGACTGCAGCTACGCCTATCCCGGCCAGATCAGCGACGCCCTGGCCCGGCTCTATGACGGCGACGTCCTGACCCTGACCTCATCGCGGGGCGGAGCCTGTGTCGAGAGCCTGACCATCAACCAGTCGGTGACGATCGTCACCCGCGGCTTCAAGCCGGCCCTGAACCGGCCGATCCTGGTCGCGCCGGCCGGACAGCCCTGCATCCGCATTGCGCCTGGCGTGCCCTATGTCGTGCTCGACGGCCTCGCCATCGAGGCCCTGCGCGCCGGTCAGGCTTCCTGCATCGTCGGCCGCGCGACCGAACTGGCCCTCAAGGACGTCAGTGTTCGCTATGACGGCGAGGGCTCGGCGCTCGAGATCGGCGACAGCCGCCTGGAGCTTTCGGGGACGACCTTCATCGGCCGGACCCGTCAGGCCGTGGTCCGTGCGACCGGCCAGATCATGGCGTCGGATGTCGAGATCGCCGCAACGGCGATCGGTACGGCCTTCGAAACCTCGGGCGACAGCCGGCTCAAGGACATCCGCATCATTCGTCTTGGCGACTGGACGGGGTCGGGGCGCACGCGCAACTCGGCGGGCTTTGTTCTCTCGGGCATGAACCGCCAGCAACTGGTCCAGATTGACGGCCTCTATGTCGATGGCTTCTCGCGGGGGATCTACATCTCCGGCGGCAATGAAACGACCCTGCTGCGCCCCGTGGTGCGCGACAGCGACTGGGCGGTGACGCTTGAGGACTCTGACCTTCGTGTGCTCGACGGCCAGCTCGAGGCGGTTGATGTGGGGCTCTATGCCGACTCCGGGACGCTCTATGCGGCCGACAACAAGATCGTCGGAGTCATGCGGGCAGGGCTCTATGCTGAAAAAGGGGCCCAGATCCGCGCACGCGACAATCGGGTCTTTGCCCGGCCGGGCGGTTGCGAGGCCCTGGTCACGGGCCATTTCGACGGAGCCCTGACCTGCCAGCCCTGGTTTGAGGCTCCCGAACTGTTCCGCACGCCGCGTGACCGGGCCCGGCTGGAGTTTGACGCCTACTGGCCCGTCCCGCGTGAGGCCCCGCCGACCCCGACCATCCCCGCGCCGGCTCCGCTGTCGGGCGCACCTCAAGCTGGAGGAAAGGCCCAATGAGCCGCCTTGCCAAAGCTTCGTTTGCTACGCTCCTGACCTGCGCCAGCTTGCTGGCCGGTCCGGTGCAGGCCCAGGCCCAGGCGAGCGACGTCCGCCTCCGTCGCGCGGCGCGCCCTGTGGGGCCGCTATGACCGGCACGGCGCCGGACATCATGACCTATGACCGGGCGACCGGAACCCAGGTCTTCGTCGGTGGCGGCCGGGGCGATACCGAGGTCTCGGCCTACAACACCCAGACCGGTTCAGTCGCTGCGCTCAATGGCGACCTCAGCAAGCCGGGACTGGTGTCGTCCTGTGCCTTTGACGGCATCAATCGCGAGTCCTACGGGGTCACCTCGGAGCGTCCGGGCCAGCTCAGTGTAAGCGGCCGGGACCTGCGGGGCGACCGCTGGGCCTTCACCCGCGCCGACGGTCAGGTCGAGGTCTGGGATCCGCGCGGCGACAATCGTTGCTTCAAGTCCGGACTGGGCATTTTCACGCCGAGCGGTGGACTGGGTCTGGCCGTGGCAACGCCACCCGGAGCGGCCGGCGTCGGGCTCGCGGCCGGTGACCGCTTTGCCGGTGTCGGGGTCGGCGGCAATCGCAACTTCGCCGGAGTCGGTCTGGTCGGATGCTGAGGGCCGTCCTGATCGCGACCTTGGCGACCCTGGCCCTTTCGGCTTGCACGACGCCGCGTCCGCCGGGGCCGCCGGCCCCCTATCCCCCGGCCGCTGATCGCGTCATCCCACCGCCGCCGCCGGTCGACGTCATCAGGCCGAAGGTCTGATGCACCGCCTTCTGCTGATCCTGGCGCTCGTCGCAGCACCAGCGTTTGCCACGGCTGCCGAGCCCTCGCCGCAACAGCGGGCCGTTGAGGCCGTGATGGCTGACAGCGCCAGCGGCTGGAACGCCGGCGATGTGAACCGCTTCATGGCCGCCTATTCAGAGGCTCCAGAAACCAGCTTTGTCACGGAAGAAGGTCTGGTGCGCGGCAAGGCGGCGATGATCGCCCGCTACAAGGCGAAGTACGATTTCGCCGACCCGGCCAAGCGCGGTGCGCTCAGTTTCCAGTCCGTCGACTTCCGCCTGCTGGATGCGACGCATGCCCTCTATGTCGGCCAGTGGACCCTGACCTATCCCGACGGGAAATCGGCCAAGGGCTACACCAGTCTGGTCATGGCGCAGGAAAAGGACGGCTGGCGGATCGTCGCCGACCATAGCTCCTAGAGCGCGCTGGGCTTAAGGGCTTGCGATTAACCCGCCGGGGCGCGCTCCAGGTCGCCTCTAGGGGGCGAGGGTCGTTTTGAACGTGGGCGGCTTGCGCTTCATCGTGGCCTGCTCGTAGGCATAGCCCAGGTTCAGGAGCAGCTTCTCGCTCCAGGCCGGGCCGATGAAAGACAGGCCGACCGGCAGGCCCGAGACGTCGCCCATCGGTACGGTCAGGTGCGGATAGCCGGCGACGGCCGGCAGGGTGGTCGAGGATCCGCCATAGTTGTCGCCGTTCAGCGGATCGATGGTCCAGGCCGGGCCGGTGGTGGGGGCAATGATGGCCACCGCGCCGGTGGTCTTGAGGATCTTGTCGATACCCTCGGGGCCAGCAAGCCGCTTGGAGTCGGCCAGGGCCTTCTTGTAGGCCGGATCATCATAGCCCTTGGTCTTCTCGGCGCGTTCGAAACTCTCCTGGCCGAACCACTCGAACTCTTTGGGCGTGGCCTTGTTGAAGGCGATGACGTCGGCCAGGGTCCGGGTCGGGACCTTTTTCGGATCGGTCGAGGCCAGGTAGGCGGCCAGATCAACCTTCAGTTCGGTATAGAGGACGATCCCTTCGGCCTCGCCGACCGGGCCCTCATCGAACGACTTCACGTCGACCAGCGTGGCCCCCTGGGCCTTCAGGTCGACCAGGGCCTGCTCGAACACGGCGTCAGTCTTGGGCGAATAGCCGGTGTAGAAGCGGGCTACCGCCAGGGTGACGCCCTTCAGGGCATTGCGGTTGAGGTCCTTGCCATAGTCGGTCCGGTGCTGGTCCGCCGCCTTGGTGGCCGGATCGGCAGGGTCGGAACCGGCGATGGCGGTGAGAATGTCAGCGGCGTCCTTGACCGTCGTGGTCATGGGGCCGGCCGTGTCCTGGCTGTGGCTGATCGGGACGATGTGGGTCCGGGAGACGAGACCCACCGTCGGCTTCAGCCCGACCAGCCCGTTGATCGCCGCCGGGCAGGTGATCGAGCCGTCGGTCTCGGTGCCGATCGCCGCCCAGGCCAGGCCTGCGGCGACCGCCACGCCCGAGCCGCTGGACGAGCCGCAGGCGCTGCGGTCCAGAACGTAGGGATTGCGGGCCGTGCCGCCGACGGCGCTCCAGCCGCTGATCGAGTGGTTCGAGCGGATATTGGCCCATTCCGACAGGTTGGCCTTGCCCAGGATCACCGCCCCGGCGTCGCGCAGACCCTTGACCAGCGGGGCGTCGCGACCGGTGACATTGTCCTTCAGGGCCAGGGAGCCGGCGGTGGTCGGCAGACCGATATCGGCCTCGATATTGTCCTTCAGCAGAATCGGCAGGCCATGGATGGCCGAGCGCGTCTTTCCGGCGGCCTGTTCGGCATCAAGGGCCTTGGCGTCGGTGAGTGCGGCCGGGCTGACGGCAATGACCGCATGCAGGGTGTCGTTGCGGGCCTTGATCGCCTCGAGATAGCCCTGGGTCGCGCTGACCGCGTTCTGGGCCGAGGCCAGGCCGGCCAGCAGGGTGAGCACCGCAGCGCCGGTCAGGAATGCCGTCTTGGTCATGATTATCCCCTGCATTGCCGCGACTCTGAAAGCCCGCGCGGCCGGCGGGCAGGATGAGGGCAAAAATCCGCCCAGGCCAAGGGTCTGCGGGCACAAATCCCGGATGTGCCTGGTCCGTGTCCAGCCCGGTCCGCGAAGGCCGCGCCCCGGGCGCGTGCGACGGAAAAGCTAGACGAAGACCGCCACGTTCTGGCGCGCCGCGATCAACGGACGGCCGGCGGCGTCCCACAGCATCATGTCCTGGGTCGAATAGCCCTCGCCGATGGTCTCGGCGGTGCTCCGCAGCAGGCACCAGCCGTCGTCGGCCGGATCCGGCAGGCCAACGATGTCGATCGACCAGGTCATGGTGGAGATCGGCCCGAACTTGGGAAAAAGGGTCATGGCCGGCGGCGGCGGCGTGTCGGCGAGGGCCACCAGGGCGGCCAGCGACCGGGCTGCCGGGTCGCGGTGCCGGATCCACAGCAGGTATTCTGGCGGCTGTCCCGACAGGGGACGCGCCCCGCCGGCCATCTTCACTTCAAACTGACCGGAAAAGCCCGGCCCGGCTCCGGGCGGGAAAAAGAACTCGCAGTCGGCGGCCGGCGCGACGGCCGGACAGGGGAGGTCGCTATAGGCGATCAGCGAGTCCCGGCTGGCACCGAAAGTCAGGATGGCCCGCGTGGCCAGACCCTGCTCGCCGACCAGATCCACGCCGACAAACAGGGTCGACTTGCCCTGGCGCAGGACCCTGGCCTCGATGGCCAGTTCACCGGCCGCCGGGCCGATGAAGGCGAACTGTCCCGAGCGCAGGGGCGGGGCGTCGGGCAGGGTCTTCAGCGCCGCCTCGACGCAGAGGGCCGCCGAAAGGCCGCCATAGGTTGTCCGCCCCTGTTTCCAGTTGTCGGTGACATGGGCCAGATAGCCGGTTTCGGTCGGGGCAATGCCGGCGATCAGGTCAGAGTAACTGGTCACGCAAGACCTCCAGGGACGACAGGATCAAGGTTCGTTTTCTTTCGCTACGGAAGTCAAGGGCTCGTTGATCGCGGCGACAGCCGTAAGGTGTCAGCAGAGCCGGTGGCAGGGGTGGCGCACGTTCGGCGAATGGTTCAGGAAGCGTCCATGAACCGACTTGCCTTTCTCGCCCTTGCGGCCGCCGGCGTGCTCTGGGGACTGGGCTTCCCGCTGGGCAAGCTGGTGCTGCAGGAAACCGATGCGGCCCAGATGGTGCTGCTGCGCTTTGCGGTCGCCGCCTGCGTGTCCCTACCGTTCGTGTTGCGCAAGGAGTCGCTGGCCCTGTTCCGCTCGCCGGTGCTGCTGGGTGGCGGAGTGCTCTATGGCGTCGCCTTTCTCGTCCAGTTCGAGGGCCTGGCCCATGTGAGCGTAACGCTCGCCGCTCTGCTGGTCGGCGCGATGCCGGCCCTAATCGCCATTTCAGCCCGCCTGCTGGGCGAGCCGGTAGGCCGGGCGTCATGGATCGGTGTGGCCGCGGCGACCCTTGGCGCGGCGCTGATCGCGGGCAAGCCGGATGGAGCCGGTTCGCCACTGGGCGTGGGCCTGTCCCTGCTGGCCCTGCTGTTGTTCCTGTCCTGGATCATCCTGATGCGGCGGGCCCCGAAAGCGGCAGACCCCATGGCGGTTCCGGCGGTCACGGTCATTGTCGCCGCCTTCGCCATACTGCCGATCGTGCTTGTTCGCTATGGCGCGCCCAGGCTGGACCTCAGCCCCGGAGCGTGGGCGGCGATCGTGGCCCAGGGCGGGCTGTCGACACTGTTTGCCACGGCGGCCTGGCAGTACGGGCTCGCGCGGGTCGGCAGTGCCAGTGCCGGGGTGTTCATCAACATCGAGCCGATGATGGGGGCCGTGCTCGGTGTGATGCTGTTTGGCGATCACCTGACCGCCGCCCTCGTGGTCGGTGGCCTGTTGATCCTGGCTGGCAGCTTCGTTGTTGTGCTTGGCGAGAAGAGCGATGCCCAACCGCCGCCGGTCTGACGGCAGGCGCGGATTTTCAGGCCCCGGCCTTACCCTTGAAGACGTCGCAGAGCGTTTCCAGGACCCGGACGGCCGCCGGATCGGCGAGGCGGTAGAAGATGGTCTGGGCCTCGCGGCGAGTGGCGACAAGGCCTTCAGCCCGCATCTTGGCCAGGTGCTGCGACATCGCCGACTGGCCCAGACCCACATGGACCGACAGTTCGCCGACCGAGGCTTCGCCGTCGATCAGGCGACAGAGGATCAGCAGGCGCTGCTTGCTGGCGAGGAGTTTCAGTAGCCGAGCCGCCGCCTGGGCACTGGCCGCCAGATCCTGGACATCATCGGCAGTCGAGGTGAGGGATACGGCGCTCATCGGATCAGGGTAGAAGATATGGCCGCAGGTTCAAGGCACCGGCGGTGTCCAGGCGGGCTTGACGCCTGCCGGTCCGTCCTCTCGACTGCGGCGCATAATCCAGTTTGCGAGCGGGGAGCGCGCGGCCATGACATCCTTTTATGACCGCCACATCCTGCCGCGCGTCATTGGCTGTGCCTGCGGGGCCGGGGCAATCGCCAAGCAGCGCTCCAGGATCGTACCCCGAGCCGAAGGGCGCGTCCTTGAACTGGGTATCGGCGGCGGCCTGAACCTGGCCTTCTATGATCCGGCCCGGGTCAGCCGGGTCATCGGGGTGGATCCCTCGGCCGCCTTGCGCGACCGCGCGCTGGCGGCACCACGGCCCGAAGGCCTTGAGGTCGAGGTCCTGGCCGGCGAAGCCGAGCAGATGTCTTTTGAGAGCGCCAGCTTCGACACGGTGGTCTGCACCTTCACGCTCTGTTCGGTCCATACGCCGTCGGCGGTTCTGGCCGAGGCGCGACGCGTTTTGAGGCCGGGCGGACGTTTCCTGTTCTGCGAACACGGTCTGGCTCCTGATGCCGGTGTCGCGCGCTGGCAAAAGCGCCTCGAGCCGCTCTGGAAACCCCTGGCCGGCGGCTGCCACCTGACCCGTCCGGTCGGAGCGTCAATCGCAGCCTCGGGCTTTGTGATCGAGGAGACCGAAATGCGCTACCTGCCCAAGGCCCCGAGGGCGCTGGGCTGGTGCGAACTGGGTGTTGCCCGGGTCGACTAGCTGTCGAAGCCTTCCAAGGAAACATGGACATGTCCGAGACCCACGACCTTGCCGCCAATGCGGCCCAGATCGAGTACTGGAACGCGGCCGTCGGCCGGACCTGGGTGCAGTTCCAGGCCCAGCTGGATCGCCAGATCGCCCCTCTGGGCAGCGAGGCCCTGCGTCGGCTGGACCCCCAGCCTGGCGAGCGGGTTCTCGACGTCGGCTGCGGCTGCGGCCAGACCACCGTCGATCTGGCCGAGCGCCTCGGGCGTGAAGGCCAGGTCGTCGGCGTCGATATATCCGAACCGATGCTGGAGGTTGCCCGTGCCCGACCGCTGCCGGACGGAGCCGTATCGCCCACCTTTCTGAACTGCGACGCCCAGACCGGGGATCTGGGTGAAGCGGTCTTTGATGCGGTGTTCTCGCGGTTCGGCGTGATGTTCTTCAGCGATCCCGACGCGGCCTTCGCCAATCTCTGCCGGAGCCTGAAGCCAGAGGGACGCCTTGCCTTCGTGTGCTGGCGCCCCTTCGTCGAAAACCCCTGGATGAAGGCACCGATGGATGCGGCCCAGGACCTGCTGCCGCCGTTGCCCCCGTCGGATCCGCTGGCCCCCGGGCCGTTTGCCTTTGCCGATCGCGATCGCGTGCTGGGCATCCTGGCCAATGCCGGTTTCCGGGACACCACGGTCGAACCGTACGATGCCCTGATCGGCGGGGCGACTGTTGATGAGGCCGTGGCGCTGGCCTTCAGGGTCGGTCCCCTCGCGGCAGCCCTGCGGGTGGCCCCTGAGCTGGCCTCTCGCGTCGAGGGAGCCGTCCGGGCTGCGCTTCAGCGCTACGAGACGCCCGAGGGGGTCATGATGCCGGCCGCCGTCTGGATCGTGCAGGCGCGCCGCTGATCGGCCAGCCCAGGGTTTCAGCCGGTCGCCAGACAATCCTTTGAGGCTCGGGTGGGGGCACGTCGTCTTCAGGTCAGGAGGACCTCAAGATGGCCCACTCTGCCCAGACCCTGTCCGAACGTCTTCTCATCGACATCGTGGCCAGCCTGACCCCGCTGCCGTGCTGGCAACTCGATCGCGCCAGCCGGCTCATGGACCTGGAGGTTTCAGAGCATGATTTCATCGCCCTCGTCGGCGCGCTGGAAGCGCGATGCGACCGGCTGGTTCCTGATCTGGAGCTGGCCCGTTGCGAGACCCTGGGTGACCTCGTCGACCGGCTCATTCCCGGCGTCGCCCCGGCGGAGGGTCTTCGGCTAGACAGTGGTCCCCACGAGGAGGCCGATACCGGCTGTCACGGCCATGGCCAGAGCGCCCCAGAAAGTCACTCGGGTGGCCGCCCGCCACGGTGCCGCGCCACCGGCCCGGGCACCGGCCACGCCCAGCAACGCCAGGCAGGCTAGCGACACCAGCACCACGCTGGGCACGGTCACGCCTGTCGGGACAAGAGCGGCGACCAGGAGCGGTGGCACGGCCCCGACCGTGAAGCTGGCGGCCGACGCCACGGCCGCCTGGACCGGTCGGGCCGGTGCCGTCAGCGAGATCCCGAGTTCGTCGCGGGCATGGGCATCAAGGGCATCCTTGGCCATCAACTGTTCGGCCACGATCCTGGCGGTCTCGGGTTCAAGGCCCCGGGCCACATAGATCTGGGCGAGCTCGGCCCGCTCGGTTTCGATGTCGGTTCGCAGCTCTTCCGTTTCACGGGCCAGATCGGCCTTTTCTGTATCCGCTTGCGAGCTGACCGAGACATATTCGCCGGCGGCCATCGACATGGCTCCGGCGACGAGGGCCGCCACGCCGGCCACCAGGATCTCACTGGGCTTGGCAGCAGCAGCCGCGACGCCGACGATCAGGCTGGCGGTCGAGACCAGGCCGTCATTGGCCCCGAGGACGGCGGCGCGCAGCCAGCCGATCCGCGACACCAGATGGGCTTCGGCATGAACATAGGACCTGGGCATGGGACGGGCCTTTCCAAAGTCTGTGGCCGGCGGGCATCGTTTTGCAGGATCAACCGGTGCGCTCCGCCAGAGCTTGAGCGCGCCGGCAGCACCACCGGTTCCGGTAAGGCCTAATAAGTCGCTCGGATGGTCAAGGACAGGGTTCGAGGCCTAAGCGGCGTACGCTGTGCCGTAGTCCGCAGCGAAAACGGGTTTCCATAGGCAAAGGTGTCGCTGCGCGCGTTCGTCGGATTGTCGACGGCCAGCGTCGTTGTCCATCGGGGGCTGGTCAGACCCAGAGCCAACCGCCCGGTCGCGTAGCCGCCCATTCGGGGGGCCGTGGCGGCATCGAAGGTCAGGTGCGAGTGGCCCACATAGGCATAGCGGCCATCCAGGGTGAGGTTCAGATCGGGCCCCAGGGGCCGATCATAGTGCGCCGTCAGGCCGCCAGTCTGGTGCGGGACACCGGCAAGGTTGAGGTCGCCGCGGGCCGGAAAGGCGGGATTGGCTTTCTCCAGCTCCGGAGCGTTCCAGAGCATGTTGGCCCCCAGTTGCAGCCGGCCGAGGCGATAGCCGCCTTCAAGCTCCAGTCCAAGATTGCGGCCATCACCGATATTGGCGGTAAAGGGCAGGCCCGAAGTGAGCAGTTCGTCACTCTGGATATCTTTCCAGCTGACCATGAACGCAGCAGCCCGAAGCCGAAGCCGACCGTCGAACAGTGCAGTCTTTCCGCCGGTTTCGAGGCTCCACAGTTCGTCACCGGCGTAGAGGCGGTCCGGTCCGCTCTGTCCTGCCGTCGAGAAGACCTGACCGGGCGGCCCCGTCGTATTGAAGCCGCCGCTGCGATAGCCTTCGGCGGCCTGCAGATAGATCAGGGCCGTATCGGACGGCGCGTAGGACAGGACGAGCTTGGGGGCGAAACCGGACCGCTCCAGCGCTCCTTTGAAGGCGGCCACCGGCCCCGTCGGAGTCGAGGTCCGGCTGTCGACCCGGGTCTTCGAGGTAAAAAGCCTGCCGCCGACCGTGGCGCTGAAGGCCCGGCCCAACGGGAGGGTCGCCTCGCCATAGAGCGCGGCCTCGTCCAGCGTATCGTGTCGCGTCTCGGACAGGGCTGCAAGCGGCGCATCTGCCAGCCGGGTCAGCCGCAGGTCGCTCTCCTGTCGGGTCCGGGCCAGAAAGGCTCCGGCCAGCCACTGGATGCGGTCATCGTCCGCGGCGGCCAGGGTGCCTTCGGTCACCAGGCTGTGGGTCCGGTCGTCGTCATCATAGGCGGCAGGGCCGGGGAGAAGGCTGACGGGGGGTGCGAGGCTGGCATCGTAGCGGCTGGTAATGTCGTGATCGACGGCAGAGACCGTCCACCGCGCCTGAACCCTGCCGATATTGCCCCTGAGATTCAGGTGGGCTTCGGCGAAATCATTGTCGTGCGGCTCGCGCAGCCGGTTGCGGCGCGTGTAGGGCGCTTCGCTCGCAAGGCTGTACTGGCTGTCATCTGAATTGATGAACTGGGCCGTACCGCCCGCCGTCATGGACCAGCCGGACGGCAGGTCGAGCTTGAGGTTCAGGCGGCCGCCGGCGCGCCGGGTCCGGTTGACGTTGGTCAGGTTCAGCCCGGCGTCGTCGATATAACCGCCCAGCTGTTCACGGTAGAGCACCAGACGAACGGCTCCCCGGTCGGCCAGGATCGGCATATTGACCATGCCGGAGACGCTCATACTCGCACCGCCGCCCTGGGTCGTGCCGACCAGCCCTTCGGCCCAGGCTTCGAAACGGTCGGGCCTGGGTTGCCGGGAGACCAGGTGCAACACACCCCCGAGCGAGCCTGACCCGTAGAGCGCGCCCTGCGGGCCCCGCAGCACCTCCACCCGGGCCATGTCGATCAGCAGCAGATCCGGGTTGGGGGCGTTGTAGGTCAGCCGGGTATCGTCGAGATAGAGACCCACCATCGACTGGGTCCGTCCGGTCAGGGGGCCGTCAGACAGGCCGCGCAGCAGGATCTTGTCCCGCCCGGGCCCGAGATTGGTCACGGTCATGGAAGGCACGGCCAGGGCCAGATCCCGGGCGTCTCGCAGGCCCTGCGCCGAGAGCTTCTGGCCGTCCATGCCGCTGACCGCATAGGCCAGCCGGTCGGCCGGCGTCAGTCGCTGGTTGGCGACCACGACCAGTTCATCGACCAGCGCTGCGGGGGAGGGGGATTCGGCTACGACGACCCGTGTGGCTTTCTTCGGCGGCAACCGGATGATCTCGATCGCCCCGGAGTCGACCAGACGGAACCCGCATCCGGTATCTTTCAGCAATCGGGTTAGGCCGTTCTGCAGCGTGTAGCGTCCCCTCAGCGGGCGGCTGGTCGGGGCGCAGCCCGCAGCGGCCTGGGTGCTGATGGACGCGCCGGCCTGGACCGCAAAATCGATCAGCGCCGACTTGAGGGGCTTGGCCGGGATGTTGAAGGCCACGCGCGGCTGGGCGGCGGCAGCGGTAGAGGCACAGCCGGCGACACAGGCCAGGCTGAAGACCAGCGCCCATCGCCGTCCTGCGTCCGATCGCAATGCAACGCCCTCCGGCAGGTGAACCGGCCTACCGTAGTTCGATTTGGCCGTCGGTGCGATGCACGGTCAGTCGGAAATAGCCGGCCAGACGTTTTGCCACCAGATCCTGATCGCCGAGCTCGAGAACGCCAGAGAAGCGCTGCCCGGCCAGGGCGGGGGCAACCCGGATCGGCACCGGATAGCGACGGTTCAGATAGGCGACCATGTCACCCAGGGTCTCGTCCTCACAGACCATCCGCCCCTCGGTCCAGGCAAAGGCCCGGTCGGGATCGACGGTTGTCTGAACGGAACGGGTCGCACCCCTGACGTGGCTTAGGCTCTGGCCGGCGACGAGCCGGGCCACCGGCGCTGTCCCGAGCGCCGGCTGGCGGACCTCGACGATGCCCCGGCGCACGGTGACCCGTGTGGCCCCGTCGAAGTGGCGAATATTGAACTCGGTGCCGACGACCCGGACCTGCTGATCGCCGACCGAGATCAGGAAGGGCCGCCCCTTGTCCTTGGCGACGTCGAAGGTGGCCTGGGCTTCGGCCATCTGCACACGGCGTTCCCGCCAGCCCAGCTGCACGGTCAGGGTCGAGGCGGCATCCATGCGAATATGGCTGCCATCGGCCAGGGCGACGTCACGCGTTTCGCCCGGGCGGGTCACATAGACCGTCGGCGTGCCCTGATAGCTGCGCCAGGCCACCGGTCCGATGACCAGGGCGACGGCTGCGGCAGCGGCAAGACCGGCCCATCTGGGCAGGGTTGGACGGTTTCGGGGGCGCAGTGGAATGACGGGTGTCGTTGTGGCCTTGAGGCCCGAAGCGATCTCGCCGGCCCGGGATGTCAGCTCTGCAGACAGGCGCTCGGCCTCTTCAAAGGCGAGGAGGTTCGCCTCGGAGGCCTCAAGCCAGGCAGTCAGCGCCGCCCAGTCCTCGGCTGTGGCGAGGTCCGACTGGACACGAACCAGCCAGGCGACGGCTTCGTCGCGCAGGGCTTCATCCGCCGTCATGTCGTCCGCATTCCGCATCAGTTCTCAATCGACCCTGAGGGCAAACCCTCGCTGCTCGCCCCAATGACGCCACAAACGCCAGGGTCCCTCCAAACTTTCTTCAGATCGGCTGCGGCGTTCATCGGCCCACCTTGGCGAGAATGCGTTTCAGGCTGGTCATGATGTATTTTTCGACGCTTGAGCGCGAGACGCCCATGGCGGCCGCCGTCTCGGCGTGATTGAGGCCTTCCAGCTTGTGGAGGCGGAAGGCTTCCTGCACCGCCGGCGGCAGGTCGTTCACGACCGCCACGATCTGGGCCAGCCGCTGGCGGGCCGCGACCGCGTCATCGGCGCGGGGCTCGTCCGCCGTATCCCAGTCGGCACCGCCGGACGCGCCGCGCCACTGCGCATCGCGCTGGCCTGACCGACGCTGGGTCTTGATGCGGTCCAGCATCAGGTTCGTACCGAGCCGGTAGAGATAGGCCGCCGGGTTGTCGATCGGCGTTTCCGGCGGCGGGGTGATCTTCAGATAGATGTCCTGGACCAGGTCCTGGGCCGCCTCCTCGGATCGCAGGCGAACCCGGAAATAGCGCACGAGTTCGTTGCGTCGCTCCAGGTAGCAGGCGAGCAGGGGATGGACGTGAGGTTCGCCCAAGGACGCGATCAAAGCTCCGGCCGGCCGAGCGGCACATCGCCGGGAATCCGGTGACGCACCAGTCTTTCCGAACGGCCCCTCCGGCGCAATCGCATTCCCTTTGAGGTGATCCGCACACGGCGTCGTCATGGCTCATCGAAGGGCGTGTCGACGCCCGTCGCAGAGTGGAGAGCGACCGTGCTGGAAGTGATGATGCTGGACGATGGGGCCATGCGCGGCAGTCTCCGCTTTGACGCTGATCGCGTCAGGCGTTTCACGTCAGTCGAGCCACGGGTGATCTCGATCCACCACCTGATGCAGCCGGAACGGCGCCGGGTGGAGGCCTATATCGAGCGCGCCTATGCTCAGGCGTTTAACGGCAAGATCCGCCGGCACTATCCAACGCTGATGAGCGTGCAGGATGCCGCAGGCCAGATCCACGGTGCCGTCGGCTTCCGCCAGGCCGCGCGTGGCGCGCTGTTTCTCGAGCAGTATCTCGATGAACCCATCGAGGCGGCCATCGACCGCAAGTCCGGCGAGACGGTGTGCCGCTCGTCGGTCGCCGAGATCGGCAGCCTGGCGTCCGAGAGCGCTGGAGCGTCCCTGTTCCTCTTCCTTGCCCTGGCTCGGCACCTCCACCACAAGGGCTGCACCCATGCCGCCGCGACCGCGACCCGGCAGCTGCGCCGCAGCTTCGCCCGCGTCGGTTTCGCCACCGAGACCCTGACCCGCGCGGACGCCGGGCGGCTGGGCGAGGGCGCGGCCGACTGGGGCGGCTACTACCAGCGCGATCCCGAGGTGATGGTGGGGGCGATCGCCCCGGCCCTGCCGGCCTTGGCCCAGATGCTGATGGCCGAGCCACCCGCAGTGCCGGACATTCACTCAAGGCTCCATCCCGCATTTGGACCGGAGCTGGCCCAATGAGCCGCGTCCTGCAGGCCGTCGCCCGGCACGCCGTTGAAAAGCCGGAGGCCGTGGCCCTCAGCAGCCGCACCCTGTCGCTGACCTATGCAGCCCTCGACGCCGAGGTCGATCGTGTGGCCAGCGCACTGGCGGTGTTTTCCCCCGGGATCCGTCGCGGAGCGCTGGTCGCCGTCTGCCTCGGCAACAGTCCGGCCTGGGTCGTTCTGGACCTGGCCCTCATCCGCATGGGCTGGCCGAGCCTGCCCCTGCCGGGCTTTTTCACGGAAGCCCAGAAGGCCCATGCCTTTGCCGATGCCGGGGCTGCGCTGCTCATCGAAGCGGCTGCGGACGGTGCGGCCTTCGAAATCCTGGGCACGCGCCTGTCTGTCACGCCCTGCGAAACGGCCCCGGTGGCCTTGCCGGAGGGGACCGCCAAGATCACCTACACGTCGGGCTCGACAGGACAGCCCAAAGGCGTCTGCCTCTCGCTGGAGCAGATGGAGGCGACGGCTTCGGCGCTCGTGGACGCGATCGGACCCGACTATGCCGGCCGGCATCTGCCGCTCCTGCCGCTCTCGATCCTGCTCGAGAACGTCGCGGGGCTTTATCCCATTCTCCTGGCCGGCGGCCGCTATCACGTGCTGTCTGCGGCTGAACTCGGCCTGGAAAACCCCTTCCGGCCCGACCTCGCCGGTCTGGCGTCGGCCATCGCGGCGGAAGAGGCCACCAGCCTGATCGTCGTGCCGGAGCTCCTCCGCGCCCTGCTGATGGTCATGACCTTCACCGGGGCCCGCTTCCCGAACCTCAATCTCGTGGCGGTCGGCGGCGCGAAGGTGTCCACCCAGTTGCTCGGCCAGGCCGACGCTCTGGGCCTACCGGTCTTCGAGGGCTATGGACTCAGCGAGTGCGCCTCGGTCGTGGCGCTCAATACCCCCTCGGCCCGCAAGCTTGGGGCCGTTGGACGTCCACTTTCGCACCTGTCGGTGAGCCTTGATGACAGCGGCGAAATCATCGTCTCGCCCAGACCCTTCCTCGGCTATGCCGGCCGCGCGCCACATCTCGGACCGGTCCATACCGGCGATCTCGGCAGCCTTGATGCCGAAGGCTTCCTGAGAATCGAGGGCCGCAAGACCAACACGATCATCACCGCCTTCGGACGCAATGTGGCGCCCGAGTGGGTGGAGAGCGAACTTCTGGCCCAGCCGGAAATTCGTCAGGCGGTGGTCTTCGGGGAAGCCCAGGCCGAACTCGGGGCGCTGATCGTCCCTCTGGTTCCGGGGATGGACGATACCGCCGTCGCCCAGGCCGTCGCGCGGGCCAATCTCAGCCTGCCCGACTACGCCCAGGTCAAGCGCTGGCACGTCCGCCCCCCCTTTGACCCCGCCCTTGGCGAACTCACCAACAACGGCCGTCCCCGCCGGACGGTCCTGCTGTCGCATCACAGCGACTTCATCCAGGCCTCGTGAACAGGAGCCCAGCCTTGACGTTCTTTCCCAAACTGGTGGCCGAGACGGTCGCAGGGCAGCAGACCCTGGCCAGTGTCCCTCAAATCCAGGACGGCCTGATCGGCCAGATCTCGCGCGAGACCTACATCGCCTATCTGACCGAGGCCTATCACCACGTGAAGCACACCGTGCCGCTGATGCAGGCGGCCCGGGCGCGCCTGGACGACGCGCACGATCGCTTCCGCCATGCCCTTGACGAGTATATCGCCGAGGAAACCGGGCACGAGGCCTGGATCCTCAACGACATCCGAAACTGCGGTGGCGATGCCGAAGCCGTCCGTAACGGGGAGCCTCGCGAGGCTACCCGCCGGATGGTCGAGTTTGCCTATGACTATATCGCCCGGGTCAATCCGATGGGCTTCTTCGGCATGGTCTTCGTCCTCGAAGGCACCAGTGTGCGGCTGGCCACCCAGGGGGCGGAGGCTGTGGCCAAAACCCTGAACCTCGGCCCCGAGTGCTTCAGCTATCTCACCTCGCACGGCTCGCTGGACATGGAGCATCTGGTCTTCTTCCAGAAGCTGATGGACGAGATCGAAGACCCCTCAGACCAGGCCGCCATCGTCGAGGTCGCCAATGCGATCTTCGTCCGGTTCGCCGACGTGTTCCGCTCCATCCCCCATCAAAGGGAAGTCGCCAATGTTTGAGGACAAGCTCATTCTCCTGACCGGCGGCTCTGGGGGCCTCGGCTCGCTGATCAGCGCCCAGTTGCAGGCCGAAGGTGGCTGGGTGACGGTTCTGGACCGCACCGCACCCTCGAACGGATCCGGCTTTCTCAAGCATGACATCTCGACGGCCGAAGGGGTCGAGGCCGCTGCGGCCGCGATCGCCAACCGGGCCTGGGACATCGTCATCAACCTGGCCGGTATTCAGCACTTCGGGCCGTTCGAGCGCCAGAGCCCGGAACACCTGCAAGCCAGCTACATGGTCAACCTCATCGCCCCGGTCAGGCTGACCCAGGCCGTCCTGCCGGGCATGAAGGCCCGCGGCAGCGGCCAGATCGTCAATGTCGGTTCGATCTTCGGCTCGATCAACTTCGCCCACTTCGTCACATACTCGAGTGCCAAGGCCGGGCTGCGCGGTTTCAGCCAGGCCCTGCGGCGCGAGCTCTCCGGCAGCGGCGTGGCGGTGACCTATGTCGCTCCGCGCGCCGTGCGCACGGCCCTGAATACGCCGGCCGTCATGGAGTTCGCGCAGCTGACCCATATGAACATGGATCCGCCCGAACTGATCGCGGCGCGGATCGTCGATGCCATTCGCGGGCGCAAGAAG
>Ga0187842_1000451_pt1 | contig 20744 bp, 22 predicted proteins | sample SpaLakP09_SKY_41_FD_134514 | JGI IMG/M metagenome (GOLD analysis project Ga0187842, IMG submission 134514) | Oligotrophic lake water microbial communities from Sparkling Lake, Wisconsin, USA - SP09_SKY_41 | ecosystem: Environmental > Aquatic > Freshwater > Lake | place: USA: Sparkling Lake... | reverse complement strand
CTAAGACCTGCCCCTCTCTATTCAGGTTACTCGCTCCGCGATGGACTGGCTTTCCGCATAAGCGGCGGAATTGCGCCCCCGCACACCCGCCCCTGGCCCAATCACATTTCGCCTCCGGCTATGAGGGATTTACCCCGTCCTCGAAGACTCGGACGGGGTGGGATTTGAAACTATTCGCTACTAGCTTATTATCAACACTATCAAGGACTTATATTGCACCGTTTTGCGAGAAATTGCCACGACTTGTAACTTTGCTGTCACGAACTGTCACGGGATCCACTTCCCTCATTCCAATGTGAAATCTTACCGAAATTACCAAGCCTCTTCGAGATTAAACTCATATAGATCAAAGCGCAGCGATCTATTGAGTATCTGTCGAAGAGTTTTTTATTTTAAGGAGTAATACTTTAGCGTGTTTGTCACCTTGATCAGACGCTCTTGTGTACCACTTAACTGCTTCCCCCTGGTCCTTAGCCACTCCTTTTCCGTTCTCATAGCAGGAGCCAAGGTTGAGCTGGGCTGGAGCATTTCCCTGTTCTGCTGCCTTGGTATACCACTTCACCGCCTCTTTTTCGTCTTTCGTTACTGCTTTCCCGTATTCGTAGCACAAACCAAGATTTTTCTGGCCATAGGAATTCCCTTGTTTCGCTGACTTGGTGTACCACTTAAAAGCCTCCTTCATGTCTTTTGCTACTCCATTCCCGTATTCGTAGCAGCGTCCAAGATTGGCTTGGCCAGAGGCATTCCCTGATTCCGCTGACTTGCTGTACCACTTCACTGCCTCCTTTTCGTCTTTTACTACTCCATTCCCGTATTCGTAGCAGCGCCCAAGATTTCTCTGGCCATCCGCATTTCCCTGTTCGGCAGCTTTAGTGTACCACTTAAATGCTTCCTTTTCGTCTTTCGTTGCTCCTATTCCGTTTTGATAGAACCATCCAAGACAGCTCTGGGCACTCCCATTTCCCTGTTCAGCTGATTTGGCAAACCACTTGAATGCCTCTTTTACGTCTTTTACAACTCCAGCTCCATCCCTGTAGCAAGATCCAAGATAATATTGGGCATGGGAATTTCCTTGTTCTGCTGCCTTGGTGAACCATCCAATCGATGCCTTATTGTCTTTTACAACACCAGCTCCCTCCCTGAAGCAAGACGCAAGATTATACTGCGCGACCACATCTCCCTGCTGAGCTGCTTTTGTGTACCACTTCACCGCCTGTCTCGCGTCTTTTGCAACTCCTTTCCCATTTTCATAGCAAGCCCCAAGATAACACTGGGCATCCGAATTTTCTTGTTCTGCTGCCTTGGTGTACCACTTCACCGCCTCCTTCTCATCCTTAGCAACTCCTATTCCATTGTCGTAACACCATCCAAGATTGCTTTGACCAAGAGCGTTTCCCTGTCGCGCTGACTTGATAAACCACTTAAAGGCTTCGTTCTCGTCTTTTGCGACTCCCCTTCCATTTAAGTTACACGAGCCAAGATTGCTCTCGCCGTACGCATTCCCCTGCTTCGCTGACATGGCGTACCATCTCGCCGCTTCTTTCTCGTCTTTAGTAACTCCAGTTCCGCTTGCATAACAGCGCCCCAAATTATTCTGTGCATCACCATTTTCCTGTTCCGCTGATTTGATGTACCACTTAAATGCCTCACTCTCGTTTTTTACAACTCCAGTCCCCTTTTCGTAGCACCATCCAAGATTGTTCTGGCCATTGGCATCTCCCCCTCGAGCTGACTTGGTGTACCACTTCACCGCTACCCTCTCATCCTTTGTGACACCAGTGCCCCTATAATAACACGCCCCAAGATTATTCTGTGCATACGCATTTCCCTGTGCTGCTGACTTGGCGTACCACTTCACCGCCGCCTTCTCGTCTTTCGCAACTCCTACTCCATTATCATAACACCAACCAAGACTGCTCTGGGCGTCTGCATTTCCTTGTTTCGATGACTTAACGTACCACTCAAAGGCTTTTTTCTCGTCTTTTGTGACTCCAATTCCGTATAGGTAGCACCCTCCAAGATTATTCTGACCATACGCGTCCCCTTGTTCTGTTGCCTTGGTGTACCATTTCACCGCCTCCTTAGCATCTTTTGTAACTCCGATTCCGTTCTCGTAGCACCACCCAAGATTGATCTGTCCACACGCATCCCCTTGTTTTGCTGCAATGGCGTACCACTTCACTGCTTCCTTTTCGTCTTTTGCAACTCCAATTCCATCTTTGTAGCACCATCCAAGATTGTTCTGACCGTCAGCATTTCCGAGTTCCGCTGACTTTGTATACCACTTAAATGCCTCATTATCGTCCTTCGCGACCACTTTTCCCTTTTCATAACACCAGCCAATAAATCTATAAGCCTTAGACTCGACCTTTTTGATTTGCCCTAAAAACCACCCATCTGATTTTTTCTCATCCTTTACCGATTCCGCATGGAGAGCGGGTATTGATTCTGGCGCTAAGCTTTGAGATTTTTCCTCTGCCCGGGCAATGAGCACCATTCCCCCGGCTAAAAGAACCAATACAGCCCGTTTCACTTGATTAAGCTTTGCATTGAGGAGGGTTAAGATCAATCCCTGTCACGGTGCTGTCACGGGAGGGGCTTAAAATAAGCAAAGCTCTTCATATTGAGTGAGGAAGGGGTAAGAGAGCACCTCACCCCGTCCTTCCCTCCTTTTACCTTCTTCCCTCCTTACCTTCGTTCTAATTTCTTAGCCGTCTCCTCCAAAGTCTCCCGCCTGTACCTCACCGGCGCGTTCCTCCCCCCTCCCAACTTTACCGCAATGATCACTCCCCTTGCCGTCAACTCACTAACCGTCCTCGTTGATATCTGAAACAGATCCGCCACCTGCTCCCTAGTCATATACTGCTGATCTCTCCATTCACCGGAATTTTCAGTCCGGGTCTTTGGATTGCTGTTTACCTGCATAGTCATCTTGATTGACAATATACAGGTTACATGTATCCTTTGTCAAGTGAAGATTGAAAAAACCCGCCGACCCACTCGGGTCCCATCCAAGATCCACCCACTCCATACCGTCCGCCAGATCACCGGCCTCACCCAAGCCGACTTTGCCAAGCAGATCGGTATTTCCACGATCCTCCTCAAACTGATCGAACAGTCCCGGCGCCCCCTCACCCCACGCACCAAGGACGCCATCCACCTCTTCACCGGGATCGATCCCCTCTCCTGGTCCAAGAAGAAGCTCCAATCAACCCTAGGAAAACCCTTCGACGGCAAAACCTACTCCCTATGGCAGATGGTTCACCAAAACGAGAACGAGGATGCCCCTAAACGCGTCCTAAATGACCGTGTTAAAGCCTTAGAGCTGATCGGCACTCTCATGGAGCGGGAACAAAAGGGCGTCCTCTGGGAACATGAATTCCGTCAGTTCATCCTGAAAACCGTTAAACACTATAATCTCACCAAGCCCCTGGCCTTTCTCAAACGTGAACTCGAGCAACGTGGCCAAAAGTGGCCGGAAGAAGCCTTCGCTGCCCCCAAGGCCCCTGCTTACAAGGCCACTATCGCCAAAGCTTTACTCAAGTCGGGGATTTAAGAGCTATTTTGGTTGAGGTTGAATTTCCTGAAGTTTTCTTTTTGCCGGCTCAAATCCCTGGTCAGATGCCTTGGTCAACCACTTGATGGCCTTATTTTCATCTTTAGTAACGCCTGCACCATTTAAATAGAGTTCGGCTAATTCAACCATAGACCGGCAATCCCCCTGCTCAGCGGCTTTATTGAGCCAAATAAAAGCCTCCTTACGATCTTTCGAGACTCCGACTCCTTTTTCATAGAAAACACCAACGAAGTATTCCCCCTCAACAAGACCTTGATCAGCTGCTTTTTTATACCACTTAAAAGCTTCGCACTCGTTTTTCTCCACCCCCGTACCAACGAAATAACACTCCCCCAAAATACTCTGGGCTTCCGCGTACCCCTGTTCCGCTGACTTCCTAAACCAATCCGTGGCCACAGAGGTGTTTTTCATCAGAATAGTTTTAATCATTGTAAGGCCACCATCAGTTTTAATAGGCGGCCCCTTACATCCCATAAAGTAAGCCCAACCAAGACTGTACTGAGCCCTCGCATCTCCAGCTTCGGCCAATTTAACTAATTCTCGGGAGTACGGCTCTGCGGAGTATACGCTTTTTTGTGAGTTCTGTGTCCACCCACTAGCAGCGACCATTCCAACAATAATTCCTGCCAGGAGTTGTTTCACCAGGCTATTTTGGCCGTTAGCCCAACCCGATGGCAAGGGCTCTATCCGTTTAGGCGACTATTTCCCATTTAATTCGAATTTCGGGGTAGTTTCGGCCTATTTAAGGGGTATTTTCGGGGTATTTAATTTCCGTTCCCGGTCATATTCCCGGTCATGCTCCCGGTAGATCCTCGGTATTTTATCGGTCAGGTTCCCGGCCTGGAATGGCCTCTTTTGAGCTTAACCCCACTTTTACACCCCTTAAAACTCCCTTCCGAACCAGTTATAGCGTTGTTTCGCGTTGTTTTTTTAGGTTTGTGGATTGTTTTGGATTGTTGCCGACTTAAAATGGACTGTTATGGCGTTGTTTCGTCATTGTTGTGGCGTTGACTGTGGATTGACTATGGATTGACCGTGGATGACTGTGGTCCCGTATGGCGTTGACCATGGTGTTGACGGCCTATTGAACGTGGTTAAGGGCAATGAAAAGCCACCTTTACCACCCCTCTTTTGGCCTTGAAACGAGGGTTTTTAGAACCAGCGGACACCTTTTGATGCAAAATGATTATCCGGGCATTAAAAATGATTTTTCTGATGCTCCCCGGAGTTTTTCCGGTGTTTCGCCCGTAATACGATTGCAATACTGTTTGTAAATCGAACGTAAAAGATTAGCTCACCAAGAGAGCAGGTAATGCTTATGCAATATTTGACTTAAATTTCTCTTTTATTATTTCATAGAATTTCTCTGTAAGAACTTGCATGTCATTTCCACGGCCTAAAATATAATCGCAATCAGATTCGCGCTCCCAAATCTGTGGATCATCATAGCTTTCTTCGATTTCATGACTCTCCAAATACTCCTCGTAGCTCTCCCAGCTCTCAATGGCATCGGAGCGAAGTTTTCCCAACTCCTCCTTTGATCCGAGCTGCATGTGAATAACCAGATCTTCCCCGCCTGCAGGAACGCCCCTGTAGATAATGAAGTAATATTTATAATTCATATTTTAATTCGTAATTCTACCAGGCTGCTTAACTCTCTTAAATTTGTCAATTTGATTTGGACTCAACACGTTGCGATAAGATGTATTTAATAGTTAAGTGACTGCAGGCAAATGGAATTCTTGCTCACAATAGTTTGAATGAGTGGTTGAAAGTAGGTACATGCGGACGTACCCAAGGCAATATTTAAGGTACGAAGTTAAATCCATAAATAATCGACTTTTAAATCTTAGTAGAGCAGTTCCTCACCTCCAGCCTGAATTTAAGAGGTCCGAACCACCCCATCAACCAGTTATGGCGATAACCATACTGCCTCGTGACTCGAGACGTCATATTTTCTGAAGCTAATCGAAAGTGCCCACTCGTTGGTTGTCAGATCGTTTCCGTAAAACAGCAGGTAATAGGCCTGAAATAAGCCTTTCAAAAAGGGAAAGCCAGACGATCAAAGTGGTTTGACTAATTTGGCATATTGTTTACTTATTATTAAATGGATGGTTTAATTGCACTACGGAAAGATCTTCTTTCGGTAGATCCCAATTCAGATTGGATCGCTTTAGGTTTAAGTGGTGGCGGAGACAGTTTTGGGGGGTTTGAGTCCTTCGAAGTTTCGATAAAAGAAAAAATTTTCAAAAAGGTTTCTTCCCTTGATTTGGATTTGGTGGGTTCTTTTGAATCCAATGACCCCAATATGAAGGACTTTTACGATAAAAAAAGGAATACAAAAACTGATGAGCTTTCAGAAAAGTATGGGATCTCAAAGGCCCAAGCACAGGAGTTGATTCAACTTAAGATGAAACTAAAAGATAGCGTAGGTACGCTTGATGAAGAGGTGCAGAAACTGGAGAGTGGCGGCACAGCAACCGAGTCCTTTGAAACTGAAGCTCTCAAACTGCTTTCGAAAGCTTTGAATTTCGACTTAGGAAAGTTCTCCAAATGGGACTCTATTGCAAATGAAGGATCAAACACCGAAATCATTCTCAACGCAATTTTGCCAGAAGGCGTAAACTTCAAGACAGTGGATAGAGGTTCTTGCTCAGGTGTTTTGATTTTTGTTTTGGAACCACTAAAAGAACCGATTTCAAGAGGGTTTATCCCAGCGTGGAGCTCTGGATTGTATTCTGAATCGCATCATTTCGACATTCCGAAAGGATTTAAGGGTGTTGTCGTAAGTTTTAATAATTTTGATGACCTTTCTGGTGAGGTTTCATCCAAATGACCGATTTCTTAAAACTTTTATCGGACGAGTGCCCTGGATTTAAATGGACCGCATTCACCATCGATTATAAGGATGGAAAACTTCAGGACCTTGCATTTTGTGAAGATACCTTAGGAAGGAATAGAGTTCGTCCCGGGTGCACGCTTCCCTGGCCCCAACCTAGAGATGAAGAGGAAGACGAGGACGTCGGACAGGCCCTCGCTGCGGCACTAAATAAACACAAAAACGATTTGTTGCCCCAAGTCATTGAAAAGATACCTGATCTACCGAAACTGAAACCAAAAGACAGGCTCTATGGAGTAGTTTTTTTCGTCAAGCGCGGACCCTCGGAAGACGAGGATATTAACTGCTCCGAAATATATGATTCCGAAAATGTCGAGCGTTCTTTTAACATACCCGAGTCGTTTTCTGGAATCATGGCTGAGGTGACCCATAAAGCCCACGTGGAAAATCAGGTCGAGATTCCGTAACCGTTTCGCCTTATGGATAAAAAGTACCTAATTTCCAAACAAGGTGAGATCACCAAGTGGGTTGCACGAACACCTCTTTTGATCGATGAGGCTACGCTACAAAAGCTGTTTCCCAATTTACCGAGCGATGAAACTGAGAGGGAAAAGTTTTTCGCGGAAAAACAGGACTTGCTTGATCAACTGTTTGATACTGTGGCGTGTTGGTTTGATGAAGCAGACCCGCTAGAGAGTCATGAGGATCCCAAAGGCAAAGCAACACCAGCATGGAAAAAAGCTGAAATTGAGATCGATGATGGTGAGTCTTATCGCTACTTCTGTCAGCCATGTCCCGTTGATTTGGATTTGCTTCGGGAAATGGCTGAAAGTGAAGATTTTGAAATGCCTTCAGAGCTTTCCGAGCACTTGAAACGCTCGGAGTCTTAGCTTATCGGACAGTTAGGGGTTTTTTAATCTGCTCCTGCCACTCCTCCCAGAGCATGACCATGGCTAGGGTGTCCAACTCACAGTATTGCAAGAGAGCCTTCTCAATGTCGGCCACCTCTTCTTTACTGCATTGGGTGAACTGTACTTTGGCGTAAGCGGTCATGGCCGCTCCGCCCTGATCAATCTTGTCGTCCTCACCTGCTACACCGTAGACCTTCTCCGTACCCTTATGAATACCGGCCGCTACCGGGGGTAAAAGCTCGTAGGGGTCCCACGAAGTTGCACTCACCCAGGCCTTTCCCTTTTCTAGGTTTAGGCTGGGCATTGATTCTGCCCCATATACGGGCCGAATGTATTTCCCGTGCAGTTTCCCCCCAGGGCTCAGGATCGCAGGCAGGATTTTCTTCAAGGAATTCGATCCACCCGCCAAGGGGTGATAGTAGCGCTGCACCAAAATCTTTTGCAGATCGACCATCCGGCCCTTGCCCTGTCCGTGGTTAACTTTCGATGAATTCATCAGCTCCCTTGCCCATGCGGATAAAGAGGCATTTTTATTTTTCACCTGGTCGGCCATGTCCCCCAGAACCTGTTGCTCGTGGTGGGCGTAATGAAGGACTGTGCCACCATCCTGGTAGAGTTGGGCTTGCAGATTTTTTAGGAATTCTTCGTTGGGCGAATGACCACGCTGGAGGCTGATCCATTGTCCTTCATGCTTGATCGTTCCATTTTTTTCCACCACATGATGCGAAAACTGAAAAGCAACCTGCTGATATGGATATGATCTCTCATGAAACGGAATTGCGGGCCGAATAGTTTCAAAATCAATAAAATGCAAAGGGTATTTTAGCTTGGATAGATCTGCGCCCAATCCAGAGATGTCGACCATAGGTGTGGTGATATTTTTCTGCACACAGGTCACTTGCTGTTGCTGCCTAGAAGCCTTGGATCCAGTGAAGGTTTCCGGATTTACCTGAGTTTGGTGGTATATCCCTGCGGCAAGCATCTCGTCCTTTTTATTGTAGTTCCAGATCTCCAGCACTGTGCCGCTTTCCAGCTTGGCATCCGGCAGGCCAGTGACAGCCCGCCAGCATTCGTGGTAACCGGATTTATTACCCATCTGCATCTCCTCGGCTGTAGCCCGAAACTGGCAGTCCCGGCATACGGAACTGAGTATAGGGGCGATCTTTTTATCCTTTGCGTAGTTGTCAGACCATTCTTCAGCCCGCTGGGCAAAGGTTTTGCCGTTGTAGTTCTCCTTGTGAAGTAGATCAACCGCGTCGCGAACGCAGATCTCACATAAGATCCAGTTATTCTTTTGGAGGATCTCAGGCGGTAGGGGCCTTGAAAGCACCACCTCCGGATTTGATCGGTCGTCACGCTTTTTAAGAAAAAAGAAGCTGTTCATCGCATCCACGAGCGCGGGCTTTTCTTTGTCCACCAGCATTAGAAAGGGGTGAATTTCCATGCCAGGGTTCGCTTGTTGCAGAACATGCGTCTGAAAGGCGATATCCTGCAGCGTCAGATTCCATTTAGCCTTGGGCAGGCCTTTATCGGTGAAAAGCGAATCCTTTGGATCACTGGGATTGATGGATTTGGACTTAACCTCAATCAGGCGAATGCTGTTTCCCGTTTTCTGGACGATATCAGCCCGGATGAATAAGTTTTCATAAAGAAAGGCAGCCTCAAAGATCAGGGCTTGGGGCTTTGCCATTTCAATAGCTGTCTGCTTAAGGGCTTTTGCCTCATTCAATTCGTTGATCAATACGCCCTGTCCGTAATAATGCCGGGCCAGTTCGCCCACTTGGAAACCACCATCCCGTAGTGCTGCTAGAAAGGGGTCGTCTATACCATTATCTATGTACGCAGGTTCTTCCTTGCTCTTCTTGGTGTAGAATAACTTTGTCGGACATTCGCAAGCCATCCGATAGCGGGACTTGGTGAGATATTCGTTTCTTTTCAATAATAAAGAATCGATCTGAAAGGAGGTTAAGAAAACGTAAGCGGAAACAAATAATTATTTTATAAGTCTATAAATAATCAAGACTGCATGGATCGTTTGTCGGATATTCATTTTCAGGCATATTTGGAAACCAACGTTTTTCAGCATCGTTATACAACATCACAATCTTTTCCCATTCCGTGATGTAGGAGCCTAGTGGATAGTAGAAAGGATTGTTGGATGGAGGCTGCTTAAGCTCATTTGCAATCCATTCTTTATTACGGCCACATTGTCCTTCCGTGTGGAATTCTCTTCCAATACAGACGGGCGTTTCGTGCTTAAATAGTTCCTTGGCCGCTGCTGTCGATATAGTGTAGAGGTTGGAGAATCTAAGCGCACTGCCCTTATGTCTGCTGAAGGCTTTTGCGATACTGAGTTCGTCTTGCGATTCATGTTCCTGCAAAAGCCCTCTCTCGCCGCCTGAATACGGCGGGTGTAGCCGTGGATGGCCTCGAACATAATTTAATCGGGGCATGTCAACGATTAATCTCCCTTGATAGCTAGAAAGAATTTCAGCATCTCTTACTGAAAGCTCTTGCCCCATGCCGCCAGAACTATCAATAAATCTAATACTTTTACCTTTGTGTAATACAAGTGATTCAAGAAAAGCATCTGGCAGCCTGTCACCTGCTGGAATGACAATTTCACCGTCAAAGGAGGCTAGCAACTTTCCAGCTTCATCCGGCTTAAGACTCCCAAAGCCGTTAAACTCTGCACAATCTCCATTTACCTCTGCTATATCCTTTATGTTCATATATTATTAAACCTGTCCGAAGTTGGGGACACTTGTTTTTGTTATTTTATGGCAGCTAGAAAAGGACAAATAACGATATTGGGACACGCTTTCCATCTGGTGCCGTACTCAGAAGAGACGCTCTCATTGCCTATTTTTTTTAGCTGAAGATAACGGGCGTATGTTTTGCGGTAGTTCTTTTTGTCTATTCTGTAAAGCTCCCCTGCTTTATTTTTGGTCAACAGGAAATATTCGGGTCCGACTTTGTAAACATGAAAGACGGTGTTCCCGCCCAGACTTCGGAATGACTTCCCTTTTGGCCCGCTAAGCTTTTCTTTAAAGAATCTATTGGTTGGGATCATTTATTTTACTTTAGGCATTATGTTGTAGCCGTCAATGAAATTGAACCGCAGTACTTAACCGCCCATATCCTTTTTGGGCCATGTCTATGCATCTCCATCATCTCGGCTAAGCATTAAGAGGATTTACTTTAATTGTAGTCATATTTGTAGAAGCTTTCTGTAAATGAATATTAAAGGGCAATGAAGGCATTAAGTCCTAAAGAACTTAATGATATAATGCAGGCTGAAAAAGATGTTTCAGATCGTATTTGGCTTCATCGATATCTTGAGGTGAGCGCCAACAAGGAAGCTGAGCAGCTGTTTCTTGGAAGCGCATCATCAGAAGAGCCTAAAAACCAGGAAAGCCTTCGTGCTGCTAAGCTAAAGACAATATACGGTTCAGAACCCATTGATGATTTTGAATTGGGTATGTTGCATGGTAAGCTATCCGCCTTAAGATGGGTCCTTACCTCGAAATGGGACTCCTTCGAAGTTTAACAATCAGCCCTATACGTAAGGACATACTAATCGACGTTGTTTTAAGGGTTTCCGATACTTAAGCACATGCCTCACGATATTGATGTCCGGCTCTACTTTGCTGCTGATGCGCGAAGGCTTGTTGGGAAATATCTTTCAGAAGTAAATGTGGCCTCGGATAAGAACAGTGCGTCCGAGATCCTAGATTTTAATAAGATAGTCCCCATGCCAAAGGAGCTCGACGTAACCTTGAAGTCGATTGACCCTCTGACCGAAGAGGGGCAAGTTCTCCAAAAGAAATACGATGACAACCTAGCTAAATTTGGATTTCAAAGTTGGTACGACTGGAGCTTAAAGAATTGGGGGACTAAGTGGAACAGTTATTCGGTCGTGTTTCACGCAAACCTGATTCGAATGAATACGGCTTGGTATCCACCCGGTCCCGTCATTCAGGAACTTGCCAGACTGATTCACGAAGATATTCGAATGACATACGTGGACGAGGCTTACGAATTTTGGGGAGAATCTTTTTTCTACGGGAGTGGTAAACCACCACAAAATCACCTTTACTCAGACCCAAGTCAGACTCCCCCACGACTTTTCGAGGAGCTTGGCATTTCCGAAATTGTGTCTTACATTAGAGACTCACACGATCAGCACTCTGATAAATGATCTTCCAAAAGGTTTTTTAAATTGCCAATAATACGATGTACAAGAATATAAAGTAACAAGTTTAATATTTTTATAAATGCTTAGTTATCAGTAATATTTTGCTTTTGTCGTAATATGTTCTTATAAATATTTTAGATTCATGAGCCCCAAACAATATCAGGCATACCAAAGGGTTCGTGGCACCGTCACGGACCTTGATGAAAAGGGTGCTTTTATACAACTGGAGCCAGGGATTGTCGGATTCCTTCCTCTTTCCGAACTTTCCTGGACCCGGCAAATCAACCGTCCAAGCGAGGTTCTAGAAGTAGGCATGGAGATTGAATCCCTTATCATAAGCCTAAACAAGGATGACCAGAAGCTTGGCCTTTCTTATCGTCAACTTGAACCGAATCCCTGGGATGAAATCCACCTTCGCTATCCTATTCGCCGACCGGTCAGGGGTGTTGTTACCAACATCAATTCTGAAATCGTTATCGTTGAACTTCAGGAAGGCATAAATGGGCTCATTGACATAAACGAAGTTTCCGAACAAGAATTGAAAGTAGGCCAAATAGTCGAGGCATGGGTAATTGGCATAAACAAAGACCAGCACAAAATACATCTTTCGTTATGTGAACCCCGACCTCTTCCACCTAAAAAGAAGATAAATATGAGCAAGGAAAATAACCATAAATATAAACTACATATGATAGAGTCTTGGGTTACGTACTCTAATAAAGGACAAGTTGATATTGATACAAACTATTTCCCAATTCTAAAGGATAAGAACAAAGATGATGTAGCAAAGTGGGTAACTGATAATGCCAAGAACCTTTGGATTGATACAAACAGTGGAGTAATCTTCCCATCGCAGACAATAACAAAACAAGAGTTTATTCAAGAAGGGGGACTCGAGGACAATATATCTGATGAAGATATTAAGGATGAAGGTTGGGAGGGGGATTATAAGGATAAAAACCGAGAGCCACTTTTGGATTACTTCAATGAGGCTATGGAGGACTTTAATAAGATCAAAAATGAAGAACATTATTTTACCGCAGATTAATCTATAGTAGCTCGCATCACGATGAATTCTAGCAACTACCATTTATTCGCCAAAATCTTCCAACATTAATATTTTTTAAAAACCAGCTATGACAATACATACGGCGACAATCAGCTCATCGAATAAGGGTCTTTCAGTCGTTTTTAGCCCTCCTGTTAAACGCTCGCCTGGTGTCTACACTGTGGTTTTTAAAGCTAATAAAAAAGTGTTTTATGTTGGTGAGGGCGGGAACTTAAGTGCCCGCCTTACGAAACTCTTCCGGTGCTACCCTATAAACCCACACACGTGCCACGATGCGTACAAAAGGGCCTACGGGACATTTCCATCACCCCAGCAGTTCTGTTCAGAATTTGAAGTCCATGTGCAGGAAACCATTGGCATGAGGGGTCGGTTGGAAATTGAGGAAGAGCTTCAAGAGGAACATGGCTCAAATAACGCCGACTTTTATCGGAGTTGGGGCAACAATCTTCAAGTTCAGAAAATTACCAAATTATTTACCAATCCCATAACAAAACTAGTCCCTCATCGTGTTCCCATTTCGGCTGAAATGCGAAAAGTTGGAACATGGATCTTCTCCAAATCCTTGGCTGAACAGCTGCCGGAAAAGGGGGAAGCTATCCGGATTATCCTCCCGAATCATGAGCGCGTGGATGGTCGAATTGGTCAATCAGCTGGGAAGTTTTTGAACCAAGCCAGATCCGCGCTAAAAGAGTTTTTGGCCAAGCATCCAAGGGCAAAAGCTTTTACTGCCGAACTAGGGTTTGAAGGCGAAACCCAGACGCTAACCTTGGTTATCTGAATATTTTGGCATTTTAGCCAACGGCGACGGTTGCCTTTTTACTGGAACGCCCTCCCAATCCATTTATTTTAATTCCTAAGTTCCAAATGCCTTCTATTTCCTTCACTCTTTCTGGTAAAGAAGTTTCCTGCGAACTGGCCCGCAAGGTCACTAAAGACGATCTCTACGGCAGGCTGAAAAAACTGACCATTAAAGGCGACGAGGTCCTCGCCCGCGGGTACTTGACGGCAGATGGCCGATGCGCTCCTGCCTCAGCAATTTCCAATAGCCGTTTAGATCCGGAAGGAACTCCAGTTGATAAGGAGGAAATTCTTTATGATGGCTCCACGCGGGAGGCTCTCCCCTCCTCCTTCGACGAGGCTGCCCCGTTGGAGCAGACTCCCCTCACCTCCCTAGCTAGCTTCTGCGTCACTGACGTTTATCCCCTAGAGGGGGTCACTTTCCCCAAGGGCCTCTATTCGACGTGGTTTTCCTACCGCAAATCGCCGGAGCGCAAGGAGGCCTTCGTTTTGGCCAAGGACGGCGGCACCTTCCTCTTGGTCGGATACGCCAAGAATAGCCCTTTTGTTGGAAAGATCGTGCCCTACGAGCTTTTCGACGCCGAGGCCAGCGGCGACGAAGAGGATGAGGAGATGGACTTCGCGATGATGTGAAAACCCCATGACAGCCACAATCCATCTTGAATATGAGGGCAAGACCGCACGCCTTCCCTTGCAATCTCCCAAGCGCACGAAGGTCCCACCGGCCGTGCAACGCCGGACCGCCGCCGGAGCGGTTAACAACGTCCGGATCTTCAACGCGGCTCGGCGCGTGGATCCCAAGACCTTAAACCCTGAGGACGTGGCGTCAGGCGACCCGGAACTGGACCTTTCCATGGCAGGCACCCTGGCCGATCCCGACTTGCTTTCGACCGCCTTTGTCGACAAGGCCGGCGGTGTGGTGCGTGATTTTGAGGAGATCGAGGTCGTGCTGGCGCCGGATGGCACGGAGAAGGAACGCCGCCCGCGCACCGACCGGGCCGCAAACGTCAACGATGTGCGCCCGCTCAAGGTCGGAAAATTCATGCCACTGGACGAAGCCTTGACCAGTTTTGTATTCCGCGGTGTTTACCAGGTCGTGCATGAGGATGGCTTGGGGCACAATTTTCTTCAGGGCTTGGCCGAAAAACTCGAAAAAGAGAAGTCGGTTGCCGTGCTGGGGGCAGGGCAAAAGGGAAACCAACCCCTCGTACTTCGGGACGGTGGTAGCCCGTACCGGGCCTTTCTTTTTGGGGAGTCCGGCAAGGACGGCACCTACCGCCTCCTGATCCTGCTATCCAACCAAGAACTCAAACTGCCGTCCTAAAGCCATGATCATCGATAAATCCAAGTTCGTAAAGAAGTCGGGCGATTACGCAATCGCCCAGACCGACGGCATCGCCGATCCCCTACTCCTTGGCACGGCAACCAAGCACGAGGAGGCACTGAGTCGTTCCTTCAAGGCCTTAGCCCCTGCTGACATCCCCAGCCGTTTCGGCGGGGTCAAACGTCTGCACTGGTCGGAAAAATACGATGGCGAAGGAGCGATGCTTTTTTACGACGAGAAAGTCGACACCGTCGCGTTCGCTGCCCCATCGGGCCGCGCCCGAATCGGTATGAAGGCACTCCAGGAGGCTGCGGCTGCCCTTAAGGCCAAGGGGATCAAGAAGGCATTGCTTCGCGGGGAGATCTACCTGCCCACCGAAAAAGGCAAGCCCCGGCCAAGCATTGCTGAAGTTACACGTGCATCGTTCTCCACCGAGAAAGGCACAGCCGACAAACTACGGCTGGCTCTGTACGACATTTTGATGCTAGACGGCAAGGATCTTCGTGAGGACGGGGGCGGGTTCGACGAGGAATGGAATAAGCTTGGCGAACTTTTCGGAGAAGATCATTCAAAACCGGTGCATCGCGCCCTAGGCGGTTGGTGCTCTGGGGAAGAGCTTGGCAAGGTGTTGGATCAGATTCTCGCCGGTGGCGGCGAAGGGATCGTGGTGCGCCATGAAAAGGAGCGTGACTACGCCAAGATCAAGCCGCGGCTGACGATTGATGCCGCCATCATGGGCTACGTGGAGGGATCCTTTGACGGCAAGATCGGCGTCCGCAACATCCTTGTCGGACTTACCTACCCAGCCAAAGACGAGACAATCGTTTTTCAAGCCTTGGCGCGAACTGGTTCGGGCATTGACGACAAGATGTCGATAGACCTGCTGGAACGCCTCAAGGGCATGAAAACCGCTGCTCCTCTTTTGCTAAACGACTCCGAGGGCCGCGAGGTTCACTTTGTAAAACCCGAGATCATCGTCGAAATTGATGGAGAAGACTGGATTCACAATCGTAGCGACGGACGTCCGTTGCGCACCCAAGCCTTCAGCTGGGATGGCAAAAAGGGAGCGTGGACGTATGCGGGGGTTGCCGACTGCCCACGACTAATTTTCCCGACTTTCAGCAAACTCCGGGGAGACAAAAATGTAAAGGATGGGGGCGCCAGAATCGTACAAGCATTGGAGAAAGCCGTGCCTCCAGCCAAGCCCTCCGCAGCAAAAGAAGCCGAGGTGGTCGAGCGTCAGGTATATCGCAAGGGAAAAGATGCGGTACGTAAGTTTCTTTTAGCGAAACGTGGGGGTGAAGATGCAGTGCCCTACGTCTTCTGCTTCACGGACTATTCGGCGGGCCGTAAGGAACCGCTAAAAGTCAGCACCGAATACGCCTATACTGAAAAAAGGGGGCGAGCCCTTTTTGAGGCATGTATAACCGAGAACGTGAAAAAGGGCTGGGAGAACACATAATCAATGTTTCTTTAAAAGACTGTTTTACATTGTTTACAGACAAATCAGGTGATATATAGAGGTTGAACTATGAAAGTAATTTATAATTTCCAAATCGTACAGATTGCCGAGAGAAGCAACAAAGTCGAAATAGCTGATGAAGACATTCGGGCTTTGAAGGATTGGAAAGAAAATCCTTACAAAGGAACTACTAATCAGGACTTAGTCCAATACATTGCCACATTACAATACACATTTCCATCGCCGGACACAGCCCCGGAATTTGCACAACGGTTGTATGATCAACTTTTTGGAGATGAAAAAGAAAAAACAGAATGTTGGAATTCTCTGGAAAAATCCGGAGATAGCAAATTAATGCTTGAGGATGAAGATGGCAATTCTCTCGCAGAGGCAGAGAGTTCTATGTAAAAAAGTAGATTTTGTTTTTTAAGTTTGATCGTTTAGTTTTATTTTTTACAGTTCGGCAGAGTTGATATGCGGATATCTTTCCACCATTTTCTCCTTATCGTAATCAGGATCTCTGCTGCCTCAAAAGTAATTTCATTAAAGGTTGATAAATCTACGGAATCCTCACTGTCATGGCCAATTGTATTCTCGTCTTCCATAAATCTTTCAGCCTCAAATTGATCTAAAATCTTTATTTCACTCATCTTTTTTCGTTTTTTATAAGGTTTTAGCCGAACCCGCATCTATTGAAGCGCTGCAACATTGTCCTTATCATTGAGGTACATTTTATCAAGATTTTTACAATTTACTATTGCTGCGTATGTATTCCTTTGAGGATAGGTCACAACTCTTGCTTTTGAAGGAATCTATGTTTTCGAGTAGATACTTGTCGAACCCCTCACCTGTTATGAGCCCTAGGTCTGCCAAATCAAAACGCGGGATAACTTTGTTGACGTACTCAACCACGGGAAAAAACTCGTTCAGTCGGTCCAACATCTTTTCATAAGCGTAGTTCCGGGGGTTTTCCAAACGTTGACGAATCATCCGGGCTTCCTCCGGATCATGAAGTTCCTCCCAAAAATGGTCAGGATCTTCTGTCCAGGCTTTTTGCGCCTCGTAGGAGGCATGCTTTGACCATAACGGCACCTTCACATGTCCATATCCGGACGCCGTCATCAATCGTTCCGTACCCTGCAGCCAAAGCAATAGGTCTGGCGCACCCAACCAGGTCTGCGCCAACGTCACTACCCGTTTGCCGGCTGATTTTAGCTCCTCCAAGCGGTCACACAGCTCCAGAGCCGGGAACGCCCCGAGTACGCCCTCCCCGCGAAAAACCAGCATCAAACCCTCCGACGAAGACCTACCCACCTTTACTCCCCGATACACCGACTCCGTATTGTCCCCTTGCCTTTCCTTCCCCTGAATCAAAACGACCTCTAACCCATCTTTAAGTTTTTCTTGTTTCATCTTTGTTACGTTTTTCTCCTTTTATATCGTTCATCATATGAGATCCCCCTGGACATTTGCTGTCCTAGGAGAATATAGATTGATTTCAGATTTCTTTTTTTTTGGGCCCATGTGATTCGTTTTCCAGATTCTTTGAATAGCGTCATGAGCAGGCCGAATTTCCTTACTGTAGACTTTTCATACCAGTCGGCAACGACCAGTACTATTTCAATTCGTTTTTTTAGGCCTGTACGCGCCCATGGCCTGCAATGCGGGTTCATACCCCTGATCCGCCGCTTTGCGGTTCCACTTGAGTGCCTGAACAATGTCCTTGGGCACGCCAGCGCCATGATAATAATAAAAACCCAACTGATACTGACCTATGGGAAGGCCTTGATCTGCAGCCATACGAACCCACTTCGCGGCTTCCTTAAAATCTTGCCTTACCCCCTCACCATTTTCATAGCAGATACCTAAATCACATTGAGCAGGGGCATAGCCCTGATCCGCAGATTTACGGAACCACTTTAGTGCCTCTTGATAATCCTTAGGTACGCCCTGCGCTCGAAGAAAACAGATCCCATAATTATACTGGGCCTGTTTATGTCCCTTTTGTGCAGCTTTCTCAAAAAGCCTTGCAGCCAATTTATCATCCTGGAGCGTTCCCAAACCAAGTTTTGTGAGAACTGCCAAGTTACATTGGGCTCGGGGGTCTCCTTGCTCAGCAGCTTTACGATACCATTTAACAGCTTCTTTATTGTCTTGTGGAACCAATTGTCCGGTTTGGTAAAGAACGCCCATCTCTGATTGTGCTTCGACGTTGCCTTCCTCACACATTTTGAGCATCGCAAGTCCTGCAGCTTCTTCGGAATTATATTCCTCACAACAGGCTGCCACTGCAAATACAAGGAGATATAAGGATATACATATGCTTCTGGTACACCTACGTCGAAAGATAGATATATGTTTAATGAGACGCTGGGGGTTATATGGCATGATTATATTTCTCCTTACTTATTTACTTTGAATCTCGAACATCCCGCTTAAAAACGAGCACACTTTCTTTGCTGGGAATCTCATCTGCCAGATCTTGCTCGACCTCGATCACATAGAACGAATCAGTTTCTATTTCTTTTCTTCCGACAATCACGTTTCCGTCGGTTAAATAAAAGCTTTGGAACTCGGATCGGCTTAAGCAAAGTTTCCCTTCGGGCAGACCTGCATTCAGAATCCACTGAATCTTGAATACAGAAACTGGGTCCCATGCTCCCTGCGAGTCCCTTTTAGCGCAGAAACCTGTGACTTCGGTGTTCAGCACCCACAGAAATAAGACGCATTTGATTAATCTGCTCTTTCGAGAACTGATCCAAATCATGTATGATCCTACGATCTACCATAGGACATAAGCAGTCCCACACTAATGATCACCAATAACCCTTTATATAGTTGCAGGTTAATGCTTTGCGGATATTTAAGATTAGCTAGTTGCCAGAGACGAATACGAGATCACCCTGAGGCCGAAAATTATTTTAAGTGTTTAAAAACATGTTTTGTTGTATTTCATTATTGTTTCAAAAAAGTAGGCCTAGTTAATTTGCGACACCCATAATTTTATGACCAAAGAAGCTGGCAATTCTCGTACGGTTCGCGTTTTTCTCTCATCAACGTTCCGCGACTTTATGGAGGAGCGGGATCTGCTGGTGCGTAAAGTATTCCCGGAACTTAGGCGGCGGTGCCGACAGCGCCAAGTGGAGTTGATTGAGGTGGATCTGCGCTGGGGAATCACCGAGCAGGAGGCCCAACAAGGCAAGGTTCTGCCCATCTGTCTGGCGGAGATCGACCGGGCACGCCCCTTTTTCATGGGACTCCTGGGAGAGCGCTACGGGTGGGTTCCCGAAAAGAACCAGTACGACCTATCCCTGATCGTGGAGCAACCTTGGTTGGAGGAGCACCGGGGAGGCAAAAGTGTAACAGAGTTGGAGATCCTCCACGGGGTGCTCAACAACCCCGCCATGAAGAACCGGGCATTCTTTTATCTGCGGGATCCGCGCTGGGCGGAAAAGAAGGGCGGAGCTTACCTAGGCGAAGGTCCTAAAGAAAGGGCCAAGCTGATTGAGCTCAAGACGCAGATCCGACAAAGCGGTTTTCCCGTGGTGGAAAATTACCCCAACCCGGAGACCTTGGCGAAGCGGGTCCAGCAGGATCTGTGGAAGCTCATTGATGAGGCTTATCCGGAAAGTGATGTTCCCGACGCGCTGACCTTGGAACGTCGCCGCCACGAGGCGTATGGCGCTACCCGGATGGGCCTATATTTGGGAGGAGATCGGTACTTTGAAGCATTGGACCGAGCGATCCGGCTCGAGCCCTTCGTTCCCGTATTAGTAACCGGGCAATCCGGAGGCGGCAAGAGCGCCTTACTAGCCAATTGGGTGGCAAGGTACTGCCAACTAAAGCCAGAGACTGCCGTGATCGTGCACCATTTGGGAAGCGGAGCTGATGCTGCAGATCCGGTCAAGATGGTGGTGCGTTTGATGCAGGAAATCGCCCGTATAACCGGGGATGAGCTGAAATTAGAAAATGATCCCGAAAAGCAACTAGACCAGTTGCCGATCCGGCTGGCCATGGCCGGGGCATGGGCAGAGCGCACGAAAAGAGAGATGCTTCTGATTTTGGACGGACTAGACAAGGTCTCCGATCGAAAAAATCTCATATGGTTCCCTTCTATTTTGCCAGCTGGGATCAAGGTGGCGGCCTCTTGCCTAGATGGCGAGATCCTCAAGGCGATCCAAGGGAGGCTGGGATGGGAAGAACTTAAGGTTAAGCCGTTCAGTAACGAGGAACAGGCCGCCTTTATCCGGCAATACCTTGGCCGGTACCGCAAGAGCCTCACCCCTGAGCAGTTCAAAGCCCTTCAAAGCTTCCCTCTTAGCGGGAATCCCCTGTTTCTGCTTACAGTTCTTGAGGAGCTCCGGGTCTTCGGCGTTCATGAGAAACTTGAAGAGCGTCTCAGGATCTTGCTCTCCCCCCCACCCAGCAAGAATCCTGGGGAAGAGCCAACGGTGGATGATGTTTTTGAGCATGTCCTAGCACGGCTGGAAAAAGATCTGGGCCAACAGGCTGTCCAAAAGGCATTGGAGGCCATCTGGGCAAGCCGGTCGGGCTTATATCAGGAGG
>Ga0187842_1000447_pt1 | contig 20802 bp, 16 predicted proteins | sample SpaLakP09_SKY_41_FD_134514 | JGI IMG/M metagenome (GOLD analysis project Ga0187842, IMG submission 134514) | Oligotrophic lake water microbial communities from Sparkling Lake, Wisconsin, USA - SP09_SKY_41 | ecosystem: Environmental > Aquatic > Freshwater > Lake | place: USA: Sparkling Lake... | reverse complement strand
TCGGCTACATCCTCATCGCCGGCATGTTCGCCGCCGCCGTGTGCGGCTATATGGCAGGCCTGATCGGCTCTTCCAATTCGCCCGTATCGGGCATCGCCATCCTGACCATCCTCGGTGCTGCGCTCAGTGTGGGCATGGTAGGCCGCAGCATCCTCGGCCCGAATACGGCACAGGCGCTGATCGCCTTTGCCCTGTTCGTCACGACTGTGGTGCTGGCCGTAGCCGTGATCGGCAACGACAATCTGCAGGACCTGAAAACCGGCCAGCTGGTCGATGCCACGCCGTGGAAACAGCAGGTTGGTCTGCTGATCGGCGTGGTCGCCGGCTCCTGCGTCGTGCCGCCAGTGCTGGACCTGCTCAATCGGGCCAATGGTTTCGTCGGTGCGGCCAATATCCACGCCATTTCCGACCAGCCGCTGGCGGCACCGCAGGCGCTGCTGATTTCCACGCTGGCCAATGGCGTCATCGGCGGCAACCTGCAATGGAACCTGCTGGGCTACGGCGCGCTGGTAGGCCTGCTGCTGGTGCTGATTAACTTCGCGCTGAAAAAAGCCAGCAAGGACAAATACAGCCTGCCGCCGCTGGGCGTGGGTCTGGCCATCTACCTGCCTAGCGCCGTGATTACGCCGGTCGTCATCGGCGCCATTACCGGCTATCTGTTCGAGCGTGCGATGGAGCGCAAGACCGGCGGCGAAACGGCCAAGCGGCTGGGCGTGCTGATAATGTCCGGCTTTATCGTCGGCGAGAGCCTGTTCAATGTGGCGCTGGCCGGCCTGATCGTGCTGACCGGCAAAGGCGAGCCGCTGGCCATCGCCAACAGCCTGAGCGAATCGCACACCATGATAATCGCACTGCTCGTGGGCAGCGCTCTGGTGTGGGGTTTGTACCGCTGGTCGGCCCGTCAGGGCGAACAGATCGGCGCCTGAGACGGCGCCCGCAGGCGGCGTAGTGCAAGCTGCGCCGCCTAGATTTCCGCCAGTGCCTTGAGGTGGGCAACCACGCTGCGGCCCAGCGCCGACAGGTTGTAGCCGCCTTCCAGACAGCTCACAATGCGGCCTTGCGCGTACTGGCGCGCCACCGCCATGATCTGCCGCGTGATCCACGCATAGTCAGCTTCCACCAGCCCCATGCCGCCGATTTCATCCTCGCGGTGCGCATCGAATCCTGCCGAAATAAAAATCATCTCCGGCTTGAACGCGTGCAGCGCAGGCAGCCATTGTTCCAGCACTACCTTGCGCACCTCCTCGCCACCGGAACGCGCCGGCAGCGGCACGTTGACCAGGTTCGGCGTGATCGGCTCCGGCTCCGTGTAGGGATAGAACGGGTGCTGGAAAAAACTCACCATCAGCGCACGCGGTTCATTGCGTAAGGCCTCTTCCGTACCGTTACCATGATGGACATCAAAATCCACCACGGCGACACGGGCCACGCCGCGCACATCGAGTGCATGCTTGGCCGCGATGGCGACGTTGTTAAACAGGCAGAAGCCCATAGGCTCAACAGGCCGCGCATGGTGGCCGGGCGGCCGGATGGCGCAGAAGGCGTTCTCGATTTCACCATCGATCACGGCATCCGTCGCTGCAACAGCAGCACCGGCGGCACGCTGGGCGGCGCGCCAGCTGTAGTGGTTGAGCGTGGTGTCGCCATCGATGGGATAGGTGTCCCCTTCGGCGGGCACATTGTCGCGCACAATGGCAATGGCATTGCGGCTGTGATTGCGTTCCAGATCGCTGAGCGCCACCAGCGGCGCCTCGCGGTGTTCGAACAGATCATGCACATGGGCGCTGATGAGCTGGTCGGCTATTGCCTGCAGGCGCGCCGGCGATTCGGGGTGCCAATCGCCCATGTCGTGGCGGGCGCAATCGGGATGGCTGTAAATGGCTGTGGTCATATCGCGTACTTCAACTTGTATCGCCCAATTTACCATAGAAGCCACAAAGCCATACTTGTCATATTGTCGCAATGGACAATAAATCAATTGACCAATATGATTATCAAATAATAAATCACCTACTCAAAGGCTTCCATGCGCACCCCTGTTCTGCTGCACCGGCTAACCCTCGCTGCCGCCCTGTTTAGCCCCGTCATCCATGCTGCCACGCCAGCCCTGCCGGATGTTGAAAGCTTCTTCAAAGCCCGCGAAATCAGCAACGTCACCCTGTCGCCCAAAGGCGGCTATGTGGCCAGCACGGCCATCCTGCCCGATGGTACACAGGCACTGGTGGTGCGCGAAACAGCCGATCCCACCAAGCTGAAAGTCATCACCCGCAACAAGACAGACAATGCCAAAGTCACCAGCGTGCACTGGATTAACGAGCAGCGTCTGGGCTTCACGGTCAAGAATATGCAGATCGAATTCGAAGGCAACTGGGACGAATTTGCCGTGGACCGCGATGGCGAACGCCGTGTCCATCTGATCGCCGGCAACTGGGGCCATCAGCAGGAAAGCCTAGGCACGCGCTTCACCAACCGTACGCTCACCGCCGAATACGGCTTCTTCGATACGGCCCACGACGGTTCGGACGACATCCTGGTAGAAAAATATGTCTGGAACCATACCGACCGCCAGCCCGATCACTCGCGCCTGTACCGCCTCAATACCCGCACCCAGATACTGCGCAGCGCCTTCGAAGGCACCCAGCCGGAGGCCGTCAAATTCTGGATCACTGACAGCAAGGATGTACCGCGCGTGGTCTCGTCCACCATTAAAGGACGCTGCATCAGCTACTTCCGCAATCCCGAAGACACCCAGTGGAAGGAACTGAGCAACGGCGTGTGCTATTCCGACCAACGCTTCCAGCCACTGTTCTTCGATGGCGCCAACACCCTGTTCGTCCGCGCCACCTACAAAAACTATGGCGCCCTGTTCCGCTACGATCTGAAAGCGATGCAGATGGATGCCGAGCCTATCGTCGAAACCCCGGGCTTCGATTTCCTCGGCGCGCCGGAAATCGACCGCGCCACCGGCAAGCTGCTCGGCTTCCGGCTGCATACTGATGCCGGCACCACCGTCTGGCTCGATCCCAAGCTGAAGGCCGAGCAGGCCAAGATCGATGCGGCCCTGCCCGGCACCATCAACACTGTCAGCTGCGCGCAAGATTGCAGCGCCAGCCCGGTACTGCTGATTGCCGCCGTGTCCGACCGCCAGCCCTTGCAGTACATTCTGTACACCCGCGCCACTGGCACCATGATAGGTCTGGGCAGCACCCATCCCAACATCGCCAAGGCCCAGGTCGGAGAGCGCAGCTTCCACCACTACAAGGCACGTGATGGCCGCAGCATCCCCGTCTATGTCACTATGCCGGCCGGCAAACCGGCCGGTCCTCAGCCTGCCATCGTGCTGGTGCACGGCGGCCCGCAGGTCCGCGGCTCCTCGTGGGAGTGGGATAGCGAAGCGGCCTTCCTGTCCTCGCGCGGCTATGTAGTGACCCAGCCGGAATTCCGCGGCAGTACCGGCTTCGGCGCCAGCCACTTCCACGCTGGCTGGCACCAGTGGGGCCTGGCCATGCAGGACGACCTGACCGATGCCGCGCAATGGGCCGTCAAGCAGGGCTGGGCCGACAGCAAGCGCATTGCCCTGATGGGCGCCAGCTACGGCGGCTACGCTACCCTGATGGGGCTTATCAAGGAACCGCAGGTATTCCGCTGCGGCGTGGAATGGGCCGGTGTTACCGACATCAATCTGATGTTCAGCTCCAGCGAATCGGATATGTCGGAAGAATGGCTGGGCTACGGTGCGCGTCGTCTGATCGGCGATCCTGAACGCGATGCCGAACAGTTCCGCCGCACCTCGCCGCTGCTGCGCGCCACCGAGCTGAAACAGCCGCTGCTGATGGCACATGGCGCGCAGGATCGCCGCGTACCGCCCGAGCATGCACGCAAATTCGCCGACGCCGTCAAAGCCGGCAACCCCGACGTAACCTACCTGATGTACAACAACGAAGGCCACGGCTGGCGCCATGACGAGAACAATATCGACTTCTGGGGCAAAGTCGAAACCTTCCTCGACAAAAACCTGAAACACGCAAACTAGGCCGGTGCGGCACTGCCGCCGGTCAGTCCGCTGCACGCGGCTGACCGGACGGCGCCGCCTGCCTCGACAGCAGGTATCGCTGGCGCGCGTTCTCGCTTAGAATCAGAGCACAGCAAACTCTCACCGCTACTATGCACCAGCACCTGCAAGCCGTCGCCCGCCAGGTTGGCACTGTCATCGTCGGCAAAGACCGGCAAATCCGCCTGGCCTTGACCTGCCTGCTGGCAGGCGGCCATCTGCTGATCGAAGATCTGCCCGGTGTGGGCAAGACCACACTGGCCCAAGCACTGGCCCTGTCGCTGGGCCTGAGCTTCAACCGCATGCAGTTCACCAGCGATCTGCTGCCGGCCGATGTGAACGGCATCTCCATCTACCAGCGCGAACAGGGCGCGTTTGTGTTCCATCCCGGCCCGATTTTCACGCACGTGCTGCTGGCCGACGAAATCAATCGCGCCACGCCGAAAGCCCAGTCCGGCCTGCTCGAAGCCATGGCTGAGCAGCAGGTCACCAGCGACGGCGTCACACGCCCGCTGCCGGCACCATTCTTCGTCATCGCTACCCAGAATCCCGGCCACCAGACCGGCACCTATCCGCTGCCGGAATCACAGCTGGACCGCTTTCTGATGTGCCTGTCGCTCGGCTATCCCGATGCGGCCGCCGAACGTGCACTGCTGATGGGCGAAGACCGCCGCCAACTGCTCAAAACCCTGCAGCCGCAAATGCAGCCGGCCGATCTGCTGGCGGCGCAGCAGGCGGTGCGCCAGATCCATGCAGCGCCAGCCCTGATCGACTACGTGCAGGCGCTGGCGGCGGCCTCGCGCAACAGCACTTTGTGTGCCGAAGGCCTCAGCCCGCGCGCCGCCATCGCCCTGCTGCACGCAGCCCGTGCCTGGGCGCTGCAGGCCGGACGCGACCACGTGCTGCCCGAAGACGTGCAGCTGGTAATGGAACCGGTCTGCGCCCACCGCCTGCGGCCCCAGCCTTCCGCGCAAGGCAGCGTCCATGGCGGCGCAGAACTGGTGCAACGGCTACGCCTGTCCGTCCCTGTATAAAAGCCATGACGGCGCTCCTGCAACAGATCAGCCGTGCCGTACGCGCGCGCTGGCTCTACCATCTGGGCGGTGCGGCCAGCCGCAGCATGACCCTCAGCATGCGCCGTATCTACATCGTTCCCACCCGCGCCGGTCTGCAGTGCACCTTGCTGCTGCTGGTGATGCTGCTAGGTTCGCTGAACTACAACCTCGCGCTGGGCTATGCCCTGACTTTTCTGCTCGGTGCCTGCGTGCTGGCCGACATGGTCGCCACGGCGCGCAATCTGGCCGGACTGCAGTTGGCCCCCATGCAGACGCCCCCGGTCTTCGCGGGCGAAACGGCGAGCTTCCGGATCGAACTGACAGCTGCTCGTGCACGCCAGCACTACGCCATCTGGCTAGGTTTTCAGGCAGACGACGCGCCCATGCAGCACTGCGACGTCGGCACACCAGCGGATGGCGCGGCTCCAGCCGGCACCTTGCCAGGCAGCGCGGCCATGCAAGGCTCCAGCGCCGATCACACTGGCGTGCTGCTGCATGCTGCCACGGGCACGCGCGGCTGGCAGCAAGCCGGACGTATCCGCCTCGTGACACGCTTTCCGCTGGGCCTGTTCCGCGCCTGGAGCTACTGGCAGCCAGCGCTGCAGGTACTGGTCTATCCGGCGCCGGAGCCAGCGGCCCCGCCCCTGCCCGGCGGCGCTAGCGGGGCAAACCATGGCCACAGCCAGACAGGCAGCGAACATTACACCGGAGTGCGCGCCTACCGCCCCGGCGACAGCCCGCGCCATCTGGCATGGCGCCAGATCGCCCGCCACGCAGACACGCCCGGGCTGCCTCTGCTGGCCAAGCAGTTCGAAGGCGGCAATGCCAGCCAGCTCGCGTTCGATCTGGCCGCGTTGCCACCGCACCTGACACTGGAGCTCAAGCTGTCGCGCCTGTGTGCATGGGTACTGGCAGCCGAAAGCGCCGCCCTGCCCTACAGTCTGCGGCTCGATGAGCTCCACCTCCCCGCAGCTCATGGCCCGGCCCAGCAGGCTGCCTGCCTGCAGGCACTGGCCCTGTACGGACGCGATAGCGGCACAGCCTTGGAGCGCAGCGCTTGAACCGCCTGCTGCAGCGCCTTGCGCGCGAACAGAGCGACACCCTGCTGTTGCTGCTGGCCGCGTTGGCTGTGCTGGCGCCGCACACTGGCCACCTGCCGTGGTGGATCAGCCTGACCATCGCTGCCACGCTGGGCTGGCGCGCGCTGATCACCGCCCGGGGCTGGCGCATGCCGCCCATCTGGCTGCTGCTCCCGGTGGCGATCGGCGCCATGGCCGGTGTACACGCCGAATTTCATACCTGGGTGGGACGCGATACGGGAGTGGCCATGCTGACCCTGCTGCTGGGCTTCAAGATGCTGGAAATGCGCGCCCGGCGCGATGTGATGGTGGTGCTATTCCTGTGCTACTTCGTCCTGCTCAGCAATTTCTTCTACAGCCAGTCCATGCTGATGGCACTGCATACCGTGCTGGCACTGGCGCTGCTGCTGACGGCCCAGCTGTCATTCCAGTACGGCGCCTACCAGCCGCCCCTGCTGCAGCGCCTGAAACAGGTGCTGCGACTGCTGGCAGCCGGGATGCCAATGGCGCTGCTGCTGTTTGTGGCCTTCCCCCGTATCCACGGGCCGCTGTGGGGCTTGCCCGGCGATGCATTTGCCGGCAGTTCCGGGCTGGCCGCGAGCATGTCGCCAGGCAGTATTTCCCAGCTGGCGCGTTCAGATGCACTGGCCTTCCGCGTGCGCTTTCAGGGTGCCCATCCCGCACCTGCGCAGCTGTACTGGCGCAGCATCGTACTGGGCGACTACGATGGCCAGAGCTGGACCCGGGTCACGCCACGGCGCGGCCTGCAGCGTCCCGATATCGATATCGCCACCCGCGGCGAACCGCTGGCCTACGAGCTCACCATGGAAGTGCAGCACAACCGTTTTCTGCCTGCGCTGGAACTGAGCGGACCGCAGTTGCAGCTGAATGGCTATCTGGTGCGCGACACCGATGAAATGGAATTCGTCACCACCATCACGCCGGACGAGCGGCTGCGCTACAGCACCAAGGCCTGGCTCGACTACCGGCTGCAGACTGTGGCCAGCGGCGGCACGCTGCAAGGCTGGCTGGCGCTGCCCGAGGGCTACAACCCGCGCACGCTGGCGCTGGCCGCGCGCCTCTCCGCCGCTGCGGCCAGCACCCCGCAGCGGGTGGAACGCCTGCTGCAGTTCCTCCGCACGGGCGGATATACCTACACGCTGGAACCGCCGCTACTGGGCCGGCATGCAGTGGACGAATTCCTGTTCGATAGCAAAGCCGGCTTCTGCGAGCACTTTGCCGGCGCCTTTGTATTCGCCCTGCGCGCCATGGGCGTGCCTGCGCGCGTGGTCACCGGCTATCAGGGCGGCGAACTCAATCCGGTCGACGGCGTACTCAGCGTGCGCCAGTCCGATGCCCACGCCTGGGCCGAATACTGGCAAGCCGGATGGGGCTGGCGCCGCGTCGACCCCACCGCTGCCGTTGCGCCGCAGCGCCTGCAGCCACAGGCAGACAGCCGCGCCAGCAGCAACGCCAACACTCCGTTGCTGCAAGCCTTGAGCAGCGAAGCCGCCTCGCTGTTCGGCGCTGTACGCTTCCGGCTGGCGGCCATCAATAACCACTGGCAGCAATGGGTGCTCGATTACAGCCCGGAACGCCAGCAAGCATTGCTCGATTCCGCGCGCCAGCGCGTGCCGGCACCCGCCACTGTATGGCCGATTGCCGCTGGCGCGCTAGGCCTGGCAGTGCTACTGTGTGGGCTGGCGTGGCTGCAGCGGCAACGCCGGCGCGATCCGCTGCAGCAGCTGTATACCCGCTTCTGCCGCCTGCAGGCGCGCCATGGCTTTGTCCGCGCGCCGCACGAAGGGCCGCAGGACTATGCACAGCGCCTGCGCGCACGGCCCGCAAGCGCCGCGCAGCAAGCCGCCATGCAGGAATTTTTAATGCTGTACAGCCGTCTGCGCTATAGCGCAGACGGCCCCGAATCACGTACTGCGTCGCTCGCGATGCTGAGGAAACTGTTGCTCCTATGTCGATAAAGCCGTTGATTACCGCCCTGCTGCTGGGCCTTTCCCTCGCCTTGCCGGGCCCTGCCGGAGCCGCCACCAGCCCGCACAAAAATAGCAAAGCCAGCAAAGCCGCTGCGCAGAAAAAGAAAGCCAGCAAGAAAAAAACGCCTGCCGTCGACTATGAAGGCGAATTCGTCAACTTCGGCGACTGGAAGGAAGTCAGCAGCTATCTCGACGAAGTGGCTGCGCGCAATCACTGGGACCGCAGCGAACTGAATAGCCTGATGGCGCAGGTGCGCTTTGTCGATTCCGCCGTCCAGCTGATTAAGCCTGCGCCGCCTGGCAAACCGAAAAACTGGCAAGCCTACAGTCAGCTCTTCATCGAACCGGTACGCATCAACGCCGGACTGAAATTCTGGAACGAGAACCGCACTGCCCTGGAACGGGCCGAAGCCCAGTACGGCGTACCGGCCGAAGTGATCGTCGGCATCATCGGCGTGGAAACTGTATATGGCCGTAACACCGGCCGCTTCCGCGTGCTGGACGCGCTCACCACGCTGGCCTTTGCCTATCCCGAAACGCCAACCCGCACGGAGCGCATGGCTTTCTTCCGGCGCGAACTGGAAGCAACGTTGCAATACGCGCGCAACAACAAGCTCGATCCGCTCAGCCTGCGCGGCTCCTTTGCCGGCGCCATCGGCATGCCGCAGTTCATGCCCAGTAACGTGATGAAATACGCCGTCGATTTTGATGGCGATGGCCAGATCGATCTGCTCAATTCCCCTGCCGATGCCATCGGCAGTGTTGCCGCCTTCCTGGTGGCCCATGGCTGGCAGCGTGAACTCAATGGCGCCATCGTCTACCCTGCCACGGTCTCGCCGAATCTGGCATGGGAACGCATGCTCAATCAGGGACTGGTAGCCAGCTATGCGTGGAGCGAACTGAAAGCTGCGGGCGTGAACACGGCTGATATACCGGCAGAAAATACAAAATATGGACTGGTGGACTTGCAAAACGGCGCAGAGCCCACAGAATACTGGCTAGCGAACGGAAACTTCTTTGCCGTTACTCAGTACAACCGCAGTTATTTCTATGCGATGTCGGTGCTGGAACTGGGCCGCGCCATCAAGCAATTGCGCTAAAGAATGTAAAGAAGCGTAACGTTTCTTGGAATAAGGTCTTGCCAATTGTATTGTTTAGTTGACACGAAGAAATTTTTTAGACAAACTTGCGGTAGTTGAGAAATATACCTAGGCGTAACACAAGCCTCTTGTTTTATAATTAAACTTATGAATTCAATAATTGTGAGCGCAGCCAGCACAACATGACGGTCGGTGTATAATTCTCACACAATGTTGCAGAGCGACAACAGCACACACGGGTAACATGATTCTTGTTGCTTATGGGTATGAGTTAGGTACAATTGTGTATATATTATGAAAATTGTTATCCCGGAATCCGTCCGTGTGTGAATTCGTTCCTGGTAAGGAAGAACGTGATCGCAGCTAAGCGAGCTCCGAGTGTTGTACTTTGCAGGACAACTTTACAGAAGGAAAAAACGAAATCATGACAAACCAAGTCGGCATAGACATGAACAACGATGCGGATGGCGATGATCAGCTGCAGTACAATCCCAACCGCCTGCTGGATACCCTGATCGAAAACTTGCGCCTGAAAAATGACGCAGCACTGTCGCGCGCACTGGAAGTAGCGCCACCAGTGATCAGTAAAATCCGTCACCACCGTCTGCCGGTCGGTGCTTCGCTGCTGATCCGCATGCACGAAGTTAGCGACCTGAGCATTCGCGACCTGCGTTACCTGATGGGCGACCGCCGTAACAAGTTCCGCATCAGCGACAAGCAATTCAAACCGAAAGAAGGCGAATCGGGCGGCGGCCAGAACTGATCGCCCAGTGTCCTGCTACTAACCTCATCCCCGGCAACGGCGATGAGGTTTTTTGTTTTCAGGCCGGGAATACGCCGGTCGACAGATAGCGGTCGCCGCGATCGCAGACGATGAACACAATGGTGGCGTTTTCTACGGTTTGCGAAATCCGCAGGGCGATTTCGCAGGCGCCGGCAGCGGAAATACCGCAGAAGATACCCTCTTCGGCCGCCAGACGGCGCGCCATGCGTTCAGCCGCTGCCTGCGACACGGCTTCTACCTGATCGACGCGGCTGCGGTCATAGATTTTCGGCAGATAGGCTTCCGGCCATTTGCGGATACCGGGAATCGACGAGCCCTCTTCCGGTTCCGCACCGATAATCTGCACGTTGGGATTCTGCTCTTTCAGGTAGCGCGACACCCCCATGATGGTGCCGGTGGTGCCCATGGCACTGACGAAGTGGGTCACACGGCCCTCGGTATCGCGCCAGATTTCCGGCCCCGTACCTTCGTAGTGGGCGCGGGCGTTATCGCCGTTGGCGAACTGGTCCAGAATGATGCCCTTGCCGTCTTTCTGTAACTGTTCAGCCATATCGCGCGCGTATTCCATGCCGCCCGTCTTGGGCGTCAGCATGATCTGGGCGCCGTAGGCGGCCATGCTCTGGCGCCGCTCCACGCTCAGGTTTTCCGGCATCAGCAGCAGCATCTTGTAGCCGCGCAGCGCCGCCGCCATGGCCAGCGCAATGCCGGTATTGCCACTGGTGGCTTCGATCAGGGTATCGCCCGGTTTAATGTCGCCGCGCTCCTCAGCGCGCTTGAGCATGGAAATCGCAGCGCGGTCCTTGACGGAACCAGCCGGATTATTGCCTTCCAGCTTGCCCAGAATAATATTGTTGCGCGCCTGTGCATCGGCACCGGGCAGGTTGACCAGTTGAACCAGCGGGGTGTTGCCTATGGTATCTGCGAGGGTTTTGTAAGCCATCTTGTTCTGTATTCGTGCCGAGCTAAAACCCCATTTTAATCCCATAAGCGCCTGCCTTGCTTGAAACGGCAGCGCCTTGCAGGGAAACTTGCATTATTCATGGCCGCTAGCAGGTTTTCCGAATTCCAAGGCTTATCCTTATACGAAAACCTTACGTCAAACTGCAACAGGCGTGGCTTTTATGCTGGCAGCAGCACGCAAGTTCGCACACCTGCCGCACCGCTTCCGCTAGACTGCTAGCACCACCCACACCACTTTCTGCGCAGGACTGCCATGCCCAACAAGAGCCCGGAAATGCTGCCTGAACTCACTGCCGACGAGCCTGTCTCCGGTCCCGGCATTGACCTCGACACGCGCCGTCACCAGATCTTCCCCACCCTGAGCGAAACCGATATCAAGCACATGCTGCGCTTTGGCACGGTGCGCAAGTATGGCGACAGCGAATGGATCTTCCGCGCAGGCCAGACCAGCTTCGGACTGGTGCTGGTGCTGCAGGGACAGATCGAAGTCAGCCGCTACGATGGACTGGGCAATAGCGCCCACATCACCTTCCATCAAGCGGGCCAGTTCGGCGGCGAAGTGGCGCAATTATCGGGCCGCCCTTCGCTGGCGAATGGACGCGCGGTGGGCGAAACGGAAGTGCTGCTGATACAGCCGGAGTCCCTGCGCGCCCTGCTGATCGCCCATGCCGATCTGGGCGAACGCATCGTGCGCGCGCTGATCCTGCGCCGTGTCGGCCTGCTGTCACTCAATTCCGGCGGCCCTGTCATGGTGGCGCCGCGCGGCCATGGCCGCCTGCACACCCTGCAGAGCTTCCTCTCGGCCAATGGCCACCCGTATGAAGTGCTCGATCCCGAACACAGCGCGCAAGCCGCTGCGCTGCTGGCGCACTACCAGCCCAAGCCGGAAGAGCTGCCGCTGGTGGTCTGCCCCGACGGCGTGGTCAAGCGCAACCCCACGGTGGTCGAGATAGGCCGCTGCCTGGGCATGCTGCCGCAGCTCGATAGCAGCAAGGTGTGGGATGTCATCATCGTCGGCGCTGGCCCTGCGGGGCTGGCGGCAGCCGTGTATGCCGCCTCGGAAGGCTTGTCCGTGCTGGTGCTGGAAACCCGCGCTTCAGGCGGGCAGGCGGCTGCCAGCGCGCGGATCGAAAACTTCCTCGGCTTCCCCACCGGCATCACGGGGCGGGCGCTGGCTGGCCGCGCCTATGTGCAGACCCAGAAGTTCGGCGTTGAAGTGGCGATTCCAGCACCAGCCGGGCGGCTGCTGTGCGACACCTATCCGCTGCAGGTGGAAATGTGCGGCAGCCTGCAACGGCTGCAGGCGCGCACCGTGGTGCTGTCCTGCGGCGCGCGCTACCGCCGCCCTGCGCTGGCCAATCTGCGCCAGTTTGAAGGCAAGGGCGTGTACTACTGGGCTTCGCCCATCGAAGGCAAACTTTGCAAGAACGAACAGATCATTCTGGTCGGCGGCGGCAATTCAGCCGGACAGGCCGCCGTGTTCCTGTCCACCCAGGCCAAACATGTGCACATGCTGATCCGCAAAGACAGTCTGGCTTCCACCATGTCCAGCTATCTGATCGAGCGCATCGAGGCCACACCGAATATCACGCTGCATACGCAAAGCGAAATCGTGGCGCTGGAGGGCGACGACGATGGTTTGCGCCAGGTGCGGGTGCACCATGCACCGAGTGCACAGGAGAGCGACTACCCGGTGTGCCGGGTGTTCCTGTTTATCGGCGCCGATCCCAATACCGACTGGCTGCACGACTGCGGTGTGGATGTGGACCAGCATGGCTTTATCCGCACCGGCTTCGATGTCACCAAAGCCCAGTGCCGCGCCAACTTCAGCAACGGCGTGTATCCGCCCGACCTGCCCGCACGGGCCGCGCTGGAAACCAGTGTGCCCGGCGTATTTGCCATTGGCGACGTACGGGCTGGCTCCACCAAGCGCGTTGCGGCGGCAGTGGGTGAAGGTGCGGCTGTGGTGGCGCAGATCCATGCCTTCCTCGCCAGCCTGCCGCTGGCCAGGGACTAAACCGGCAGCGGATCACCGGGGGACGGACGCGGGATGGACGTGAGGCGGCCTGCGGCAAGGACGGCAGCGCCATCCACTTGAAGGCGGAACGCCGGCAGCGTGAACGCTAGTCGGCCTAAGGTGTGCGCGCCGCCAGTATGCGGCGCAGCTGGGCGGCCTGATAGGCGGCGAAGGCGTCGTTGAACAGACAGCGGATCAGCGGATCATCCACCACATCGGCCTCGGGCGGAGCGCCGTTGATGCGCACGTACATCGACGTCAGCGATTCGCCCAGCGCCAGTCCCGCATACAGCTTGGCCAGCGGGATCTCGGTCTGCCATTGCGGCGTGGCGATGCTGTCATCCAGCGCGATCTCGTCGCCATGGATGCGGTAGCGGAACTGCTGTGCCCTGCCCTCGTGATCGTACACGCTTAGCTGCCAGCCGCAGGCCTCGGCAAAATAGCTATCCTCGGGCAGCTCCATGGCGCGGTATTTATCCAGCAAGCCGACGCGGCAGAAATCCAGCGCCAGCGCGCTCTGTTGCGGCGTGAGCGCCTCGAAATGGCGGGCGATCTGCGCCGTTGGCGGCGGCACCTGTTCCGGCCGGTAATCGAAATCGACATCCTGCTGACCCAGCGGTATCACCCACGGCAGAGGCGCAATGGCAGCCAGCCCCTGTGCACTCAATTCGAACCCAACAGAGGGATGCATGCGCACTACTTGCGTGTGCGGCAGCCAGTCCGCCAGCGCAGCAGCAAACTGGCGGTAAGTCACCGGGAACATCGCATGGTTGTACCACGACCACGGCTCCTGCACGAACTGGCAGGAACTGGGCACCACGTAGCGCGGTGCCAGTGCCTGCAGCTGCTGCGGCCATTCTTCCGGCAGCTGCGGCGCTTCGCGGCTGGCGCGGCTGGGGGCGATCACATCGACCTCGCGCATGGTCTGGAACGGCCACAGCACCATATCCCACGGCGCATAAGGCAGGAGCTGTTCCAGTGTTTCCGGGTCCATCCAAGCATCGACTACGTTCAGCACATTCAGGCCGGCGGCGAGCACATGGAACATCGAATCGACATCGGCATCGAGCGCGCGGCGCGGTATCACTTCGAAAGGCCCCGTTTGCACCGGCTGGTCTACCTTGAGTGCGCGCACATCGCTAAAGCCCAGCTGGCGGATCAGGTCGAACAGTTCTTCGAAGTGACAGTACAAATAAATCGGCGTGGTGCGGTCGAGCAGGTCCAGACTTTCGAACGAACAGTGATCGTCGTGGAAGTGCGAAATGAACACGGCGTCCACTGCCAGCGTGCGGATCTGGGCCAGATCGAAACGTACTGAGGGAAAAGCGTGGCAGTTACGGCTAAACGGGTTTTCGAATATCGGATCGAAAACGATGCGCCGGCCTGCGCACTCAAACACATAGCCGGCATGCAAAATGCGGGAGATCTTCAGCGTCATCCCGCCATGGTAACAAATTCGGGCGCAGAGCTGGCGCTTTGCACCGCCCTGGCCCGTCTTGCAGCCTAGCGCAGCGGCACAGGATAGGTGGCTGGGCTGACGTTGCCGTCATTGTCCACCGCCTGCACGCCGAAGTAGTAATTGTCCTTGGACAGCGCCAGCGTGGCTTCCGTGGCCTTGCCGACAAAGCGGCTGCCCTGCCAGTCGGCTGCACCCGTTTCGCGCCAGACCACGCGGTAGCCGGCCAGATCGGGTTCGGCATTGGCCTGCCATACCAGCTCGGTATCGTTCTGCAGCTTGGAAGTACGCACCTGCACCTTGGCCGGCGCAGCTGGCGCCAGCGACAGCGTGGCCAGCGCCGCAGCGTTGACGCGGGCTACCTGCGCGATATAGGCGTAATCGTTGTACTGCGGCAGATCGCCGATCAGCACACCGTTCTCGCTGCGGATATTCTGGTGCTGGTGGTTGAAGTCCTCGGCCGGTTCGGTAAAGCGCAAGGCCGCGTAGCCGCGTTCGAGGAAAGGCATGTGGTCGCCGCCGCGCAAGTAGCGGTCGCGCCGCTGGATCACGTTGACTTTGAAGCCGGACACGTAGCGCTCGCCCGCTTCCTTGACCGAGCGGGCCAGCTGGCGCGACAGCGAATCGTTCTCGCCGCCCGTCTGGATTAAGGTGCGCACCACCTCGCTATTTTCCTTCTGTACTGGCAGGCCTTCGGCAAATAGACGCACCTGCTTGTTATCGATCTTGCCGTGCTCGTCGTGCGAGCTGCCGATAATATCGTTGGTGAACATGCCGGCGATGTTCAGATTTTTCTGCTTGGCCTGTTCGGCCCAGTGCGCCGCACCCAGCAAGCCCTGCTCTTCGGCAGCTACCGTCATGAACACCAGCGTAGCGTCGAACTGGTAGCGCGCCATCACGCATGCCATTTCCATCACGGCAGCGGTGCCAGAGGCGTCATCGTTGGCGCCCGGTGCATCGCCATTCGCATCCATCACATCGGTATTACGCGAGTCGTAATGGCCGCTCACCACATACATGCGCTCGCGCGAGGCATCCTGCGTGCCGGGCAGCGTGGCCACGACATTGACGATTTCGGTGGGACGGCTGATGCGTGCCGACACGGGTGCAATATGGCTGTCGAAGGCCACCTGCAGCTTGCCGCCCGCAGCAGCGCCGCAGCGCTCCAGTTCCCCTTTGATCCAGCGCCGCGCAGCGCCTATGCCTTCGGTTTCCGAGACGGTGTCGGACATGGTGTGGCGGGTGCGGAAGCTGACCAGCTTGCGCACATAGGCTTCGATGCGCTGGGGCGAAATCTGTTTGACGATCTGGTCGATCTGGGCCTGATGGCGACGCGTATCCGGGCCATCGGCAGCGGGTGCCGCCTGTGCGGCATAGGTATTCAGGGCAGCCAGCACGGCCAGGCTCAGGGTCAGCGGTTTCAGATGCATAGCCAGTCTCCGGATAAGATATTGCGCTATCTTCTCACGCCGGAAATGCGAATTTTCGTCCAGAAACAATTCTCAAACAAAAACCCGCAGCTTTGCGCTGCGGGCAACAATCAGGCCATGACTGCCATCATGGCCCGCACCTTACTGGCCACCAGAAGGCGCATGCCCGGCTTTATCGGTCTTGGCAGCCTTGCTGGTTTTGCTGGCAGGGCTGGCCACTGCCGGCGCCCCTTCCATCGCTTTGCCATTCACCACCAGACCGGCGGCCGACAGCTTAGCCGCATTCTTGCCGCCTATGCCTTTCACGCGCTGTTCCAGATCGGCCCAGTCCTTGAACTCGCCCTTCTTGCGCTCTTCCAGTATCGCCTTGGTCTTGGCCGGCCCTATGCCTTTGACGCCGTCTAGCGCCGCTGCATCGGCCTTGTTGACATCCACCTGCGCGAACGCAAAGTTCATGCTGGCCACCAGCGTGGCAACAGCCAGTATCAGTTTCCGCATCATGTCTATCTCCGTTAGGTTGCAAGGGCGACCATCGCACCTTGAAGCCCCATAACGACAGGGCGTCAGCGCGGTTGACACGCTGACGCCCTGTAAGACTGCAGCAACTGAGCTAGATCAAGCGGGGAACAGTTCCTCGCGCGTGACCGTGGCCGTACCAAGCTTGCCGACCACAATGCCGCCGGCACGGTTGGCCGTCTGCACGGCTTCCTGCCAGCTGGCGCCAGCACCCAGCATGGCGGCCATGGTTGCGATTACGGTATCGCCCGCACCCGACACGTCGAACACTTCGCGCGCCTGTGCCGGCATGTGGAATTGCTGGCCTTCGGTGTACAGCGTCATGCCCTCTTCCGAACGGGTCAGCAGCAGTGCATCAAGTTTCAGGTCGCTACGCATTTTTTGCGCTTTGGCCGTCAGCTCTTCTTCGCTGCGCCAGTCGCCAACGATGCGGCGCATTTCCGATTTGTTCGGCGTCAACACGGTAGCACCGGTGTAGCGGGTGAAGTCGTCGCCTTTCGGATCGACCATCACCACCTTGCCTGCCGCGCGGGCAGCGCTGACCATGTCGGCCACATTCACCAGACTGCCCTTGGCGTAATCGGACAGCACGATCACATCGTAGTCATTGAGCAGCGCCTTGAACTGCACCAGCTTATCGCGCAGCACAGTATCGGTGGGCGCTTCTTCGAAATCGATGCGCACCATCTGCTGCTGGCGGCCGATCACGCGCAGCTTGATGATGGTGGAAATGGCCGCGTCGCGTTTCAGATAGCTGTGGATGCCGCCGCCTTCCAGCAGCTGGGCCACTTCGTCGCCCGCCTCGTCGGCACCGACCACGCCCAGCAGGCCGGCATGGGCGCCCAGCGCCGCTGCATTGCGCGCCACGTTGGCCGCGCCGCCCAGCCGCGCTTCGCGCTTCTCGATACGCACGATAGGTACCGGCGCTTCCGGCGAAATCCGGCTGACGTCGCCGAACCAGTAACGGTCCAGCATCACGTCGCCCACTACCAGTACGCGCACCTTGTCCAGTGCCGATGCAACATTCACGCTCGTCGTCACGGCAGCCTCGTTATGCGCGGGTCAGGATGGAACGGCCGATGCCGTGGTACTCGAAGCCTGCTTCGGCCATCACTTCCGGCTCGAACAGATTGCGGCCGTCGAAGATGATGGCCTGCTTGAGCGCCCCCTTGATGCGGTCGAAGTCCGGGCTGCGGAAGGCCTTCCATTCCGTCACGATCACCAGTGCTTCGGCGTCGGTCAGGGTATCCATCGGGCTGCTGGCGAAGCGGATGCGGGCCAGTTCTTCGGCGCTCAGGTCGAGTGCCAGCACGCGCTTGGCTTCCGTCATGGCGACCGGATCGTACACGGCGACGGTGGCACCGGCATCGATCAGCTGGCGGATCAGCACGCGGGCTGGCGCTTCGCGCATATCGTCGGTATTCGGTTTGAAAGCCAGACCCCAGATAGCGAAGTGCTTGCCCTTCAGATCGGCGCCGAAACGCTTCACTACTTTCTGGCCCAGCACCAGCTTCTGCTTGTCGTTCACCGCTTCCACCGCACGCAGAATCAGCAGGTCCTGATCGTACTGGCGTGCCGTGCGTTCCAGCGCCTGCACGTCTTTCGGGAAGCAGGAGCCGCCATAACCGGCGCCGGCGTACAGGAAGCTGTGACCGATACGCGGATCGGAACCGATGCCGTGACGTACAGCTTCGATATCGGCGCCCACCTGATCGGCCAGATTGGCCAGCTCGTTCATGAACGAGATACGGGTGGCCAGCATGGCATTGGCTGCGTATTTGGTGAACTCGGCGGAACGCACATCCATCCAGAAGGTGCGCTCGTGATTACGGTTGAACGGGGTGTACAGCTTCTTCATCAGGCCGTGGGCCTTTTCGCCTTCCGGCGTGCTGTCGTAGCCGATCACGATACGGTCGGGACGCATGAAGTCTTCCACCGCTGCGCCTTCCTTGAGGAATTCCGGATTCGACACCACGGAGAATTTCGCCTGGTCGCCACGCGCCGTCAGCTCGGCCTGTACCGCCGCCTTGACACGGTCCGCCGTTCCTACCGGTACAGTGGATTTATCGACGATGACTTTAAATTCCGTCATGTACTTGCCGATGTTGCGCGCTGCCGCCAGCACGTATTGCAGGTCGGCCGAGCCATCTTCATCGGGTGGCGTACCCACCGCGATGAACTGCAGCGTGCCGTGCGCCACGGAAGCGGCAACGTCGGTCGAGAACTGCAGGCGGCCAGCGGCGCGGTTGCGCGCCACAACTTCTTCCAGCCCCGGCTCGTGGATGGGAATGCCGCCGTTGTTGAGCAGATCGATCTTCTTCTGATCCACGTCCAGGCAGAACACGTCGTTGCCCAGCTCCGCCAGACAGGCGCCCGTTACCAGACCCACATAGCCCGTACCGATAATCGTAATTTTCATGGTGTTACTCTTCTTAATTCATGACGTTGAGTTCTTCGGTGCGGCGCGGCGGGTAAGTCTCCCAGCGGCTGCATCCCGGGCACTGCCAGTAGAACTGGCGTGCTTTAAAACCGCAGTGGCTGCACTGATAGCGCGCCAGCTTCTGCGTGTAACCGTGGACCAGATTCTTGACCATGGTCAGTTCCGATACCACCGTCACCGGCGCATCCATCAGGCGAGCATCGAGCAGCTTGTCCAGTCCCAGCAGGGTAGGCGTGCGGCGCAGTTCATCCACCACCAGCTGCTTGGCCGCGCCCACACCATCGAGCTCCAGCACAGCCTTGTAGACCACTTCGATCAGGTCGATCGAAGAAGCCTGTTCCAGATACGATTTGAGCAAATTCACGCCTTCCTGCGCGCGCCCCACTTTGCTGTAGCCGTCCATCATGCGCTGGGCCACCAGCGCCGTGTGCGGCACACTGATCTGCTCCACCCGGCGCCAAGTCAGCAAGGCCGCTTCCACATTGCCCTGTGCCAGCTGGGCGTCGCCGATCAACATGGTGGCGCGCACGTTGACGCGGTCGGCCTGCAGCGATTTATCCAGCAGCACCAGCGCATCCTGCGGATGCAGATGCACCAGCGCGTCCTGCGCCAGCTCGCAATAGAACTGGGCGATTTCCTTCTGGCGCGAACCGGCGCCAGCTTCCTGCAGCGCCAGCGCCGCTTCGATGGCGCGTTGCCACTCCTTCTCGCGCTGGAAGATCTCCAGCAGGGCCTTGCGCGCCTGCACCGCATACTGGCCTTGCAGCATGGCGTTAAAGGTTTCTTCGGCACGGTCCAGCAGCCCCGCCTTCAGATAGTCCATACCCAGCTCGTACTGGGCATGCTCCTTCTGTTCCACCGGCAGATCGGGACGGGCCAGCAGGTTCTGGTGCACGCGGATGGCGCGCTCCGTCTCGCCGCGGCGGCGGAACAGATTACCGAGCGCAAAGTGCATATCGGCCGATTCCGGGTCCATGCGCACGATTTCGATAAACGCATCGATGGCTTTATCGGGCTGCTCGTTGAGCAGGAAATTCAGGCCTTTGAAATAGCCACGCGGCAGCGTGCGCGATTCCGACACCAGTTGACGGATATCGACGCGTGCGGCGACCCAGCCCAGGCCGAAAAAGACCGGGATACCCAGTAACCACCAGAGTTCTAATTCCATGCTGTTGTATTTATTGTGGTTTGACGCTATCCGGCTGCGGCTGGGCTTGCGCCTGCAGCGCCGAGCTTTGCAGCGTCGTGATCGTAGTTTTGTGTTTATTGGTTTCGCGGCGGTGGCGGAACACCGTCGGCGTCAGGGCCAGCACGCCGAGGAAGGCGCCAGCCACGAAGAAGCCGAGCAGCATCAGCACCAGAGGGCCGTGCAAATCATAGTGCAGGAAAAGGTGCAGATCGACCTCCTGCGTGTTCTTCAGCGCAAAGCCGAAAAACAGGACAAAAAGAACGCAACCTATCAGGGTGGATATAAATTTCATCAGCCTGCTTCCTGTTCATCAATTCCAAGAGCGCAAGTATGCACTAGAAACGCCTTTGCGCAAAAATTTACGGCGTTTCCCCCATGGCGACACGGCCACGGGCATAAAAAAAGCGGCATCCGCAGACGCCGCTTTTCTCTTCTAACCTTAAGACGCTCAGTCCTCGATGATCGGTTGCCCGACCATGGCATCCACCCGTTCGCGCAATTGCTTGCCCGGTTTAAAGTGCGGCACCCGTTTTTCCGGCACCATCACTTTATCACCCGATTTCGGGTTACGCCCGATACGCGGGGGGCGGCTATTGAGGGCAAAGCTGCCAAAACCACGGATCTCGATGCGCTGACCACTCGCCAAAGTGTTGGTCATGGCATCGAGGATGGTCTTGACCGCATATTCCGCATCTTTCGCCACCAGCTGAGAGTAACGCTCAGCCAGACGGTTG
>Ga0187842_1000444_pt1 | contig 20884 bp, 20 predicted proteins | sample SpaLakP09_SKY_41_FD_134514 | JGI IMG/M metagenome (GOLD analysis project Ga0187842, IMG submission 134514) | Oligotrophic lake water microbial communities from Sparkling Lake, Wisconsin, USA - SP09_SKY_41 | ecosystem: Environmental > Aquatic > Freshwater > Lake | place: USA: Sparkling Lake... | reverse complement strand
TGCCGAGAGAGGAAGCGAAGATGACCTTCTTTTCCGTCTTCGTCATGCTCGTGTTGGTGGAGACTGCGCTTGCAGTTGCCATGGTGGGTGTCTCCTCATGCTTGAAGAACCACCGCCCGGTGGCTCTTGGAAGCGGATCATGGGAGATGGCTCTGACCGCTGTCTGACGCGAAGCTGATGCCAAGCTGACAAACTCCGTAGCAACCCTTGGCTTTTTTTTCTCATCATGAGAGTGCAACCAAAATGCGGGTAAGCACTGAGCGAAACTGCACCGAAGCTGACAAGCAAGACCTGGCCCTTGCTGAGGCGGCCCCGATCAGAGTCAGCTGTCGCGCCGCACCACACCGGCGCGTGGCCGTCCGGCTTCATCCCAGTCATCGCCCTGGAACCAGGGGTCGCCGCGCAGATAGGCTGCGGCCATGTCCAGCGAATCCAGGCCCCAGAACTGCCGGCCGTCCACCTCCAGCGTCGGGACGCCGAACACGCCGGCCGCGATCGCGTCCTCGGTGGCCTGGCGCAGGGCCTGCTTGACCTCGTCGCTGGCCGGATCGCGCGCCGGCGCCAGGTCTTGCTGCAGACGCTCCAGCCGGCCTGGATGATTCGCATCCTGCCCCTCGGCTCGCCAGACATGGTGGAACAGCCTCTCCACAACGCTGCGGTTCGGCCCGCATGCCCAGGCCAGGCGCTGCAGGGCCAGTGGGTTAAAGGGGTGTTGTGCGGGCGTCTGCAGGGTGATGCCCAGGCGCTGCGCGGCCCAGGCAACCTGGCGGAAGGTCCACTGTCGCTTGGTTTCCAGCTCGGCGGGGCCCTTCTGGCCCCAGTGCTTGAGCAGGCCGGCAAACAGGATGGGTCGGTAGTCCACCACCACATTCAAGCCGACCAGCGCCTCGGGCAGGCGCTCGAAAGCCAGCGCCGCATAGGGCGAGATCACGTCGAAGTAGAAGGTGATGGTCTTCATGCGCTAGGCTCACGGCGCGTTGCCGGCCGGCTCGGCAGCGCTGAAAACGCCATGCTGCTCGACCAGCAGCTCGCGGCGCGGAGGCAGCAGCGCCAGCACGGCCCGCTTGCCCGGATCGTCGAGCTTGGACCAGGCTGTTATCTCGGGAATCGTGCGCGCACAGCCCTCGCACCAGCCAGTCGGCCCATGCATGCGGCAGACATTGGTGCAGGGCGAGGGCACGGCGCTGACCGGCTTGGGCGTCGGCAGGGCACTCATCAGAGCTGCACCACGTCGATGACCGGCGCGCCGGTCAGGCGCTCCAGCTCCTGCGGGCTCAAGCGGAACACGCCATTCGGGTGGCCGGCCGCCGCCCAGACATGGTCGAAGCGGAACAGCTCCCGGTCAATGTAGAGCAGCGGCCTGCTGCCATCCGCCGCGGCATGACCGACCGGCGACACGCCACCAATCGAGAATCCGGTGCGCGCCTTCACATAGTCGGCGTCGGCCCGGCTCAGTGGGCCGGTGTGAGGCACCAGCTTCCTTTCATCAACACGCTTGTCGCCCGAGGTGATGACCAGCACCGCGGCCTCGTCGCTCTTGCGCCGGAACACCACACTCTTGGCGATCTGGCCCAGGCTGACGCCCAAGGCATCGGCGGCCTCCTGCGCAGTGCGCGCGGCGACCTCCAGCCAAACCGGCGCGTCGGGATGCGCGGCCTCGCCCAGGACCTTGCAGACACGCACAAAGCCGTCCGGTCGGGCGGTGCTGGTCAATGGGCCGGCTTGCTTGAGTTCTTCCATCATGTCGCGATTGTGAAGCATGACGCGCCGCCCGCTCCCTCGGGCCCACGGCCGGTGTCACCGGGAAATTCGGCATCCGCACGGCGCTCATCCATGCGACTATCCGCAGCCATGAGTTCTCTCGGGGTCGGCGATATGTTGGGTATGAGCAGGACTTTTGTTGGCCGCACGCTGGCCTGTCTTTTGGCGCTTGGCGCCTTGCTGACCGGCTGCGGCGGCGGTGGTGATAGCGGCGGTGGTGGCAACAAGCCGTCCGAGCCCCCGGCCAGCGTGGGCGCCAGCTTGATCGCCACGGTGGCGCGCACCGGCGTGGCCGGCACCTGGGGCTATACCGCCCCCGATGGCGGGCGCTACGCCATCATGGGCACGGCCAAGGGCGTGCTCGTGCTGGACCTGCACGACCCGACCAATCCGCGCGTCGTCGATGAGGTCGACGGCCCGACCGACACCAGCCATGCGGGCGTCTACTGGCGCGAGATGCGCGTCTACGGAACGCATGCCTACATAGTGTCGGAGCACACCAATGTGCGCGGCGGCATCATGATTCTGGATCTCTCCGGCCTGCCCAGCAGGGTGCGCTTTGTGAAGAGCGTGAGCCCGCACGACGGCAAGCTCGCAGCGCACACGGTGGACATCGACACAGCGCGCGGCCTGCTCTATTTGCAGCGCGAAACCAATCTCACCGCCCCGGCCCTGGCAACGGCTCCGGTGGCCGAGACCCGGCGCCAGGCATTGGCCGCGTCGGAGAAACCCAGTCATCCGGTCGGCCGGGTCGGCGAGGGTTCGGTGGAGATTTGGGACATCAAGACCGACCCGGAGAATCCGCGCTATGTGACCACCTTCAACCAATACCGCAGCATCCACGACATGACGGCGGAGGGCGATTTCTGCTACGTGGCCGAGGGCAACGAGAACAGTTTTTCGATCTGGAACGTCAAGGACCCGCAGCAGCCCAAGCTGGTGGTGCGCTGGCAGGTTGGCGCCGGGCACTTTGCGCACAATATCTGGCCCAGCGGCGATGGCAGCTTTGTGGTCACCACCGAGGAACTCCCCACCGGCCTGCCCGCCCGCGCCTGGCAGCTCAATGGCAGCGATGCACCCAAGCCCCTGTCAAGCTTTCAGGTCGGTGACGCTACGCCGCACAACGTCATCATGGAGGGCCGCATGGCCTACCTGAGCCACTACACGGCGGGTGCGGCGGTGTTCGATCTGAGCGACCCGGCGGCACCCAAGCTGGTGGCCCAGGTGGACACCAATCCCTATAGCGGCCCGAACCTGGCGGGCTGCTGGGGCGTCTATAAATTCCCCGGCCAGCCGCTGATGATGTGCAGCGACATTGACCAGGGCTTCAAGCTGATACGGATCGGCGCGCCCTGATGGCCTTGCGTGCCGGACCTTGCCGTACCCGGCAAGGTCCGGCACCAACTGACTGAGCGCTCACGCGGCCCGCTTGGCCAGCAAGGCCTTGCCCACCCGAGACACCGGTGGCCGGCCCAATACGCCGGAAATGAAGGCGCCGGCATCGACCAGCTTGTCGATATCGATCCCGGTGTCTATGCCCAGGCCGTTGAGCAGGAACACCACGTCCTCGGTCGCGACATTGCCGGTCGCGCCCTTGGCATAGGGGCAGCCGCCGAGGCCGGCGACGCTGGCGTCGAAGTGGTGGATGCCCAGTTCCAGGCAGGCGTAGATATTCGACAACGCCTGGCCGTAAGTGTCATGGAAATGGCCGCTGACCTCGACCAGCGGATAGTGCTTCAGCGCCCGCTCCATCGCCGCCTGGATCTTGCGCGGCGTGCCGACGCCGATCGTGTCGGCCACGCCCATGTGGTCGACGCCGATGTCCTTCATCAGCCGCACCACGCGCTCGACCTCGTCGGGGCTGACATCGCCCTGGTAGGGGCAGCCGACCGCACAGGACAGCGCGCCGCGCACCTTGATGCCCGCCGCGTGCGCGAACTCGACCACGGGAGCGAAGCGCTCGATGCTCTCGGCGATCGAGCAGTTGATGTTCTTCTGGCTGAAGGCCTCGCTGGCGGCGGCGAAGACGACGATCTCGTCGGGCTTCGTCGGCAGGGCAGCTTCCAGGCCCTTCATATTCGGCGTCAGCACGCTGTAGCGCACGCCGGGCTGGCGCTCAATCGCCGCCATCACCGCCAGGTTGTCGGCCATTTGCGGCACCCACTTCGGGCTGACGAAGCTGGTGACCTCGATCTCCTTCAGGCCGGCCGCCTGCAGCATTGCCACGAGCTGGGCCTTGTGCTCGGTGGCGACCGGTTGTTTCTCGTTCTGCAGACCGTCGCGGGGGCCGACATCGACAAGGGTGACGTGGGTGGGCAGCATGGTGATTCCTCAGGTAGCCCGGATGCAATCCGGGGTGGGTTCGCGATCGATCTCTGCCCCGGATTTCATCCGGGCTACGGTCATTGCAGGCTCAGCAGCGCAGCGCCATCGCCGACCTGGTCGCCGATGCCGAACATCAGTTCGGCCACGACGCCATCGCGCGGCGCGGTGATGGTGTGCTCCATCTTCATTGCCTCCATCACCGCCAGCGGCTGGCCCTTGGCGACGGCGTCGCCGACCTTGGCCAGGAAGGCGATCAGCTTGCCGGGCATCGGTGCCGTAAGGCGCCCGCCCTCGGCAGCGCCGTCGCCGGCGTGGGCGATCAAGTCCACCTCGGTGACCACGGCCGAGCCGTGGGGTGCGAACACGCTGACCTTCTCGCCATGTGCATAGACCTGCAGCAGAGTGCGCTGCGACGCGAGGCCCTCGCGCAGCACCACCTGGTGGCGCTCCAGGCCGGTGCTGTCAACGGCCAGTGCGACCTCGCGCCCCTCGACCGTCAGCACCATGCCGCCGCCGTGGCGACGCGCCAGCAGCGCCTCGTGATGGGTGCCCTGCACCTCGATGTCGAAGCGGCGATTGGCGGCACCGAACATGCGCCAGCCATCGGGCTTGGACCAGGGATCCTTGTCCTGCTTGCTCGCCTCCAGGGCCAGCGCGTGGGCGACCACACCGGCGGCCACCAGTTCCAGCGCCAGCGGGGCGGACTCGAACAGCGCCTTGTGCTCGCGCGGGATCAGCGCCGTGTCCAGATCGGCGCTGGCGAACGAGTGGCTGTTCACGACACGGCGCAGAAAGGCCACATTGGTGTGCAGGCCGGCGATGTGCGTGTCGCGCAGCGCAGCATCAAGCCGGGCCAGTGCCTGGGCGCGGTCCTCGCCCCAGACGATCAGCTTGGCAATCATCGAATCGTAGTTGGGGCTGATCGCATCGCCCTCGCCGACGCCACTGTCGATACGCACATCGCCGCGCTCGAAACTGACGTGCGCCGGCCAGCGCGCCACATGCAGCGTGCCGGTGGCAGGCAGGAAGTTGGCGTCGGGGTTCTCGGCGCAAATGCGTGCCTCGATGGCATGGCCGCTCATCGGGATCTGTTCCTGCTTCAAGGGCAGCGGCTCGCCCGCGGCTACGCGCAGCTGCCACTCGACCAGATCCTGGCCGGTTATCGCTTCGGTGACCGGATGCTCGACCTGCAGCCGCGTGTTCATTTCCATGAAATAGAAGCGGCCGTCCTGCTCGGCGATGAACTCGACCGTGCCGGCGCCCACATATCCGACGGCTTTGGCAGCCGACACAGCCGCCTCGCCCATCTGCTTGCGGCGCCCTGGTGTCATGCCCGGGGCCGGCGCTTCTTCCAGCACTTTCTGGTGGCGGCGCTGCACCGAGCAGTCGCGCTCATGCAGATAGACGCAGTCGCCATGGCTGTCGCCGAAGACCTGGATCTCGATGTGGCGGGGCTTCTGCACATAGCGCTCGACCAGCACCGCATCGTCGCCAAAGCTGTTGATCGCCTCGCGCTTGCACGAGGCCAGCGCGGCCTCGAAGTCCTCGGCCTTGTCCACCGCACGCATGCCCTTGCCGCCGCCGCCGGCGCTGGCCTTGATCAGCACCGGATAGCCAATCCGGTCGGCCTCCGCCTTCAGCAACGCCAGGTCCTGGCTGGCACCGTGGTAGCCCGGCACCAGCGGCACGCCGGCCTGCTCCATCAGTCGCTTCGACTCGGCCTTCAGGCCCATCGCCTTGATGGCAGACGGCGGCGGGCCGATGAAGGCAATGCCGGCGTCAGCACAGGCCTGTGCGAACTCCTCGTTCTCGCTGAGAAAGCCATAGCCCGGATGCACGGCCTGGGCACCGGTGGCCTTGGCGGCCTCGATGATGCGCTCCCAACGCAGGTAAGAATCGCGCGGCGCCGCGCCACCGATCAGCACCGCCTCGTCGCAGGCACGCACATGACGGGCCTGGGCGTCGGCCTCGGAGTACACGGCCACGGTCTTCACGCCCAGGCGGCGCGCGGTCGCGGCCACACGGCAGGCGATCTCGCCGCGGTTGGCAATCAGGATCTTGTTGAACATATAAGTCTCCAGTTCAGCGTTGTAGCCCGGATGCCAATCCGGGGTGGCTCAGTGGCGATTCGCCCCGGATTGCGCTGCGCTTCATCCGGGCTACGGGGTCCATCAATGCGTCGAGGCAAGCCCGGCCTCGGTCGAGCAGCGCATGCCCAGGCGCTTCAGCAGCGCGCGGTCGGCCTCGGCCTGCGGGTTGCTGGTGGTCAGCAATTTGTCGCCATAGAACATGCTGTTGGCGCCGGCCAGAAAGCACAGCGTCTGCATCGTCTCAGGCATCTGTTCGCGGCCGGCCGAAAGGCGCACCATTGCGCGGGGCATCGTGATGCGGGCCACGGCAATCGTGCGGATGAACTCCAGCGGGTCCAGCTCGGCGGTGCCGGCCAGCGGCGTGCCCTCGACCTGAACCAGGTTGTTGATCGGCACCGACTCGGGGTACGGATCCAGATTGGCCAACTGCACGATCAGGCCGGCGCGCTGGCGGCGTGTTTCGCCCATGCCGACAATGCCGCCCGAGCAGACCTTGAGCCCAACGGTGCGCACGCGGTCCAGCGTGTCCAGCCGGTCCTGATAGGTACGGGTGGTGATGATCTGGCCGTAGAACTCGGGTGCGGTGTCGAGGTTGTGGTTGTAGTAGTCCAGGCCCGCATCGCGCAACTGCTCGGCCTGGCCGTCGGCCAGCATGCCGGCGGTCAGGCAGGTCTCCAGGCCCATGGCCTTGACCTCCCTGACCATCTCGCCAATCGCCTCCAGATGCCGGTCCTTCGGCGAGCGCCAGGCGGCGCCCATGCAGAAGCGCGTTGCGCCATTGGCCTTGGCCGCGCGAGCGGCCTCGACAACCTCCTGCAGCGGAATCAGCTTGTCGGCTTTCAGGCCGGTATCGAAGTGGGCCGACTGCGGGCAGTAGGCGCAGTCCTCCTCGCAGCCACCGGTCTTGATCGACAGCAGGGTCGACAGCTGCACCGCATTGGCATCGAAATGCTCGCGGTGGATTTGCTGCGCGCGGAACATCAGGTCGTTGAACGGCAGCTCGAACAGCGCCGCCACCTCGTTGACCGTCCAGGCCTTGCTGTTGCGGCGGTGCTCGTCGGTGGTCGGCGTCAGGGTCTGGATTTGATTCATGCGGATTCAGTCGTCAAGGTCTCGGCCAGGAACAGGCCAATGTGGTGATTCAGTGAGGCGGCCACGGCGGCCGGCGTGGGAGATTCGAGGCGGGGCACAAGGCCCCAGCAGGGGGCGCCCAAGTGCTGTTCCAGGGCCTGCAAATTGTCTTGCAGATGGGGCATGCCGGGGTCCACCGTGTTGGCGACCCAGCCGGACAAGGTGAGGCCTCGCGAACGAATCGCTTCGGCGGTCAGCAACGCATGGTTGATGCAGCCCAGGCGCAGACCGATCACCAGCAGCAGCGGCAATTGCAGATCGACGGCGAGATCGGCGGTGTCCCACTCGGAAGTCAGCGGCACGCGGAAGCCACCGACGCCCTCGATGACAGCGACCTCGGCCTGCTCGGCGACCTGCCGAACGGCCTTCAGCAACGGCTCGCGCTCGATCGTGCGGCCTTCCAGCCGGGCTGCGATATGCGGCGCGCAGGCGGCACGGAACTGCAGCGGGCCGACCTCGCTGTCGCTCAAGCCCATATTGCCGGCTTCAACCAGACGCTGCACGTCTTCGTTGATCCAGCGGCCATTGATCAGCTCCTGGCCGGCCGCAATCGGCTTGATCGCGGCGACCTGCACACCAGCTTGCGCGAAGCGATGCGCCAGGCCGGCGCTGACGCAGGTCTTGCCGATCTCGGTGTCGGTGCCGGTGATGAACAGGCCTTTCATGTCGAAGCCTCCTCGGCGGCCTGGGCCAGCGCGTCGAGCAGGCGCTGGATGTGGGCTTGCGTGTGCGTGGCGCACAGGGTGATGCGCAGGCGCGCCGTGCCGGCCGGCACCGTCGGCGGGCGGATGGCAGGCACGCGCAGACCCTCGCGCTCCAGCCGCGCGGCAAGCGCCAGCGCGGCGGCGTTGTCGCCGATGATCAGCGGCTGCACAGGAGTGTCGGATTCGCCAAGGCGCCAGCTCAAACCCGGGTGCGCGGCAAGAACCTGTTCAATGCCCGTTCGCAGCTGCGCCTGGCGCTGGCGCAGGGCCTGGCGGCGCTGCTCGCCCTCGGCCGAGGCGATCAACTCCAGGCTGGTCAGCAAGGCATGGGCGACGGCCGGCGGCGCGGCGGTGGTGAAAATGTAAGGCCTGGCCGCCTGCAGCAGGTACTGCGTGATCGTCGGGTGCGCGGCGACAAAGGCACCGGCCACGCCGGCCGCCTTGCCCAGCGTGCCGACCAGTATCAGCCGCTCGCTGCGCAGGCCAAAGTGTGCCAGCGTGCCTCGTCCCTGCGGGCCCAATACGCCAAAGCCATGGGCGTCATCGACGATCAGCCAGGCGTCGTGCTGCTCTGCAAGCTGAAGCAGTTCGGCCAGCGGCGCCAGGTCGCCATCCATGCTGAACACCGCATCGGTGACGATCAGCTTGATGCGCGCGGTGCTGGCACTCAGCAAGGCCGCCAGATGCGCCATGTCGCGGTGCGCATAGCGCTGCACCTCGGCCTTGGCCAGACGGGCGCCATCGATCAACGAGGCGTGGTTCAGTTCCTCGGAGAAGATCATCGCATCGGCATCGCCCAGCGCCGTCAGCACGGCCAGATTGGCCATATAGCCGGTGCAGAAGAACAGGGCCTGGGCCTGAGGGATCTCGCCGGACACGACCTCGGCCAGGGCGCGCTCCAGCGCCGCGTGGGCCGCCGAGTGACCACTGATCAGATGCGAGGCGCCCGAGCCGGCACCATAGCGGCGTGCGCCGGCAATCAGCGCCTCGGCCAAGGCCGGATGCGCGGCCAGGCCGAGATAGTCATTGCTGCAAAACATCAGCAGCTCGCGCGCCCGGCCATCGGAAGCGCGCACCGTCTGCAGCGGCGCGGTGGCGCTTTCGGCCACGCGCAGCACGCGGGTCAGGCCTTTGGCGGCGATGGCCTGCAGCTTGGTATCGAGGTGCTCAAGCAGCATCGGCGAGCACCTCATTCAGCGTCGCGCTCACCGCGTCGAACAGGAACTGCGCAGTGGCGGCATCGATCAGATAGGGTGGCATCAGATAGACGGTGCGGCCGATCGGCCGTATCAGCAGCTCGCGCTCCCGCGCCGCCAGATGGAAGCGCTCCGAGAAACGCTCACCGGGCTGCTTCACATCGAAGGCCAGCATCATGCCGCGCTGGCGCAGGTGCTCGACGCGGGGATCTGCTTGCAGCGGCGTGAAGGCCTGGGCCAGCAGACGCGCCTGCTCGATGTTCTTCTCCAGCACCCGGTCTTGCGTAAAGCGGTCCAGCACCGCATTTGCTGCCGCGCAGGCCAGCGCATTGCCGGTGTAGGAGTGCGAATGCAGAAAGCCTCGTGAGACGTCATCGCTCCAGAAGCTTTGATAGACCGCCTCGGTGGTCAGCACCAGCGACAAGGGCAACGTGCCCCCGCTGATGCCCTTGGACAGCGTGACGAAATCGGGCCAACCGCACTGTCCTTGCTCAAAGGCGAAGAAGGTGCCCGAACGACCGCAGCCGACGGCAATCTCGTCGGCGATCAGATGCACCTCGAACTCGTCGCACAGCTGGCGCACCGCTCGCAGATACGACGGCTCATGCATCGCCATGCCGGCCGCGCACTGCACCAGCGGCTCGATGATCAAGGCCGCCACATGGCCACGGCGCTCGCTCAGCACGCGCCGCAGATCAACTACAGCACGAGCCTCCTGCTCCGGCCCCAGCCGCGAGTCGGGCGACTCGACCACATGGGCGCGCATCAGCAGCGGGTCATAGGCATCGCGGAACACGGCCACATCGGTGACGGCCAGTGCGCCTATCGTCTCGCCGTGATAACCATGCCTCAGGCAGATGCACTCGCGCTTGTCGTTGAAGCCCAGATTGCGCCACGAGTGGAAACTCATCTTCAGCGCGATCTCGACCGCGCTGGCGCCGTCGCTGGCAAAGAAGGTGTGGCCCAGCACGCCGCCGGTCAGCGCCGACAGCTTCTCGGCCAGCTCGACCGCCGGCGCATGCGTGCAGCCGGCCAGCATCACATGAGGCAGAGTGTCCAGCTGCTGTTTGATCGCGGCATTGATGCCCGCATCGGCATGGCCGAACAGATTCACCCACCAGGAACTGTTGGCATCGAAATAGCGCCGGCCCTCCATGTCGTACAGCCAGGCGCCCTCGCCCCGCGCAATCGGCAACGGCGGCACAACAGCCGCACGCGCCATCTGCGTGCAGGGGTGCCACACCGCCGCGAGGCTGCGGCGTTGCAGGTCTTGTTGAGCGATTGCGGACATCAGGTCATCCACGACCGGGCTCTGCATGCCCGGTCGCTTCGCCCTGCGTCGACGAGGCCGCCGAGGCCTCGTCTCGGTCGGGGCTCAGCCAGGAGGGCTTGCTCTTGTTCAAGAAGCTCTGCACGCCCTCGCGCCCCTCGGCGCTGGCGCGGATGTCGGCAATGCGGCGCGCGGTATCGTCGCGCAGCGCCGCGGTGATGGGCGCGTGAGCCACGTCCTGCACCAGCTTCTTGCAGGCGCGCACGGCCATCGGGCCATTGGCGACCAAGGCGGCGACCAGGGTGCTGACCTTCTCGTCCAGCGCTTCCGGTGTCGTCACTTCGTGGACCAGGCCCAGGCGATGTGCCTCGGTGGCCGAGAAGCGCTCGGCGGTCACGAAGTAGCGACGCGAGGCCTGCTCGCCGAGCGCCCGCACGACATAGGGGCTGATCGTGGCTGGCAGCAGACCCAGCTTGGCCTCCGACAGGCAGAAGCTCGCGTTGTCGCTGGCGACGACAACGTCGCAGACGCTGACCAGGCCCACGCCGCCGGCATAGACGTCACCCTGCACCCGCGCGATCACTGGCACCGGGCAGCTGTAGATGGCCCACAGCATGTCGGCCAGCTTGGACGCATCGGCATGGTTCTCGTCCCAGCTGTAGCGGCCAATAGCCTTCATCCAGTTCAGGTCAGCCCCGGCACAGAAGGCCTTGCCCTCGGCGGCCAGCACGATGGCGCGCAGGCCCGGCTGGCTGGCCAGGCCGGTGAAGGTGGCGCCCAGCTCGGCAATCGTCTCCTCGTTGAAGGCATTGCGCAACTCGGGGCGCGTCAGGGTGACGGTGGCCAGCGCGCCGTCGATATGCAGGCTCAGATTGCCCATGGTGGTTTCAGTCCTCGACGTGGAAGGTTTCGGGCTGCGGCTCCTGGCGCAGCATATGGGCCAGATCCAGCTCGGGGCAGACATGGCCCATGGCCGTGATCGCCGCGGTGATCTGCCCGCGGTGGTGGGTGCTGTGATTGAACGCATGCTGCAGGCAACCCAGCATCGACAGCGACACCGGTTCGCCCTTGCTGGTGCGGTAGTCCAGGGTGCCGGCCAGGCGCTCGTCGCTCAGGCCGGCGATCACCGGCGCCCAGGCCTCGCTGCCCGCTTGCAGGTCATTCGCCAGGCGCTGTCTGTCGGTCTCGATCTCGGTATCCAGCGCCAGCTGATTCGACTCGCCGCGCGCGAAGCGCGGCAACCACAGCAGTTGCTCGCCGACACGCAGATGGTTCAAGGTGCCGTGGATGGTCTTGAAGAACAGGCCCGTGTCACGCCGGTAGTCGTCATCGCTCAGCGTCGCCACCGCCGCCAGCAGACGTTCGGTCGCCCAGCTGTTGTAGCGGGCCATGCGCAGCAGCGAAGCTTGCAGCAGCGGCTGGGCCAGGGGCTTGACCATGACGATGCTGTGATAGGTCTTCCCCTCCCAGCGCACCTCTTTCACCGGCCGGTAGCCGCTGCCCTCGTAGCGGCTGCGCAGATGGCGGGCCGGCTTGGCCGTGTCCAGCGCCAGATGGATATAGCCCTGGCTCTGAGCAAAGGCTTCGGCGGTCTGCATCAGCTTGGCGCCCAGGCCCTGGCCCTGGCATTCAGGATCGACCGCGTACTGCGACAGGATGGCGGTGTCGCGCCGAAAGTACCAGGGCGTTTCCAGGCACCAGCTGTCCGCCACGGGCCGGTAGCGGCCGCGCACCAGCACCGTGCCGACCAGCTTGTCGCCATCGAAGGCGACAAAGCACTGGCCCTGGCCGATGCGCTTCTTCGTTAGCTCGACCGGTTGGTCGACGGCGGTGAAATTCCAGCCCTGCCGGCCCAGTGCGGCATAGGCCTTGTGCAGCAACACGGTCAGTTGCTCAAGGCTGTCGCCGGCATGCAGCGGGCGTATCACGGTGTTGGTCATTGATGATTCTCAGTGCAGCGCCTGCCATACCCTCAGTCCGCAGTGCTCGGCATAGGGCAGGAAGTCGCGGTCGCGGTGCAGCAGCACATGGCCGCGGTCAATGCAAAAACTGGCGATGAGGGCGTCCACGGGGCTGCGCACGCTGAAGCCCAGACTGCGCAGGCGGCGGTACTGGTCGGCGGCCTCCTGAGCCAGGGCCTCGCCCACCGTGGGCTCGACGCTCAATCCGGCAAAGAGCTGGCGCGCCTGACGCAGATCGCGCTCGGAACGAAAGCCCCGCAACACTTCGAACAACACCAGATCAGGCAGCACGATGCGCGCTTCCGCCTGACTCAGCAGGGTACGCAACACGCCGCGCTCGGGGCTGTCTCGGCCGCTGAAAAAATCGATCCAGACACTGGAATCAACGACGACCACGCTTGGCCTCCACCTGGGGCTTGCGACGCTCGGCCGGCACCGGCTCGGCCACGGCCCGCGCCTGGGTGGGGGCGGGGGCGGTGGAAGCGGCATCGGCCCCGGCAGGCCCGTCTTCCAGCTCAGGCTCGTCACCCCAGCCCCAGGGCAGCTTGCCCTCCCACTTGAGCAACTCCTGATAGGCGGCCTGGCGCAGCAACAGGCGGAGTCCCGCCTCCACCGCATCCTTCTTGGTGCGGTGCAGCCCGGCCGCCATCACAGCAGCGAGCAAGTCATCGTCGATATCAATATTGGTGCGCATGATGTGTATAAAGTTGCGAAACCTGGCACATTATGCGCCTCACATACGAAACACACCAAACTTGGTCTCGGGAATCGGCGCGTTCAACGCGGCGCTCAGGCCCAGCGCCAGCACCCGGCGGGTGTCGGCCGGGTCGATCACGCCGTCGTCCCAGATGCGGGCCGAAGCGTAGTACGGATGGCCTTGGGCCTCGTACTGCTGGCGGATCGGCAATTTGAAGGCCTCTTCCTCTTCGGCGCTCCAGGCGCCACCCTTGGCCTCGATGCCATCGCGGCGTATCGTGGACAGCACGCTGGCCGCCTGCTCGCCGCCCATCACCGAGATGCGGGCGTTGGGCCACATCCACAGGAAGCGGGGCGAGTAGGCGCGGCCGCACATGCCGTAGTTGCCGGCGCCGAAGCTGCCACCGATGATGATGGTGAACTTCGGAACAGCGGCGCAGGCCACGGCCGTGACCATCTTGGCGCCGGCACGGGCGATGCCCTCGTTCTCGTACTTGCGGCCGACCATGAAGCCGGTGATGTTCTGCAGAAAGATCAGCGGGATCTTGCGCTGGCAGCAAAGCTCGATGAAGTGCGCACCCTTGTTGGCGCTCTCGGCAAACAGGATGCCGTTGTTGGCGACGATGCCCACCGGCATGCCCTCGATGTGGGCAAAGCCGCAGACCAGCGTGGCGCCGTAGCGGGCCTTGAACTCGTCGAACTCGCTGCCATCGACGACGCGGGCAATGACCTCGCGCACATCGAAGGGCTTGCGCGTGTCGGTCGGGATCACGCCGTGCAGCTCGGCCGCCTCGAACAGTGGTGCACGCGCCTCCTGCATGGCCAGCGGGTTGTTCTTGCGCCAGTTCAGGCGTGCCACCGACTGGCGAGCGATGGCCAGCGCATGCATATCGTTGTTGGCCAGATGGTCGGCCACGCCGGACAGGCGGGTGTGCACGTCACCACCACCCAGGTCTTCGGCACTGACCACCTCGCCGGTGGCCGCCTTCACCAGCGGCGGGCCGCCCAGGAAGATGGTGCCCTGGTTCTTCACGATGATGGTTTCGTCACTCATTGCAGGCACATAGGCGCCGCCGGCCGTGCAGGATCCCATCACCACGGCGATCTGCGGAATGCCCTGGGCGCTGAGGTTGGCCTGGTTGTAGAAGATGCGGCCGAAGTGGTCGCGGTCGGGGAACACGTCGTCCTGGTTCGGCAGATTGGCTCCGCCCGAGTCGACCAGATAGATGCAGGGCAGGCCGTTCTGCTGGGCGATCTCCTGGGCGCGCAGGTGCTTCTTCACCGTCAGCGGGTAGTAGGTGCCGCCCTTCACGGTGGCGTCGTTGCAGACCACCATGCATTCGACGCCCGAGACGCGGCCGATGCCGGCCACGATGCCGGCCGCCGGCGCGTCGTTGTTGTAGAGATTCAGCGCGGCCAGCGGGGCCAGCTCCAGAAACGGTGTACCCGGGTCCAGCAGCATCTCGACGCGGTCGCGCGGCAACAATTTCCCTCTTGCCACGTGCTTGGCCCGCGCCGCCTCGCCACCGCCCAGCGCGATCTTGCCCAGCTGGGCCTGTAGATCCTCGACCAGGCCGCGCATGGCCTCGGCATTGGCCTTGAAGTCGGCGGAACGGGCGTTGAGCTTGGTGGTCAGGGCCGGCATAGGGTCTCCAGTCGTCAAGGCGGCCGAAACTGAGTTCGGCTCAATTTAGTTACAGCGCGACCGCCTCAGGCGACCGAGGCAGCGCGAAGCCACAAGGATAATGCAGCGCAAAAAACGACGCAAGCAACACTTGAGCTTTACTCAAATATTGCGCAGAATCGAGCCCGTGACAGCCATCAAGCCCGTTCCCGCCAGCCAGCGCCGCGCCCCCGCCGGCGCCAAGGCCGAGCAGCGCGTGAAAGACATTCTGCGCGTCGGCCGTGAGGTGTTTTCCGAGCGCGGCTACGAGCGCGCGACGACGATAGAGATCGCCCAGCGCCTGGCAATCTCCGAAGCCACCGTGTTCACCTACTTCCGCGGCAAGCGCGAGCTGTGCATGCGCGTGATCGGCGACTGGTACGACGAAATCATCGACACCATAGAGACCGGCCTGCCGCGCACGGCGTCGGTGCGCGAGCAGTTGGAGTTCGTCGTCCACACCCATCTGCGCCTGTTCCTGATCCAGGGCACCGGGCTTTGTGCGCTGGTGCTGTCCGAGGGCCGCACCAAGAGTGAATCAGGCCAGGAACTGGGCGAGGCCTTTGTCGCGATGCAGCGCCGCTACACCGCGCCGCTGATGGACCTGCTGGCCCGTGGCCAGGCCAGCGGCGAGGTGCGGCAGGACATCTCGCTGCGCCTGCTGCGCTCGCTGGTATTCGGGCCGATGGAGCACATGCTGTGGGAGGTCGTCAGCACCGGCCGCCGGCTCGATGTCGACCAGAGCGCCCGCGATCTGGTGGCCCTGCTCTGGCCGGCGGTGCAGACCCCGGATCAGGAGCTGAAGGCGCTGCGCGCGCTGCGCCAGACGATCCAGGATGCACTGACCCAGACCTGATGCGCCGCCGGAATGCGATCGTAGGGATGGGCAAGCCGCCGTGCATGCCATAGCGTAGACGGGCCCGTACGTTGTGGGCTCAAACCCGTCGAGGAGCATCCCGATGAAACTCCATGCGTTCACCGCCGCGGTTGCGGCCCTCTCGGCGCTGATCTCGGCGCCCGTCCAGGCGGTCGTCGTCATTGACGACTTCAACACGCCGCAGAACTTCTCAAGTTGCAACTTCCCAGGGTTCTCCTACGTGGCCGGCGACATGCTGTACGGCGACCGCCTGTTCAGCGGCGGCTGTTCGAAGCCGGCGGCCGGTGGCGCCATCACCGTGGCCGGCGGTCTGGCCAGCTATGGCGCCGGCGGCATCAGCCAGATCACCATCAACGGGCTGTACGACGCCTCGCTGCCGCCCGGCTCGGGCGACGCGAAGCAGGCGGTGGACCTGACCCAGGCCGGCGCCAACGACCGCTTTGCGATGCGCATCAAGGTCAGCAACGAGACGCGCTTCACCCTGAGCGTTTCCAGTGCAGGCGGGACGGCTGCGCTGCAACTCGATCTGCCGGTCACCGCGAACTTCGTCGACCTGGCCCTGCCTTTCTCGAGCTTCAGCCCCGGACCGGCTGGCCTGTGGCAGGGCGTGACCAGCGTGAGCTTCAGCATCGTTGACACCGCCGTCAACCCCGGCGGCGCATTCTCGGCCAGCGGCGAGATCGATTTCATCCGCGCCGTGCCCGAGCCCCGGAGTGCCGCCTTCCTCGCACTGGGTTTGCTGGGGCTGGCCGCCTATCGCAGACGTAATCGAGGCCAGGCCTGAGGCCCGCCGGGCTCACGGCAGCAAGACTCCCGGTTTGGCGCTACGCTCTCGTCCGCGAGACCGATTCCAAACCCAAGGAGACTCCATGATCAAGCTGACCGTCAACGGCAAAGCGGTGTCGCTCGATGCCGACCCCAACATGCCCCTGTTGTGGGCCCTGCGCGAGGATCTGCAGCTCACCGGCACCAAGTTCGGCTGCGGCATGGCGCTGTGCGGCGCCTGCACCGTGCACCTGGACGGTCAACCTGTGCGCGCCTGCTCGACGCCGATCTCGGCCGCCGCCGGGAAGAAGGTGACGACGATAGAAGGCGTGGCCGCCACCAAGACCGGCAAGGCCGTGCAGGCCGCCTGGACCAGGATCGACGTGCCGCAATGCGGCTACTGCCAGAGCGGCCAGATCATGAGCGCCTGCGCGCTGCTGGCGGCCAAGAAGTCGCCCAATGACGCCGACATCGACAACGCCATGAGCGGCAATATCTGCCGCTGCGGCACCTACAACCAGATCCGGGCTGCCATCAAGGACGCCTCGGTCTCGCTGGCGAAGGGGGCCTGAGCATGGACAACAGCACCACCACCGTTCAATCGAACAGCCGCCGCCGCTTCCTGAAGACCAGCACCGGCGCAGCCCTGGTCGTCGGCTTCGCCCTGCCCGCCGCGTTGACCCGCGCGCAGGCGCAGGGCCCGCAGAGCAATACCTTCGCCCCGAATGCCTGGCTGCGCATCACACCGGACAACAAGGTTACCGTGGTCTGCGGCTCGGCCGAGATGGGCCAGGGCGTGCTGACCGCCATACCGATGATGCTGGCCGAGGAGCTGGACGCCGACTGGAAGCTTGTCGGCGTCGAGCAGGCCCCTGTGGACCAGGCCTACAACAACCCGATGTTCGGTATGCAGGCCACCGGCGGCAGCACCACCGTGCGCGCGCACTGGACGCCGCTGCGCGAGGCCGGCGCTGCCGCCCGCGAGATGCTGGTGGCCGCCGCGGCCGCGCAGTGGAAGGTCGAGCCGGGAAGCCTGCGCACCGAGCGCAGCCACGTGATCGGCCCCGGTGGCAAGAAGCTCAGCTATGGTGCGCTGGTGGCGGACGCCTCCAAGCAGGCGGTGCCGGCCAAGCCCAAGCTGAAGTCGCCCAAGGACTTCAAGATCCTGGGCAAACCGACCAACCGGCTGGACAGCGCCGCCAAGATCAACGGCACGGCCAAGTTCGGCATCGACGCCCATCTGGACGGCCTGATGGTGGCGGTGATGGCCCGCGCGCCGCTGCCCGGCGCCAAGGCCAAGAGCCTGAAGGACGACAAGGCCAAGGCGGTCAAGGGCGTGGCCCAGATCATCTCCCTGCCCAGCGGCGTGGCCGTGCTGGCCAGCGGCTACTGGGCGGCCAAGCAGGGCCGCGACGCACTGGAGATCGAGTGGGATCTGGGCGACAAGGCCGCCCTGTCGTCCGAGCAGGTCACAGCCCTGCTCACCGATGGCGCGGCCAATGCAGATGCGGTGGCCAAGGACAGCGGCAATCTCAAGGACGGCATGGCCAACAGCGCCAAGACGCTGAGCGCGCAGTACGAGGCGCCCTATCTGGCCCATGCCTGCATGGAACCCTTGAACTGCACCGCCTGGGTGCGCGGCGACTCGGTCGAGATCTGGGCCGGCACGCAGAGCCAGGGCCCGGCCCAGGGCATTCTGGGCCAGGTGGCGCAGGCCACGCCGGCCAAGGTGAAGATCAACACGATGCTGCTGGGTGGGGGCTTCGGCCGCCGCTTCGCGCCGGACTTCGCCATCGACGCCACCCTGCTGTCAAAGATCAGCGGCCGACCGGTGAAGCTGATCTACACGCGTGAGGACGACATGATGGCGGGCTTCTACCGCCCCGCCTCGGTGGCCCGCTTCGAGGGCGCGCTGGACGACAAGGGCCGGGCCACCGTGCTGCGCGTCGATGTCGGCTCACCGTCCATCATGGCCGCCTCGGGCTTCATGAAGATTCCCGACAACGGCGTCGACAGCTTTGCAATGGAGGGCATCGAGGACCATCCCTACGACATCGCCAACCAGCGCATCGCCTACGGCCGGCGCGAGCCGGGCCCCCAGGTCTGGTTCTGGCGTTCGGTGGGCCATTCGCAGAACATCTTCTTCACCGAGAGCTTCATCGACGAGATGGCTGGCGCGGCCAAGGCCGACCCGTTCGAGTTCCGCCGCGCGATGCTGGGCACGCAGCCGCGCTACAAGGCGGTGCTGGAGCTGGCGGCGCTCAAGGCCGGCTGGGGCAAGGGGCTGCCCAAGGGCCACTTCCACGGCATCGCGGTGGCGCAGAGCTTCGGCACGTATGTGGCCGAAGTGGCGGAGGTGTCGGTGGCGGCTGACGGCACGCCCAGGGTGCACCGCGTCGTCGCGGCGGTGGACTGCGGCATGACGGTCAACCCGCAGACGATTGTTCGCCAGATCGAGGGCGCCATCGTCTATGGCCTGTCGGCCGCGCTGTACGGCAAGATCACGTTCAAGAACGGCCGGGTCGAGCAGGGCAACTTCCACGACTACCCGGTGCTGCGCATGAACGAGATGCCCAAGGTGGAGGTGCATATCGTGGCCTCGACCGAGGCGCCTGGCGGCATCGGCGAGCCGGGCACGCCGCCGATCGCGCCGGCGCTGACCAATGCGATCTTCGCGGCGACGGGCAAGCGCATCCGCAGCCTGCCCATCGATACGGCCCTGTTGAAGAAGGCTTGATGGGCTTGCAGGCTGGCATCAATGCCGCCAGCCTGCTTTCACCTCATCAGCGAACCGATCAACGAACGACGGCGATTTCGCTGCGTGCACCACCCTTGTAGGTGTACAGCGTCAGCGCGCCGTTCTTGATGTCGCCCTTGATGTCGAACGAGATCGTGCCGGTCACGCCCTTGTGACCCTCGGTCTTGGCTAGCACCGGCAGGTACTTGGCGGGTTCGGCCGAACCGGCCTTGACCATCGCCGCGACCATCACGTTCAAGGCGTCGTAAACATAGGGTGCATAGACCTGCACGTCCAGCTTGTACTTTTCCTTGAACTTGGCCTTGAAGGCTTCCAGCGACTTCTTGGATTCGCCCTCGACGCCACCGGCCTCGGCGCAAACGACCTGGCCGTCGCCCATGGTGCCAGCGGCCAGCTTGGGCAGTTCGCCCGAGCAGATGCCGTCGCCGCCCACGAACTTGGCCTCGATGCCCAGCTGCTTCATCTGGCGCAGCATCGGGCCGGCCACGGCGTCCATGCCGCCAAAGAACACGACGTCGGGCTTCTTGCCCTTCAAGGAGGTCAGGATGGCGGTGAAGTCCGTGGCCTTGTCATTGGTGAACTCGCGGCCGACCAGCTTGCCGCCGGCGCCCTTGACACCCTTCTCGAACTCGTCGGCCACGCCCTGGCCATAGGCGGTGCGGTCGTCGATCACGGCGATCGACTGGCCCTTCAACTCCTTGGCGGCATAGCGGCCCAGCGTGCCACCGAGGTGCACGTCATCGGCGACGGCGCGGAAGGTCGTCTTGTAGCCGTTGCGGGTGAACTTCGGGTTGGTCGCCGACGGCGAGATCTGCGGAATGCCGGCGTCGCTGTAGACCTTGGACGCGGGGATCGAGGTGCCCGAGTTCAGGTGGCCGATCACGCCGTTGACCTTGGAGTCGACCAGCTTCTGGGCCGCCGCCGTGCCCTGCTTGGGATCACCGGCATCGTCTTCGGCCAGCAGCTCGAACTTGGCCTTCTTGCCACCGATCATCACGCCCTTGGCGTTCAGCTCGTCGATGGCCATGCGCGCGCCCAGCTCGTTGTCCTTGCCCAGGTGGGCAATCGCGCCGCTGGTCGGGCCCACGTGGCCGATCTTGACCACCATGTCTTGCGCCATCGCCGAGCCGACCGAGGCCAGCAGCGCCGCGCCGGCAATCACCTTCAATTGGGAATTCATTATTGCAATCACTCCGTTGTGGTTATCGAGACCGCGGCGCCTCGGCGCGGGTGACGCCGGGGCTGGGGCAGGCGGGCGTTTCGCCCCGCGCGGCATCGGGCAGGTCAGCCCGCGCATGAGTCGTGGGTGGCTTATTTGCCCACGTTATTCGCCCAGATAGGCCGCCCGCACCTTCGGATCGTTCAGCAAGTCCTTGGCGTCCCCGCTCAAGGTGATCTTGCCCGAGTCCATCACATAGCCGCGGTTGGCCAGGCCCAGCGCCCGGCTGGCGTTCTGCTCGACCAAGAGGATGGTCACGCCCTGCTGATGGATGTCGTTCACGACCTCGAAGATCTTGTCCACCATGATGGGGCTCAGGCCCATGCTGGGCTCGTCCAGCAGCAAGACCTTGGGCTTGGCCATCAGCGCCCGGCCCATCGCCAGCATCTGCTGCTCGCCGCCCGACATCGTGCCGGCCAGCTGATGGCGTCGCTCCTTGAGCCTCGGGAAGATGTTGAACACCTTCTC
>Ga0187842_1000442_pt1 | contig 20892 bp, 30 predicted proteins | sample SpaLakP09_SKY_41_FD_134514 | JGI IMG/M metagenome (GOLD analysis project Ga0187842, IMG submission 134514) | Oligotrophic lake water microbial communities from Sparkling Lake, Wisconsin, USA - SP09_SKY_41 | ecosystem: Environmental > Aquatic > Freshwater > Lake | place: USA: Sparkling Lake... | reverse complement strand
GATCCCGGCTCGCATGAGGTAGGACAAAAACATATCTACCAGTTTATTTTTTTGTACTGCCTCAATCGAAGGAAGTGCCTTGTTCATGTTGTCGCCCATCTTGGACCATGCCCAAATCCCGGCTTGCACCGCAACCGACCCGGCAACTGCCCGCATTACGGGCCGATCATTCTGCCCGGCAATCCGAATCCCGGCCCAAATCTCTACGGCTCGGCCTACCGACCAAAGCAACATCGTCGCCGGGTCCCGCATTTCAGTCGCCGGGGTGATGGGTCCGTTAGCCATGACATTTAGTATTTCAGTTTAATTCGCCTCATCCCGGGGCGACCGGGATAATAAGCGACAAGATATTTTCCTTTTTTCATAGGAAATTCTTCTTTCAAATTTTCTAATGCCGACTTTAGGGATGGATACTGTGCCGTTGTTCCTACATAATCCCCGTCAATCGCAAGTTCAATTTTTGGGTATAATTTTCCGACATAAACTCTCGGATTTTTCTTAATCTTTCTTTTCCGGTTATCTTCCAACTGCCGATCTTCCATTAAAGATTCAGTCACTATCATCCCTTGTGACTTCGCAAGTTTTTTTAGCCCCGGGAGGCAGGCCATATAGATTTCTTCATCTTTTGCGATGGCAACCATTTCCGAATAATTTCGACTTTCAAAATATATTTTTATCATAAATTTTACCCACAATACCCTTCCGCCTTGGCGTCGGCGATTTCACGCCGGATTGCTTCGTTGACTAGGTAACGAGTTTCCACGGGGAGTTTCTTCCACGATTCAATCGCCATCTTCGCCGGACATCTCCACTCAAGGTTGGCAATCGTGATGGCACACCAAGCGACCTGATTCATCCGGGGAGATGCAAGAACCCGGCAAGCGGAGCCAAATGAACCGCCACCATAATTTCCCTGCAAAAGCCATCCAACCCTCTCGGCAATCATCATATAATTGTCGGAAAGGTCCTTGAACCATTCTTTCGCATTTTCTTTTCGTTCAGCTAAAGGAAGTTTTTCAACCTCCTCCATTTTCTTGCGGAACTGTTGGAGTTCGTACATGGAGGCTTCGTAACTCATTCCGCCCCCTCAATGAAAACAAAAGCATATCCATATCCGCCCGGTAGCCCGCCACCGACCATAGGCTTGAGCCATCCCGATTTTTTGTAATCTTCCCCGGGATGTCTTTTCGCTATGGATTTAGCAAGTTTCAAGCGCAAGGCATCGCAAGCCCCTTTATGCCTTTCGTAATCGGAACCGGAATAATCGAACGGGACGGTCAAACTACCCGCTTCGCAAGTTGCTTTGATTCTCGATCCCCGGGTGTTTGTTGCTCCCAAGTATTTTGTTACGATTGCTTGCATATACTTTACCTATTTAGAAATGCTTCATCGAACGAACTATATGGCCCTGCGGTATGCAGTTTTTGAAGTTTGTTCATTTCAAAGTATGGGAACATCCGGGAAAGGTTTGAAATCGACGCTTTCTTCAATATCTCACCCTTTACGACTAACTTGGCGGTCTGTCCTCCACGGCCTGAAAACCAAATGCTGTAAAACATTCCCGGGATGGGGCGGGCCTTTGTCGTTTCTGGATTCCTCCGCAAGCCCCGGCGACGGTTTGCTTTTATCCGCCGGGCAATTACTCGGTGTGAATAACCCGGTTCATTTTCATCGTAATTCTTCCGGCTTTGAATTGCGTCGTATCGGTTATCGTGTGCGTCAACATCTTCCCATCGACCCGCATAATATCCTTGAACATTGAACTCATAACCCGGGCGAGGTTTTTTTAGTCGCATCATTCTATATCTACGCAACTGTTCTAAAGGAGTTTCTTCCAAAGGACTTTGATTCCTTCGTATTCTCCGGCAACTCCCCTTTGAATACGGACGCATCCCCTTCACGGGGCTGTAACCCTTCCAACATCTTTTTGTCCGTCGACGGTTCGATTTCAAAAGCTCACTAATCGGAATTTTGTAGTAAGAAGATTGTGGGTCCCGTTGTCTCTCCAAAAAGCGTTGGCGTTCGGCGAGTAGGATGCGGTATTTCTTGCCCCCCTTGCGAACGGTTTCACCCAAGATTCTTACCATCTTTACTTTTTTTGTTTTTCGTCTTTTCATATTTTTACCTATAAATTTCTTGTATGTATCTCAATACATCTTTTACCTGAACCGTAGGGTCATAATCGAATTTTGACGATTGCAAATAAACCATAAGGCGACGAATCCCGTCGTCCCGGGTTTTAATTTCGGATTGTAAATACTGAACATTCGCTCTCAAGGCTTCTATGTTTGTGGATAGTCCCGCCACCCGATACTTGCTGGGAATCCTCCGGCTCGGGTTCCTCCGCAGGCCCCGAGCCGTCTCTATAACCCTGAACCCTTTTTTCACATCGTAAAGTCCATTCGGCTTTTTTACCCAAGCCAACTTATATAAATCTGCACCCGATAGTAGTTCATCCATTACATAAAGTTCTCGTTCTTTTTTACTGCCTTCCGGGATGGAACGCATGAATATCGTATCCACCTTTTTCTTGCCTATATAAACATCGCCGTAGAAATCCCTTTTCACATCTTCTCCCTCAAATCCATCACATGATGATACACGACCGCTTTGACTTGCGACAAGCTCTCACTCATTGGAATCCCAAGGGTCCGGCGGGCGAACATCACGGCTTTCGGGTTGCCCGAACTTACGAGTCGATAAAGTTTCATCATCTGTTTTAGGCTCAACCCGTGGGTCCGGTGCGCCGTCATCCCGTGGGCGTACATGGGCGGGTTTTTACGGATTTCCCTAAACTGATTTGACACATCCGACAATTCGATCAAACCTTTTTTAGCCAATCTGCGAACTACATCGGCGGTAGGTTTTCGTGGATTAAAGCCATGCCATCCGGGATATTTTCTAGCAAAATTCAATGCCTTTTGCTCCTCTTTCCCAAGTCTACGATTCCCCATCAATCTATTCCCATATCGAGAAGATGATTTTCTTGGGTCGGAATTATATATTTTGCCCGCATAACCTTTTTCAACAAGCACCTTCATCCCCTCATAAGGATGGTCCGTAGTCTCGGCTACAAAATACTCCTTGCCCGTAGTACCTCCCCCACGCCTTTCCTTTGTAGTGAAAAGAATCCGAAGCACCTGACCCTTTTTCAATAATTGAAATTTTCCGCTTGGCGTGTCGTGATAACCCGTAGTTTTGGCAACTAGAAAACCGCTTTCGGGAATATAGGAAGTGTAGCCCAACCCTTCATTTCGTCTTAAAGAGCGATTTCTCGCAATCCCTCGCCCGGTGTAGATTCCATATTTCCAATCCGGCTTAACTTGAGGGGCCGGCCTATGTTCGGTTATCGAAACGATTGCCCCGGTCTTTCTGAAAATCTTGTCTGCCTCTTTCTTTGCTTCTTCAAGCGTGAAGGTTTGATAACCACCGCCAACCCGATACCGTTCACCCGGATTCCCCACAATCCTCCGTAGCGTCCCATAAACATACGCCCCGGTCCGTTTTGCACCGAGGCGAAGTTTCTTGGCCCGTTTTTTCAGGCCACGCTTCAAACGCATAATCCGTTTTTCTGTCATTGACCGACGCTTCCGGCGAACAACTTTTTTGCGGGTTTTGTGTTTCATGGTCTTAATAAGGAAGGACGCCAATACTTTCCATGAATCGTATTGTCTTTGTACCTAATAGCTTTCCACGGTTCGCCATGCTTTTTGCCTCTCTCCAACTTCTCACCACGGCATCATCACCAAAAACGCTCCAATCATTTTCTTCATTGTTTTTTGCCATGCGCTGAATCTGGCTCATCTGAATTTGCAACATAACTACCATCTTAAATAATCTATTAAGGTCTTTATTGTTTATATTCGCCATAAATGCCCTTTAATACAACCCCGTCCCGGCCCAAATCTGCTTCATGCGAGTTCGGTCGGCCCCGGAAAGTTCCGAATCGTACCATTCCGTCAAAGTTCTAGGGAAGGAAATTGATTGTTGTGTTCCCGGGAACAAGCTGATCGTCGAGGCCCGTTTTCCAAACTTCGAGGCTACGGCGACCAATTCTGCCGGAGTCAAACCTTCCACCGCCGAAAATAGACTTTCAGTATCCGTCCCGTACATATTCATCGCATTAAATTCTCGGTCGGCGATGTCAGCATAAACATATTCAGGTCGAGGCAATCCAGTCGGGATAGGAATATACCCGGGTTCCGTCAAATTGAATCCGGCCTCACCGCCTGCGAGTTTCCTATAAGCTAGAAAAACTAGAATACCGCCCGCAATCCAAGGTAGAAACGCCATCACCTCCGCCGTTCCTATGCCTGCCAAGGCTTTAGAGGCATAGGACCGGGCGGAGCGTGTAAGGGATTTCCGGGCCATTACTTATTCCCTCCGTTGAGAGCCTTGGGAATATGGTGATTCGCCAACAAAGCGACAACCCCGATCACCGCCCCAATTAGGGCCGAAACTAAAATCCGTTCCATTGTAAGATCGTCCTTGTTCATTTTCCGGGTCCTAATCTTCGAGCCAACGCATCTTGTTGACCGATAAGAACATTCACCTTTTCTTCTATGTTTTTAACATCCCGGCGAAGTTCATAAAGTTCCGGGCGAAGCTCCTCCCGGACGCTGTTTTGCATCTGCCATAACGCAAAAACGACCGCTAGGATCGCCCCTAGAGAAAGGACGGTCCTGCCGATGTCGGTCGGGGTATGCGTTGCTACTTGAGTTTCCATGCTAAAAATAGTCCGACTACCAGAAGTATTCCGACCAAAGCCGAAGTCAATTTCCAAATGGTGACTAATCGGGATTGCGCCCTTTCCTCCTCTTTGGCAACCGATTTTGAAAGGGTAGCGATTATCACCTCTTTTTCCCGTAGGGAGGTTTCCGCATCCCGGACATTGTTTCGTATCTGTTCAAGCTCATTCTTGAGCCCGGGATAGTCGGCAATTAAGCCCCCAATTTGAGCGTCTGCCTTGCCCAAGTTGTAGTTGCCCGAGGGCGAACTACAACCGACTAGGAGCGCACAAAATAGGCCGTAAGCGTGAAGCCGAAGTTTGTTGGGGCCGAATCCGAGTTTGAACATAAGTACACTCCAAGTCGGTCATTTGATTTTATCGGAATCCTCTTTGAATCCGCATCGTAGGCTATGGTCGTTTGCCTCGAAGTAGGGTTAGCATCAGTTGTCGTCCCGGTGTTTGCGGGATAGTCCAAGTGACTGATTAGAATTTGCGCCCCGGAATAGTTTGTCACATTCCCACCCGCCGGAATACTTAAAACATCCCCTGAAACCTTGGCGACAATCGCACCACAAGGGAGGTCGGCGTCAGTCGCACCCACAACAAGGGTACTCGCATTATGGGCGACCATAAAGTGTATCCCGACCAAAAAACCGTCCGTTTCAAAATCAATGAAGGATGAAAGCGCATAGGTTGGGAAGGTAGAGTTTGCGCTTTGTGCGACTGTAACCTTTTTCGCAATCGTCCGGGACTGAATAAATTTGTCGAAGCTCATACTTTAGATGTATTGGGTTAAGGCCGAGAGTCCAGCGGATTCGCTGAATAGGAGGGGTGATACCAATTTATTATAGAATTTGCTATGTCAATTCCATACACATAATAAAGAGGCGGGAATACTTTGATTTTGAGGTCACAATCAAATATCTTGGCCGAAGGAGGGAAATTTACCCCGGCGTATTGATAGGATGGTCCACCACTCGCAACCGACTTGAATTGCCTATAAAGTGCCGACAATTTTGATCTTTCAGCCGGAACATTCCCCGGGTCCACCCCAAGCCCTGCGTATGGATTGGGAATAATGTTGTACGGAGTTTCAAGGGCGGTCAAATTGTCATAACTGAATCCCCGGGTTGTTACGGGTTTGGATCGTGGATAGAATAAAACCGGATAGAATGGGGCGGGCAAAATAATTGAATTATCCTGATAAACAGGAGTGAACTGAAATTGAAACACTCCGGTAGGTGGCGGAGTAGAGTTCCATGCCATATACATTTCAAACTCCAATCTAAATTCTGGCAACTGCCCGGCAATTAAATCCGCAGAAGTTATATCGAGTAAGGAACTTCCAACAAATCCAAACAATACGCCAATAAGCCCAAACGGTCCGTAGGGATTATCGACTCCGATAATTATCGGATCAAGATCATTTAATCCGATATTGACACTATAAGGCGGGTATCCGTTTCTTGTAACTTTTAGCTTAAATCCACCTTTCAAACCAAATGCCGGAGAAGGGCTCAACCCAGTAGTAGCCGATGAATCATAGGAAATGTAAGAAAACGACGGGCAAAACCTTCCAGAATAATTCAAAACATTCATGATGTTTGACTGATTCAAATAAATTACTTGACCAGCCTTGTTTTGACCGTTGCCGTAAATTGCCGAAAGATATTGTTGGGATATTACGCCCGCACCTTGAGATGCAATCACTCCGGCGGGGGTGGCGAGTCCCATAAGTTGCGACGCCGTTGACCGGGCAATCGGAGTCGGTTCATCAATAAACACCGCCATGTTACGAGCCGTTAAATTTTAATTCTCTATCAATTTCAGAAATAAACTTTGGGATAATGCCTTGGGGAATTTCTCTAGCCCTGCCCACCGCCGTCGCTTCCGCATCTTCAAGTGATTGTAAAATTGACCGAACAATTTCCCAATTCATTAAATCAATGTTCATGTATCCTCCGTTGGAATATAGTACGCCGTCAAAACCGCCGACATAAGTTGTCCAGCGACGCCCGACACCCCGGGAACATTGGCGGTTTGGAAAGCGTAAAGAGATAAAGTGCTTTGCGAATTTACAATCTGCACCGCATTTTCAAGGCCGAAACTCAAACTCGCCGACCTCGTATTAGGATTGATGGTCGTCGAGGTCGAGTTTTGGTGAGTGAATACGGAAAGTAAAATCTGTGAATCCGGAACTTTTGGATTACCCACTTCCGTTGTAGAGGTATATGGTGTGGTATCAAAATTCAATAAGGGGGTGTCGGCAAGAGCGCAGAAAAACCCGCATGGCTTGGTTTGAGTATTGACGATGGAAGCGGAAAGAGTCACACCAATTAACCCGGCTTGTTGGGCGAAGTTAAAGGATGCGACCTTTTGCCCTACCGGGAACTCGGCATAAATAAATGTTGAAGTCGGAATGGTTGTAGGTGAAATGTCTATCAGAATGGTTCTTTGATAAATTTGACTTTTTATGTTGCCTGCGGATTGAGTTTTTGTAAGGGATTGAGCGATCCGAGCTAGTTCCGCATCCGAAAATGAAAGTTTTAGGTTGTCCGGGAACTGAACTTGTGCCGGGGGCAACTGAATGTTGGAAACCCCTTGGACAAGTGCGCCCGCAAGCTGGTCAAGCTGTTCCGAAGAAAACTGCGCCGTCACCGGGCCGGACGCCGTTGGAGTAGTCACGGTCCCGGTGGCGGGCTTGGCGTTCCTCATTAGGGCGGAGGCGACGCCTGCGAGGAGTAGATCGCCTTCCATAACTTACAATTTTTCGATTTCGGAAACTACTGCCTTTTCAACATCTTCGTTTGACCATTCGCCATAATTCTCTCCGGAAAGTTCCGGGAGTTCAATGGGACGGCCAAGCTCACGAACGAACGCTCGGACCTTCTTTTCAACGGGAAGGTCAACGATCCGGACGATGTTAATTTTTTCAAGGTCTTTGGTTACGGCGGGAGCAACGACTACGGTTTTCTTTTTGCTCAATTCGATTTCCATTTTATTTTCTCCAAATTTCTAGGTTACGGTATTTTTGTTCCACCGATCCTAATATCTCCCGGGCCGACTTCGGTACGGGTTCAACCTTGGACCTGATTGAGTGTAACCCCTCAATCCGATGGATATTTTTGTCGTCCTCTTGGGTATATTGGGCGACGCTCTCAAAGTCGTGGGAAAAACCCGGAATGTCAAGAAACTCGTAAATCCCCTTCATGGTGTCACCGGGGCGTGATGTTAGGTCATCGAACTCAACAAAATGGATGCGGTCGGCATAGCCCCGAGATAGAGCATCCTTAACCCGGTTATAGGCTAGGCCGACGAGTTGACCTTGGTTCGCCCACAATTCGCACCGACCCTCAACCGTCTGCGCCTTGAAGTAGTTTGTTTCTTCTATACTCCATTGAGATTTGCCGGAAGTCCTTCGCCATAGCTTTTCAAACGAGGCGAGGATTTCCGCCAAATCCCTTACCGGGCAAATAATTTTACACTTTTTACCTATAATAAATTCAATCATTTCGATCAGGGAAAGCCATCCCCGGCCCTTATCGACTATCAAACTCTTATCAGTTTCGACATAAGCATGAAGCGCACCCACTAAAACCCGATGAAGTCTATCATAGTCAACACCTTCGGCCTGATGTTCTATTAGCTTGTCCCATTGATTCCTTATCCCGAAAAGGACATCGTGGAGGCCGGAGGTTGCCCGGGATACATGGGCGTCCGGGTTTTGCGCTAGGATGTTACAAAGTAGGGTGGAGCCGGATCGGGGGAGCCCGGAAATGAAAGCAAAGTTTTTAGCCATGCCCCGTTCTAGGGCATGGCAATTTCAAGTCCACGAAAAACCGCAACCCATCTAACCGTATCACCCGCCGACCCCAAACAAGCTATGTTTAGTGAATCAGTTGCATTATCCCCCGTGATAGTGACATTCCAAGTTGCGTCATCTTCATGGTCGGTACTAATCGTTGAAGAATGGACCAAGGTTGTCGTTCCAGCGACATTCTTAATAGAAATTGACCTCTGATACAAACCAACCTTTACTCCATCCGTGGAAAATCCCGAAATTGTGCAAATTCCAGAAAGAACCGTGTTGTTGCGGATTGTGAACCTTGATCCCACACCTCCACCATCTAGACGAAGAACCGATGTCGTTGCGCCAGTTGTAGTATTTCGAGCAATAAATTCAACCGCTTGAGCATCGCCTTGTGCGCTAAAAAAACCGTTTGCGTATGCGGTCATTCCGGTGCGACTAGCTAACGCATTATGCCCGCCAACAATCGTTGCGTAGTTGGCCGATGCGGTGTTTTCCCTTCCACCTCCCACCGTTGCACACGCAAGCGAGGCGATACAGAAATACCCCCCTGCCACCGTTGCGAAGGTGGCCGATGCGTTGTTGCTTTGCCCACCTCCTATCGCTCCATAGTTCCCCGATGCGGTGTTGACTCTCCCACCCGACACGGTTGCGTAGTTAGACGATGCGGTGTTGGAAAACCCGCCCCCCACGGTTGCGTAGTTAGCCGATGCGGTGTTGCTTTTCCCACCCCAACAAAAGATCGTCCTTGGTAGCCCGATGCGGTGTTGTTTTGCCCACCCGCCACACAAGCATATCCATAGTAACCCGATGCGGTGTTTGCAGAACCACCTCCAACCGTTGAGGCGTTACCAGTACAGTTGTTGTTTAACCCACCCGCCACAGTTGCCCCATAATTGCTTGCTGTGTTTTGTAGCCCACCCCCAACCGCAGACCAACGGAGACTTGTGTTATTTCCACTTCCACCCGCTATCGTGGTGTAGTAACCCGATGCGGTGTTATTTCGCCCGCCCCCAATCGTACATTGTGTGCCATTTGCGACATATGCCGTAGAATCACGATATTGTTGCCAATCCACCGCCCCAATTCCCCGGGTACTACCTACAAGCGAACCAGCTATACGATACTTTGAAAACAAGTTCCCCGAACCACCTTGAACGGGCGGGCTTTGATTTGATGAAACTAATTCTACTGCGCTACTAGCTACAACATCGGCCACGGTGAAGATTGTAGAAATCCACGCTACGAAATTATTGTCCGACCGGAATCGGTATGTCTTTCCGTCAACCGACCATACAACTTGTGCGGTCGCACAATTTCCCTCTTGCCCAAAAGTAAGGGTGAAGCTCATGCGCTTCCTTCCTTACTAACTTACGCCATCCGACCGAAGATTTTATATCCTCGCAAGGCGAAAGTAATGTCGAGGGCGGTCATGCTTGTGGGGAATGTTGAGTACAAGCAAGTAAAGTCGAATTGAATTTGATTCTGCCGGGGCCACCGAATCCGATAACCCTCTGCAACGAAGCAGTTCGAGGTATTTCCGCAAACAAGGGAACGGTTTAAGGAGGAGGTGAATAAGTCCCGACCCGTCGAGATGTCCTTAATTAAAACCTTAAAGTTGTCCGGGGCCTGAATCACATTGTTCACGACGGTATTTGAACCGGAAGAATTTGCTAGAACTGCGCTTGCTTGAGTCGAATTGTCTGTGCTAGTCCGAGCCTCAAAACCGTAAAGTTCAAATTCAGAATCCGAACCAAGAACAAGGGTCTTGGTTCCAGTTGCGCTTAAACCAAGCGAGATGTCCACCGTGTAGATGAAGGGAAGAACTTCCCGGGATGATACTACTGATTCCATAAAATTTTCTCCTTAATTGGTCACCCCCCTCCCGGCCAATATGAGAGCCGGGAGGGGATGACGCATTTTTTCGTTGCCTATTACTGTGTGGGTACGATTGCGAATCCGTCGAAGCACAATCCGACATTAACAAAGGCGAAAGAACCCGCCACGGTGTTAAAGTTAGGGAGTGTGTAGTTCGCCGAGCTATAATCGGTATCCACGAAGCTGATCGAGGCGTCGATAATTGAATCACGCTCCACAAAGAGAGGAGGAGTGACCAAATACCTATCCCGGGTATCCGAGGATTGACTATACCAGTAGTTCGAGTGAATCCCTACGGCGTTGGGTGTTCCACCACCGTAAGAATTGATCGTTACGCCCGCACCAATCGGACACTTTTTGAATGGCTGATTGATTTCAAAGTAGCGTTTCTGACCAAAGTTAACGACAAGGTTTCCACGACCAGAAAGCTGTTCGAGGAAGTTCATCGTTCCGCCTGCATGACCGAGTGAGCCCGTTCCAGTACCGCCAGTCGCATTTACTCCGCCAACGGTGAAGGTTGTAGAGGAGCTAACGGTTCCAACTGTATTCTGCCGGGCCTTTGGAAGAACATACAAGTGGGTGCGGATACCAGTAATCACATAGTCATAGGTGAACTGGCCGTTCCGATCCAAGTTGGTTTCTTCGAGGGTCTTTGCAATCTGCGAGTTCGGATCGAGCGAACCCTGCGGAATGCTAAAGAAGTTAAGTTTCTGGGAAACGATGCCCGTGGATGGGGTCATACGAACATAGTCGTAATACTGCCATTTTAGGACTTGGAGGTTTCCGTAATTCGCCGTCCCGTAACGGGAGGCGATCATTTGCGTAATCTGTTGGGATTCTGTTGCCATTGTAGTGTTCTCCTTGTTCTTGTGAATTACTGGACGGGACGGAACTCAACGCCGTCAAGGATAACTCCAATATAGAGATTGCCTTGAGTGGCGGGGAGTGATGTCGTTCCGATTTGCGGGATAACCCCGGCAGGGTAGGTGATTTGAACCCGGAAGTTTTCTTGGAAGTCAATGTAGAGTTCCGGGTCAACCAAATACTGTTCTTCCGACAAACGATGCAATTCGGCTTCGGGTACGCCAACCGAGTAAGTCGGAGTGGCGGTAGTAGCAAGCCGAACCGCTGTCAAGTCAGAGCGACCGTCGGCGGGCGGTGCATACAAGAAGGGTTTCGGAATGGTGACGAAGTTTTTCGCACCAACCGAGAACTGCAAGATGCCCGCTTGAGCAAAGCCGGAAACCAAATCAGGCCATAAGGCCGAAGTGGCGTCCGTTGCGTAGGTCGTCGTCGCATTGGTATAATCGACGCCGAAGGTTGCGTTTGAAGGGATGTAGAAGGAACATTGAATGGATTTCAGCAAGAACGCCGAAGTTCCAAACGATCCCTGAACGGGGATGTTTGTCCTCTGCAAGTTAGGGGTTTGCTGGTCGCCCAAAGCCGACCCGAAGAATGTATAGGTGTTTTGCGCTACATTCGACGAATTGGTGTAGGGAATGTAGGACCAGAATTGTTTGCGTTGGCTCTGCAACTGCCCACGGGCATAAGTGCCGTAGCGGGATTGTAGCTTGCCAACAATCTGCTGACTGTTTGTTTCGGCCATTGTCGTAATCTCCTTGTCTTGGTTAGTTAATTATTTAGCCCAAGCGTTGAACGCATTGGGAACCGATGCGCCCATCGTAGCGTTCTGCCGGGGAGCGATGTATGCACCCATGCTACGGCGGGGGTCGAGATATTCACCGAGGTAACGCTGTGCGGTTGCGGTCTGCCCGGTGATCTGCGGGATGAGCCCGGAAACTGCGTTTGCGATACCACCGATAATCATACCATTCGCCAAGGCGGGGCTGAATCGGCGGGTGAGAAGCGCACCGAGTCCGGGGATGAGCAGGCTATAAATAGCGTTGCTAACATTCGCCGAGCCGAGGGTGGGCAAGGTGATCGTCCGACGGACAAAGCCCGTGGCGATAGGGGCGATAAGAACGCCTCCGGCCAAAGAAAGGTTTTCCCGCTTGGTGAATTGGCTTGCGAATCCTTTGACTCCGGCCATTCCGCCACGACTACGATTTTTTCTGATTTTCATGTATGTTCTCCGTTTTGTCCGGGGGGTTTGCCGTTTGTAACGGCGGGTTGTGTTTTTCCGATTCCGTTTCGCCCCGGTGCGTCTGGATCGGCGTTTGGTTGAAGATTTGCGTTTCGTGCGCTTCCGCCCCTTGCGGGACCTACGCTTCTTTTTGTTTGTGAAAAGATTCTCGAACTCCGATGCCGAGCTATAATATCCGTTACGGAAAAGAGGAGAAACCGGAGTGCGAACACCCCAATTCAGAGTTCCACCGTTACGGCGGATACGCCGACGACGGCGAGGGTTTTCCAAAATCAGTTGTTTCACTTTTCACCTCTGTCTTTGGAAACGGTTTTTTTGTCAAGAGGTTTTTTTGTGTTCATCATAAAGGCGTTTCGACCCGTGACCCACCCATGCCTTTTCCGCATGAAATATAAATCCATTTTGTGACACATTTCGGTTGCTTCGGCATAGGTTACGATGCGTCCGGGAATGTCGGTAGGTTTCAAGGATGGGGGCTGTTTCTGATTGTAGGTGTTTTGCGTGACGACACTCATACACCAAAATCAATCGACCAAAGTGCGTTTGAACAATCCTCTAACCGTTCGGCGTAAATATCGTCCCCCTGCTCCATCGCCAAGTTCGCTTTCTGCGAACAAAGTACAGAAAGCTCCTTGGTGATTTCGGTGACGCTATTGTTTTCGAGGAGGCGGGAGAGGTCGTCCCGCAAGGACATTTACAGTTTTAGGCCAATCGCCTTCAACGCATCCACGACTTTAGCGAGGATGGTGTCATCGGCGGGGGTTGGGGTCAATTTGACCAAAATTCTAGCAAGTATGATTACGGCCCCGGCCCCGGCGGTTAGGGTCTGCCAATTTTGTGTAAGCCATTCCATATATTTACTCCTTTAGAGTTGGGATTGTTTATGTCAAACCATAAAACCAAGCGACTGAACCTCTCCACCGATTCCCTGACCCATTCGTGCGGGATGCCCAATTTGAGCAGGCATATTTTCGCCTACCGGGGTAATGCCCATTGGATTTGAGCAAGAGGGGTACGCCCCCATAGGCCGATAGCCCGCCCCAGCGGGATTAAAAATGTTTGGGTTGCCAGTAGTGGCGTATGATCCCATAGGCCGATAGCCTGCTCCGGCGGGATTAAAGATGTTTGGATTCCCGGTGGTAGCGTAGGACCCAACCGGGTTGAAGCGATCCGGGAACCCGGTTTGGACCTGACGCCCAAGCGGATTAACGGCGGGCATTACTTTGGAAAGTTTGTAGAAAGGATTGGCGTTGCCGTTGCTACGGGGAAAATTCGGATTGCCTTGTTCGGCAAATACTGGACCCGGAGCCCCGGGATAAGGACGGGCAACATTTTGACCCATCAAAGGACCCGCCATGCCCATAGGTTTGAAGGTTGGCATGGAATAGGTTTGTTCGTAGCCGGGGGTCGGCGGGACATAATTTGACATAGCGAAAAGTTTATTTAAGCCTTCGATAGATTCACCCGAGCAAGAGGAGCAACAAGATTTTGAGTTCATGTTTCTTTATGTCTTTCGTATTTTGGGGAGTGTCAATCGATTACTTTTTGGCGTAGTTAAGAATAGCGATTACGGCGACTACCCCGGCGATTGCCCCGGCGACTAGGCCGATGGTAAATGCAGTTCCATTCGAGCCAAGGCTAAAAGTGATTTCTTTTGTAGGATCGTTGGTTAGTACGGTTTCTTCGGCCATGATTAACTCCTATATTGATAGAAAATAAAAAGGTCAAGCTCACAACTTAATTAAATACCGGAACAGTCACAGATAGCGGGCAATTATTGAGTGGGTAATTTGATAGTTGCCAATTATCTAACGGGAATTTGTCACTACCATCGTAACTGTTTGTGAAATATACTTCATCTGAATCTCTTACGGCGTAAGTCCCGGTTCCACCATAACCATCAGGAGTTAACGGGGTGGTGATGAAATTCCGAAGATTGTCTATGGCTCTGTATCTATAACTTGGCCCATCTAAATAAATATATGTTCCATTAAAATAGGAAAAGTTACATCGGGCATCTTGGTCAAATGGTAGATTGCGAAGAACTACCTCTTGTCCAAACGGAGCAAAATTTAATTGTACGGGCTCGGGTTCCGGGATGATTGGGCCGGTTTCCGGGATGATCGGGAGAATAGGCTCCGGCCCCGGGAGACTTGGGATGACGGGGATTAAACACTCTGGTTGCGGGGCGACATACTCCGGCTGGATTACATTCTCCGGCTCGGGTTCAGGCACATACTCCGGCTCGGGCTCAAAATACTCGGGTATGTACTCCGGCTCGGGTATGTACTCCGGCTCGGGTATGAACTCTGGCTCGGGTATGAACTCTGGCTCGGGTATGTACTCCGGCTCGGGTATGTACTCCGGCTCGGGCTCAAAATACTCGGGCTCGGGCTCGTAATACTCCTCCTCATCATAATACTCCTCCTCATCGTAATACTCCTCCTCATCGTCATACTCTGGCTGGGGTCTGACAATAACTGGATCGGGTGGAATCACCGGATCGGGTTCAGGTCGAACATCAAACTCCACAAAAGTTGCTTTAATAGCCTCGAATTGTGTAGTGGAATCAGTAATTGATTTGCTTAACGCATTTATGGAATCTTGCGATATTGAAACACCAAGGCCGACAGAAAAATTCAAGGCATTATTATTGTTAATTTCTTCCGCCACCCTCGCCAAGTTTGTAATCAAATTTTTTTCAGTTGGATCAAATTGCATTACAACCCCGCTAACTAGGGTCGGATTCGAGACTCCATACTTTTTCAACATTTGTGATATATAGGTGTACACCGGAGATATACTGATGTTTTGCGAATCGAGACTCACAATCAAAGAAACTGTTTTACTTAAAATAGAGGACGCCATAAAATTTAATTGTGATTTATGACAATCCTCCGCCCCCACCAATAGGCGGGGGGCTGTAAGGTTCAAAAGATTGAATAAAGGCGTTAGCTAAACTGGTATAGTAATTTATTGTAGAGGCGAAAATTTGGGATGCTCCGGCAACTGCCCCGGCTATCGCCCCCGCCTGCAAAAAAGTATTAGTCATTCCGACAAGTATAGATTCCGCTGAATCTAACATGGAATTGTAAAAAATAGTCGATAATCGTGTGTTTGATAGTGACAAGGCACAATTACCAGCAAGTTTAATTCTGGCTTCTCTACCAACTGCTCTTTCACGGGCTTCATTTATAGGTTTCATGGTGTCCTCGTATGCTTTGGCAAGCGGGTCAACTCCGCAGGGTGGAATCTCCCACCAAGGCGACCACCAAGCCTTGCAACCATCATCGCCTTTAGTACCATAACTCCCGCTACCACAATCATCACCCGGTTCACTAGCAATATATGGCGGGTCATAGCATTGAAAGTATTGTTCTCGATAATCACAATCACAAGCGGAGCCTTCTCCACAACAAAACTATCCAGTATCGCAAAGAGCTTCTTTGTACGCTTTCTCACCCGCTACTATGGCCGGGTGCGTTCCAGCCCGTATAGTATAAAGATAATTTGCACAAGCATTTGCCTCCGGGCTTGTGTCCGGGTAATCCTCATTCGGAAATGGAGTATAGTCACTCATATAGAAAATTTAAGACAATCCTCCGCCCCCACCAATAGGCGGTGGGCTGTACGGTTCAAAAGATTGCATAAAGGCGTTAGCTAAACTGGTATAGTAATTTATTGTAGAGGCGAAAATTTGGGATGCTCCGGCAACTGCCCCGGCTATCGCCCCCGCTTGCAGAAAAGTATTAGTCATTCCGACAAGTATAGATTCCGCTGAATCTAACATAGAATTGTAAAAAATAGTCGATAATCGTTCGTTTGATAATAGCAACGCTCTATTTCCAGTTAGTTTAATTCTCGCCTCTGTACCAACCGCTTCTTCACGGGCTTTATTGATTTCTTGTATTGTATCTTCTCTTTCTTTGGCAACCGGGTCAACTCCGCAAGGTGGAATAGGAGGCCCGTCGCACCATCTTTGATTCCAAGGTTTGCAACCCGGGTCGCCCGTGTAGGAATACCAACCTTCTTCACTATCCATCGACCCACCCTTATATACCGGATACATATAACCCGCCTGCATACACTTCGATCTTGCAAATTCTTCAGTCCATCCACCGGGAACAATAAGAAACGGAATTTGCATTTCACAATCACAAGCGGAGCCTTCTTCGCAACAAAAATATCCAGTACCACAAAGGGCTTTTTTGTATGCTTTCTCACCCGCTACTATGGCTGGGTGCGTTCCAACCCGTATTGAATAATAATAATTTCCAACGGCATTTGCCTCCGGGCTTGTGTCCGGGTAATCCTCATTCGGAAATGGAGTATAGTCACTCATTCAATTACAGTCCCGCTATAAAGAGGGTCACTCTGTTTGCCGATTTTTCTCATATCCACGCTTATGCGAAATTGTGGAACCCCGGCTTTTTCCGCCCCGGATTGCGCCATTCTCTGAATCGCTACGGCAGTATTTGAATTGCCTTGTTCATCATTTCCAAACAAATCATCAAAGGCTTTTCCCATCGCATTGATAGGCCCATAAACAATGCTTCCAACTGTTCCAAAAAGTAAAACCGATACGCCGGAAAGTCGTCTTGAACCAAGCGGGGCTGACAACCCTTCCCGCATGGAAAATTTGTATCCAGCTTCAACCGCCGTAGAAAGAAATCCACTTGCGATAGATTGTGCAACGGGAACGAGCATCGGAATAAAAGGAGTAACCGCAATCCCGCCCATAAAAGGGGATGCGGTTGTGGTAAATGTGCCAAGGACGCCAACCCCTTCATGCGTTTGTTGCGCTAAAATTTGCCAAGCCATATACGAGTCCTTATCCATAATTAGGAGTGCGCCTTCAACATTTCTAAAAATTTGTTGGCTAGATTTTAGGCCGATCAAAGATTCGCCCAAGTTCAACGCATAATTTTCGACATTCCCGCCACTTTGAAGGTTGTCAAAACCTTCCGAAATTGCGGTTTTCAAAAGAGGAATAAACGGATTCAAGCCAAGTGATCCCGGGACATTATATGAACCAACATCTATCCCGGTGTTAATTCCAGCCCCGGTAGCTTTCAAGTAATCGCCAGTAGAAGCGTATTTAAGGGTTTGGCTGGCTCCGCTTGCCCCAACTGCCCCTTGAGCGATGGACATAGAAGTTTCCAGTTTCTCGGCAAAATTAGTTTGTGCGTTCTTAACATCCCCGATTGCTCCGTTGCGAAGTGACACCGCATTTCTAGCCCCTGAAAGTTGGGAATCATAAGTAGATTTCAAATTTTGAATTGCTTGTTGATTCGTAAGAATTTGATTTGAAATGGACTCCCCTTGTTGCCCGGTTTGGTTGTAGGAATCAGACGAAGATTGAAGTTCACTACCTTTATCAGAAATATCTACTTCAAGATCGCTAATTTTTAATGACGCCTCTTTAATACTTGCGTTCGCTTGTTTAATTGCGTTTCTTTGGGCGATTGAACCAGCTATCCCAGCGGGAAAATTGGCTCGGTTACTTGCGAAAGCAAGGTCCTGATTTGCTTTGTTTAACTGATTATTTGCAATTCCAAGGAGGGAGTTAAGAGATGACAACTCCGACAAGATTGATTGGATACCATTCCATTGAGATGTAAGACTCTGTTTTATCCCTTCTAACTGCCCCGAAAGCCCATCTAAATTTCCGCCAAGGCTTACAATTTGATTCCCCGTCTGATCCAAACCCGCAACCGATTGTGCATAGTTATTACTTGCAACTTGCATTTTATTTTCCGCACCTCGCAAATCTTTTTTGTAATCATTAAGTGCGGTTTGCCTAATTGCGAGGCTAGTAAGCCCAGCGACTTTACCAATAATGTCTAATGTAATTGCGCCTGCATCTAAATCTTGAGCAAACCCATCGTTAAAACGCCGTCGGCCATCCATATAACATAAACCACCATCCCAATCATTGTGAATTGCCATGCAAGGCCAACGAGAGTATGAGTAAGTTTTACCGCACGAATCAGGTGTAGATGTTATGACCTCTCTATTTTTGCCCCCCTTAAAAACCGACGCCGTATCACACGGCGCACCATCATTATCCAACGACTCATTTTCACCCTCGGAATTATACTGCTGTTTAGATAGTAATTCTGCGGGCGTACTAGGGTCCCCCTCAAATCTACACCCATTCCAAGGCATAAATTTAGTCTTTTTTCAGGATGAAAATAAGCCCAATTCCAAGTACCCCAGCAATCAAAGCGGGTCCAATCCAAGAATTTTGTGCCTGCTGAACTTGGGGAGTGAGGCTTGGGTACAACTGTGTGATCGGATAGTATTGAGTTTGGCCTCCCGTCACACGCTTAACCACGGGAGTATTAGAGCCCGGGAGTCGCACCAATTCATCCGTCGGATTCTGCTGATTGATAATTGTCTGAACCCCCTGCCAAATCCCAAGTCCGGTTTGAGCTACCCCGGTGATTCCGGCAAGAAAGTCATTCACTCCACCTAAAAAATCAAAGGATGAACCTGACGAACCGCCCGTAATTGAAACGGGGTTCGATAGGTCTGCACCCATTACGCCACCGGAGGACCAGTAGGTATTCCAATCGGAAAGCTGTGAATCGGAGACTCCCGCCTGAATATCGGTAGAACCGCCACTAAACCAAGAGGACCATCCAAAGGGGTCTGTATTGGGATTGGTAGTAAAGGAACCACCCGTTCCAGTAACATCAGGAGCTTCATCTTGAAACCAACTTGTAGGGTCGTACCATACGCCGAATGTATTCATATATTTACTTCTGTATTGTTTTTCGTTTAGGTTGCAACTTATTTTTTTCGCTCTGATCCTTGGCTAGTTTTGCCCCCATAAGAATGAGAGCGACAAAGGCTAAACCGTAGCCTACGCCAGTAAGCCAATCAGGTACGCCCGGGATAGGCGGAAATCCAGCAAAATAGGTTTGGCTACCCGGTGGAGGTAAAACTGTTCCGGGAGTTTGGGGCCTTGTTGAAGGTACGGCACGATTTTTACCAAGGTTTGAAATTGCTCCCCATATTCCCAAAAATCCAGCAAGCCCGGCCTTTACAACGGCGAGCATACTTTGGACAATTTTGAGCCATTCGTTTGAGCTTGCTGTCGCATCATCCAAAGATTGCTTTAAGGATGTCGCCATAGCTTGAAGTTCGGGAGTGACGATTTGATTTGAAGCGAACCCGGCATATAGAGCCGGGTCAATTCCTCCCCCGGTATTAGTTCCAGTCCCAACCCCTCCAATCTGCTGTTGTAGAAGTGCATAGGAGGCTTGGGCGGTGGAGATTGCAGTTTGCGGGGTGGACAAAGCCTGATTGCCTAACGAAACTTGCGCTTGCAGTTCCGCATATTGAGATTGAGTCGCCGAAACATTTTGAGAAAGCTGTGCCTGCGCCTGCCTCCCGGCCTCAATTTGATTTTGTAGGCCGGATAGTTCGGCTTGGCTCATTCCGATAGTTGCTTCGAGCCCGGTAAGGTCAGTTTGCCCGGTAGCGAGGCGGGATTGAATTTCGCCAAGTTGTTCGGAGGCCGACAAGATATTTTGTTGTGCCGTCGCATACCGTTCGTTGGCGTTGGAAAGGTCGCCCCGGAGAGTCAAAAGCTGATTGTTCACATTCTCTAGTTCGGATACCCCGGCCAGATATTGATTTTGAAGTGTTGAAACCGATTGTTGAAGTTGAACTAGGTTCGCCGAATCGATTAGGTATTGATCCCGGAGCGTCGCAACCTGACCTTGCAAATCCGCTTGAGTTGCGGTTAGGGTTGCGATGTTTGATTCAGAATCGGCTATTTGATTGGCAAGGTTTCCGATGTTTGCCTGCGAAGTGGCGATGGTTTGCTCGGAGGACTGAATCTGATTTTGAAGGTTGGAAAGTCTGGATTCTGATTTTGATATGTCAGAGGAAAGCGAATTATATTGCCCATTCAGCCCGGAAAGCTGATCGGTCGAAAATTGAATACTCAAGGAAAGAGAGGAGTTTTCTGCTCGCAACGAATCATGCGAGGCTTGTATGGTCGCCAAATCGCCACGGGCAAATTCCGTCATGGAAAGAAGTTCATTGTACTGCCCTTGAGTAACGACGACATTTGATTCGAGCGATGCGAGTTGTGCTTGCGCCGTAGATAGATCGGCTTTTGCCGTTTCAACTTGTGAAGCTACCGATATGTATTCAGCGTTTGAAGATTGAAAGGCAGATTGCACCGATGATAGTTGCTGTTGAAGGTTTGTAAGATTCGATTGTGCCAAACTGACTTGAGATGAAAGGGAGCCCAGTTGTGATTGAGTTGCGGTCGTACTAGCTTGCGCCGTAGATAGAGCAGATTGCGCCGTTGTGAGTTCAGATTGTGCGTTGGAAACTTGTCTGGTTAGTGAATTG
>Ga0187842_1000439_pt1 | contig 20938 bp, 18 predicted proteins | sample SpaLakP09_SKY_41_FD_134514 | JGI IMG/M metagenome (GOLD analysis project Ga0187842, IMG submission 134514) | Oligotrophic lake water microbial communities from Sparkling Lake, Wisconsin, USA - SP09_SKY_41 | ecosystem: Environmental > Aquatic > Freshwater > Lake | place: USA: Sparkling Lake... | reverse complement strand
TTCCAAGGCGTTAGACTTGGAAACGGTCTTGGCCAACTGCTTTAAAATGTTTTGAAAACCATCCGCGTTGGTTGCGAGGGACTCTAGGCTGGAGGTGAATTCGATCTCGGCTTTATCCAAAGAAGCCAAATCGTAGTACCCATCCGTTTCCGGGGCAAACCCGCAAAGGATAATTCTTTTTTCACTTAGGCGGGCTAGGACATCGTCCACACCTCCACCACGCCCTTCTGGGGCTTTGATTTCAGGTTTAAAAGCTGCATCCGTAAAAAATATGATGATGCGAGTTGCAGACTTTTTTGGTCGCCATAAAATTGCATCCTCGGTGGCTGAGTCGGATGGTTCGCCCAAAGAGCCGATCTTGTATAAGGCATCCAGAAGGGATTCCGCATCATCCCCACCGCCATCAGCCGCCATGTTTTGGGCAGAAAGATGTTTCCGAGCTTGGGCCACATCACGAGTAAAGGGGTTGTCGACAAACCAGCCTGGCCCTTTTTGTCCTGTGCGGGCATCAAATTCATCAAACTCGAAGTCCCGGTAACCACAAATCTTTAGACGCCAGTCACGAATGGGATTTTCGTTGGAACCGGCCGGGCTGGAAAGAAAGTTAATGAAATTGCCAACGTTTTCCCGAACGGAATCAATACAAGCCTGCATGCTGCCGGTTAGGTCCAAAAGAATGACGATATCTGCAGACCCTTTCGCTGATCTTTGCCCTTGTTGATTTGCACTCATATGAAAATCATTTTCTAATATGGGTAAAACTCAAGATGATTATTTTTCTACGCCGATGTCAATTGGATGTAGATTTGGCCCTTTAGGGTCATTCAAATTTTCCCATGCCTTAGGATTCACAGTAACCTCTTGAATTGATAGGGTGGCTATGCCTTGGGGCTTGAAACCTAAAGTGAGGTAGTTTCGATATGGCACTGCCATTTGTTCTCCACCTACTGAATTGGAAAAACCGAAGCCGGTTAAGGTGATTACCTGAATCTTTTTGGAATTCTTAAGATTAGCGTGCCCAGTTTCAAAGTGATCGTGGCCACGAACTATCCTATGGAAAGGCAACCACTCTTTTACCCTATCCTGAAAATTTTCTAGGTCCTTAACCCCCATTTGAAAATCGGACGAGCTCTTTCTTTTTGTTGCGTCCAGTTTCCAGCCCTTCTTGCTAGGTTGGTCGCACAACCGCACCCAGGTGAAATCAAGCAAAGCTCTCTCCTGGTAAAGAGATTCCTTTTGTACCAAATCGTTCCAGAGATCCTCCAAGGGCACCCCTCCGTGGGTGGCAAGCAAACCGTCGGAAAAAAGAGCGGCGCGAGGTAGCCCGCGGCATACTTCCACAAAAAGACGTCCGATGGGCTCGCGTTCTGTACCACTTTCGTTGAGCCAGTGAGCGAACTCGGCCGGTTCGACTGAAGCGGCAAATATCCGGTCTGCTTTTGGGGCCACCTCGACGAAGGCAAGGCTGGTCAAGGTTGTCGGCGAGTACAGATACCGCAACGATTCGTCGTGGTTGCCTAGAATCCAAAGGACTCGCTTCGGATGGGCCATGGAAAACTCTAGGAGCAGAGCCAGACATTCTGCAGAAAAAGGACCTCGATCCACGAGATCTCCCAAGAAACACAAATGAAAGTCGGCATTCTTGCGCACATGACTAAGAAGGGTGTGAAGAGCAAGAATATCTCCATGAATGTCGCCGATGAAAAACCACGCTTTTTCGGAAAGAGATTCGTCTATGTTAAGTACCGGGTCTTTGCCGAGGCCCCAGCCAAGCAGCGGCAGAATTCCTTTGCGGACCTGCGATGCGGCTTCCTCAAAAATTCTTGGCATTCTTTCACGAAGGGTAGTCAAATCCTTCGAAAAGTCCGTCGGTTCGAGGACTGTTTTTGGAAACAAAGGAGCCGCTGGTGGCGTTTGAACGGCACGTAAACCTTTTGTGCCAGAGATGGGCAGGGGAAGCATAGATTAGATTGGGCCCCACTCTACCTGAATTCTGCATTTATTTGTTCTGCCCAAACTCACGGTGATAGGCCCAATCATTGGATGGGGCGTAGTTAAGGGTTGCCCGTGAAGCCAAGATTGATTTGTTGCTACAATAGTATTATTTGTTGCGCCTGAACAAGGCGCAATGACCCATCCATTCCAAGTCCTTGGCGAAATATCCCATTTCTTCAAAGCTTTGACAATATCCGGCCATAATTCCCCGTTGAGGTTATAAACTTGGATAAGTTCGAATTGCTCTCCAGCCATAAAGCGAATGAATTCATCCCCCCAATCGCTAAAAAAGTTCCTCCCTACTACAGTCGAAAAATGAACGCTTTTCTTTGTCTTCAGATCCGGAAGGTAAATGTGACAAACGGTTTTACGTATATCCTCTGGGGGTTGATATTGACGCACTCGCGCTAGTTCCTGCCACAAATCTTCAGGGGTAAACTCGGTTTTTAGGGCAGTTTTAGATGATGAATTCTCTGTGGAAACTTCTTTGGAAGATGAATTTGTTGCAATAGTTCGACTTAACTTATCCCATGCTTGCCTGCAGATCTTGGCGGCGCGCTGGGCAATGCTGTCCTCGAATCTGTCACTTCTTTTAGTAACCGAATTAGGCTGTTCGGTAAATTCTTTGCTATCATCCAAAATATCGCAAAGGTCCTGAAAGACAGATTGATGAGCGGGCAGAGCCAGCGCCGCCTTATCCATGAGAGTCCTGGATATCTCCAAAAGCTTGTCTCGTTCCGCAAGTTGAAGGGTCTCTTCCAATTCGGAAAGCTGCCAGCAGATCTGGATGCGTTCCGTAGAAAATAAATCCTCCTGCTTGCGATCTCTTAATTTGTAAAGAACGCTTCTCGCTGCCACACGGTCTTCCCGAACGCAAAACTCTGCTACAAATCTTTCTTCGGTTTCTACAGGCCATTCCTCTATAAAGCGGATCAGTTTGTTTGGATTCATTACCGCCTGAATTCGGAGGTACAAATCCAGTAAATCCGGTTGTTCCCGTTCCAGTAATTCTTCATCAGAAAACTTGGCTAGTCTTTCGCTTGCTTCGGCGATCTGGCCCATTTCGTACAGCTTGCGGGCCGATTCAATAAGATCTTGTGTTGTCCCTTTGAGCCCCTTGTTTAGGAATTCCTCTCTAATTCGATCAATCTCCGATGCCTCTAGTCCAAGACGAATGCCTTCCTTCTTAAGCTTAAAAAGCTCCGGCCCAGACATCTTATTATCGTCGCTCACCGTTTTCTTTAGAAAGGAAAGAAACTCAGCCTCAGAACTCTTTTTCTTGCTGGACTCGCAGGAGGGACAAAGCCCTAAATCCCGATTGAAATGAAGATTACAAAAAGTTTTACGGCAAGCTTGGCATGTAGAGAACTGTCCTTTGGTGCAATGTGTGCCGCATTTGGCACACTCCGCATCCTTCTCGGTATTAACGACGTTGGTGACGTTGACATCTCCCATTCCCCCGATGACAGGACCCATTTTGAGGGGAGAAGAATCGTCGTGCATAATGGAAGGTCAAAAATAGGGTCCTTCATCGATTAAATCAATCATTGTAAGACTGTGTTTTTGATCCCCAGTTCATCAGAAATTAGTACTTGCGAGCCATAAATGGCTTATCAACAACGTAATAGGCTTTTTTTGGGCTACTAGGAAGTAGGACAGGCAATGTCCCACCTTGCCTGTAACATTATTCCATGATTCAAGCATGGAAAACATTGAGATGAATATGCCGCAATTCTTTCTTTGGTTATGGGTTACATGCATTGGAGCCCCGTGTTGTTGGTCTCACCAAAAAGAAATAAGCTCATTGGACCCGGTATTTGTGTTCCATGTGCAGTGGATTCTAAATGCCGGTCTTCCGGAAGCTAGGCTTTCACTGGCCCATTCCCCATTAAAAGCCTTTTACCTTAATGATGGGAATGCGATCATCGGCAAAACAGAAATCGAAACCGATTCGTTTTATGTGATTCAAGTTGAACAGGATCTGGCTGAGCAGATTCCGGCGGGAGAAAACGTCTTGGTGTTTAGAAGGGATCTTCGATATAAAAAATGATGTAAGAAAGGGAGCAATCATCTATGAAGAAAATCTATAATTACCAAGAGGTGACCACGGGTTACCGCAGCAACGAAATCGAACTTGATTCGGAAAGCATTCAGGTCTTAAGAGACTGGAATGAGCATCCTTATGTAGGCAACACAGATGAAGATCTCGTGCAATATATTGCGGGTTTGCGTGAGCACCTGCGCGATGAAATGATGGACATGTCTGGAGATAGGGAAACCAACACTCCCGAACTTGCAAAAACTGTATACAGTCAGCTTTTTGGAGATGAGGTCGAGAGAACCGAACTCTGGAATTCTCTGGAAAAATCTGGTGAAAGCGAGCTCAAGCTTGAGGACGAAGAGGGTAATAATCTCGCCTCTGCTGCGGCCATTATGTGATGAAGCAAAAAAACGCAGCCGGAAAATATATCCGCGCAAATAGTAAATTGTAAACAAGATATAAAGCCATAAGCTTTTTAACATGAGCCAAAAAAATCTTTTAGACAAAACTGTTGCTGAAATCTTTCTGGAAGATTCATCTTCCGTGGATCTTTCAACCTACACCGAAATAACTGATGAAGCGACTAAGCTAATTGCCGGATATGAAGGTGATCTCGCATTGGGCGGACTTAATGAGATATCAGAAAAATGTGCAGAACATCTTGGTGCGCATGTTGGAGAAATAATCTTATGGGGGCTAGCAAGTATCTCCGAAAAAACTGCGGAACACCTGGCGAAGGTAAAAGGTAACTTGTATCTTGATGGAATTAATGACATTCCCTTGCTATGCGCGAAAGCCCTATCGCAACACAGCAACGGAGTATTGTCCCTTAGGGGTTTACAAAAGATCAACGAAGATACTGCTAAGGCCCTGGCAGCACATTTGGGAGAAGGTCTCTTGTTGGATGGGCTTTCCGAAATAACGGAACGTATCGGTGACGAATTGGTTTTAACCAAAGGGGACCTTTTTTTGAATGGTGTAACAAAAATATCAGATACGATTGCACGTACTCTGGCTTTTAGGGAGGGAGGCATCAGCATGGAGAGCCTGAATGTTGAGTTGCTTTCAAATGTGGCATCTTATTTACTATTTGTGAATCAAGGTCCAGGAACTGTTAAAAAGGTCTATCGAAAAGTATCGGAAGTCCCAAATGGGAATTTTAAACTTAAATCGGCCGTATTGACAAAAGATATTGCAGCAGAAATGGTTCAAAATGGATTCCCACGTGAAGATATCATGGAGGAATTTGATTCGCTTGCGGATTGTGCAGCCGAAGAATTCGGTAAAATTAAAGACCAGGCTTGCGAACTAAAGTTAATAGGGCTTAAGAAGCTCTCAGAAAAAAATGCTGAAGCCCTTTCCCGATTCCAAGGGAATTACCTCAGTTTAAGCACGGTAGAAATCTCTGATAAAGCAATTGAAACCTTATTACAGGGCCTTAGGTGCGAGTTTCGCCTAGGAAATGAAAAAATAACAGATTCATTTGCAGATATTCTGAAATCATTTAAAGGACCAGTGCTATACCTTGGAATTATTGAAATATCAGCGTCTTGCGCAAAGGCATTAGCTGAATTCAGGGGTAGCCTTCACCTAAACCAATTAAAAAACATACCTAGTGAAGCGCTAGCGGAGTTTGCTAATTATTCTGGACCAGATCTTCTCCTTAACGGATTTGAAGAAAAGATTCCAAAATGCAGATAAATATTACGAAAAAAATTCTTTCAGAGTATGTAAAACAAAAAGAACCAAGCTTTACTTGTCTTTATGCAACCAGTTGCTCCCTGTTTAAGGATATTTCTGCCTTTTGTTCAATAGAGGGTAATACTTACAAGGACCTGAAATGGCCAAGGGGAGTTGGGGCCTATGCTATCTGGAAAAAATGTCAGAACATTGAAGAAACTCTGATCTACATCGGGATGACAGGCAAAATAAACCAACAGGTCAATGGGAGGGCAAAACTCTTTGACCCAGAGAACGGATTTTCTAAAAGAGCTTTGCGATACCACCCTTATAGTTTTACCCGAAAAGGATCTTACAAAGACTATTTTGAATACGAACCCAAGCATTCTTTAAAAACCATAAAAAAGGCGCCGCATGAAGATCGGTATGCTGTGCATATCCCACTAAAGGATATAAAAGTCGACTGTTTTCAAATTCCGGAACGACTTAAATTGGCCCCTTCTTTCTTTGAGGCATTACTTCTTCAGAGTTACTTTAGTTCATTCAATTCTTTACCAATCGCAAATAATCAGCTTTAAAAAGTCGGCATTAAAAAAGTTGTATCCCATCTGAGATTGTAAAAAGAATATGGGAGCATTAGAAAAAAGTTCTTCAAAAAAAGTTAGATACCTCACCAAGTCCCGCTACCGGATGGCTTGCGAATGTCCGAGGTGGGGAGATAGGCTGAGGGGATGATTAAAAATGCGCCGCTGGTGGATTTTGATGAAAATGACCTTGCGAAACTGACCCGACCAGCGCCAAGCGGGAACTTTTCCCAATCCCAAAAAACGAGAGGCCGTTAAGCTTGCCGCACGGCAAGGCTAATCCCATGCTTTTGCCCATGGCGGTTTCCCACAGGGCTCAAGCAGCACCCAAAAAGGCAACCCCCAACTGGACTGCGGAAAACCGACACCACGCCCTCCTACACTTCCTGGCCGGCTTCGGCTCACGGGGAGCGCAAATCCAGGAGATTCTCCGCCACCTTGCCGAACGCACCGGCAAAACCTCTTACACGGCCAAGACCGTTTACCGCGATATTGAACACCTGGTGGACGATTTCGGCTACACCATCCAGCACGACAAGGCGCGTAACCGCTGGGTGTTCCATAACCCGCCCCCCAATCTCACCCTCGGCAGCCGCCGGCTATCTAAAAACCAGATGTTCGCCCTGCGGATGGCAGCCTCCCCCATCGCCATTCCCGGGCATCCCTTCCAAAAGGCCATGCAGGAGACCCTCCAGCAGATCGCCGCGATGCTGGACCAGGACCAAAAAAAGCAGCTGCAGGATTCCGCCCAGATGCTTAACGTAAAAAACACTCCGCTAATCGACCTGGACGTGGAGACGATTGCCCTGCTTGAGCAGGCCATCCGGGAACAACGCGAGATGTCCATGCAGTACCGGGGCCTGCGCGATACACGCCCCCGCCTGCGCCGGGTGCAGCCCCATGGGCTCTATCACCGCAACGGCGGCTGGTACGTGGCGGCCCATGATCCCCAATCCAAGGGGATGCGCAGCTTCCTCATCTCCCGCGCCCGGGATTTGGACCTCACCCAAAAACCCTTCCCAAGGCAGAAAGATTTCACCCTGGACGATTTTCTCCACGGCTCATTCGGAGCCATGTCGGGCAGGGGAACTTTGCAAAAGGTGCGGATCCGCCTTTTCGCGGCGGCCGCCCGCTTGGGGGAGGAACGGAACTGGCACAGCAGCCAGAAAATTGAAAGCAGCAGCCGGCGTAAGGATGGGTCCATCGTCGTTAGCTTTGAACTACGCGGCCTAGATGAAATCCGACGCTGGATTTTGCAGTGGGAAGGGGAGGCTGAGGTGCTTGAACCGCGCGAGTTGAAGGAACAGGTGAAAAAAGTCGGCCAGAAAATCCACCAAAGAAGCTGAGGCCTGATGCCCCGCCCTCGTTACCTCACCAAGTCCCGCTACCGGATGGCGTGTGAGTGTCCGACCAAGCTCTTCTACACTAAGAAGAAAGCGTACAAAGATAACGGCCTAGATGACCCCTTTCTTGCGGCCCTTCGGGACGGGGGATTCCAAGTGGGGGAACTAGCCCGGCAGTACTATGGCAAGGGTGTTCTGATCGATACGCTGGACGAAGCTGAAGCACTCAAGCTGACGGCGGCAGAGATGAGCAAGCCCAAGGCCCTCATCTTTGAAGCAGCATTTCTTTATCAAAACCTTTTTATCCGGGCCGATATCGTCCAGAAAACGGGAAACAGCATTCGCCTGATTGAGGTGAAGTCTAAATCCATCCATCCCAGTGATCCAAAGGATTCCCTATTCACCGATAAAGGCCTCCCCAAGGCTAAATGGAATCTGACGCTGCAGGATATCGCCTTTCAGACGCATGTTCTGCAACAAGCGAACCCTGGCATGGAAATCCACCCCTTTCTAATGCTGGTGGACAAAGGAAAGCCCGCAGTCGTGGATGCGATGAACAGCTTCTTCTTTCTAAAAAAGAGTGACGACCGATCAAATCCGGAAGTGGTGCTCTCAAAGCCCCTGCCGCCTGAGATCCTTCAAAAGAAGAACTGGATCTTATGTGAGATCTGCGTTCGCGAGGCGGTTGATCTACTGCACAAGAAGAACTATAACGGCAAAACCTTTGCCCAGCGGGCAAAAGATTGGTCTGACAACTACGCAAAGGATAAAAAGATTGCCCCTATACTCAGTTCCGAGTGCGGTGACTGCCAATTCCGGGCTACAGCCGAGGAGATGCAGATGGGTAATAAATCCGGTTACCACGAATGCTGGCGGGCCGTTACGGGCCTGCCGGATGCCAAGTTGGAACGCGGTACAGTGCTGGAGATCTGGAACTACAATAAAAAGGACGAGATGCTTGCTGCAGGGATATACCACCAAACCCAGGTAAATCCGGAAACCTTCACTGGATCCAAGGCTCCTAGGCAGCAACAACAGGTGATCTGTGTGCAGAAAAATATCACCACGCCTATGGTCGACATCCCTGGATTAGTAGCAGATCTAACCCGGTTAAAATACCCTCTGCATTTTATTGATTTTGAAACCATTCGGCCTGCAATTCCTTTTCATAAGAAAACAAATCCCTATCAACAGGTTGCTTTTCAGTTTTCCCATCACGTGGTGGAAAAAAAAGGAACGATCCGGCATGAAGGGCAGTGGATCAGCCTCCGGCGCGGTCACTCGCCCAACGAAGAATTTCTAAAAAACCTGCAAGCCCAACTCTCCCAGGACGGTGGTACAGTCCTTCATTACGCCCACCACGAGCAACAGGTTCTGGGAGACATGGCCGACCAGGTGGAGCTCGGCAATCCTCGTCTTGCCGCTTGGGTGAGGGGATTGATGGATTCCTCGACAGGTGATCACGGGCAAGGGAAGGGACGGATGGTTGATCTTCAAAAGATTTTGGTGCAGCGCTACTATCACCCCTTGGCGGGGGGATCGAATTCCTTGAAGAAAATCCTGCCTGCGATCCTGAGCCCCGGGGGGAAACTGCACGGGAAATATATCCGGCCCATATATGGGGCAGAATCAATGCCCAGCCTCAACCTAAAAAAGGGAAAGGCCTGGCTGAGTGCAACTTCGTCGGACCCCTACGAGCTTTTACCCCTGGTAGCAGCCGATATTTCTAGGGTTACCGAGAAGGTCCATGGTGCAGCAGGTAAGGATGATAGGATCGATCAAGGCGGCGCAGCCATGACCGCTTATGCCAAAGTACAGTTCACCCAATGCAGTAAGGAAGAGGTGGCCGACATTGAGAAGGCTCTCTTGCAATACTGTGAGTTGGACACCCTAGCCATGGTAATGCTTTGGGAGGAGTGGCAGGACCAGCTACAGAATGGCAAGCCTACGGCAGCAGCTGCACCCATCCTAAAAGCAGCCATACACCAAGGTAAGCCACTTAAGAATAGTAGTTTGCATAAAGTGCTGAAAAGCACTTGACGCGAGCACAAAGTTAAACGAATATGCACTACGAGCGCGGAATTCCTCCAGAGCTCCCTGAAAATGAGAAAAAGCAAATCTTCGAAGCCCTTATTCATCACAGGCACTGTCAACTTACAGACGTTGCCATGCAGGCCTGTGACCGGTGGGAAATATCGGGCGAACTACTTCGGGGCTCTATCCAAGAACATTTCGATTCGAAACACAAAATCTACAAAAAATCTGACGGCTACAACCAAGGCAAGTATCTGCCTTGGACAGCCCAAGCTAATGTACGCATCCGGGACGGGCTGGAAGTATACGTTAGTCTATCACTTCGCTCCGGCGGGATCCTTTTTATTGACGCCCATGTCCACACGACAAGCAGGAGGTTACCCAGATGAAAACTGATCACTCTGTTCCGCCATCAGCCGACCTTTGCGCGCAGTGCCATGAGGGCACTTATCAGAACATGACCAAGGACTACACCGTGGAGCTTCGGGACGGGGACCAGTGTACCATTGCCAATCTAGCGCAGAGAAAATGCAACCAGTGTGGCCATGTCGTGCTGCCTTGGCCTTCTGTGCAACGAGTAGACCGGGCCGTGGCCGATCATACGGAACCTGTAACAGCAGAATTTCTAAAAATCGCCCGCAGCCAACTGCAACCAAGCATGACGCTGCTAGCGGAGTCACTCGGACTCGGGAGCAAGACGTGGATGCGGTGGGAAAACGGGGAGCAAAATATGAGTCGCTCCATGGGTTACTTTGTCCGGGCGATGGAGCAATTTCCAGAGGTGTATGAGTGGGTGGCCAACCGCGGTTGGAGAAGGTCCCAGGATGCTGAGAGCCTTTTGGAAATAGCAGAAAATATTAAAGAAGTGGCCAGTGAACACGAAACCTCAATTTATCGGTTCAATCGCCGGCGCTCGGGAATTCAACCAGAGATGAAGCAAAACGACGAAGAAAACATTTTGGATTCGTGCTCATGAACTGGCACATAGCACCGTTAGAGGTCGTAGATTACTACGTGAGGGCCATGAGTTTTGAGGTGAATCTTAAATGTGATAAAAATAAGCCCTATCAGCTGGATTTAGACGATGTGGAGATTAACAACGAATTAATACGAATGGATTATGATAAGGATCGATATGCTGTGATTCTTAATATTGAGATCAAAGCTCCGAAAAACAAAAACACTCCTTACGCCATCAAGCTAGAGATGTACGGCTACTTCAACGTTCCTAAAAAAATGCCCGAAGAGATTAGGGATAAAATTGTTAAAACCAACGGTACAAGCATCCTTTACGGTGCAGCTCGGGAAATCATCAAAGATATGACCGCAAGGGGTGGTTATCGTCCAATCCTGATCCCAACGGCATCATTTGCGGAATTAAAAAACGAAAATGAACCAACTCAAAGAGTCCTTGGAGTAGAAGGAGTTACTCAAAACTCTCCTTAGTAATACTAAAAATGATTATAGAAAGAATTCCACCAGGTCCGAGTCGCTTAATTGAAAACCTTAGTAACATTGGCTATGATTTAAATGCCGCAGTCGCCGACCTAATTGACAATTCGATTGCTTGGTCTGCAAGGAACATACATGTAGAAATTCGACCAAGGCAAAAAAACGAAGCGAGCCTTGTGCAAATTAGCGATGATGGTCTTGGAATGGATAAAAATGATTTAAAAGAGGGAATGCGGTACGCTTCTGAGCAGAATTACAAAGAGAACGACCTGCGAAAATTTGGCCTCGGGCTAAAAACTGCCTCTTTAACACTATGCGACATTCTTACTGTGTTTACGAAGAGAAAAAACAAAGACATTTACATTGCAAGATGGGACAAAGCATTTGTAAAAGAACAAAAAGACTGGTGCCTGCAATTTCTTGAAAATAAGGACCTCAACAACTATGAAAGAAATCTTGCCTCTTTTCTAATAAAAGAAGGCAAAGGCACAGTTGTTGTATGGAATAATCTAAAGAATATGGATTTTCTTGATGAAATACATAAAAACGAAAATAATAAAGAATTCGAAAACACATGTGATGATTTAAGGAAACACCTTGGAATGGTGTATAATGAACTCCCCCTTTTAAGTCTGAAAGTGAATGGCGTTGATGTAGTTTCATGGGATCCTTTTTGTAGGGCCGAGAAAAAAACAAAAAGACTAAGAAAGGTTGTATTGCCAATCCAAAAGGGGACAAAAAAAACGATTAAAGTGGTGCCCTATATTCTTCCTAGAAAAGATGAATTTTCATGTATTGAGGCGTGGAAAGAAGCTACCGGACCTAAAAAATGGAATGGGCAGCAAGGGTTCTATTTTTACAGAAATGGAAGGATGATAAAATCTGGCGGCTGGAGTAATTGCAAAGGAAGAATTGAGGAGCATAATAAACTTCTAAGAATAATGATAATGTTTAATTCGAACTCTGATTCCGAATTCGGTGTAAACATCACAAAGGCCAGAGCATCAATACCTTTTGCAATTAAAAATAAAGTTCTCGGTCTTCTTAAAAAATGGAGAGCAGCGGCATCGTTACGGTATAACAGGGGACGAAAACACAAAACGCTTAAAAAAATAAAAGTACAGAAAACTCAAATCTTATTTTCGCAAAACAACAAAAGAAACGAGTTAGAAATTAATAAAAACAAAATCACAATTCATTATAAATCGAAAAACTTAATGAACCGACTTAAGCAAATGATTTCCGGACCAAAACCAAGAATTGTATCACTGCTTGCGTTGTTTTATTATTTGAAAAATAGTAGAAAAGACAAACGAATCGAAGCACTTATAGAGAAATCCATATGAAGGGATTAGTCTTTGGGCGGGCATTAAAACAAACTTCTGATAGGGACGCAAAAATTAATGCCTCAAGTGAATGCCTTGAAAACGTTATTAATCAAGTTGGCGAAGAAGTAAATTCACAGAAGGATGCCTTATCTCTGCAAAGAAAAGTAAGGGAAATAATCGGGAAAATCTGTTATCAGTATCACGAAAATCTAAGGTTTAAAGATGTAGGATATGATCCTTGCGTACGAAGTCTTTTAAAATCCCCCAAAAAGCAAAACTCAAGAAACCTAAATCTAAATAGACTTATTTATGGAAAAGTACAAAGCGGGAAAACTTACGCAGCTATTGGAACAACTGCACTTGCAAAGGATAATAACTTTAAATGCATTATTGTACTGACTTCAGATAATGTGTGGCTTGCATCACAAACTCTAAAGCGTTTTAAAACAAGCTTAAATGTTGAGGCACCAAAAATATACGGAACATCGAAAAGAGGTAAAGAGCCCAAGATCTTCGCGTTAAAAATCATAAATGAAATTATAGCTGCCCACCATTTTGAAAACGAAGGGGTTGTTTTTGTTTTTCCAAAAAACACTAATCACCTCGAAAACCTTTGTGAAATTCTCAAGCAAACCAAGGCTTTTAAATATCCAAGTTTAATAATTGACGACGAAGCTGACCAAGCAAGCTTAGACAGGAACCGCAAAAAAAGAAGCCAAGGTCAGGTTATTGACTCAACTACAATTTACAAAAAAATATCGAGGGTAAAAGACCTTTTGCCACACCACATTTTCCTTCAATTAACTGCAACACCCCAAGCTCTGCTACTTCAGACGCAAAGAGATTCCAAGCCAGCGAGAACTATTCTTCTTGAGCCAGGTGAATCATACATTGGTGGGGAGACCTTCTTTTCGGGGCCTAATAAGTATGTTAAAACGCATCCAACACTAGCAGAAATTGATGAACTAAAGGTTGGAATCAAAAAAATCCCGATCTCACTTCAGCAGGCAATCGTAACATTCTTGGTTGGTGCCGCTTTTAAAATAGAGAAAAAGTATAGTGAAAGAATCTTTTCTTTCTTAGTTCACGTTTGCCATCAGATTGTATCTCACGAAGTTATCGAAAAAGGGATCAGCGACTTTCTCAATACTTGTAAAAAAGAGTTAAGACAAAAGAAATCTCCTAAAATAGACAACCTGGTTATTAGCAGCTTCGCCGAACTCAAGATAAAAAAAACACCCATACTTTTTCAGAAGATCAAAAAAATAATTGGGCAGCGATTAAACTCAGTTAATCTTTATTCGATCAATAAGAATTGGCAGTGTCCGGAACCTGAATACAACGAGATAAATATCTTAGTTGGTGGGAACCGCTTAAGCAGAGGTGTTACAATTCAAGGTCTAATGGGAATGTATTACGGACGTGATGCAAGGAGCAAAAAAATGGATACTGTTCATCAACATGCTCGAATCTTTGGCTACCGAAAGGACTTGCTTGAAGTCACAAGGATTTATATGCCAAAAGAAATATTCGAAAACTACTGCAATATCTTTTGTGCAGATGAAGCTACCCGCCAAGCTATTTTAAATGATTCAGAAAATCCGCCTGTTTTTGTGGGTCGAGGCATGGTTCCAACTCGAAGTGATGTTCTTGATACATCAAATATTGAGGTTTTTCGCCCAGGCCATCAGTCGTACCCCTTCAAGCCTAAATATGAAGGCTATAAAATACGGAAAAACACAAGGATTCTCGATAACATGCTTTCAAAGTACTTTTCTGATAAAGGGGAAAAATACCATGACGTTGATATTCGCTTCATTAAGAAGCTTGTCGAGTTAATGCCGACCTATAGTTCGGCTGGGTCCTATGATGTTGATAGAGTACTACGTTATTTAGAGGCTGTAGAAAAAACAAAAGGTCCTCCTATCATATGCACTCTTTTGGCAAAGAGAAATCTTAACCGTGAACGAGGTCCCAATGGTGTTGCTTCAGGACTCGCAAGTGGTGAATGGTTTGAAAATGAGAAAAGGGAGAACTGCCTTTTATTCATTGCTATGAGACAAAATGGGTTGAAAAAACAAAACTGGGGGGGGATGCCGTTTTATGTGCCAACAATTAGATTTCCAAAAAAAGGCTTGTTGGCTTGGTATGCAAAAAAGAAGTGAATCTTGTTGAAATCCAAAAAGTCTTTGCCTGCGCAAAAGCCTCAAAGAAAAAAAATGTTTTTATTATTGAAAGGAGAGTAAAAAACATCTTCTTTTCAAGGAGTCCAAAGGGAAACTTCCTGCTGGGACTTCTCTTTAATCGAAACCTCGTCAACTCACCAACTCTTGGGTTTGAAAATATTGAGATAACATCTTTTCAGGACGGATTTCTTCAAATCAGAAACACGAAACAGAGGTGCTCGTTCTTAGTAATTGAAAATACTGAAGAAAGTACGATTGAGAGGTTTCTTGACCTTGTAGTGCAGATAATCCAAGAAACTAAAAGAAACCAAAGAGTATTTAAAAGCCCCCAGGAACTTATTCAATATATAGAGACGTGGGCCCAGCTTTTTAAAAACGAAGTAAGTAAAAAAAGTGAAGAAATACTGGGTCTTTATGGTGAGCTATACTTTATTTCGAAGTCAACTAACCCTCTTAGGACATTCTCAATGTGGAAATCGCCCTCTCGTTCAAGATTCGATTTCACTGTTGGCAAAACATATCTTGATATTAAAACATCAACAGTTGGCTCAATACATCACTTCGATCTTGAGCAAGTTAAAAGAGAGGACGGAATGCAAAAATATATATGTTCCATATTATGCAAGGCTTCAGACAAGGACGGAACTAATATCTCAGACATAATCAAATTGCTTAAAAAATACATAAACAAAGAGACGCTATATTCTGCAATCCTTAAACGTGGACCTGTCGGTTGGCACCGATTTCAAAAAAGATATTTCGTGGAGGGAGTGAATGTATTCTCTGCAGATGATATACCTCAACCTCAAATACTAACTGATTCTATCTCAGACGTTAAATTCAAGGTGTCCTTAAGTGGAATAACGCCCAATAAGCGAATCAGGAATATATATACAATCTTTTAGTATGATTTCAGTTATTGATCTTTTTGCTGGTCCCGGTGGCCTTGGAGAGGGTTTTGCCGCTTATAGGAATTCGAAAAAACAGCCGTATAAACTTATTCTTTCTATTGAAAAAGACTGTTACGCACATAAGACCTTGCGACTTAGGTCATTTACAAGAAGTCTTCTTAAAATGAGAAGTAAAGAAATATATGATTATTACAGAAGTGCTGACCCACTGGTCTTGAATAAACTAAAAAAGAAATATCCTTCGGCATGGATCGCTGCAGAGCAAGAAGCGGTTTTGCACGAACTTAACTCTAAAAATAAAACTAAGACCGAAAATCTTATCCGCTCGGCTTTAAAGGAGGATAGGAACTGGGTACTTCTTGGAGGGCCCCCATGCCAGGCCTACTCACTTGTGGGTAGGGCAAGGCGTACAAACGAAAATAGAATTAAGTTCGGACAAGATAAGCGTCACACCTTATACAAGGAATACCTTCATATACTTCAGAAATTTCAACCCTCGGTATTTATCATGGAAAACGTCAAGGGGATACTTTCTGCTAAACATAAAGGTAAACTGATATTTCAAAACATATGCAGAGACCTTTCAAAGGCAGGATATTTTCTTTATACCCTTTCTGGAGAGAGCGCCCTTGATCCCCATGGACAATGGAAAAAGGATGCTTTCGTAATCAGGGCAGAGGAGTATGGCATTCCTCAGAAACGTCATCGGGTCTTTATTCTCGGCGTGAGAAACGATATTAAGCGAAAGCCTGTTTTTCTCATCCCTTGCAATAATGAGGTTTCATTGGCAATGGCCATTCAGGGCTTTTCCTCAATCCGGAGCAGACTCTCATCAGGTGATAAATTTCATAAATGGCTTAAGTGTCGAAATGAAGGTCTTCAGCTGGCTGGATTAAAGATACGAGATGGCATTTGCGAATCCTTCGGAGCTGAGTTCGTAGCACGAAAAAACAATAAAAAATGGTTTATGGCGGACCCGCATATGCCTGGAATACTTAATCACGAGAGCCGCTCACATTTGGCAGAAGATGTTATGAGATATGCATTTTCTGCTGCTTACGCGAGCAAGCATGGAAGAAGTCCTACTGTCTTTGAGTTTCCAAAGAGCCTGCTTCCCAAACATAAAAATCTTAGAAGAAAAAACGTGCCTTTTATTGATCGTTTTAAGGTTCAAGTCCGAAACAGGCCAGCTAGCACTATCACATCGCACATATCAAAGGATGGCCACTACTATATACATCCGGATCCAGCGCAGGCCCGTAGCCTTACTGTTCGTGAAGCGGCTAAGTTGCAAACTTTTCCCGATAACTACAAATTCGAGGGACCGAGGACTGAGCAGTATAAGCAAGTTGGGAATGCAGTACCCCCTTTGCTTGCCCAAAAGATTGCACACGTTGTTGCTGACCTACTTGAACGTGACTGATATCTGGTCAAAAAAGGTGAAAATATTATTTAAGTCTGGTTCGTTGATCTATGAAAAGGGCGGGAAAAGATGGGCCTTTGAGGATGTTGGTGACCTGATAAAAAAAGGTGCATCACTTAAAATTATGAGAAAAAAAGACAATAAGAATATAACCAAAAATATCATAGAGACTCTGAAGCGAAAAATATGGTCCCTCGAGGAGATTAAAACACTAAAAGAAAGATATGGCACAAAGACTTTAGTTGAAATCCACAAGATCTTCCTTCCATTAAAATCCGTAGGTCAAATACGCCATAAAGCAGCTAGCCTTAATCTGACTGTTGACAAAAGCTGGCAAAGTCATGAAGTTGAAGTGCTTACAGTTCTTCGAAAAGCAGGTGTTTCGTTCCCGTATATCGCAAAGATATTGCAGAGGCCAATTCATGCTTGCGAAGTAAAAGCTCATACGATCGGAGTGGTTTATGGAGGTCGGGCGAACGAGGCTCTCGAAAATACTGAGGGGCTTTATGAGAAATATGAAAAGCTAGACACGAAATTAAAGGGCAAGATTGCCGAGGAGATGGTGGTTATCCGTTTGGTTGAGGAGGGATTTGATGTTTGGGAGCCATACATGCCACAACACAAAACAGACCTTGTTGTTTTGCACAACTCAAAGGCTTTGCGAATTCAAGTTAAGTCGGCTAGTTGGGACCGCAAAACTGGTCGCTTTAGAGTTCCACTACAAAGGAAAACGAGACTCGGTCGAGCGGATTACAAAAATGGAGACGTTGAATTCTTTGTAATTGTATGTCTCGGAATCAACGCTTTCTATGTGGTTCCCTTTAAAGAGTGCAATAAAAGTCGCTACGCAAATCTGTATCCACATAGACCAAGGATGATTCAAAAAGGCTTTAGTTGGGAAAGGTATAGAAACTCCTTCACTTTACTAACATTCACCTAAACGCCTTCTCAATCCGTTGCGAATCAACTGCAAAGCACATAGTCCACGACTCCTTTGGCCTTGGTTGGAGTCGAGGTAAACAAACTGTATTCGCGGGATTGGGAGATAGTGCCTTGAGATAAGACGGGGTTTCCGTTGAGACTTTTCAGAAAAAGGGGTGGCAATCTAGGCCAGAAAACTGACCGAGAATTTACCGGGAGCCTGACCGGGAACTAAAATCAAATACCCAAAAATACGTAAAAACAATTTTCCATAAGGCTTCATGGGGTTAGATGTATCAACAGTAGTAGATCCTATTTAGTTTGCAGATGTAAAGTTGTCCGTATCCCGGCTTTATCTGCAACCCTTTGGTCTCAAGGCAATAAGTGCAGACTAGCCCCCACATCCAGGATCGGCGGTCGATGACGCAATCTGCAAACGAAGGCAGCGCATTAAGGTCTGTCCCACAGATATCGCAGTTTCCCACCTTGCCCACCCAGTAGATAGGTTCGCCTTTAGTCACATTGCCCCCAAGTAGATCAGTAGGGCCTTGAGCAGTCCTTGGCCAATCTTGGCCACGCAGACCATGACGGCACCGGTGATAAACCCAGCAAAAAACTGATCCCAAACGCTCACTTGTCCCTCCCTGCAGCTGCCATAAAGACAAAGAGGATGATCAGATTGCAGCAGATGATCTGAGTGACCTTACACCCGATAATGATGAGGAATGAAGATAGTGAATCCATAAATATGTGCTTCCTCTAAAACTGCCCCAAACGAAGTGATGCGAATCTCATATGGCCTGAATCATCTCACCTAGGCCCGGACATTTGCTGGGTGGATCGATCGATTTTAAGAAAATGGGGAAGTGGACCGCGAATGTCCGCGGTGGTGTGAGAGCATGACCAACGCGAAAGGAAGAAATCTTACAGAAAATGAAGAAACAAAAAGTAGCTATAAAACGGCAGGCTCCCGTAGAGGGAATGGTGGATGGAATGGCGAGGGTAGTGATCCAAGGAAAGGACCGGCATGAAGACAACACCGACGCGGTGCATGCCGCAGTTTCGGCAGCTCGAACGGCACCCGGGGGATTGATGGTGGTTTTTCGTGGGGAGGGAGTGCTCGGCCCGTTTCCGGTGCTGGAGTTGTGTGACCGATTGCAGGAGCTGCGGCTCGTCGGGAAGAGGGTATTGATGGTGGCGCAGACCTGGTTAGGCGCGCCGGACCTGCTCTTGTGGCTGCAGGGAACCGAACGGTATCTGACGCCTTCCGGCTACGGTCATGTCAAAGTGCCAGCATGGTCGAAATACAGTAACCATGTGCCCGAAAAGGCTGCTGTGGAAAATCCAGATCCTATGTGGGCTGAATTTATGGAATCACAAGAGATACCCCAGATGAGGACCAACCCGGACGACCCCCGGAACTACGCCTACCAAAAGGTGTTGGGAAGGTTGAACGAGTACTTTCCAGTTGAGGAGTATGTAAACAAGGTAATCCCCCGTGAGGATTTGGTGGAACTGGGTCTGATCACAGGTGAGGGGTTGGACCGAGCACTGTTGGAGGATTACAGCCAAAGAGTGGAGAAGCCGGGGTCAGCCCTTGCTATCAAAGAGAGAAGTCGGCCAATTATCTAAGAGCAAAACTTGGGCTGGTAAGCGGTACTCGCTCCGAAATCGGCCCCAAGTGCCGCTCTGACCAAATGAGAGCTAGCTTCTTATGGTAAATTAAAATACTTAACGAAAGCCTGCAGCAGTGATGATTATCTGTCCAATTGAGTAATTGATCTCAACAACAGGGGCTCCCGATGAGTGAGACTTGGCGATGTGTTTCGCGAAGGTATCGGTTATGACTCTACCGCTGATATCAATGGTAGGACTATCGCCATCGCCTGAAACCTCGAACTTGCCGTTCGGGTTTAGTGTAAGCTCAATTCTTGAGTCCAATTCTTTTAGATCTGTAGAAGCGCTGTCGGCTTTTAAGGCCGAGAGGTCATAGCGGGCTCCAAAATGGAAGCCCGCTTCAATGAGTTTATTGCCGTCAAGCCAGATTCTGCTCACTCCTTTTCCGTGATTAGTTCCGATTATTGTTAGGTCTGATTTCATGCAGAAAGAGGGTATCCTTTCGAACATTAATACAGGGTTGGATCAAGACAACTATTTATTCAGAAATATTAAATCAGTAAAAACCCCAGCTGGACCACCGACTAAAGCCTCACCCAAGGCATGGCAACAGAATAAAAGCCCTTGTGTTTGGGTGTAGCAATTCACTTACTGTTGATCATTCCCCATCAACTGGGGTGCGAAGGAGGATGACTTGGCTTTGGCCGGTCTGGGAACCCCAGACGGAGGTGCCTGCCCGGCTCCCGAGAGCGTTGAAGTTGCCGTTTTCGTCGACGTCTCCGATATAGACGTTGCCCTGGGAGACGATGAGTGCGCTGTCGGTATCCAGCCCCTCCTGATGCTCAATGTTTACGTAGCTGCCGAAGTTGGCGAAAAGCGTGTCGTCGCTACGACAAAATGCGCAACTCAGAAGCAGAAGGGTGGCGAGGCAGGAGGACAGATTCAGTTTATTTTTGGTGTTCATGTGGGGTTTCCTTAGTTGGTGTGGGGGTTGTGGGGTCTGGGCACGGGCCGTTAGGGATAACGGCCCCTACCGGTGATGTGGGTTTGTGGATGGAGGTGAAGCGAATCCCTTCAGTGAAGATGGGGTCGTCCGCTTTCTTTAGTCCGAGGTCGATGATTTTAGCCATGTTTAGTTACCTCCTGGGAATTGGGGGGTGCGGAGTTGGACGATCTTGCCATCGGCCAGGCCGCCGGGCTTGAAGAGCTCGTCGACAACGGAATCAACCCAGTCCTCATATTTCTGGCCAGGGGCAGGCCGGGACAGAAAGACCAGCTTGGGTTCGTCTTTTTGGGGATAGTTCTTTTCGCTCATGGGTTTTGAGTCTCCTTGCACCATGAGGAGGGATTTCTGTTCGGCCCGAAGTGGTCGGGCCGCACATCGGAGGAAACGTATGGTTTCCTCCAAGCCACCGTGAGTCCC
>Ga0187842_1000435_pt1 | contig 20997 bp, 14 predicted proteins | sample SpaLakP09_SKY_41_FD_134514 | JGI IMG/M metagenome (GOLD analysis project Ga0187842, IMG submission 134514) | Oligotrophic lake water microbial communities from Sparkling Lake, Wisconsin, USA - SP09_SKY_41 | ecosystem: Environmental > Aquatic > Freshwater > Lake | place: USA: Sparkling Lake... | reverse complement strand
TCCACCTCGGCCGGCGGCTGCATGCACGTCTATCGCGACATGGTGCAGAACGGCATGATCGACGCCGTGGTCGCCACCGGCGCCTCGATCGTCGACATGGATTTCTTCGAGGCCCTGGGCTTCAAGCACTATCAGGCCGCCGGCCCGGTCGACGACAACGTGCTGCGCGACAACTATATCGACCGCATCTACGACACCTATATCGACGAGGAAGAGCTCCAGAACTGCGATCACACGATCCTGGAGATCTGCAACGCCCTGGAGCCCCGCGCCTATTCCAGCCGCGAATTCATCTGGGAAATGGGCAAGTGGCTCTCCGAGGGCAATGCCAAGAAGCCCGGCTCGCTGATCCAGACCGCCTATGAGCAGGGCGTGCCGATCTTCTGCCCGGCCTTCGTCGACAGCTCGGCCGGCTTTGGTCTGGTCAAGCACCAGAAGGAGCAGATCGCGCTGGGCAAGCCCTATCTGATGATCGACGCGGTCGCCGACTTCCGCGAACTGACCGACATCAAGATCGCGGCCGGCACGACGGGCCTGTTCATGGTGGGCGGCGGCGTTCCCAAGAACTTCGCCCAGGACACCGTGGTCTGCGCCGAGATCCTCGGCGTCGAGGCTGACATGCACAAGTATGCCATCCAGATCACCGTGGCCGACGTGCGCGACGGGGCCTGCTCGTCGTCGACGCTGAAAGAAGCCGCCAGCTGGGGCAAGGTCAACACCACCCACGAGCAGATGGTCTTCGCCGAAGCCACCACCGTGGTGCCGCTGATCGCCAGCGACGCCTATCACCGCGAAGCCTGGAAGGGCCGCGAGCGTCCGCGCTGGAACAAGCTGTTCGGCAAGTAGGCTTGATCGACCGGTTGTGAAAATGCAGGGTCCTCCGAACAATCGTTCGGGGGACCTTTTTCATGCGCAGCGCCGCTTTCCGGAGCCGCCTCCGGGCCGCGTCCGGCCTTCTGGTTCTGGCCGTTGTGGCCGGTGGCCTGACCCTGGCCGCGCCGCGCAGCGCCGGGGCCCGCGACGAGGCCCCGCGCGGCGCCTATCTGGCCCCGGGGACCTATGACCCCCTGAAGCGGCTGGCCGGACCGCCCGCGCCGGGCTCGGCGGCCGATCTCGAGAACCGGCGGGTGTTTCTGGAGACCCGCAAGCTGGAGGGGACGCCGCGCTGGACCCTGGCCCGCGAGGACGATGACGCCGGCAAGATCGGCGAGGCCTTCGCCTGCTCGGTCGGCGTCTCGACCGGCCCGAAGTCGACGCCGCGCCTGACGGCCCTGCTGCGCCGGGCCAGCCAGGACCTGCGCCCCGGGGTCGACCGGGCCAAGGACCATTTCGCGACCAAGCGGCCCTATCTGTCACAGCCGGGCGAGATCTGCCTGATGCGCTCGCCGCTGCTGGCCGCCAGCCCGGACTATCCCTCAGGCCATGCCAGCTGGGGCTGGACGGTGGGCCTGATCCTGGCCGAGCTGGATCCGACCCATGCCGACGCCACCCTGGCCCGCGCCCGCACCTTCGGCGAAAGCCGGGTGGTCTGCGGCGTGCACACGGTCACGGCGGTCGAGGGCGGCCGGATCAATGCCGAGGGGCTGGTGGAAGCGCTGAAGGCCGATGCCGTCTTCCAGGCGGATCTGGCCGCCGCTCGCGCCGAGCTGGAGGCCGCCCGCGCCTCCGGTCCGGCTCCGGACAAGGCCCGCTGCGAGACCGAGACGGCCCTGGTCGCCCAGCGGCCGTTCTAGGTCTTCAGAGCGCCTGCCCCCGCAGCAGCCGGGGCAGGTCGCCGACCGCGCCGCCGGCCTCGTGCATGAAGAAGCGCCGGGCCGGGGCGATGCGGTTAACCACCGCCAGGCCCACGCCGCGTGCCGCGCGCAGGATGGGGTTGTCGTTCGAGAACAGGCGCACGAAGCCGTCAAAGGCCAGGGCATTGGTCACGGTGTCGAAGCGCCGCCAGCGGGCATAGCGCTCGAGCACCGCCTCGCTGCCGATGTCCTCGCCGCCGCGCAGGGCCTCGACCAGCACCTCCGCCAGGGCCGCCGCATCCTTGAGACCGAGATTGAGGCCCTGGCCGGCGATCGGGTGCACGCCGTGGGCGGCGTCGCCGATCAAAGCGAGGCGCGGCGCGACCAGCCGCTCGGCCAGTTGCAGCGACAGCGGATAGACAAAGATCGGTCCGACGATCTCGACCGTGCCGAGGAACTCCCCGAACCGCCGCATCAGATGGGCGTGGAAGGCCTCGGGCCGGGCGCCGCGCAGCGCCTCGGCCCGCTCCGTGCTTTCGGTCCAGACGAGGCTCGCGCGGTTGTCGGTCAGGGGCAGGATGGCGAACGGGCCGCTGGGCAGGAAGTATTCGTGGGCCACGCCCTCGTGCGGGCGCTCCATCTTCACGGTGGCCACCACACCGCTCTGGCCATAGCCCCAGCCGATCTCGCCGATGCCTGCGGCCTTGCGCAGGGTCGAACCCCGGCCCTCGGCGCTGACGGCCAGGGGAGCCGACAGCACCCGGCCGTCGGCCAGGGTCAGGCGTGCGCCCGTGGCATCAACGGCCAGATTGGTCGCCGCCATCGGCGCGATGACCGGAATGGCCTTGTCGGTCACGGCCTGCGACAGCGCCGCGCGGATCTGGCGGTTCTCGATCAGATAGCCCAGAGGCTCGCCGTCCGAACGGTCGGCGATCTCGCTGGAGTCAAAGCGCAGGAAGGCGGGCGACGCGCCGCGCGCGCTGGCGCTGGGCGTGCGGCCGTCGGTGACCAGGATCTGCTCGATGCGCTGGGCATGGGGCTCAAGCGCCTCGCCGGCTCCGATCGTGCGCCACTGCCGAAACGAGGAATAGGCGATGGCCGACGACCGGCCGTCAAAGGTCGGGGCCAGTTGGGCCTCGAACGGCTGGGGGTCGACCAGCAGCGGCCGCAGGCCGCCGGAAGCCAGGGCCAGGGCCAGGGTCGAACCGGCCATGCCGGCTCCCGCGATGATCACATCGGCGTCGTGCGTGCGCATGCCCCGGATATGGGCCGCAGGCGCGGGGGTGTCCAGAGCGGGTCATCAATTCGATGACCCGCCCTTGAACCCTAGACCTTCAGTCGCCCGATCAGCGCGCTGGTCGAGGGGTCGTGGGTGCCCACGGCCCCGCTCTCCAGCTCGGGCAGGATACGACCGGCCATCACCTTGCCCAGTTCCACGCCCCACTGGTCGAAGCTGTTGATGCCCCAGATCACGCCCTCGACGAAGGTCTTGTGCTCATAGAGGGCGATCAGGGCCCCGAAGGTCTGCGGCGTCAGGCATTCCAGCAGCAGCAGGGTCGACGGCCGGTTGCCGGCAAAGGTGCGCTGCGGGGCCAGGGTGGCGATCTCGGCTTCGGACACGCCCTTGGCCGTCAGCTCGGCCACCACATCCTCGGTGGTCCGGCCGACCATGAAGGCCTCGGCCTGGGCCAGGAGGTTGGACAGCAGCTTCTCGTGCATGCCGGCCGGACCCTCGTCGGATTTCGAAAGGCCGATCAGCTCCATCGGCGTGATGTCGGTGCCCTGGTGCATGCACTGGAAATAGGCGTGCTGGACATTGGTGCCCTCGTCGCCGAACACCACCGTGGCGGTGCCGCGTCTGGCCGGCCGGCCGTCGGGCCCGACCGACTTGCCGTTGCTCTCCATCTCCAGCTGCTGGAGGAACGAGGCCAGACGGCGCAGGCGGTGCGAATAGGGTACGACCGAGCGGGCGCGGCGGTCCAGGCCGTTGCGGTTGAAGATCTGGGCCAGGGCCACCAGCACCGGGGCGTTCTTCTCCAGCGACGCAGTGCGGAAGTGCGCGTCCATGGCTGCGCCGCCGTCGAGGAAGCCCTGGAAGGCGTCCCAGCCGCAGGCCACGGCCACTGACAGGCTGACTGACGACCACAGCGAATAGCGACCGCCGACCCAGTCCCAGAAGCCGAACACGCGGTCGTCGGCGACGCCGAAGGCGGCGGTCTTGTCGAGCGCGGTCGAGATGGCGGCCAGGTGCTGGTTGGCCCCGGCCTCACCCAGGGCCGCAACCAGCCAGGCGCGGGCGGCGGTGGCGTTGGACAGGGTCTCCTGGGTGGTGAAGGTCTTGGAGGCGACGATGACCAGGGTCTCTTCAGGATCCATGTCGGCTGTGGTCAGGGCGAACTCGGCCCCGTCGACATTGGCCACGAAGCGCAGGTCGATCTCGGGCTTCACCGGCCGCAGGGCGTCCCACAGCAGGCGGGGCCCCAGATCGCTGCCGCCGATGCCGATGTGCAGGATGGCCCTGAACGGCTTTCCGGTGGCCCCGGTAATCGCGCCGGAGCGGACCGCCTCGCTGAAGGACTTCATCCGCTGACGGACGGTCTCGACCTCAGCCATCACCGGCACGCCGGCAGCCTTGAAATCAGCGTCGGCCGCAGCGCGCAGGGCGGTGTGCAGCACGGCCCGGCCTTCGGAGCTGTTGATCGCCTCGCCGCCGAACATCCGGGCCCGGGCCCCTTCGACATCGGCCGCATGGGCCAGGTCCAGGGCCGCTTCCAGACCGGCCTCGTCCCAGGCCTGTTTGGAGAGATCCAGGTGCAGACCGGCGACATCGAGGGTCAGCGCCTCGAGCCGTCCGGGTTCGGCGTCGAACAGCTCGACGATGCGCTTTTCGCCGGCGGCCTTTGCGGCGGCTTCCAGGCGGGTCCAGGCGGTTTCGATGTCGGCCATGCGAGCGTCCTTCCGGTCTTGGTAAATCGGCGTTTACCCGCAGGGGCTTACCAAACGGATACCGCAGCGTCATGAAGACCAATGACGTTTTTGCGGGGAGAATGTCATGTCCTGCAGTGCCGTCGCCGTTTCCGCCATGCTCTGGCTCGCTTCGGGCAGCAGCGCGCCCCTGCAGGCCGCGCCGCCGGCCGCCACCGCGCCGGCCTCGGTCGCGGCCGAGCCCCTGTTTGCCGACATCGTCCGCCGCGCGACGCAGCTGAAGGCCCAGACCGAAGCCTATCGCAAGGCTCTGGCCGCCGATCCCGCCGCCCCGGCCATGCCGCTGAGAGACCTCGAGGGGTTTAGCACCCGCATCGCTGAGCTGTCGGCGCTGGACATGAAGGGCCACGTCACCCTGAAGGAGCGCGGCGCGGTCGATGATCTCAAATGCATCCTGCGCGGCATCAGCCAGGACCTGCCCGACAAGCTGGCGGCCATGCAGGCGGCCACGACCGTCAAGGCCCAGGACCTGGCCCTGCGCGACATGGTCTATCTGCTCAATGACAATGTCGAGGTGATCACCGCGCCGCCGACTCCGCCCGCCTGAGGCGCGGCGACCATCAAGCTTGAGCATAAGGCCATCACCCTGCCCCAAATCTTGCTATAGCTGCCGGCATCCTCGTCCCAGCCCCTGCGAGACCATGGCCCCGCGCTCGTCGACCCTGCTTCCCGCCTCTGCCGCCCTGGCCCTGACCGTGGTCCTGGCCGGTTGCACGACCAGCACCCATGAGACGGTCTATATTCCGGTCGTCGCCCCGACCCCGCCGAGCTCTCTCACGCCCCAGCCAGTGGTGCTGTTCAACCAGACCAAGGCCGGGCGCAAGCTGTTCACGCTCGACGCCGAGTTCCCCTATTGCGACGTCGAGACCGGCAAGGTCGTCGTCGTGCCCCGCTGGTACGTCACCGACTTCGCCAGCGTCCCATGGTACGGCCAGAGCTTCATCGATCCGCAGGGCCCGACCGCCCGCGCCGCCATCATCCACGACTGGCTCTATGCCATCGGCGAACCGGGCAAGCGCGAGGAGGCCGACGCCATCTTCCTGCGGGCCATGCTCCGCTACGGCGTGCCCAGCTTCCAGGCCAATATCGCTTATCAGGCGGTGCGTACCGGCGGCGAGAAGGGCTATGGCCTGCCGGGCGACTGGCTGTTCATCGACCCCAAGCGGCAGGAGGTTCGCCAGCCGCCGCCGTTTGCCAAGCCGCGCACCGGGGCGGTGCGGATGATGCCCCGGTGCCAGGGCTTCGGAGCCCTGATCCAGACCGGCTGGCGCGCCTATCCGATCAAGGCGCCGACCGTTTATGTCCCGCCGCCCGTGGTGGTGACCAAGACCCCGCTGGACGAGATCAAGGACAAGCTGCCCTGGCCGGGTGACGGCAAGAAGAAGAAGTAGGCGCTACTGCGCCGCCTTCTCGATCGCCTCGATCACCATGCCCTCGGTCAGCAACTGCGGCAGGATGACAGGCTCGCCGCCCTTGGCTGGATAGACCAGATACAGCGGCACGCCGGCCCGTCCATGCTCGGCCAGGGCCGCAGCGATGGTGGCGTCGCGATTGGTCCAGTCGGCACGCAACAGAACCGCGTTTCGGTCCCTGAAGGCCTGGGCCACGGCGGCCCCTGACATCGCCACCTTCTCGTTGACCTGGCAGGTCACGCACCATGCGGCGGTGAAGTCGACCAGCACCGGTCGGCCCTCGGCCCGCAGGGCGGCCAGCTTTTCCGGCGACCAGGGCTCGGAGGCGAGGCCCGGACCGGTCGGCGTGGCCGGCACCGTCGTCGAGGCCGACGCCGCCGCAGGGACCGGCGCAGGGGCCTGCAGCGACAGCAGGACAAGGCCGATGGCCCCGGTGAGCGCCAGGACCGCCACCACCGTCGCGACCGGAGCCGGCTTGCCCGTCAGCCAGCGCCCCTGAACGTGGCCATAGAGCCAGGCCGCGAAGGCGAGCAGGACGGCGGCCCCCAGGATCTCGCCGAGGGCGATCGAACCGGTCTGCTGGCTGAACACCCAGACCAGCCAGGCGGCCGTGCCGTACATCGGGAAGGCCAGGCCCTTCTTCAGCAGGTCCATCCAGGGGCCGGGGCGCGGCAGGCGCTTGAGCAGGGCAGGCGCGAAGGCCAGCAGCACGAACGGTGCGGCAAAGCCCAGCGCCAGCGCCAGGAACACCGCCAGCGACACCAGCGGCGGCTGGGTCAGGGCAAAGCCCAGGGCCCCGGCCATGAACGGCGCGGTACAGGGCGCGGCCACCACGACGGCCAGGGCTCCGGTGAAGAAGGCTCCTGCCGCGCCGTCCCGGGACGAGGCCCCGGCCCCGACGCCCTGGACCGAGGTCCCGAACTCAAAAATGCCCGACATGTTCAGGGCGACCAGCAGCATCAGCAGGGCCAGGGCCCCGACGACGAGCGGCGACTGCAGCTGGAAGCCCCAGCCGACGGCCGCGCCGCCGGCCCGCACGGCGATCAGCAGTCCGGCCAGGGCCAGGAAGGTGACGACCACCCCGGCCAGGAAGGCCAGACCCTGCAGACGGGTCTTGCCGGCGTCATGGGCATGGCCGGCCAGGCTGGCGGCCTTCATCGACAGGACCGGGAAGACGCAGGGCATCAGGTTGAGGATCAGCCCGCCGAGGAAGGCAAACAGCAGGGCAGCGGCCAGGCCGATGGGGGCCGCACCGGCAGTGCCCTTGGCGGCGGGCGGCGGGCCCAGCCCCCGGGCCGTGGCCGGCGGTTCACCGGCGGTCGCCGTGACCTCATAGGCCCCGCCCGGCAGCGCCAGGACGCCGGCCAGTTCGGCCGGTGGTGTCCCGGCGGTGAAGTCATAGCCGGGAGCCAGGCTGAGGGTCAGGCCCTCGGCCCCGCGCTCGATGGCCTGCTCGGCCGGATGCTCGATGACCTTGCCCGAATAGGGATAGAAATAGGCCCCGGCCATATCGGCGCCCTTCAGGGGCCCGCCGGTGACGGCCAGTTTCAGCACCCCGCCCTCAAGCCTGAACACCGCCTTCAGACCCGCCGGCTTGGGGGCCTTGGCCAGAGTCTCGGTGACCGCCTGGCCCCATTTGGGATCGGGCGAGGGCATTCCGGCCACGATCGGCAGGTCCAGGGTGACGACCGCGTCCTCCGGCACGCAGACCTGTTCGCAGACCAGGAACGCCGCAGCCGCCTTGAGGGTGACGGTCGAGCCCGGTTTGGCATCGGCCGGGACGCTGATCGGCACGGGCAACAGCACCTCGCCCGTATAGGCGTAGTCGAGCAGAGGCCCGACCCGGCTCTTTTCCGGCGTCGGCCAGACGATCTCGCCGGCGCTCCAGCCCGCAGGCAGGGTCCAGACGATGCGGGTGGGGTCGCCGGCATCGCCCGGATTGCGCCAGTAGGTGTGCCAGCCCGGCTGGATCTTCTGGCGCAGGGCCACATAGATCGTCGAGCCCGGGACGGCGGCGGCATCCTGGGCGACCAGTTCAGCCTCCAGATGGCCGGTCTTGACCGGGCCGGCCTGGACGGCGGTGCCGACCAGGGCTGCCAGCAGCACGCCCTGCAGGGTCGCGAGAACTCGTCGGATCAACATCGGGGCGTGCTCGGGCAGGGACGGGACCAAAGTTACGGTTCGACACATGGCCCGGACGCGCGCTCTCGACAAGCACCGAGCGACCATGGACAGTCGCAGACCCTTTCCGTGTGAGATTCCCATGCCCGCCGCCTTTGACGAGATCGAGATTGGTCAGGTCGTGACCCTGGGAACCCGGGTCGTCGACAGCAAGTCGCTGGAGGCCTTCATCGCCGCCTTTACACCGGCCTGGCCGGTCGAGAACGGCGCGCCCGACGCCATGGTCTTTGCGATCTGGTCGCGGCTGGACAGCGAGTCGAGCGCCGTCTGGCCCCAGACCAAGCGGCTGGGTGTCGATGCCCTGCGCTGGATGCGCAATCCACCGGCCGGCGAACTGCTGCGCGGCCGCATGACGGTGATGGGCAAGGACCCGGTCGGCGAGGGCAAGGGCATCGTCATCGCCCAGCACGACCTGCTCGACGAGGCGGGCCGGCTGGTCTTCTCGTGCCTGACCCGCAGCATCTTCGCGCGGTAGACTTTCACCCGACAGAAAAGGCGCCGGAACCGAAGCCCCGCCGCCCTCCAGGCCGGGTCATCCTGCAGGGAGATCAGCCGACCAGACCACCGCGCTCCGCTCAGTGAGCCTCCGCCGGCGGCGGGGCATTGAGCTCCGGCGCGCGGCAGAGCGGGACCAGGATCAGGGCCGCGAGGAAGATCCAGGACATCAGTCGGAAGACGTCGTTGAAGGCCAGGGTCATGGCAGCCCGGCCGACAACCCGGCCCAGTTCGGCCTGGGCGATCAGCGCGGCATGAGCCCTGTCGGGCGTCATCTCGCCGATCCTCGTCGCGAGGCCCGTCAGGAGTTCAGGCGCGTTGCGACCGGCCGCGCCGAGGCTCTCGCCCAGACGAGCCACGTGAACGCGGGTGTTGTCGCCCAGCCAGGTGTTGACCACGGCGATCCCGATCGCGCCGCCGAGATTGCGCATCAGATTGAACAGGCCCGAAGCGTAGCGAAGCTCCGTCATGCCGAAGCCCGACAGCGCCAGCCCCACACTGGGCACGATGCACAGCATGATCGCAAAACCCCGCAGGACCTGCGGCCACAGCAGCGCATGGAACCCCCATTCGGGCGTCAGGTGCGACGTCAGGAACAGGCTGGTGGCAAAAAGCGACAGGCCGAAGGTGATGACGATCCGCGGATCGACCCGCTGCGACAGCCGCGCCGCGATGACCGTCGACAGGATCTGGGCAATACCGGTGACGAACACCGTCGTACCGATCTCAAGGCTGTTGTAACCGCGTACCCGGCCCAGGAAGACCGGGATCAGATAGGTCGATGCATAAAGGCCAAAGCCGATCACCAGGTTGAAGACGCAGGCAAAGACAAAGGTCGGCTTGCGGAACGGGGACAGTTTCACCACCGGCCCGCCGGAGTTGAACGAGCGCTCCAGGAACAGCAGGAAGGCCACGAACGACAGCCAGCCGGCCGCCGCAATGGCCGGATCCTCAAACCACTGGTGGCGCGGCCCCTCCTCCAGCACATATTCGAGACCGCCCAGGAAGACGGCCATGGCCACTAGGTGGGAGTAGTCGATGGTCTTGAGCATCGACAGCTTCGGACGATCAACCCGGATGACGGCGATCGCCGCGACCGTGACCAGCGCGCCCGGGACGATGTTGATGTAGAAGATCGAGCGCCATCCGATCGCATCGGTCAGCCAGCCGCCGACCGTCGGGCCCAGAGTCGGGGCCAGAACCGACACCATGCCCAGAATGGCCGGGATCATCGCCCGCTGGGGTCCGGCGAACATCGAAAAGCCTGTTGCAAAGACCGTGGGCACCATGGCGCCGCCGACGAAGCCCTGCAGGACCCGGAAGGCGATCATCGAGTCGATGTCCCAGGCCATGCCGCACAGGGCACTGGACAGCGTGAACAGACCTGCGGACAGGGCAAAGAGCCAGCGGGTCGACAGGGCCTGGGCCAGAAAGGCCGCAAACGGGATCATGACCAGTTCCGCCATCAGATAGCCGGTCTGCACCCAGCTGATCTCGTCAGGCCCGGCCGAGAGTCCGGCCTGCACATCGTTCAGCGAGGCCGCAACGATCTGGATGTCGATCAGGGCCATGAACTGGCCAAAGGCCATGATCCCGAAGATCAGGAACTTGACGCGATCGGGCAGGGCCAGCGGATCGATGGGCGCTCTCGCCGTCATCGCCGGCGCGCGCTGGGCCGTGTCTGGCATATCGCCCCCTTGATGGCATGATCATCATAATATTATATGCATCATACCAAAGGAGACCGCTAGCCCGTGCGCTACGATGCCGAACACAAGCAGAAGACTCGCGAGCGGGTTTTGATCGAAGGGGCCAAGGCGATCCGTGTCGAAGGGCCACACAGGATCGGGGTCGCGGCGGTCATGGCCCGGGCGGGCCTCACCCATGGCGGCTTCTATGCCCACTTCGAGTCCAAGGAAGACTTTGTCGCCGCCGCCATCGGCCAGATGTTTGCCGAAGGTCGCATGCGGCTCGACAGGGCGCTGGACGGCAAACCCCGGCAGCAGGGCCTCGCGGACTATATCGACTTCTATCTGTCGCAAGCCCACCGCGACACCCGCACCACAGGTTGCCCCCTGCCCTTCCTGTCTGCCGATGCGCCACGCCTGCCCCAGCCGTCGCGCGAGCGCTTCGCCCAGGGCGTTGCGGGACTGACCACCCGGCTGGCCTCGGCGCTGGATGAGCTCGGCACCCCCGGCGCGGAGGAGACCGCCGCCTCCATGCTGTCGGAACTGGTCGGTGCCCTGGCCCTGGCCCGCGCCGAGCCCGATCCGACCCGTTCGGACGCGCTCCTGGCGCACTCCCGCGCCGCCCTGAAACGCCGCCTCGGCCTGGATACAAACCCATGACCCTGCCCCTCGCCGACCGTCTTGCGCCCGGAGCGACCGGACTGGAGCAGCTGAAAGCAATGATTGCTGCGGGTGGCCGCCCGCCGATCGGCGACAGCCTGGACTTCACGTTCATTGAGGCGGACGACGGCACCGCCGTGTTCGCCGGAACGCCGGGGCATCATGCCTATAATCCGATCGGTACGGTGCACGGCGGCTATGCCGCGACCCTGCTGGTGTTCGAGCGATGACCGTGACCCCGGCGCCCGAAACCGCAGTCCAGACCCGAAAGGGCCTGCCTTTTTCCACCCGCACGGCGGTTACGGTGGCGGCCGCCGTCGCGGTCGCCGTCGCCGGCGGGCTCTTTCTGAGCGCGCCCAAGTCTGTCGTTTCGACCGACGCGGCCTATATCCAGGCCGACAGTTCGACGGTTGCGCCCAAGGTGCGTGGTCTGGTGTCCGAGGTCCTCGTCCAGCACAACCAGGCGGTCCGGCGGGGTGACCCCCTGGTGCGCATCGAGTCCGAAGAGTTCGATGCCCGGGTTGCCGCCGCAGCGGCCAATCTGCAGCAGGCCCAGGCCAGTGTTGCGGCCGCAAAGGCTGCGTTCGTCACCCTGGAAGCCGAGCAACAGCTGGCCGCCTCCAACATCCGCGCAGCGCAGACCTCGATACGCTCGGCCGACGCGCAAAACCTTCGAGCCCAGGCCGATCGGGACCGCTTCGACGCCCTGGCCTCCAGCGGTGCGGTCGCGCGCCGCGACGTCGAGGCCTATCGCGCGGCGGCCGTCACTGCCCAGTCGGAAGCCGAAAGAGTCCGCGCCCAGTACGACGTAAGCCGCAACCAGTCGGCGATGACCGAAGCCAAACGCGCGGCGCTGTCGGCCAGCCTCGCCCAGGCCGAAGCCGGAGTCGCCAGCGCCCAGGCGGCCTATGACCTGGCGCGCCAGGATCAGGCCCACACCCTGATCCGGGCTCCAATCGACGGCGTCGTCGGCGACCGGCAGGCGGAACCCGGCGACTATGTCCAGCCCGGGACCCGGCTGCTGACCCTCGTGCCCCTGCGGGCGCTCTATGTGGTGGCCAACTTCAAGGAGACCCAGGTCTCGCGCATGACCATCGGGCAGACGGCGACGATCAAGGTCGATGCTCTTGAAGGACGCCCCCTGCAGGGCGTGGTCGAGAGCTTTGCGCCAGGATCGGGCTCGCAATTCTCCCTCCTGCCGTTCGAACCCGGAACGGGCAACTTCACCAAGATCGTGCAACGCGTTCCGGTCCGAATCCGCCTGACGCCCGGCCAGCCGGGACTGGAGCGTCTGCGACCCGGACTTTCGACAATGGTGAAGGTCCGGGTCACCCAAGACTGACCCGGGCCTTCCTGATCGATCCGGGGGCGTTCGGTGCGCCCCCTGCAAGCCGGTAAAGAGCTGGCAGGACCAGCAGGGTCAGCAGGGTCGAGGACAGGATCCCGCCGATCACCACGGTCGCCAGCGGCCGCTGAACCTCCGCCCCTGCCCGACATTGAACGCCATCGGCACAAAGCCCAGGCTGGCGACCAGAGCCGTCATCAGCACCGGCCGCAGCCGTGTCAGGGCCCCCTCAGAGATCGCCTCGTCCATCGACCGGCCTTCGGCCAGCAGGCTGCGGATGACGCTGACCATGACCACGCCGTTGAGCACGGCCACACCGGAAAGGGCGATGAAGCCGATCCCTGCCGAGATCGACAGCGGCAGCCCGCGCAGCAGCAACGCCGCCACGCCGCCGGTCAGGGCGAGGGGTACACCGGTGAAGACGATGGCCGCGTCCTTGACCGACCGGAACAGGGCAAACAGCAGACCGAAGATCAGCAGCAGGGCGGCAGGCACGACGAGCTGAAGCCGTTTCGCCGCCGAGATCAGCTGTTCGAACGTGCCGCCATAGCTGATCCAGTAGCCTGTCGGGATCTCGACTTCGGCGCCGACCTTCTGTTGCACCTCGGCGACAAAGGAACCCAGGTCCCGGCCCCGCACATTTGCGGTGACCACGACCCGGCGCTTGCCATCCTCGCGGCTGATCTGGTTGGGGCCGATCACCGTCTCGACCTTGGCCACGTCCTGCAGTGGCACGAAGCCACGCGACCCATCAGAGGCCGACGGAAGCGGAACGCGAAGACGACCGATGCCGTCGACATCGCCCCGGATCGCCTCGGGCAGACGGACCACGACGTCAAAACGCCGATCGCCCTCGAAAACCTGGCCCACAACCGCGCCGCCAATCGAGGTAGCGACGACCTCCTGCAGGTCCTGCACGTTTAGCCCAAGGCGCGCCAGGGCGGCGCGGTCCGGCGTGATCTGCAGGACCGGCAGGCCGGTGACCTGTTCGACGCCAACATCCTGGGCCCCCTCGATACCCTCGACTACGGCCCCGACGCTTTCGCCGATGCCGAGCAGTTGCTCGAGGTCGTCGCCGAAGACCTTGACGGCGACGTCAGCGCGAACGCCCGACAACAGTTCGTTGAACCGCATCTGGATCGGCTGGGTGAACTCGTAGTTGTTGCCAGGAATGGTCGCGACGGCGGCCTGAAGCTCCGCGACCAGTTGGGTCTTGGGTTTGCGTGGATCAGGCCAGTCCTTGCGGTCCTTCAGCATGATGAAGGTGTCGGCCACGCTGGGTGGCATGGGATCGGTAGCGACCTCGGCGGTGCCGATCTTGGCCACCACGCGATCAACCTCGGGGATCTGCTTGATCCGTGCCTCCAGGGCCGTCTGCATCAGGATGGCCTGCGACAGGCTGGTGCCCGGAATGCGCAGGGCGTGCATGGCGATGTCGCCCTCATCGAGATTGGGTACGAACTCGGAGCCCATACGGCTGGCGGCGAAGCCTGCGATCACCACGAGGAGGACGGCACCGGCCACGAACACGACGCGCAGACGCAGGGCCATAGCCAAGGCCGGCTCGTAGAGGCGGCGCGCACCACGCATGACGCGGCTTTCCTTCTCTTCGACCTTGCCCGTGACGAAGGTTGCCACCGCAGCGGGGACGAAGGTCAGGGACAGGACCAGGGCTGCGGTCAGGGCAATGACCACCGTGATGGCCATCGGGTGGAACATCTTTCCCTCGACGCCGGACAGGGCGAAGATCGGTACATAGACGAGCGTGATGATCAGCACGCCAAACAGCGACGGCTTGATCACTTCGCCGGTTGCGGAGGCGGTCAGGGCAAAGCGCTCGTCCCTGCTGAGCAGGCGCCCCAGACGATGTTGGGCCTCGCCGAAACGCCTCAGGCAGTTCTCGACGATAATCACCGCGCCATCGACGATCAGGCCAAAGTCCAGCGCCCCCAAGCTCATCAGATTGCCCGACACCCGGCTCTGCACCATGCCGGTAATGGTCATCAGCATGGAGAACGGGATGATCGCCGCCGTGATCAGCGCAGCCCGGATGTTACCGAGCAGCAGGAACAGGACGACAATTACCAGCAGCGCGCCTTCGACCAGGTTCTTCTCGACCGTGGCAATGGCGCGATCGACCAGTTCGGTGCGGTCATAGACGGGCGCAGCGACCACGCCCGGTGGCAAGGCCTTGGCAGCCTGCTCCAGCCGGTCTGCTGCCGCTTGCGCCACGGTACGGCTGTTTTCGCCGACCAGCATGAAGACTGTACCGAGCACGACCTCCTGACCGTTCTCAGTAGCAGCCCCCGTGCGCAGTTCTTCGCCCAGCCCGACATCGGCGACGTCGCCGATGCGGATCGGCGCGCCGCCGCGATTGGTGATGATGGTCCCACGGAGGTCCTCAACACCGCTCGCCTGGCCAGGAACGCGAACGAGATACTGCTCGCCATAGCGCTCGATATAGCCGGCCCCGACATTGCTGTTGTTGGTGGCCAGGGCGTCGGTGACATCGGCCATCGTTAGCCCATAGGCCGACAACCGCTCTGGCAGGGGCGTGACGTGATACTGCCGCTCGAAGCCGCCGATGGTGTTGACCTCGGTGACGCCAGGCGTGTTGCGCAGCTGCGGCCGGATCACCCAGTCCTGCAGGGTTCGCAGGTCTTCCGGCGTATAGGCCTTGCCGTCGGGACGGCGTGCACCCGGCTTGGCCTCGACCGTGTACATGAAGATCTCGCCCAGGCCCGTGGAGATCGGGCCAAGCTCGGGCGTCAGGCTAGTCGGCAGTTGAGCGCGGGCAGCCTGTAGCCGCTCATTGACCAGTTGCCGCGAAAAATAGATGTCCGTCCCGTCCCTGAAAACGACGGTGACCTGGCTGAGGCCATAGCGCGATACAGAGCGGGTGTATTCCAGCCCCGGCAGCCCGGCGATGGCCGTCTCGATCGGGAAGGTAATGCGTTGCTCGGCCTCCAGCGGCGAGAAACCGGGAGCCTCGGTGCTGATCTGCACCTGGACGTTGGTGATGTCGGGGGTGGCGTCGATCGGCAGGCGCTGGAAGCTCCAGACGCCGATGATCGCCGAGGCGAGGACGAGCGCCAGGACGATCCAGCGAAAGCGGATCGACAGCGCGATGATACGGTCAAGCATCTCGCGCGCCCCTAGTGGTCGTGGCTCGCGCCGGACTTTTCGATGTCCGCGCGGATCAGGAAGGCACCGTCGGAGACATATTCGGTTCCGGGCTCAAGCCCGCCCAGGACCTCGGTCCATTCGGGCGTCTGGCGACCCAGCTCCAGCATCCGCACCTCGTAGGTATCGCCCACCTTGGCGAAGACGACGGTGAAGTCGCGGAAGCGCTGCAGGGCCTTGGTGCGAACGGCGAGCGGAACGCGGCTGGACGCGACCTGGAAAGATCCCTCGACACCCATGCCGGGCCTGAACGCGGCTGAACCCTCCGGCAGATGGACGTGGGCCATCAGGGTCTGACTGGCCAGGTCGGCGGTCGGGAGAACCGCCTCGACCCGCGCCAAAAGCCGGGTGTCGCCCGACAGGCTGCGCACCTCGACCGGTTGGCTGACCCGAACCTTCTCGGCGTCACGTGGATAGACGAAGAACTCGGCGTGCAACCTGGTCGGATCTGCGATCACGAAGATGGCACGCTCACCGGCGACATCGCCGACATTGAGGTTCTTCTCAACGATGATCCCACTGATCGGCGCGTAGATCGAATAGGTCTGCAGGCTCTCGCTCGACTCCACGCGCGCCAGCAGTTGGCCCTTGCGGACCTGGGTCCCCAGCTCGCCCCGAAGGCTCATGACACGTCCGGGATACCAGGCGCGGACCTCGCTCTTGCCCTCCGGCGTGATCTCAACGCGCCCCGCCATATCGACCAGCTCGGCGACATCGGCCGATCCGGCAATTTCGGTCTTTACGCCGCCTGCCTTGGCGGCCTCAGCGCTGATCGTCGTGCGGCCTTCGTAGGACGGGTAGGCCCATTGGTGACTTTGCCCGCCCTGATTGACGCTGACCCTGACGTCGAACGAGTGAGGTTCCGTCACCACGCCTGCACCGCGCAGATAGTCCTCCTGCGGCGTGAAGCTGAACCGATCGACCCTACCGCCCAGGCGGGTCAGTTCGACCGTCAACTGCACCTGACGCGGATCGAGCGGCTTGTCCTTGCGATAGGCATAGACATGGAACTCCGGCTCGACCCCGTCCTCGAAGATGGTGATCTCGATCGCCAGATCTCCGGCACGCAGCATGCGGCCACGATGGGGCCCTCGCTCATAGTCACCGGTCCCGGCGGAATGGCCTTCGGTCCCGGCGGCAGGCTTGCCGCCCTCGCTGCACGAAGAAAGGATCAGGCTCCCGGCCATCAGCAGGGCAAGGCGCACGGACGCGCGCCGGGTGTAGAAGCGGTTCATCGGACAGTCTCCGAAGCAGGAATGAGGGCCGCGTGGCGGCCGGTCAGGCGGGCCAGCAGGGCGCGATCGGTATGGAAGGCTCTGAGGGCTTCAAGGCGTCGGCTACGCGCATCGATCAGGACCTTTTGGGCCTCAATAACGTCGAGATAGGTGAAGCCGCCGCGATTGAAGCCCTCGCGCACGAGGGCAACGGTCCGTTCAGCGGCAGGCAGTACCTCGGACTCGATGCGACGGGCCTCACTGGCCCGTGCGGTCAGGATGGCCTGAAACCTGGCGATCTGCCGCTCGCGCAGGACCTTGCCGCTGAGCAGATCGGCGTCGGCGGCCGTGCGTTCGGCCTGGGCGCGCTCAATGGCACCGCGATTGGTGTCGTAACGGGCGAGCGGGATCGAGCCGCCAGCCACGACCACCATGTCGCGGCCATCATTCAGATAGCGAAGGCCGGCGCGCCAGGTCGGGTCCTGAACGGCCTTGGCTTCTTCCAGGCGTACCCTGGCGGTTGCAGTCTGCCGCTCGGCGTCAAGCAGCGCCAGGTCCACCGGCGAAGCCTCTCCGGCCACGTCCTGGGCGGCGGAGGTGTCGTCCAGTAGAGCGGGATCGATCTGGACATCACCGCCACCGTTCCAGTAGCCGGCCAAGGTCCGCCGGGCGGTGTCAGCCGACATCTTCGCGTGTGACAGGACGATCCTGGATTCGGCGACCTGGGTATCAGCGCGTGCGCCGGCGAACAGCGGGTCACGTGCCACCTTCACGCGGCGATCGACTTCGGTCTGGGCGCGCTCGGCGATGTCCAGGCGGTTTTGCGCAAGGCGAACCTGGGCCTCGGCCGCCAGGGCTTCGACCCAGGCCAGCTCAACCTCCTGCAATAGATCCAGCACCCTGGTCTGATGGCGCAGGCGGACAAGATCGATCTCGGTTCGCGCCAAGGCGGTTCGAGCCTCGCGCTTGCCGCCGCGTTCCAGGCTCTGCTGGTAGTAGACGGTGGCCTGGGCGCGATCGACGAGGGAATAGGGACCGGTTCCGGTCAGGTCTTCGAGCTCGACGCCGATGACAGGATTGACGCGAACCTCGGCCTGCCGGGCACTGGCATCGGCGGCCTTCAAGCGAGCCTCGACGGCTGGCCGGGAGGGGTCGGCTTGGGCAGCTCGGGCGAGCGCCTCGTTCAGGGCAAGGGATTGAGCTTGTGTCGCCTGAGGCAAGGCGGTGAGCGGCAGCGCGACGGCGAACGCCGGCGCGAGCAGCCATGATCGCGCGAGGCGACCGTGGATAGGACGGGACATGGATTTCTCTCGAACGGAAGCAGGCGCGGCCAAGGGCCGCGTCGGTCAGGCGACGTGTTCGAGGACGCTTTTGGGAGGGCGTTTCTGCGGGGACGGCTCAGCGCTGTCCAACGACGTGTTTCGTCCAGGCCAGGGTATGGCGGAGCCAATCCATGGGCTTGCAACGGACATGGAGGTCACAAGACCCAAAAGAGAGGGGCCATCATGGTGATGGTGCGAGCCTTGCGAGGGTGACGGATCGCGATCGCCCTCTTCGGTCAGCGAAACCATGTCCGCCATGTCGCCTTTGTGATGGTCCTCGACCACCGGATGGCCCTGGTCATGATCGTGATCGGCCAGATCGGCGGCAAGCGGGCCTGCAAAGGCATTGGCGGCATGGGTTTGACCGTTGGCGTGCAAGGCCCGGTCCACCATGGCGACCGGGGCCTGAACGACCAGCATGGCGAGCAGCATGACGGCCAGAGCCGTCACGTTTTTCCCAAGCCGACTGTTCAGATGCTGAAGCAGGGGTCCCTCGCCAGAGTCGCGCGTGCCTCATACTCGTCTCAAGCTGCCCCTAGATCAATGCGTCACTACGAGCTCAGGATCGCGCAGCAGGCTTGTCACTCCGATCACCTGGACGATCAGCAGGTGTGACGCGCCCCAAAGCCCGATCTGCTCGGACACCACCAGGGCGTTGCGGATCTCGATGCGGAGGTATCGAAGGGTGCTTTCACCCCTAGAGCATTTTCCGATAAGTGTGAAACGGTTATCGGATCGAAAAATGCTCTAAACTTCTGATTTAGAGCCCTTTTCGCCCGCCCCTGATGAAGCCATCAGGTCGGAAAGGGCTCTAGTGGCGGCCCGGGAGACTTTGGCAAGCTTGCCGGCGGCCCGTTCTTCCGCGGGATCACCTTGGATCCGATTGGGGTGGCTCGCCCGGAGGACCGGCGCTGCAGCGGGCCCTTCAGGCGGTTCCATCAGGTCAAACACCTAGACCACAAACACATCCCCCGGGGTCAGTGCGGGCCTTCCGGTCAGCACGGCGATCTGGACCTGATCGCTGCTGTCGCCGCCGGTGGCGTCGAACCACAGGGCTCCGGTGGCGGTGTCGTAAAGCAGGGTCGGCCGGGCATCGGCCGCAACCGGCGCGGCACCGGAGACAAAGCCCAGGTCCGCGATCGTGGTCACCCCGAATGTGCTGGCCCGGAGCTGGATGTGATCGATACCGGACACAAAGTCGGTGATCCGGTCCACGCCCTGGCTGGCCAGCGGGCTGTCGAAGTAGAACAGGTCCGCCCCGCCGCCACCGGTCAGTTGGTCATTGCCCCCCTGTCCGGCCAGCATGTCTGCCCCTGCACCGCCGACCAGGGTGTCATTGCCGATCCCGCCGACCACCGAGGTGCCTGTGGCATTGGCATAGCCCTGGAAGTTGCCCGTGCCGATGTACTGCAGGGTCTCGACATTGTCGGCCGCCTTGGTGGAGGTGAGTGTGGTCAGGATGCGGTCCTGCCCCTGGCCTGCCAGTTCCACCACCGTGTCGGAGACGTTGTCGGTGAAGTAGGTGTCGTCGCCCAGGCCACCGACCAGCCGGTCCGCCCCGGCCTTGCCGTCCAGGGTGTCATTGCCGGTGCCGCCAGTGATGACATTAGTCAGGATATTGCCGAAGCCCTGGAAGTTGCCGCTACCGGTATAGGTCAGGTTCTCGACGTTTGCGCCGAGCACAAAGGCGGCGATCGCTGTCTTGACCGTATCCAGACCCTCGCCGGCCGCCTCAACGACCACATCGGCGAGGTTGTCGACGATATAGGTGTCGTTACCGGCCAGACCGATCAGGCGATCGGCCCCGGCTCCGCCGTCGAGCTGGTCGACGCCGATGCCGCCGGTGATCACGTTGTTGAGGTCGTTACCGGTGCCCTTGAAGGCCAGGGCTCCGGTATAGGTCAGGTTCTCTAGATTGGCTCCGAGCTGATAGATGGAAGCCGTGGTCCGGACCAGATCCAGCCCCTCACCGGCCAGCTCGGTGATCACGTCTGAGGCCGAGTCGGCCAGATAGGTGTCATTGCCCGCTCCGCCGATCATGGTGTCGGCCCCGGCCTTGCCGTCGAGGGTGTTGATGCCGGCATTTCCGACCAGGACCTGGGCATATTCGTTGCCGGTCAGGTTCAGCGCCGTGGTCCCGGCCACGGCCTCCAGGCGCTCGATCGAGACGCCCGTCCCCAGGGTGTACGAGCCCGTCACGATGGCCGTATCGGTCCCGGCCCCGAAGCTCTCGACGATCACGTCCAGGCTGCTGTCGAGCCTGTAGAGGTCGTTGCCGGCCCCGCCGACCAGGGTATCGCGGCCTGCGGCGCCGTCGAGGGTATCGGCCCCGCCGCCACCGTTCAGGCTGTCATGGGTCGCAGCGCCGGTCAGGCTGTCGGCGAAGGTCGAGCCGAACAGCACTTCGATCGAGCGCAGGGTATCGATCCCGTCGCCACCGGTGTTCTGGGGCGTGGTCAGGGCCAGGGACACGGTCACGCCGGCCGAAGCCCCGGCATAGGAAGCCGTATCGATGCCGCCACCGCCGTCGAGGCTGTCATCGCCGAGGCCACCCAGCAGGGTGTCGTCGCCCGCGCCGCCGGACAGGGTATCGGCCCCCTCGCGGCCCGCCAGCACATTGGCCAGGCTGTCGCCGGTGAAGGTATCCGACGCCGTACCGCCGGAGATGTTCTCGATCCCGACCTGGTTCAGGCGTCCGAAGCCGATCGACTGGAAGCTGCTCTTGACGCTCAGATTGACCGTCAGCGCGGCCGTCACCATGCCGAACTCCAGCGTGTCG